>Ga0209717_1002046_pt1 | contig 20227 bp, 18 predicted proteins | sample AD_UKC048_MetaG_FD_184418 | JGI IMG/M metagenome (GOLD analysis project Ga0209717, IMG submission 184418) | Active sludge microbial communities of municipal wastewater-treating anaerobic digesters from USA - AD_UKC048_MetaG (SPAdes) (version 2) | ecosystem: Engineered > Bioreactor > Anaerobic >... | reverse complement strand
AGGTATCGACTTGTATGGTGAATGCCCCGTCGAGGCCTGATGTACAACCTGTCCGGCTGCCCGTCAGGCTGATATTTGCATTAATAAGCGGCGAATAGGTCTCAGAATCAAGCACAACACCTGAGATGGGATGCTTCTGAGCATGGAGAGAAAAGAAAATTAATGAGAGTAGAATGACGGACAAAAATCTGCATCGGGTCATTACATTGGAGTTTTGTGTTTAAATCTAATCAATTTAAGCACTATATACTACACTGTTTTAACCCTTTGAGCTTTTGGGTTAACGGATGGAAAATTGAGACTCCATCTCGATTTTTCGAGATGGAGTCTCATTGAATACTATATCACTTTGGCCTCGACCTTTGTTTCAATCCTCACCCGCAGGGTAAAGGTTACACTGCCGGTATCTGCTTCTCCGTTTATCTGAACGGTGAAAACCTGGCCATCTTTCAGGATCTCACTAACCGTGTCCCACTGGCCGTTTTCATTGCCCAGCGTGATGGTTTTCCCTGTTGTCAGCACTTCGTTTGTCATCGACCATCCGGTTTCACGCCCGGCGTTGAAGACATCCAGCGTAGCTGTAAAAACGGTCACATTTTCCTGCGACATACTGGTAATGGTAGCATGGACCGCTTCAACTTCATATTTCTTAATATTGTCCAGATAATCACTGACATTCGTATCCGATGCCGGATCGATTACCGCTGTTCCGCTGAACGCATGATTTTCGGCAGTGGATTTTAATGCAGCCGTTGAGCAATCTAATGATGCGGCGAAATCGGCATCAAAAGTGACCGTGTTGAGATCACTGACTTTATCACATCCGGTGAAACCCAGCACTAGTAATACCATGACAATCAATTGAATCGTTTTCGTTTTCATAAGATGAATAGTTAGTATTTATGCAAAGTTAAGTTCAAAATGTAGAAATTGTATTCCAGGAGAAGCAAAATCAGACGAAAAACCCATGGTTGAAGTTTATTTCACCTGAAACGAAATTCACTTTACCTGTCAGACGACTCAGTTCACCCTTCCGATCCTGCAGTTCACCATCTTTTCATTTCCTTCCCCTTCATGGCGGGATATCTTTGTTTCATCAATTAACAATTTAAAAACACAGAAACCATGAAAACAGCAATCTTAACCGCCGCCATGATGATCCTGATGACCGCCGCCAATGCGCGTACCATCGCCGACACCAATTACTATCAGGGGTCTCCGGTAAAAACATTCCAGGCATCAGTTATAAAAACCGGTCCTGTGATGATCAGATTCAGCGTTCTGAATCCCGAAAATGACAAAGTGATCCTGAAGGTCTACAATGAAGACCAGGTAAAAGTTTATCAGAAAACTGTCCGCAAATCGAATGTTACCAATATCGGATGCGATATGTCGAATGCCGAAAAAGGCAGGTACACCTTTGTGGTCATAAGAAACGGCAAGGAAGAGGTAAAGAAGAGCATTATTCTCTTCTGAGACCGCCATTCCGATGAATTATACCGTTCTTTCTCATGTTGAAAATTTGCCTACTTTTGATTGGTTTGGAAGAATTAATCCAGGGAGCATAAAATGACTGTCAGTACGACTCCGGGTATTTTGCGAAAATGGTATTACCGTATCCTGACGGGTGCAGTGACCGGAGCGGGCACCTGGTTCCTTGCCGAAGTGATATTCAATATCAAATACCGGTACTATGACCTGGTATCCATGCGGATCAGCTATGTTTATGCTTTTATATTCGGGATCCTAATTTTAGAAACCTATTTTCGTGCGGGAGGATTTCTTGACAGAATTCTCCCCTGGGGAAAAGGGCCGGTTAAAAGGTTCTGGGCACAGCTTCTGGCTGGCTTTATCACTGCGTTTTGGTGGATAATCGTGGTCAGGGCGGGGTTGAATATCCTTCTCTACCCCGGCCAATTGATCATCCTGGAAGATGAAGTGATCATCATTTCATTGATAATGTTCCTGATGATCGTTGTGTGTATATTGCAACTGGGCTATTTTTACAATGAAAGTTACCGGTTATCGCTCGCGGAGATGGAAAGGTACAGGAAGGAAAATGCTGAATACCAGTTTGAGATGCTGAAACTCCAGTTGAACCCGCATTTCCTTTTTAACAGCCTAAATACCCTGTCCTCGCTGGTTTACGACAATGCCGACCGGGCTGCGGAATTTGTAAGGAGGCTTTCGGAAGTTTACCGGTACGTCCTCGATAACCGGAACAAGGAGCTGGTTTTGCTGAAGGAGGAGATGGAATTCATTCATGCTTTTACTTTTCTGCAAGGATTGCGATTTCAGGGGATGATCGATTTCCGGTTCGGGATCGATCCCGAATCAATGGAAAAGAAGATCGCCCCCATGACCCTGCAACTCCTGATAGAAAATGCCGTTAAACACAATGTGGCCTCCCGTCGCAATCCACTGACCATTTCGGTGAAAGCCGGAAACGGCCGCCTGTCGGTGCATAACAATTTTCAGCCGAAGGAAGAGCAGCCGGGGACAGGGGTCGGCCTGAAAAATATAGTCAACCGTTATCAATTTCTGACTGTTGATAAAGTGGAAATCATCCGTGAAAAAGAATATTTTGAAGTGATCATCCCGTTAATCTGAAATAGTGAAAATACTTATTATTGAAGATGAGCCCTTCGCAAGGGCCGAACTGATCAGGCTGCTGAAAGCCACCGGCAGGGATTTTGAGATCCTGGAACAGATCGATACGGTAGAAGATAGCATCGAATGGCTGAGCTCTCATCCGGAACCTGAATTGGTTTTTCTTGATATTCAACTGGCCGACGGGATCAGCTTTGATATCTTTAAAAAAGTCAACATCTCATCCCCGGTCATATTTACGACAGCCTACGATGAATACGCTATCCGCGCTTTCCAGCTCAACAGCATCGATTACCTGCTCAAACCCGTCAATCCCGAAGCCCTGGTTAGCGCTCTCAACAAGCTAGACAGGATCAGGATAGCCGCCCCGGAGCCGGTACAATCATGGAGGGAGAATCCCCAGCTGGAGAACCTTCTCAAAATGCTCAGCAAGGAGTTCAAATCGAGGATCCTGTTAAAGACGGGCGATCAGATCCGTTCGGTTCAGATCGAGGAAATTGCATATTTTTACGCGGAAGATGATGTGGTTTTTGCCATGCAGAAGAACAAGTCGAGAGCTATTGTGGATTATACCCTTAACCAGTTGGAGACCATGCTTGATCCCGGCCGTTTTCATCGCCTGACAAGGAGTTGCATTGCACAGATATCATCCATTAAAAAAGTGAGCAAATATTTCAACAGCCGGCTTTTGGTTGAGCTGGATCCGCCTTCGGAAGAAAAAGTGCTGGTAAGCCGCGTGAATGTGAAAGAGGTGCTGAGGTGGATGGGAGAGTAAGGGATATAATGATTTGATGATTTGATGATTTGGTGATTTGATGATTTGGGGATATAATTTGGAATTTGGATGTCAGTATATAGAATTAAAATAAGCCTTTTGATTTCAGGATTGCTGCTGCTGATCCTGTCGGGTTGTTATGATATGACGATCCGGCTGGAGAAGTTGCCGGATAATACGCCTCCGACAGAGCCTATATACATTTCCGGCAATTTTAACAACTGGGACCCGGGTGATGAGGATTATATCATGCAAAGAAACAGCGACTCGGTCCTGGAGATCAGTCTCCCCAAAGGGATTGGCGAGGTTCAGTACAAGTTCACCCGGGGCGACTGGAGCACAGTGGAAAAAGACCCGTGCGGTTTCGAGATCTCAAACCGTTTCGCCTACTATGGAAAACAGGAGGTGGTCCACGATACGGTAAGGAGCTGGAATGACCTGCCAAAACCCGGCTGTCCGAGCATTACCATAATTATTGATACTCTTCCTGAAAACACTCCTGAAAATGCCGTTCTTTACCTTGCCTCTAACATCAACGACTGGGATCCGGGAAGTCGTTACTGGATGTTCATTAAAGGACCTGACGGCAAGTATTATATAAAAGTGCCACTGCCAAACAGCATGGAATCGGAATATAAAGTCACCCGCGGAGATTGGAGTAAAGTGGAAGTCGATACCGACGGTAATGATATTGACAACCGTTCGTTCAGCGGCAATGCGGGGGATGAGATCCGGATCAAAATTGCCAGGTGGAAAGACCGGGAGTAGGGGATCATATATTTCGTATATTTAGGACTTTGATCAATCCTAATACGCCATGTCAAAAAAATTAATCGTGATTGCATTTTATGCATTGATAAGTGTTGGATTATATACCCAGCGTCCTTCCACGGAACTCTCCTGCCATCCGGAGAGTCAATAGAAACGTTAATTCAAAATATTGAATTCACTTCTCAATAAGTGTTTATTATATTATATTTGTCCTTTCTAAAAGCTTTTTTATGGAAAGACTGTTCAATTTATCCCGCATCAAAATAATATCTGTGCCGGAAAGGTTCAAACGTTTCCTGATCAGCGAAGTGGATTGGTCACAACGCCTTATCGGAATTAAAGGGGCAAGAGGAACAGGAAAAACAACCCTGCTTCTTCAGCAACTTAAAAATCTATCCCCTGCAGAAGCAGTTTATGTAAGCCTCGATGACATTTATTTTGGGGAAAACCACCTCGTTCACTTCGCGGAGAGCTTTGCGAGGAACGGCGGAAAATACTTGTTCCTGGATGAGGTCCATAAGTACCCGAACTGGTCGCAGGAAATTAAAAATATCTATGATTCTCTTCCGGAACTGAATATCGTTTTTACAAGTTCATCAGCATTGGAAATCCAAAAGGGCAAATATGATCTGAGCCGGCGTGCACTGATCTATGAGCTTCCAGGACTATCCTTCAGGGAATTTCTGATGCTCAAATATGAAATGGATCTTCCGGCAATTACGCTTGATCAGATCCTTGCCAGACATGAAGCGGACATATTTAATCACCAGCCGGGATTCAAACCATATAAATATTTTGCTGAATACCTGCAGCATGGCTACTATCCTTATTTCGCCGGAGATGAAGTTCACTACCATGCCCGCCTGAATGAAACCATAAACCAGGTTCTCGAAAGTGATTTACCTGCAATCTTCAACATTAATTATGAGGCGATCATCAAGCTTAAAAAACTACTTTTCATCCTGTCTGCCATAGTGCCCTATAAGCCGAATATAAACAAACTGGCACAACAAATCGGCTCGACAAGAGATACCTTGCTTCGCTACCTTTATTTTCTACATCATGCACATATTATCCGCTGGTTATCAAATGAATCTGAAGGCATTAATTTTCTCAATAAGCCTGACAAACTTTATCTTGAAAACACTAATATAGAATTTGCTCTGGGGAAACAACTGGTAAAATCCGGGACAATAAGAGAAACTTTTTTCCTGAACCAATTATCGGTAAACCATAAACTGGCTTATCCCGAAAAGGGCGATTTCCTGGTCGACAACAAATATACCTTTGAAATAGGTGGCCGGAAAAAAGGTAATAGACAGATATTGGGCATTGAAGAGGCATATATTGTTTCTGATGAGATCGAATTCGGCTCACTGAATAAACTGCCGCTATGGATTTTTGGATTTTTGTACTAAAGCCGAAGTCGGTCTTCGAATAGAGCCTTACCAATTCCTAAATTTCCTGTTCGAATAATTCACCGGCCCGCTTTCCACTTCCCGGATGCCACCGGATCTTTCCGGTCTAAAGCGTCTTAACGATATTCTCCGACATTTTCCAAAGCCTCTTCCCATTCTCCTCATCTTCAGCCTTTTCATCGATATCCTTCCTGGTCATTTTAAAAAGATAATCAAACGCCTTCCCTTCCTGGTCTTTTGATACGGCCAGGTACATGACCGGCTCGGCTGCCTTCTTCGGTGATTTGAAGAACATGGCAAAGACAAGCTTCATCAAAGGCTGGAATATGCCCGGCGCTTCCCGGGCGATCCCTGAGTTTACCGGGCCGGGGCACAGGGCAAAAACGGAGATTTCGGTTTTGCCTTTGTTGTTCAGTCTCCGGGAAAGTTCGCGGGCAAACGTTGTCAACAGCAATTTGTAATAACCGTAATATTCGACTGTTTTTTGCATCCCGTATGTTTTGTAAATGCCAAATCCTTCCCAGTCGAATGCAGCCGGATGACGGTGGCTTTCGGATGATACAAAGATGATCCGTGGAGGAGGGACGCCATCCCTTTTCCGACGCAGACAGCCCTCATTTATCAAACCATTGATTAAAATGAATTTGGAAAGATAATTCACCATGAACATCTCTTCCAGCCCCTGCGGTGTTTTACGGCTCTGCGCCGGCACCATCGCGGCGTTGCTGACGACGATATCGAACGGGGCGTATTCTTCCTTCAGCGTTGCAATGAGATTCCTAATTGAATCCATATCGGAAAAATCCACGTAGACCATCTCTACATTCTTGTTTCCTGTTCTCCTTTTCACCTCTTCACCCTTCTCCGGAATCCCGCTCCGGCAGGCCATGATCACCCGGGCACCGAGCATCGCCATCTGCGTAGCCACTGCAAATCCAAGCCCTGAGCTGGCCCCGTCAACGAGGACAGTCTTCCCGTCAAGGCGGTCGTCAGGACCTGGCGAGCCGACTTTCTGCTGTCTTGCAAATGCAGCCCTGATCCCTTCCCAGGTTGAACTGGCGGGGCTTGTGTAATTCGATTTTTGTGTTTTTGGCATGGAAAAAATTAGTTATAAATCAGCGAGAAATATCTCGAATGCGATTCTTAATAAAATTTCTATAGTCAACAGTTTCATTCAGGATATCCTCTTTCCTGACCCCGAAATCCTCCAGCCTGTATTCATGGATCCCGTATTTGCGCATCGGATTGTTCTTTTCTGCCCGGGAGAATTTTTCCAGCAGTTCCGGTGTCATCCCGCCATCGAGGCTGTAAATACCTGTAAGGATCCCGGCAGAGTTGCCGACCAGGCCGTCATAATAGATATCGGTGAATTGATTCTTATGCTGGTTATTTGTCCTGTATTCCAATCCTTTTCGCAACATATACCCTGTTTTTCTGATCCAATGGCGGGCAATGGTATTTCCGTCGGCAGCCTCGTCGCTGAAAATAACCCGGCTGTGCGCTGCCATGCTGATAAACGACGGGATGCATTCGGTCACTTCCCGGTGGGTCCAGAAGAAATGAACATCATCGAAATGTTTATCGATCAGATTGATAAACTCAAGATGATGTGGCGATTTCAGGATCCATCGCTTGCCCGGCCTTTGCCATTGCAGCAGTTTTAGCAATTTGACCATGTACTCATACGCCGGGCCCTGGTCGGTCGTTTCGAGCCAGGCGGCGTAGCTCGGCACATTCATGGTCGCCTCCGGCGTTGTGCTCAGGAAAGTGATGTCGAGCAGCAGGATATCCTCTTCCGGTGCGTTATGCTCCACCGGGTGGATCGCAAAAAAACCCGGCGCCATTAACCGCAAAGCATTTTCACTTTTTTTGGCAATAGCAACACGTTTATCCTGTTTCGGGTTCCGGGTTTCGCGTTCCAGGTGTCGAGTTTCAGGTTCCAGGTTCCGGGTTTCGAGTTTCGAATTTCGAATTTCTAATGGTACCGGGTTTATCGCTTCCCAGCTTAAAAGGACCCTGTTGCTTTCATCGGCTGCAAGAAGACGATGAAGTTTTGTCGTGCCTGTCCTTTGGAGTCCCAGGATGACCCATGCTGGCAACAAAGGCCGGTCGAGGATGCCGTGATTTTTCCTGAACATCTCTTCAGCCCTGAGTCGGGCGGCCAGCAAGTTGATCATCCGTTGCCGGGTAATGAACGCACCGACGGGATGGAGCCGTGCTTCTTCCCGGATCGACCACAACAAACGGTCGAGCGGTTCATCCATAAAATCTTTGCCCAGGTCGGTCAGACCGGTACTTTTTCTTGCCGCTCTGATGAGGCTGTCTTTGCTGAGGTCCGGTTTGAAGCCCGCTTTGCCGGCCGATCTCCAGGCCCGGTTCAATACCCTGAACCACCAGGGCCTGTGTCCGTAGTGCGACGATTTGATGATCCTATCTTTTTTCATGGTCTTTCAAATCCTTGAATTGTACAACCTGGCAACCGGGCGCTACCGGCTGAACCCCTTCTTTCAGGCGGTACCAGCGCCAGCACATCGTCCCTTCGGTGTGGCCGCAGGTATCGATCCAGTTCGGATGGCCGGGATCGGTGGGCGAAACGATCAGCCTGACCGATCCATCCTCTTCATATTTTGCCGATGCTTTATTCAGACAAATATTAAAATACCGGTAATCAAGTGATTCCATCCAGTAATTATTCAACTGGAAGTTCCAGGTGTCGCAGGAAGGCGGCAGCACTTCGATGACGAGCGCTTCTTCCGGGCCCAGTTTCCAGTGACTATGATAATAGATGATGCTCTCATCGCCACCGGCGGCATTGGAAACGGCGGGATCGAACATCGGCAGCCTGTTGGAGTGTTTCCGGAAGTTATTGGCCCACCGGCTGAACAGCAACGAAGCGCCCCCGACGAACATGGCGGCTGTCTTCAGCCCTTCGTCGATCTTTTCGGGCGTAACCGGGTCCGGCGCTTTTCTGCCGTCAAGGTTTTCGATCCGGAGTTCGGCGGGAATTTCCGTTTTCCGGTCCAGATAAGTTTGCCTTATGATGACCAGTCCTGTCTCATTTTCAATTTTAAGCCAGTTTTTCCCCTTTGGCGTTTTACTGAGGATGATCTCGAAGCTGCCGTCGGGCTCGCAAACAAGTTGCTTGTCATCGATTTTTCCGCAGGGGGCCAGTCCGCCGGTTGAGCCGTAATTCCCGTTTTGGGTGAAAAAACCGATATAATCGATGGTGTTTCGTTTCCCGGTGATCCGGTATTCGTAATGTCCGCTGATCTGGGCATTGAGATAGACATTGTCGGGATTATCGGCACCCATTTTAACCGTTTCATGCACCATTTGGCGGAGGACCGGGAAGGCGGGGTCGTTGTATTCGACGAACGCTTCGAGGCCGGCTCGGGTAAGGCGGGTCAGGTAGCGAATACCTTCCGCTTGCTGGAAAGGGTCGGTGGGTGCTCCGGGATAGTGGAGGGATGCCCCTGCAAGCTTGAGCTGATCGCAGAAATCATCCCAGGCTTTTCCTGAGACCACACGCGATGAGGAAATACCGAATTCTGTATTACCGGTTAACCTCAGCTTTAACTTCCTGAAATTCTTTATGATCGATAAAATTAAGAAGAGCAATTTCCCCATTCTGATCAGAATTTGTTATCATTGCACGGCACTATAGTGGTGCGCAAATATAAAAAATAATCATGACTGACTTTCGTCGACAATTTGGTCAGTGGGGATTGGTTGCCGGGGCTGCGGAAGGCATTGGCGCGGCTTTTTGCGAGGAGTTGGCCCGAAGGGGGATGAATGTGATCCTGGTGGATATCCTGAAAAGTGAGATGGAGTCTCGTGCTGCAAAACTTGAATCGGAGTTTCAGGTCAAAACCATCAGCAAAGTGATCGATCTCGGGTCGGAAAATGCTGCATCACTATGCATGGAGGCCATCAGGGAGACCGGTTGCCGCCTGTTGATCTATAATGCGGCATACAGCCGGGTCAAGCCTTTTCTCTCTGCGGAAGCCGGTGAGCTCGACCGGTATATCGATGTGAATGCAAGAACGCCACTCAGTCTTGCTTACTTGTTTTCAGGATGGCTCAAAAGCGAAGGCAATTCGGGAGGGATCCTGTTGATGTCGTCGCTTGCGGGATTATGGGGAACAGGACTGGTGGCGGCTTATTCCGGGACAAAAGGATTCAACCTGCTGTTAGCAGAAGCCATTTCGAGGGAGCTCCGTCATTTGAACATCCGCGTGAGCGTTTGTGTTGCGGGGGCTACCGCTACACCCGGTTACCTGGGAACCCATCCGCATTATGGTCTTATAAGGCCTTCTGTGATGAAACCCGGCAAAGTTGCATCGTATGCATTGAAAAGACTGGTCAAAAGAACTGTAATCATTCCCGGGATGATGAACCGGATGACTTATTTTCTTCTCACCAGGATATTTCCAAGAAGCGTGTCGGTGAGACTGATGAACCGGACGATGGAAAGAACATACCGGGTAGAATGATAGGGTATCTGAAATTAATCTCAAACTAAATTACTCTTCTAACAATTGAACTCTTGAACAATTGATCGTTTGAACAACCTTTTTTTATAATTTCGGCTCCTGATAAATGATAATAATGACTTTGATTTGTAAAAACAATCAGGGATGCAGGCTGGTTCAAACCGATGTTGTTGTACCCGATAAGGCCCAAAAAGAAAATTATATTAGAACCTATTGTGAATCAGATGATAACTGGAAGCAATGCCAGCGATATATTATCCGAAAAGCTCTCTGGATTTGCCCCGATTTTGTCCTGCCCGATTCCAACCTGACAGAAGACGAAGTCATTGAAAGGTATGAACAGAGCAAGGCCGTTGAAAAAAAATAACATTCAGTCCGAAATATTAATTAAAAATTAAACACTCAAAACTCAAAATTCTAAAGTATGCCAACGATGGAAATTGAAGGACGGGTCTTTGAGGTCGACGGGGATGGTTTTCTGGCCCACCCGGAGATCTGGGACAAAGGGGTTGCCGAGCTATTTGCCCGGTACGACGGGATTGATCCGATGACAGAGAACCACTGGGCTGTGGTGAATATTATCCGGAGGAATTTCGAAGAGAAGGGGATGGCTCCTATGATCCGGACGATTTGCCAGGAAACGGGGCTGCGGTTAAGAGATGTTTATGAATTGTTTCCGTTGGGGCCAGCCCGCGGCGCCTGTCGCGTTGCCGGACTTCCCAAACCGGATGGCTGCGTTTGATCTTATCTATGGAATTTGCCTGGTTTCAATGGATGGCATTATCTGCCCTGGCGATTTGCTTATCTGTCCTGACTTTTCACCTGATCCGCCTGATCCGGCAGGGTAGCCCTCAGGATTATTCCAAGTCTGCAGGAAGCATCTCCCGCGGGGTCCGGTACGCCTTCACCGGGGCCATGAGCCCGGCGCGAAAAGCCTCGGCATACCTTCATCTCCCCACTTACACGGCAGGCTTGATCTATCATTCCGGTACTTTTCTCTCTTTCTTCCTGTTCTTCTTCATTATAACCGGTAATTTTCCGGAGGGTTGGCTGACCTTGCTTATCGTATCTTTTCTGGCCATTTCTGCATTGTGTGGTATCGGTATTTTCATTAAAAGGATGGTCAAACAGGAATTGTTGTCATTGTCAAATCCCGATGATTTTATTTCAAACCTTCTCGTAACTATTTTCCAGGTATTTACAGTAATTATTCTTCTCTGTAATACTAACCTTATATCAGAGGGAACGACTGTCCAACTGCCCGGCTGCCCAACTGCCCAACTGATTTACTTTTTCCACTTCACACTCCTGATGCTGTACGTCCCGGTTGGGAAACTGCGGCATTTGCTTTACTTTTTTGCTGCAAGGTATCACCTGGGATTTTTTTACGGGCGGAGAGGTGTATGGCCCTCCGGTAATATCAACAGCAAAGCCGGTTGAGATGAAAGAAGACATGAAGAGCAAGGCGCTCAGCAAATTGAATTCTAATGGAAGCAGCCGGTTGCTGACCCAGTTGAACAGCTGTGTACATTGCGGTTTATGCGCCGAAAGTTGCTTATACTATGAGGCTTTCAGAGACGCCCGGTTCGTACCGGCGAAAAAAGTAGAACTCGTCGCATCGGTATACCGCCGGTATTATACCCTGACGGGCAAGACCCTGCCCTGGCTGACGGGCGCAAAGGAACTCGACGATAAAATGATCGCCGAAATGATTGATCTGCTATACGGTGCCTGCACAATGTGCGGCCGATGCAATCTGCATTGTTCCATCGGGCTCGATATTGCCCATGTTGTTTTTACGGGTCGATCGATGCTGGCCGACATGAACCTGGTACCGGATACGCTGCAGGCTACAGTCGATGCCGCCATTAAAACGGGTAACAATATGGCAATCCCGACCCATGAACTGGTCGATACGATAAAGTGGCTCGAAGAAGATCTCCGGATGGAAGTGAACGACGACAATGCCTTAATTCCCCTGGATGAACCCGGAAAAAACATTCTGTATACGCTCAATCCCCGGGAGCCCAAGTTTTTCCCGCTTTCGATCTCAGCCATGGCGAAAATATTTCATGTAGCCGGCGAAAGCTGGACGATCTCGACGAAGATGTACGATGTAACCAATTACGGTTATTTTAGTGGCAATGAACAGGAAGCGTCGGAGATTGCCGGCCGGTTGCACCGTGAGATGGAGTCTCTCGGAGCAAAAAGGTGTGTGCTGGCCGAATGTGGCCACGGATCCAGGGCTTTCCGCTGGGAAGCGCCGAATTATCTCGGCAAAGCATTTGATTTTGACGTGCTGACTTCAGTGGAACTTATCGCTGAGTATATCCGGGATGGGAGGATCAAACTCGATCCGGGCAGGCTGAAAGGCAAAGTAACATTGCATGATCCGTGTAACCTGGTTCGCGGGGGAGGGATATTTGAGGAACAACGGTATATTCTCAAACATGCTGTAAGTGATTTTACGGAGATGGAACCGCATGGTCCGGATAATCTTTGTTGCGGCGGCGGCGGGGGCCAGCTGGCCATGGGCGAGTACAATGAGCGAAGGATGAAAATCGCCGGCCTGAAAGCAGACCAGATCCGTAAAACCGGGGCGAAAATAGTCTGCACACCCTGCCATAACTGTGTGGATCAACTGATACAGACGAATGCAAGCTATAAATTGGGAGTGAAAATAATGACATTGGCCGAGGTAGTATCGGAAGCGATGGTGTAGTAAGACAATAGGACAATAGGACAATAGGACTGTAAGGAATTTGGAATTATGATATACTTAGACAACTCTGCAACAACATTCCCAAAACCGGAAGAGGTTTATCGTTTTATGGACAGCTTTTACAGGAAGAACGGGGTAAATCCGGGGAGATCCGGTTTTGATGCGGCCATTGAAACAGAGGAGGTAGTGTTTGGGACAAGAAAACTGCTTACGGAACTATTCAACGGAGATGACCCCAACAGGCTGACATTCAGCTACAACGCCAGCGACTCCCTGAATATATTACTGCAAGGTTTGGCGGAGAAGGGCGATCATATTATCACTACCATGCTTGAGCATAACTCGGTTCTCCGTCCGCTTCACCATTTGGAAACGGAGGGGATCATTGAAGTGACCCATATTCCTTTCGATTCCCACGGGTATGTTGATCCTGATGATATCCGGAAAGCCATTCGGCAAAACACTAAGATGGTTGTGGTCAACCATAGCTCAAATGTGATCGGTACGGTTCAGCCGGTTGCCGGGATTGGGAAAATTTGCAGGCAGCACGGCGTATTCCTGATAGTTGATGCCAGCCAGAGCGCGGGTATCATTCCAATCGATATGAAAGCGATGAACATCGATGCGCTTGCTTTCACCGGCCATAAATGCCTGATGGGTCCGACCGGAATCGGCGGATCTTATGTGATGGAGCATGTGCCGGTGAGGTATACACGGTTTGGAGGGACCGGTGTCAGGTCGGCTCAAAAAACTCACCTGGAGGAGTTTCCTTACCGCCTGGAGTGTGGCACATTAAATATCGCAGGTGTAGCCGGGCTGCATGCCGGCGTAAATTGGGTGCTGGCGAAAGGCATTGAAAACCTGCACCGGATGGAGATCACTTTGTGGGATAAATTGAGAAAGGGTCTTCAGCAAATTCCGGGCGTAACGACCTATTGTGCTGAAAACCCTATAAATCAAAATGCTGTATTAAGTTTTAATATCCAGGGCTTTGATTCCGGCGATGTGGGAACCATGCTGGATGTGGACTACAATATTGCCTGCCGGACCGGTTTGCAGTGTGCCCCTCTGGTACATACAGGCTTGGGGACGGATAAGATTCACGGTACGGTAAGATTGAGTATCGGTGCATTCAATACGGAAGAACACGTCGATAAAGCTATCGAAGCGGTAGCGGATATAGCATCGCTGCGAAATTAAGCCCGGCGACGCACCGTAAAATCAGGAATTAATACCTTCTGAAGTCGCGCCTTTGCTGAGGACGTGGTCCGCCTTCTCCGGCCGGCCTTGCTTTCTTCACCACGATCTGGCTGTGATCGTATTCGGCTTCATTCAGCTCTTCGATAGCTTTGTTGGCCTCATCATCGTTTTTCATCTCAACGAATCCGAATCGTTTGGAACGACCCGTCATCTTGTCAAAGATCACATTGGCGGAAACCACTTCTCCATATTCGGAAAACAACGTCCTTAGGTCTTCGCTGGTGGTGTTAGCGCTGAGCTTTGCAATAAAAATGTTCATGTGGAATAATAAATAAAAGATTAATAATAGAGAAAATTTAAGAGGTTTAAAATGTCTGGGTGATTTCTGGGAGGGTTATGTTTTTTGACTGTGATTAATTGTTTAGTACAAAGATAAACTGAAAATGACCCAAATGAATAACTAACAAAAAAAAAATTTATTCCACCTTTATTTTTACCAGCCGGCTGTTGATCCCGGGCGGGAGAATACCCGTTTTCAGCGACACCTTCATGTAATAGATTCCGGGTTTTTCGGGCATTGTCATCCTGAATGATGTTTGGTAATTGTTTTCTGATCCCAGTTGGGAGATGTTCTCAAAGAGCCGGTACTGGACAGGTTTTCCTTGCTGTAAAAGCAGGTACGTGAGAAACACTTCACCCGTTTTGACATCTGAAAAATCCAAAGGGCCGTTAACGGGGCGATTTAGAATTACCGTGAACTCCTGTTCTGTCCCTGCTTTAAAACTGTTATCATTCGGAATAATTTCTGCCCTGAGCCAGTTATAAGACCTGAAGTCATCAACAGATGTATAAAGGATTTTCCGGCCATTCGGGTTCATAATGCTGTCATATCCGTATGTCACGAGATCCGACGGAGATATGGTGTTCCGGGGAAACAGCAGGAGAACCTTGCGTCCCTGCAACTTTGCTTCTATATCCTCAAGATCATATTGGTTGTTGCGATATAGTGCGTTATTGAAGGAAAACGCCTCCTTACCTGTATAGAACCTGTAAAGCGAGGGTATCTGGTAGCCACCGATAAATACCACCGGACGGTCGCCGGCAATCTTTTCCACTTCTTTCGAGAACGTCTTCCACCCGATCATCTCCAGCCTGACCATCCGGGTGTACTTTTCAGGAAGAAAATCCGCCATCAGGAAAACGCGTGCCGAAATAATCAATAAAATGGTCACCAGTCCGGCCACGGTGGCAAAGCGGACCATTTTCCGGTTTTTCCCCCATTCTATAAAAGTTACCAGGAACAAAGGCAGGAGTCCGGCCATGGTCCAGTTAGCTTCAACCCGTCCCTTTAACATTAGGAGGAAAGGCAGCAGGAGACTGCCCGCAGCCGAGAATTTCAGGGCTTTTTCATAAGTGTTTCCTGGTTTGAACCGGAACAGGGACCAAATGACCGGGATGAACAGGATGGGATTGATCAGTCCTGCCTGGCCCACCAGATAATCGAGGAAATTTGTCCAGCGGAAATATTCATCATGGCTTCTTTCGGTGAGATGATAGTAAAATGTCGGAAAGTCGTGGTGATACTGCCACAACAAATGGGGCAGAAGCAGGATGGTTGTGATAGCCACCGCCAGCCAGAAAGAACCTTTCCGGAAAAGGTTAAGGTTTGATAGCACTGTGAAAAAGATCACCACGATGCCCAGGTATTTACTGTAGAACAATCCGGCCATGACCGTGCCCAGCAGCAAAGCGGACCGGATGTCATACTTTTCGGTAAATTTCTTGTATACCAGGAAAAAAAGGGCAGTGAAAAAAATCATTGCCGAGTCGGGTAAAGCCAGGAAGCCCGTTATCTGAAAAAATAAAAAAGAGAAGAACAATAGGGCAAAAAAGAAGATGTTGGTCGGTTTTGCCTGGAGATAAAGGATGCCGATTGTCCCTGCCGATAAAAGAACGAACAATACCCTCAGACCGAATTCACCGTGGAAAAGCCATGTACCGGCTTTGATCATCATAGCGGTCAAAGGCGGATGGTCGTAATATCCCCAGGCTGGAAATTCCGAATAAAGGAAATAGTAGGCTTCATCATGGAGGAGGCCTGTTAGTCCGGCCTGGAAAGAATTAATGATCAGCCATATAATAATAAAGGCAATAAAAATTATGACCGATTTTTCTTTTTGCATCAGACCTCATCCATTGTTAGGAGATACCGGATTAATGAACCACTTTCTCCCCGGATTACTTATTTAAGAAGATATTTCAGATAGGCCAGTTCCCGGCCGTTTTCAGTTATCCTGACCAGGTAGATCCCCGGGGAGTACCCTGTAAGGTCTATGGTTGACGACGGGTTGGATGACGAAAACCTGATTTCGTGGTCACGGATGATAGTTCTGCCGTAAGCATCGGCCACAGTAACGTGGCAGATGTCATGCTTTCCGGTGGTTTCCAGCCGGAGGGTTCCATTGCCGGGGTTGGGATATATTGAGAATCCGTTGTCGGATGACGGATCATCAATACCGTTGCAGGCAGCGAAATCAAAAATGATGAGCCGGTTATCCGTAGTGACACACCCGGCGGGTGAGGTTACCGTCACCCAAATGTTTTTAAGGTCAAAACCGATACCGGTGGTGGTAATAGGGATAGTTCTGACCGTATCGCCGTTTGACCAGAGGTATTTGGTGCCTGCGCCCCAGTAGCCGGCATCCAGTCGAACAGTGTCAAATACGCATATAGTCAGGTCGGGGCCCAGATTAACGGCCGGTGTCGGATTTACGATAACAGTTACCGATCCGACAACCTGCTTATATCCGTCGTCAAGTTGTACGGTATACGTTGTGGTGACGGTGGGCGTTACAAACGGGCTGGAAGTGGTATTGCTGAATCCGGGAGGATTGGAACTCCAGTTGTAAGTATATTGCCAATCGGCACCACCACTGGCCATAGCGAACAATTGGGTGGTTTCACCGGAACAAATGGTATCGGGCAGCGCCTGTGGTTGAACCGCCAGAGGCCCCCCGGTTACCGTCACTATCGTTACATCGGGGTCTTCGCTGATACAACCGGTTTCCGTATCGGTTACTGTCAATGAAAACATGGTCGTTACTTCCAGTAAAGTCGTTGTTGGATGCTGGACATTCGGGTTTACTAAACTACCGGCCGGTTCCCAGTGATAGGAATAGGATCCCGAACCCGAACCCGCATACCCGTGAAGAGTCGTGGATGTGCCGTAAGGAATAGACTGGTCTGTTCCCGCGTCGGGCAAAGGATGGGCGTATACGGGCAGGGTGACGTTTCCGTTGACGGTACTGTACCCGTCATAAAGGCTGAGGTGGTAGGTAGTGGTGACAGAAGGATTCACGAATGGATTTGCCAGGTCGGAATTGAACCCGGAAGGGGTTGATGTCCAGGTATAGATATAACTGCCGGAGCCTCCGGTGGGCATAGCATGAAGCTGGCTTTCGTTACCGGTGCAGATTCCTTCCGGGTCGGCGTATGGAAAGCACCCCAGGGCGCCGCCGAGCACATTGATCAGCACCTGGTCGGAGTTCACGCATCCCCCGGCATTATCGGTAACGGTGAGAGTGAAGAGCGTAGTGCCGGTAAGATTGACGGTGGTCGGTTGAAGCACGTGCGGGTTGACCAGCAGGGCGGCAGGTGACCAGTCGTAGGTAAAATCACCTGAGCCTCCTGTCAGCGAAGCCAATATGGTGGTTGCCGTTCCGTTGGCGATGGTCTGGTCATCACCGGCGTACACATCCGGTACCGGATTCAGGGTCACATTAATGTAGTCGGTATCGGTACATCCTCCTTCGCCGGTAACCTTGCACCAATGGGTTCCTGAAGTGGTAATTTCAGATATCTGTGTTGTATCTCCATTGCTCCATAGATAATGTTCAAAACCGGAACCGGCATCCAGGTAAAATGGCTCATAAGCGCAGAGGGTAGTATCGTTCCCGATATATACTTCGGGTTGTTCACGGACCACAACAATATGGAAGGCATTTTTCATCACCCCGTACAGATAAACATTGAGGGTAACCCAATAATTACCCGTATTGGTAAACAGGTGCGTAGGGTTGACCAGAGTCGACTGATTTTCAGCACCTGAACCCGGGTCGCCGAAATTCCATTTAACGGAGTCGGGATTATCGGAGGCGCTGGTATAAAACTGGACCGGTGTTCCGTCGCAGGAAGGGACATCCCAGTAAAAGTCGGCGGAAAGGTAGAAGAATGACTGGATAAATGGTGGCAATCCATATCTTGATTGACGGCCAGCCAGATTTACTGCATTATCGGTGAATCCACATCCGGTGCCGGCCACATTGGGAGAATTGATCCGTGACAGGTATGCGCTGCCATTCCGGGCAATATACATACGATTATCAGGCCCCAGTTGAAGGGCACCGATCGGGTCGGCGTCCTGGGCGACACTACCGACCATCACTTTTGAATCCAGGATTTCATCCGGATCATTGGTCGATACGTCATATTGCCAGATGCGCTTGTTGGCCTTCCATTCCCCAATGTAAAGGAAGTGGCTGTTAGGTGAGAATTCAACGCCATAAGGTCCACCGGGATCAGAACCTCCCGGGTTGACATAATTATAATCGGTTACAAGATGAGAAACTGTTCCGCTGGAGTTGCTGAAATTACTGATCGAAACATGGAAAGCGGTATTATTGGCAATACCAATTTTCGAACCATCCGGCGAGACTTTAATATACCCTTTGGAGGCTTCCATATCCCCGGTAATGGCTGGTCCGGTATGGCTTATCACCGGTGTGACATTGACCCCGTTGGTTGTTACTTCAAATGCGTAATATGCATCTGAATTCCAGAGATGTGTAATTACCCAGATAGATATACCGTTGCTATGCCCTACCGCAGTCACTTTTTCACAAGCATACGGAAGAAGGGAGATGTTTTTTTCAGTGGTCACCACATCACCCAGGCCACCTTCAAGGGTCATATCTACACGTGAATAACACAGGCCGGCAGCAAGACCGTTATCCTTGGCATCGACGGTGAAAATATAGTACTGGGTTGTACTTCCCGGTTTGGGGACAATGATCCCCGACTGGGTGCTGGAGGAATGCCCCAGCAATCCGCTTCCGTGCGGCATCTGGTCGTGTTCGCGGTTATATACGAATCGGCCGTCGGTATAAAACTCCAGGTTGCCTGAGGATGTGGATATAGACGAGCAGCCTTCCCCGGTGTTGAGAGCCCCGTTTGTCAGTGCTACCGGTGCTCCCATGGCGAAGCTCAGGCCCGCATTAACGCCGAAATACCAGTAATTTGCCTGCTTTTGTCCCATAGAGCTCTGACACACTAAAAGGACAGTGGAGATGATCAGCAATCTTTTTAAAGCCACTTTGAATGAAGATTAAAGATGATAAATGTAAAAATAATATTAATTCATGATTTTCAATCATAATGATTTATGTTTTTATTCGTGGCTTTTACCCAAACATATTTTTTAATGCAACCAGTAGAAAATTTACTTTGTAAACGATAAATCAATTTGTTTAAAAATATCTATCTTTATCCTGAAAAATGCCGGGCCAATTTTGAAGAATATGTTTAAACCCAATATCATAAAATGAACTGACAAAAGCAAATTAACTACTAAACTATTGATTATGAGAAAACTGTTACTATTTATTTCGGCTCTGTTTCTCATTCATATGAGTTACGGGCAATTGACGGGAATCAAATCGATCCCCGGCGATTATGCGACGATTGAAGCGGCCATCACTGCACTTAACGCGCAGGGTGTAGGAGCCGGAGGAGTGACCTTTAATGTTGCTGCCGGCCATACAGAAACCTTTACCACCGTGACCGCCGGTTTGGTTACCGCCAGCGGAACAGCGGGCAACCAGATCATTTTTCAGAAAAGCGGGGCAGGCGCTAATCCGCTGATTACAGCCGCCACTCCCGGAACCGGAACGATGGATTACATCATCTGTCTTTCAGGTGCTGATTACGTTACGTTCGATGGTATCAACGTCCAGGAAAATGCCGCCAATACCACCTCAGCCATGCAGATGGAATGGGCGTATGCAGTATTAAAAGCGTCTGTGGATAACGGTTCACAAAATAATACGATAAAGAATTGTGCGATAAGCCTGAATTCAGACAATACTGCAAGTTATGCAGTCTATTCAAACAATCACACACCTACCAGCACTACACAGCTAGTTATTGCTGATTTGGCCGGAACCAACTCCTACAATAAATT
>Ga0209717_1002033_pt1 | contig 20324 bp, 18 predicted proteins | sample AD_UKC048_MetaG_FD_184418 | JGI IMG/M metagenome (GOLD analysis project Ga0209717, IMG submission 184418) | Active sludge microbial communities of municipal wastewater-treating anaerobic digesters from USA - AD_UKC048_MetaG (SPAdes) (version 2) | ecosystem: Engineered > Bioreactor > Anaerobic >... | reverse complement strand
TCGTGAGTCGTTGGGTTTTCATGATCAGGGGATTGTTGTACAGAAAAACTCAGACGATGGGCGTGGAGGTGCGCCGGTTGCGCCAGGCATCCACCAGAATAGTGAAGTTACGAGCCACGTCGCTGACGAACGCAGCATCGTCCATTTCGCCCTTCAGCCATCGCACGGATGCTTCTGACCACAGACTTCGCCCAACCATGAAGCCTTTTACAACCGGATTGGTCGCGTTGCGAAAGCTGTCCACCAAGTGTGCGATGGGCTGATTCAGGCCCAAAATCACGGCGCCACGGCAATGCGGGTCACGCTCGGCAATCAAACGTGCCAGCGCAGACCAGCCCGAAGTCTGCATGGGCGCCAGCTTCCACCATTCAGGTTTGATGCCCAGGTTGTAAAACCGCTTGACGGCGCGCAACACGGCTTCGTCTTCTGTCCCGGCTGGTGCAGACCCTTTGGGCGCAATGATCTCCAGCAGCAACTCATTGCCGCTGGCGCGGGTGGCCTCCCACAGCTCCAGCACCTTTTGTTCCTGTTCCAGCCGCAGCCCGAACGCATCGTCGGGGTGGTAGTGCACCAGGCACTTCACCACCTGCTCGGTTGGCCAGTGGATGAGGGCGCCGCCGATGGAGCGCGTGCCGTCAAAACGCAAAGGGCGCGAGCCCGGCAACTCCACTGGGCGACCCACCCACCAGCCGCGTCCCGTGGCGCTGGCCAGTGCATCGGCACCGTAGTCGCCACCATCAATCAGCACGCCGGTGTGGCCCTGCAGCTGTCGGCTGCTCTCGACCTGTTCTGCCGCTTTGACCAGCAATTTTTTCAATTCAGGAATGCGGGACTCACTGGCGCCTGCCGCACGCGCCATGTCCAGAAACTGGCTGCGGTGATCGAAAGCCATCACGCACAACTCGCTCCAGTTCACACGGGCCGTTGTTGTGCGGTGCAGGTGGGCCAGTTGCTGGTCGGCATCGACCTTGGGGTTGCGACTGCCTCCAAACCAGTGGGCCAGCTCGGCGGGTGTGGGCATCGCGGCTGAGCAGGCATGGCGGGAAACCACAATGGCACCACAGGCGTTGGCCACGCGGGTGGACTCTGCCCAATCCTTGCCCTGCAGCAGGCTGGCCATCAGGCCCGACAGGAATGCGTCGCCAGCGCCCAGAACGTTCAACACTTCCACCCGCTCACCCTTGAACGTGGGTGCTGCGTTGATATCGTCAGGAATGGCGCCTTCAATCACACAGCAGCCCAACGCGCCACGTTTCACAACCAGTGTGGCCTTGCTGACAGCTCGCACGGCGCGCAGGCATGCGATCAAATCTTCTGCCACGCCGCCAGCGATGAAGAACTCTTCTTCCGTACCCACCAGCAGGTCAAACTCGGGCAGCATTTCCTGCAATTGCTGAGTGACATGAGCGTCTGCAACGTAGCGGTTGTCGCCGGCGCCGCGCGTGGTCAACCCCCATAGCACGGGGCGGTAGTCGATATCCAGCACGCGCGTCACGCCATGTTTTTTGGCATAAGCCAAAGCCGTCTGGGAAGCGCGCCGTGTGGTGGGCGTGGATAAATGGGTGCCGGTAATGGCCAGCGCACGGCACTGGGCGATAAAGGCCTCGCTGATCTGGTCTGCATCGACGGCCATGTCAGCACAGTTTTCACGCACAAACAGCAGCGGAAAGGTGTCCCGGTCCTTCAGGCCGAGCAAGACCAGCGCGGTGAGACGCTCCGGGTCAATCTGCACCTGGCTAATGTCGCAACCCTCGCGCTGCAGCGTTTCCGTCAGAAAGCGCCCCATCTGCTCATTGCCCACGCGGGAGATCATGGCGCTGCGCAGGCCCAGGCGTGCCACGCCAAACGCGAGGTTGGCCGAGCTGCCGCCCAGGTACTTGGCCATGCTGCGGGCGTCTTCCAGGCGGCTGCCAAACTGTTCGGCATACAGGTCAACTGCCAGACGCCCCAGGCAGGCCAGCTCAACGGGACGACCGACAGGAAATTTCAGGGTGCTCATGACAGGTGTGAGGAGTATGTAGAGATAGGGGCCACGGCGTCCGTTACCCGGACGATTTCAAAAAATTATAGAAAGCAAACGCCAAAAATGCAAATAAAATTCTAAAAAAACATAAATAGAAAACGTTTTTCTGAAATAATCAACCCTATTCTTTCCATCGCAAGGCGAACTCCCGTGGCTCAATCAGAGACTGCAACCGTCGACCAGCTCCTGCGCCGCATCACCGGTGAGTACGAGGGCTTGAGCAAGCAGCTCAAGGTTATTGCGCGCTATATCGAGGAGCACCGCGGACATTTGGGTCTGGAAGGCATTCAAAGCGTTGCGACCCAATGCAATGTTCAGCCTTCGGCGGTGGTGCGCTTTGCCAAACACTTTGGTTTTTCAGGTTTCTCCGAGATGCAGGCACTGTTTCGGGAGGGCCTCACCCGTCAACTGGCGCCCAACCGGAATTACCGCAAACGCATCAGGGACGCTATTGACGCTGGCGCAGGCAATTTGTCCAGCGTGGATATTGCGCAGGAGTTCTTTGGCGGCAGCATAGCTGCCATGCAGGAGCTGCAAGGCAGCCTGGATGCCTCGGCGTTCAAGAAAGCGGTTGACTTGCTGGTTGAAGCCGACACGGTCTGGGTTGCCGCGTCGCGCCGGTCATTTCCAGTTGCGGTTTATATGGACTACGCGCTTCAGCACACAGACAAACGGGTCAGCCTGGTATCTGCTGCGGGCAGCATGCAGCTGGGACAGGTGCGGTCTGTGCGCGAGGGCGATGTGATGATCGCCATCTCTTTCGCACCGTATTCCCGGGAAACGATTGATGTGGTTGAGTTTGCCGTGCAACGTGGGGCCAAGGTGCTAGCCATCACGGATACCCGCATGAACCCCCTGGCACGCATGGCGCAGATTACCTTGGTGGTGCACGACAACTCAACCTTGGGTTTTCGGTCGCTGACCAGCTCGATGGCGCTGGCTCAAAGCCTGTTTGTCGCGCTGGCCTATAAGACTGAGCTACTCTACAGGCCCAACAATGGCGCCACAGCCTGAATATTTGACAAAACTAACGGAAACCAACGGAACCTAACGGAGAAATCATGAAAAACGTTGCAATTTTTGGTGCCGGCCGCATTGGCCGCATTCACGCTGGCAATCTGGCTGCGCTCCCGGGCGTCAACCTCAAATACGTGTGCGACCCCATGGCTGCCGCCGCTTCAGAGCTGGCGCAACAACATGGCGCGCAGGTCTCCACCATCGACGCCGTGTTTGCCGACCCCAGTGTGGACGTGGTGGCCATCGCGTCGTCAACCGACACACACAGCGACCTCATCACCCGTGCAGCCAAAGCAGGCAAACACATTTTTTGCGAAAAACCGGTTGACTTGTCTGTGCCCCGGGCCGAAGCCTGCGCCGCTGCTGTAAAGGCCGCCGGTGTGGCCTGCATGATTGGTTTCCAGCGCCGCTTTGACCCCACGTTCAACGAAGCCCGCATGCGCATGGATAAAGGTGAAATCGGCAACCCTGAAATGCTGGTCATCACCAGCCGTGACCCCGGCGCGCCACCCCCCGAATACATCAAGGTATCGGGTGGCATCTTCCGTGACATGCTGATTCATGACTTCGACGTGTTCCGCTGGATTCTCTGCGCTGATGGCGACGAAGCCGCCTGGCTCAGCGCCACCGGCTCGGTGCTGACCGACCCCGCCATCGCCGCCACGGGCGACATGGATAGCACGGCCGTTACCATCCGCACGAAGAAAGGCCGCCTATGCCAGATCAACACCACGCGCCGCGCGGCGTATGGCTACGACCAGCGCTTTGAGGTGCTGGGCTCTACCGGGATGCTGCAGTGTGGCAACCACACGCCCACCGAGGTGCTCACCTGGAACGCCACGGGCATTCATGGCGACAAGCCTGAACATTTCTTTTTGCAGCGCTACGCCGCCGCTTACCGGCTCGAAATCACCCATTTCTTTGAGTGCCTGCAGTCGGGTGCGGCGTTCCGAACCAGCATCGCCGACGGTGTGGCGGCGCAAAAGCTGGCCGATGCAGCCACCGAAAGCTGCAAGAGCGGGCAGCCGGTCACGCTGTAACGGCTGGGGGCGCAGAAAGCGCTTAGCGTCCCAGCATCGGAAACAGCTTCACCAGCCCGTCTGACATCACCTCCACCGCCAGCGCGGCGAGTATCAGGCCCATCAGCCGCGTCATTACATTGATGCCGGTTTTGCCCAGCACACGGGCAATCGGCTCTGCTAGCGCAAAACACACGGCGGTGGCCAGCCCGATCACCACGCCGTAGCCCACCAGCGCGGCCAGCTGCGGGAAGTGTTTGGCTTTTTCGGCATAAATCACCACGGTGGACATGGTGGCGGGCCCGGTCAGCAGCGGAATGGTCAGCGGCACCACGGCGATGCTGGCGCCTACGGCCGAGCGTTTGCCCGCGTCGTCTATCTCTTCTACAGTTGACTTGGCTTCCGCGGGCTGTGCGTTCAACATGCTCAGCGCAGATGTCAGCAGTAGCATGCCGCCGCCTACCTGAAAGCTGGCCAGCGAGATGCCGAAAAACTCCAGAATCTGCAGCCCCAGCAGCGCGCTGGTGGCAATCACGACAAACGCGCTGAACGATGCCACCAAAATCGTACGCCGCCGCTGCTCGGTGCTGAAACCCTGCGTGTAGTGGATAAAAAACGGCACGATGGCCAGCGGGTTGACGATAGCCAGCAAGGTGACAAGTGGTTTGAAATCCATGGTCAGCGCCCACCGGCCACGTCCACCATAGAACCCGTGGTGTAACTCGAATCATCCGACATCAACCACACAATGGCCTGGGCCACCTCCAGCGCGGTGCCGGGACGCTGCATGGGCACTTGCGGCGCCATCTGGTTGGCGCGGTCGGGCTGGCCGCCAGATGCGTGTATCTCGGTGTCGATGATGCCGGGGCGCACGGCGTTCACGCGAATGCCCTCCAGCGCCACCTCTTTGGCAAGGCCCACGGTGAAGGTGTCGATCGCGCCCTTGCTGGCCGCGTAGTCCACATACTGGCCCGGCCCGCCCAGGCGCGCCGCCACGCTGGATACATTCACAATGCTGCCGCCCGTGCCACCGTGGCGCGTGCTCATGCGCTTCACCGCCTCACGTGCACATACAAAGCTGCCCAGCACGTTGATGTCAAACATGCGCCTGAGCCTCGCCACACTCATCTCGTCCACCCTGCAGGCCACGTCCACCACGCCGGCGTTGTTCACCAGCGCGTTGATGGGCCCCAGCTTTGCGTCCACCTTGTCAAACATGGCCATCGCCTGCGCTTCCACACCCACGTCGGCCTGCACGGTGATGGCGGTGCCACCGTTGTGCCGGATCTGGCGCACGATTTCATCGGCCGCCAGTGAATTGGTGGTGTAGTTCACCGCCACGGCGAAGCCTTTTTGGGCGGCGAGCAACGCGGTGGCGGCGCCAATGCCGCGCGAGCCGCCGGTAATCAAGACAATTGGGTTCATCGGGTCAGGTCCTGCAAAGATGGATAAATCAGGTTACAAAGCGCGTGGAGCAAACCACAATCAGGCGAACCATACACGAAAGGTCTCTCATGGCAGGATTTATCAAACTCACATCGGCTGACGGCTTTGTTTTCCCGGCCTGGGTGGTGGAACCAGTTGGCAAGCCGGTGGGCGCCGTGGTGGTGCTGCAGGAAATCTTTGGCGTCAATGCGCACATTCGCGAAGTGACAGAAGTTTATGCCGCAAAAGGCTACCTGGCCGTGGCGCCCGCCACGTTCCATCGCGTCAAGCAGGGCGTGGAAATGGGCTACACGCCAGACGACATTGCCGCCGGCATTGCCCTGAAAGCGGCGGTGGAAGGCCTGCCCGCGCCGGGCGTGCTGCCCGATATTCAGGCCGCCATAGATTACGCCGCGCAAACGCTGGGCATGTCTGGCAAGGTGGGTCTGGTCGGCTACTGCTGGGGCGGTCTGCTCACCTGGCGCGCGGCGTGTTTGCTAAAGGGCATCAGCGCCTCGGTGCCTTACTATGGCGGTGGCATGACAACCCCGCTGGAAGTGGCCCGCCAGCCGCAGTGCCCCGTTCTGTGCCACTTTGGCGAACAAGACCACGCCATTCCACTGGAAGGCGTGCGCGCCTTTGCTAGAGCACAGGCTGGCGTGGAGGTGCAGGTTTACCCCGCGCAACATGGCTTCAACTGCGACCACCGTGGCTCCTACGACGCCACCGCCGCCGCACTGGCCCTCGAGCGCACGCTGGCGTTCTTCGCCCGACATCTGGCCTGATGCTGCCATGCTTGTAAAACACTAAAAATATGTTCTTTATGTGGTCTTCTATGCCCCTAGCCATCGTCCAGTATGTGCGAATAGCTATCATATTTATAGCGACTACAGGATTGACCCAGGCCGCTGACTACGCCGGCCCGCTGTTCGACGCGCACCTGCACTACAACGAAGAAGCGTGGAACGGGCAGGTTGGGCCACACCCCGTCAGCGACGTGCTGGTGCGCATCAAACGCAACGGCGTCAAGGCAGTCATCGCCAACTCGCGCCCCAACGACGGCACCAAGGCGCTGGCCGCCGAGCCCTCAAAAGGCGACCTGACCGTGGTGCCCTTCATCCGCCTGTACCGAAACCGCGCGGACTACGACAACTGGTTCCGCGACGAAACCATTTACGACATGGTGCAAACCGAGTTCGCGCGTGGCACCGCTGCCGGGCCTTACAAAGGCATTGGCGAATTTCACCTGTATGACAGCACAAACGCTAACGGGGTGGTTGCCAAAAAACTGATGGCCTTCGCAGAAGACAAAGGCCTGACGATACTGGCGCACGTGGACGACGTGGCCATTGACCTGCTGATGGCCAACACCCCGTCAAAAGGCCAGAAGGCACGCCTGATCTGGGCGCATACAGGTATCGGCGGCGCGCCCGTGGCACGGGTGAACGAGTTGTTCTCTAGGTACCCGCTGCTGATGGGTGAACTGTCTTATCGCCCCGGGTTAACGTGCGACGGTGGCAAGCTCTGCTCCGAGTGGCGCGCCCTGCTGCTCAAATACCCCGGCCGCTTTTTGATCGGTTCCGACACCTGGATCAACCAGCGTTGGCAGTATTACGACGACACCATGCAGGGCTATCGCACCTGGTTGGGCGATTTGCCAGCGGATGTGGCGCGCAAGATTGCGTGGGAGAACGGGGCTGGGGTGTTTGAGGTGAAGTAGGGTGGAGGGTTTTGCTCTGCACATACATTAACCGTCACATTTAGCATGCTTACCGAGCACGCCTTTAATTTCCCCGCGTCCGAGCGACTGGCAAGTTTGGCGGACATGCGCGCCGACCTACAGCAGGTGGAAGCCTACTGCGAGAGACTAATTGAGCGCTACTCGGGACCCCATTTGAAGAAGTCGCCATTCGACATCGTCGGCTTGAATACGCCACTCGATTTCTTGGAATGGGAGGGGCTTTCGGCAGCTGCATGCGTAGCATATTCACGCTGCTTCGTAACTGGAGTCCGATCAGCTCTGGACTCAGAACTTCTCAATCAAGTCGAAGCCGAGTTGAAGGAAACACATGACTTTGTCTTGTCGCTTCGCAACAAGAATATTGGACACTCAGTGAACTCGTTTGAGGAGAACTCAGTCACAGTTCAGCTCGCTCCTGCCATGAAATCGACGAAAGAAATCAACTCAGTAGTTCCGCGGCACGAAAGGTCTAGTGGGCTTCCAATTGACGGCCCTACCAAACTTCTGAAGTTGGTTGACTGGTGGTTGAATCAAACCACAACCGAATTGCATGACGAGATTGAGAAAGTCAGGTCAGCCGCGCAAAGCATGGACCTTACGGCCGTCCAAGCTCTGCCCGCACTGAAAAGTGCTAGCCACACCGAGCGGCTGTAGACGATTATCTAAGCATCGGCTGCGTCCGTGACAGCTAACCCTTGTCAGTTATGCGTGAGCAGCTCCTACATAAATAGCAAATAGCTGCGTGAAGGATTGTTCTCCAACCCGACAAGACCACCTTCGCGGGCGCCCGGCGCGCTCGCCAACCCACTAAAAGAGCAAGACCATGTTTCGAGCGGCAAAACCACCCTTTTTAATGCCAAAAAGTGACCTCAACCCTCATGGAGTATGCCTGAGTAGCTACTAAATCAGTAGAAATAGCGCAACTTCAGCGGCTGCTTTCACGCTCAATCAGTTGCGCGGGCAGCATCACGGCGCGGCGCGGTTTGCCCTGAATGGCATCAAAGATCAGCTCTACCAAGGTCCGGCCAGCCTGGTCGGCTGGCTGGCGGACAGTGGTCAGCGACGGGTGCACGTGCGCGGCCAGCGAAATGTCGTCATAGCCGACCAGCTTGACCTGCGCGGGCACGGAAATACCGCGTTCACTGAGGGCGCCCATCAGTGAGATGGCGGTCACGTCGCTGCTGGCGAAGATGGCATCAAATTGCAGATTCTGGTTCAACCAGCTGTCGATGGTTTCGCGGATGCGCTTGTCGCCAAACATGAAGTGCTGCGCCAGCCGCGAGTCGGGCGCGTGGCCAGCCTCCTGCAGGGCCCGCAGGTAACCCTGGTGGCGCATGCCCGCTTCCGGGTGGGTGGTGTCGCCAAAAAAGGCGATGTGTTTGCACCCTTGCTGGATCAGGTGGCGCGTGGCCAGGTAGCCGCCCTCAAAGTTGTCCCCGCCCACCACGGGGTAGAGCGCATCGGGCAGGCTGGCGCCCCACACGGCCATGGGCACGCCCTGTCGGGCCATGTCGTTCAAATGCTGGTGCCAGGTGAGCTGGCCAATGATGATGAGCCCGGCGACCTGGCCGCTGTCCAGCATTGAGGTGAGCATGTGTTTGCGGTTTTCCAGCAGACGGGTGATCATCAAACTCATGCCGCGCTCGTCCAGCGCATCGGCCACGTTGCCCAGAATGCTGAGCAAAAAGGGGTCTGAAATCAGCTGCATGCTGTCGCCCAGAATGGCCACTCCAATGGTCTGCACGTCGCGTCGGCGCAGATTGGCTGCGCCCACGTTCACACGGTAGTTCAGCGAGCGGGCCAGTTCGCTGATGCGGTTGCGGGTGGCCTCCGGGATCAGCGAGCTGCCGCTCAGCGCGCGCGATACGGTGGAGGTGGACACGCCAGCCATGCGGGCGATGTCGGTCATCTGCATGCTGCGGCGAGCTTTTGGGGATGACGGGGCGTCGGTGGCGTCGCCCACTTGCGTGGGGCTCGTGCTTTTGTTGGGGGGCATGGTCTGATTATTCCATCAGCCTGAAACAAAAAAATGCCCGGGGCTTTTCAGCCCCGGGCAAAGCGGTCACCCTCGTAGAAAACTAAATTGAACTGGTGTTGTTCAGAATGCGTAGTTGATGCGCACGCGTGCGGCTATCTGGTTGTCCGTGCCGGTGCCGCCTTTCGAGAAGCTCAGTGCTGGCGTGATGGACGCACCCTTGACACCCATCAATGGCAGTGTGTAAGCGCCATACACGGTGGTCACTTTCTGGGCTGCGGTTGCACCCTTGCCGAGCACCAGGCCCACGCCGGCTGCACCGATGGTGGCGTTCAGGCCAAAAGCCCTGTCGTCTTCCTTCTTGGCAAAGTTGACATTGATGTTGGTGTCTGCATTGAGCTGATAACCGGCAGACAAACCCAGGCCGGTCTGTGAGCCGGCAACTCCCACCACCTTGACTGACTCAAAGCCGGCGCGCAGCGTGAGTGGGCCGCTGGTGTAGACCATGGCGGGGCGCACGCCTTTGGAGGCACCGGCATCCTTGCTGAAAACCATGCCCAGTTCAAAGCGCAGGCCAGCACCGGCGTTCAAGCCAAGCGCGCCGTGGAACGTGTCGCTGCCAAAACGGCCGCGCAGTGCGTTGGCGCGGTAGGTGCTGTAACCGGCTTCTTCCAGCACGGTGTCTTTGCCGACTGGGAAGAGATCGGTCGCTTCGAAGCGACCCAGTGTGACATCGCCCGTGGTGTTGCCAAATTTGACCCACAGGTCATCCACACCGGTGCTGCCGTCTTTTTTTAGCAAAAGCGAAGCGCGGCCGGCCACAAAGGCGTCGCCGCTGGTGGCTTTGGCACCAGCGTTCACTTCCACGCGGCCACCCAGTGTCAGGTCGCTCGCACGGGCGTTGGTGGCGGGGGCGCTCACCTGGTTGGTGTAGGTGGTGTCCAGTTCCAGGTTGGCGTCGAAAGCGACGTCAGCTTGAGCGGCGGCGGCGGACAGGCCAACCACGGCCACGGCGGTCAGTTTTGAAAAGTTGTGCATCAGGAGTCTCCGTTATCTATGCGTTGTGAAGGGGCTCTTTCTCGCGCCCGGGTTTTGGAAACCGGCGGGTCATAGAAAGCAAGTGGATTAGCGCATTCATGCAAACGATTGCTCATAGGGAAAACCCGATTTTTATGGACGTAACCGTTACGTAACCCATTGATTTATTTGAAATGCAACAACAAGGGAAAACACAAATAGTGCAAACGTATGCATCAACGTAAATGCGTGATGCGCGCGCGAGGCGCATTCATATTCGTTGCGGGATCAGGGTGAAGGCGTGGCAGATTCATCCGTCGCTTTGATCGCGCAGGGCGTGCGACTTTTCAAAAAGCTGCGGATACGGGGAAACCCGAATATGCAAACGATTGCATTGTTGATTCAATACGCCTATTACCGGATACAACCACAGAGCGAGACAACCGTGCCTGAACAACTTCAAACCCCGAGAGGTGTGTAAATGAGCCAGTCCGACGTCCGCCTGCGCAACATCCAGAAGAGCTACGGCAAGGTCAACGTCATTCACGGCGTCGATCTAGATATTGAGCCGGGTGAGTTTGTGGTGTTCGTGGGGCCGTCCGGGTGTGGAAAGACCACCCTGCTGCGCATGATTGCGGGCCTGGAGGAAATTTCCGGCGGCAGCCTGTTAATTGGCGGGCAGCCAGTGAATGATCTGCCACCCAGTGAGCGCGGCGTGGCGATGGTGTTTCAGAGCTATGCGCTGTACCCGCACAAGACCGTTTACGACAACATGGCTTTCGCACTCAAGATCGCCAAGACGCCCAAGGCCGAGATTGAGCGCCGCGTGCGTGAGGCCTCCGAGATCCTGCAACTCACTGAATACCTGACCCGCCTGCCAAAGGCGCTGTCAGGCGGCCAGCGCCAGCGGGTGGCCATTGGGCGCGCCATCGTGAGGGACCCGAAGGTATTCTTGTTCGACGAGCCGCTGTCCAATCTGGATGCGGCGCTGCGCACCAAGATGCGGGTTGAGCTGGCCACGCTGCACCGTCGTCTGGGTGCCACCATGATTTATGTGACGCACGATCAGGTGGAGGCCATGACGCTGGCCGACAAGATCGTGGTGTTGAACAAAGGCCGGGTCGAGCAGGTAGGCCGTCCGCTGGATCTCTACAACAAGCCGGCCAGCCTGTTTGTCGCTGGCTTTATCGGCTCGCCGCAAATGAATTTTGTTGCTGGCGACTTTGCAGCCGGTCATGGCGCAGCCACTGTGGGGTTGCGGCCCGAGCATCTCAAGGTGGCACCGGGTGGCGGCATCAAAGGCACTCTCAAACACGCCGAACAGTTGGGCAACGAAACATTTGCCTATGTGGACGCAGGAGCGCTGGGCGAAATCACTGCACGTATGGATGGCACGCTGGCGATGTCACCAGGCGCCGCCATCGAATTGGGTTTCGCGCCGGAGCATCTGTACAGATTTAACTCTGACAGTCAAAGAATATAGGCGCACGTCACCGTTTGGGAGCGCAGTAGCTCAGATAAGTTTAGCTTTGCGGATAGGCCGCAGGGTATTTTGAGGAGAAGACTTGCATGTTTAAGAAAACCGTAATCGCCGGGGCCTCCGCTTTGGCCATGGCTTCGCTGGTCAGCCCGTCGATGGCGGCTGACTACAGGGGCCCCGATCTCAAAGGCGAAGTGATCACCGTCACGTGCCCGTGGACCGGCGCCGAAGAAGGGGTGTTCAAAAAGGTCATTGCCAACTTCGAGAAGGCAACGGGCGCCACCGTCAAGCATTCCTGCTCACAGAGCTCGGAACAGCAAATTGTGATCGACATCAAGGCCGGTTCGCCGTCCAACATTTCCGTGTTTCCACAGCCAGGTCTGGCCGCGAACATGGCAGCCATTGGCGGTTTGGCGCCACTGGGCAACAAGTCGCGTGACTGGGTGAAGTCCAACTACGCAGCAGGCAGTTCCTGGGCTGACCTGGGCACCTACAAGAGCAAGGCTGGCAAAGAAGAGTTTTACGGCTTCTTCTACAACGTGAACGTCAAGAGTCTCGTGTGGTACATCCCCGAAAACTTCAAGGAGAAGGGCTACAAGGTGCCCAAGTCCATGGAAGAGCTGCAGGACTTGACCAAGAAAATCGCAGCCGATGGCAGCAAGCCTTGGTGTATTGGCCTGGGCAGTGACGCGGCTACCGGCTGGCCTGCAACCGACTGGGTCGAAGACTTCATGCTGCGGACGCAAACCCCCGAGGTGTATGACGGGTGGGTGAGCAACAAGGTCAAGTTCAATGACAAGCGCGTGGTTGAAGCCATCGAAGCCTACGGCTGGTTTGCAAAGAATGACGCCTACGTAGATGGAGGCGCCAAGGCCGTGGCCACCGTGAGCTTCAAGGACAGCCCCAAAGGCATGTTTGGTTCGCCACCCAAGTGCTATATGCACCGTCAGGCCAGTTTCATTCCAGCCTTCTTCCCTGAAGGCAAGTCTGACGAAGCTGACTTCTTCTACTTCCCGTCCTACAGTTCCAAGAAGTTGGGTAACCCGGTTCTGGGTGGAGGCACGATTCTGACAATTACCAAAGAGAGCAAGGGTGCACGCGCTTTCATCGAGTACTTGCAACATCCGCAATCGCATGAAATCTGGATGGCTGAAGGCGGTTTCCTGACGCCACACAAAGGTGTCGATCTGGCCAAATACAAGACCAAGAGCCTGCGCAAGCAGGGCGAGATTCTTCAAAGTGCAACGACCTTCCGCTTTGACGGGTCCGACCTGATGCCCGGCGCGGTGGGTGCTGGCAGCTTCTGGAAAGGCATGGTCAACTACTCGGGTGGCCAGTCTGCCCAAGCGGTAGCCGACGAGATCCAGAAGAGCTGGGACGCTCTCAAGTAAGCGTGCGCAAAGAGAACCCGTAAAGCAGGCTGATCATCATGAACGATCCGATTATTCAAACCGTCGTCGCCGTGGTGGTCAGCATCGCGTTTTGCCTGCTCTATTTTGCGGGTTCAAACCTGTTGCTGGACAAGATTGTTTCGCTGCCGTTCGCCAGCAAGGGCGTGCGCGAGGAGATTCGCTCGGGCGTCCAACCCTGGCTATTTCTGGCGCCCGCCCTGTTGCTGCTGGGTACCTATCTTTTTTACCCCCTGTTTGAGACGTTCCGCCTGAGCTTTTACGATGCGACGGGCGACGTGTTTGTCGGCCTGTCCAATTACCGGTGGGTTTTTGCAGACCAGAATTTCCTGATTACCATCCGCAACAATTTCGTATGGTTGCTGGTCGTGCCCGCCTTGTCCACAGCACTGGGGCTGGTGGTTGCGGTGCTGGCTGACCGGGTCTGGTGGGGCAGTTTCGCCAAGTCGATGGTGTTCATGCCGATGGCCATCAGCTTCGTGGGTGCCAGTGTGATCTGGAAGTTTGTTTTCGACTTCCGGGGTCCTGATTCGGATCAAATCGGAATACTTAACGCGATGGTGATGGGCTTGGGATTCAAGCCTCAGGCGTGGGTAACGTTGCCGTTCTGGAACAATTTTTTCCTGATGGCCATTTTGATTTGGATCCAGACCGGATTTGCCATGGTGATCCTGTCTGCTGCCCTGCGTGGGGTACCGACTGACACCATTGAGGCATCACGCATTGATGGCGCCAGTGAATTTCAGATCTTTTTTGAAATCATGGTTCCACAAGTCATGTCCACGATTCTGGTAGTGTGGACAACCATCACAATCACCGTCCTGAAAGTGTTTGACATTGTGATGGCGATGACCGGTGGCCAGTGGGACACCAGCGTGCTGGCCAACCTGATGTACGACTGGATGTTTCGCGGAGGCGGAGACTATGGGCGAAGCTCCACATTGGCCATGGTGCTCATGTTTGCAGTTGTCCCGGTGATGGCCTTCAACATTCGCCGCTTCCGTACCGAGGAGGCGCAGCGATGAAAAAACTGTTCAGCCTGCCATCAATCATGGCGCAGCTGCTTTTGCTGGTGATCGTCGTTGCCTGGGTGCTGCCTACATTCGGGCTGCTGGTTTCCAGCTTTCGCGAGAAAGAGCAGTTGGCCTCCAGTGGCTGGTGGACGGCGCTTTCGACGCAAACCCGTGCTGACATGCGCCGGACCGGAGGCGCACAAAGTGTGGTCAAGGAAGGTGATGCCTACGTTATTTCCGGGCGCCTTTTCGGGGAGCAGTCTAGCGTCCGGCTCAAGAGCTATTCGTTGAAGTCTTCCAAGCCCGGAGAGTTCGACATCGGTACAGAAACCGAGGTCGCTGATGGCCAGATTTTTGATGAAGAAGATGGCAAGCCGGATGGAACGCTCAAGGTTGCTGCCGATGGCTCTTACCGGTTGGCACTGAACGGCCATTACGAAAAAGACAGGGGTGTGCGGATCTTCTACGTGGCGCAGACGCCGCCTTCCTTTGTCACGAAGAACTATGAACGTGTGGTGGCGTCGGAAGGGGTGGGTCAGGCCTTTCTCAATACGTTCAAGGTCACCATTCCGGCGACCTTTATACCCATCCTGATCGCAGCATTCGCTGCCTATGCCTTCAGCTGGATGACCTTTCCCGGCCGTAAGTGGCTGTTCATTGTGGTGGTAGGGCTTCTGGTGGTGCCGCTGCAGATGTCACTGATACCTTTGCTGCGCCTCTACAACCAGCTGGGGGAAAGCCTGGGTGTGGAGTCCAAGTCGTACCTGGGAGTCTGGCTTGCCCATTCTGCGTTTGGCTTGCCACTGGCCATCTATTTGTTACGCAATTACATCGCTGCGTTGCCCCGCGACATCATCGAGAGCGCCCGCATGGATGGGGCTTCGCATTTCCAGATATTCACTAGCATCGTGTTGCCTCTCTCAGTTCCTGCGCTGGCCAGTTTTGCGATTTTCCAGTTCCTGTGGGTTTGGAATGACTTTCTGGTGGCGCTGGTTTTTCTTGGCAAGGCGCCGGACCAGATTGTGTTGACGATCAAGCTCAATGATCTGCTGGGCTCGCGTGGCGAAAGCTGGGAGATATTGACCGCCACTGCGTTTGTTTCGATTGCTGTTCCCGTAGCCGTGTTTTTCTCGCTGCAGCGTTTCTTTGTGCGGGGCCTGCTGTCGGGTTCAGTCAAAGGTGGTTGACGGCTCTCCTTCGCGATGTAAATGATTGATTCCTTGTTGCTGACTGATCAGTTCGAGTGGGGCTGCGCCACCTCGGCCTTCCAGATTGAAGGGGCCACTTCGGCCGATGGCAAGCTACCCAGTATCTGGGACGACTTTTGCCGACAGCCCGGGCGTATCAAGGACGCAAGTAGCGGGCAAACGGCCTGTGATCACGTGCGCCTTTACCGGGACGATGTGGCTCTGATGTCCGAGCTGGGTTTTCGCCACTACCGGTTCTCCATTTCATGGCCGCGCGTTATGAATGCGAATGGCCGCGTCAACCCGGCCGGCATGGATTTCTACAAGCGGCTGCTCGATGAGCTGGCGCAGCACGGCATCACGCCTAACGCAACCTTGTTCCACTGGGATCTGCCTTCACATCTGGAAGGTGGCTGGCTTAACCGCGATACGGCGTATCGTTTTGCAGACTACGCGCAGCTGGTGGCACGTGAGTTGGGGGACCGCCTGCCCCGCGTGGCCACGCTTAACGAGCCCTGGTGCAGCGCCTTTTTGGGCCACGATCTGGGGGTTTTCGCGCCGGGTGGGCGCAACCGCGCAGAAGCTTTGACTGCAGCACATCACCTGATGCTTGCACATGGCCTGGGTGTACAGGCCTGGCGTGCCATCCAGCCGGACATATCTGTGGGTATCGTCCTGAACCCGGAGTTGTGTGACCCGGCAACCGACAGTACGGCAGACAGATCGGCAGCAAGAATGGCTGAAATGGAGCGCAATGATTGTTTCCTGAACCCGCTCTTTGGTCGAGAGTGGCCCCAGGAGCTGATTGACCAAATGGGCGAACGACAGTCCGACCGGCTGCAGGGTGATCTGACGATCTGTGCACAGCCGCTGGACTTCATTGGCCTGAACTACTACACGCGTTCGGTTGCCCAGGCGCCGATGACAACTGAAGAGTCACAGCGCGGCTATGCTTTTGTGTCGCCGGACGGACGAACGGCGCAGCTCACCGACATCGGCTGGGAGATTTACCCTCAGGGGTTGACGCGAGTAGTCAACAATCTGGAGCGCCAATGGCCGTTGCCGCCGATCTGGATCACCGAGAACGGCGCGGCAGACAACACGGGTATTGATCGTGGCCGTTGCGATGACGATTTGCGCTGCGCGTACCTGACGGTGCCAGACGTAATAGCCCCGGAGCTCCTGCGGCAGGGCCACGATATCCGGGGCTATTACGTCTGGAGTTTGCTCGACAATTTTGAATGGGCGCATGGGTACAGTCAGCGCTTTGGTATCGTGCACGTTGATTTCGACACCCAGACCCGGACACCGAAGAAGAGTGCGCGCATGCTGCAGTCCCTGATAGGCACTTCGGCGAACCCGAGTCATTGAACGATTCAAGTTTTATCAAGTATCACGTACCCTCATTTCAATCATGAACACAGGCGAGAAAATTCGGAACGACAACTGGTGGCGCGGTGGTGTCATCTATCAAATTTACCCGCGCAGCTTTGCCGACAGCAATGGAGATGGCATCGGCGATCTGGCTGGCGTCACCGCCAGGCTGGACTATGTGGCCAGTCTGGGTGTGGATGGCATCTGGTTATCGCCATTTTTCAAAAGTCCGATGAAAGATTTCGGGTATGACGTCAGTGATTACTGTGATGTTGACCCGATGTTCGGGACGCTGGCCGATTTCAAGACCCTGGTCGAGCGTGCGCACGCCCTGGGCTTGAAGGTCATGATTGATCAGGTGTTGTCCCATTGCTCGGACCAGCATGCCTGGTTTGTTGAAAGCCGGTCCAGCCATGACAACCCCAAGGCCGACTGGTTCATCTGGGCTGATGCCAAAGACGACGGAACGCCCCCCAACAACTGGCTCAGCATTTTTGGCGGCAGTGCTTGGCAGTGGGATACTCGGCGTTGCCAGTACTACATGCACAACTTTTTGGCCAGCCAGCCGGACCTGAATTTTCATAACCCTCAGGTCCAGGGCGCGCTGCTGCAGACCGTGAAGTTCTGGCTGGATCTGGGTGTGGATGGTTACCGGCTCGATACCGTGAACTTCTACTTTCACGATGCGCAACTGCGTGACAACCCGGGCCGCGGGCGACCGACTGGCGAAGACCCCGCCGTGAATGCAGTGAACCCGTATGGCTGGCAGCGCCATGTGCATGACAAGAGCCAGCCAGAAAACCTGGTTTTCCTGCGCAAGCTGCGCGCACTGCTGGACCTGTATCCAAACACCACCATGATTGGTGAAATTGGGGACGACGACGGGCTGGCGCGGGTTGCCGAGTACACGCAAGGTGGCGACAAGCTGCACATGGCTTATTGTTTTGACCTGCTGGGTTCGGCCCACTCAGCGCCTTATCTGCACGGGGTGCTCAAGCGCTTTGACGAATTGGCCTCAGGTGGATGGCCTTGCTGGGCACTGTCGAATCACGATGTCGTTCGTGTGGCAACACGGTGGGGCGGGGCGAGTCCGAATCCTGCGCTGTTGCGTCTGGCGGCTGCGATGCAGATGAGCCTTCGGGGATCAACCTGCCTTTACCAGGGTGACGAGCTGGGCTTACCTGAGGCGCAGATCGCGTTTGACGAATTGCAGGACCCCTACGGCATTACCATGTGGCCGGAGTTCAAGGGGCGCGATGGATGCCGTACACCCATGCCGTGGGAAAGCGAGTCACGTGACATGGGTTTTACGTTGCCCCTGGCAGGTGCAAGACCAGCAGCCGTGCGGCCCTGGTTGCCCGCTTCGGAGTCGCATCGGACCATGGCGGTGGATGTCCAGTCATCACAAGAAGACTCATTGCTGAATTTCTACCGCCGACTGTTGCGGTGGCGCAATGCACAACCAGCCTTGATTGAAGGCGAGATGGATTTGCTGGCCAGTCACCCTCAAGTCCTTGCGTATGTGCGGTCGGGAGAGGGTCAGAACCTGCTGTGCTTGTTCAATTTCAGCGATCAGGCTGCGCAGTGGACGTTGCCTGCCAACCTGACCGTTTTGCAGGTGCTGACTGAGAGTGGCCTGGCGAGCTCGCAACTTGAGGCGGGCAAGGCCAGCTTGCCAGCGTGGTCGGGGTTGTTCGCGCTGCTCAAATAGTGTGGAGGGCGTGGTTTGGCAAAATGGGTCGAATCCATTCCAAATCTGAAGGCAAGGCATGCTGCACCTCCATTACTACCCCAGCACCGCAGCCATGGCGCCCCATATCATTCTGCAGGAACTCGGCGTGCCATTCGAGCTCGTGCTGGTGGACCGCCCGGCGGACGCGCACAAGTCGCCCGAGTACCTCAAGCTCAACCCCAACGGCTTGATTCCAGTGCTCACCGATGGTGATCTGGTGTTGTATGAAACGGCGGCCATCTGCCTGTACCTGTGCGACATGCACCCGCAGGCCAAACTGGCACCGGCGGTCGGCTCGGTAGAACGGGCACACTTTTACAAATGGTTGATCTGGCTGACCAACACGCTGCAGGCCACGCTGATAACCTACTTTTATCCGGAGCGGTCTGTCAGCCCTGGCAATGCAGCGGGCGCTGCCGAAGTGAAGGCGCAAGCCGAGTGCAAAGTGGGCGCAATGCTGGACCAGCTGGACGCCGAGCTGGCGCGCCACGGTGGCCCGTGGCTTCTGGGCCAAAACTACTCTGCGCTGGACCCTTACGCGATGATGTTGGGTCGATGGACGCGTGGTTTTGCATCAGCGCCTGCCCGCACGCGCCCGCACTTGGGGCCCTATCTGCAGACAATGCTGGCGCGCCCGGCGGTGCAGCGGGTGTTTGCAACCGAGAAGCTGGTTCAGCCCTGGGTCTAGTTGGGTTCCGCACATTTCGAGAGTCAAATATGGCCTTGACCCTCGTGCAATATGCGTGAATAGCTATTATTTTTGTAGCAAGCGCGCAGCATCGAGCGCAAAGTAGGTCAGCACACCATCGGCCCCGGCGCGTTTGAAGGCCAACAGGCTTTCCATCATCACGGCGTCATGGTCCAGCCAGCCGTTTTGCGAAGCGGCTTTCACCATGGCGTATTCACCGCTCACCTGATAGGCGAAGGTGGGTACTTTGAATTCGTCCTTCACGCGGCGTACGATGTCCAAGTACGGCATGCCGGGTTTGACCATTACCATGTCTGCACCCTCGGCAATATCCAGCGCCACTTCACGCAATGCCTCGTCGCTGTTGCCGGGGTCCATCTGGTAGACCTTCTTGTTGCTTTTGCCCAGGTTGGCGGCAGAACCCACAGCGTCGCGGAACGGGCCGTAAAACGCGCTGGCGTATTTGGCGCTGTAGGCCATGATTCTTGTATGGATCGCACCGCTCAATTCGAGCGCCGCCCGAATCGCTCCGATCCTGCCGTCCATCATGTCGCTGGGCGCCACTATGTCCACGCCCGCAGCTGCCTGCGTGAGCGCCTGCTTCACCAGCACTTCCACGGTTTCATCGTTCATGATGTAGCCATCAGCAGCCGGGTTGGGGTCCGGCAGGCCGTCTTGGCCGTGGCTGGTGAACGGGTCCAGCGCCACGTCGGTCATCACGCCCAGATCGGGAAATTCTTTTTTCAGCGCGCGCACCACGCGGGGTATCAAACCATCGGGGTTCAGCGCTTCGCGACCGTCAGGAGTTTTTACCGATTGGTCAATCACCGGGAACAGCGCCATCACCGGAATGCCGAGCTTCACGCAGTCTTCGGCAACCGGTAGCAGCAGGTCCAGGCTCAGTCGTTCGACGCCAGGCATGGAGGCGACGATTTGGCGCTGCTGTGTGCCCTCCACCACAAACACCGGATAAATCAGGTCATGCGGGGTGAGGGCGTTTTCGCGCACAAGATTGCGCGTGAACGCGTCACGGCGCAGGCGGCGTGGGCGTCCCATGGGGAAGGGTGCAAAGATCGTCATGGTAAATATATTTGCCGGATGGCTTGAATCCCGATGATAACTTTGCTAGATTACGCGTGGGCGGTTCGCCGCCTCCCGCTTTTCCTCCCTGAGCGGGGCCTTGATGTGTGACAGCAAATAGGCTTCCAACCCCAGCCCACGTGC
>Ga0209717_1002029_pt1 | contig 20348 bp, 19 predicted proteins | sample AD_UKC048_MetaG_FD_184418 | JGI IMG/M metagenome (GOLD analysis project Ga0209717, IMG submission 184418) | Active sludge microbial communities of municipal wastewater-treating anaerobic digesters from USA - AD_UKC048_MetaG (SPAdes) (version 2) | ecosystem: Engineered > Bioreactor > Anaerobic >... | reverse complement strand
CACCTGCATAAACATTCCCGGCTTTATCAAGTGTTAAACAGGAGACACTGTCAACTTCAGGAAATTTCTCCCAGATCTTAGACCCGTCAGGAGAGAATTTCATTATAAAAGAACTTTGCCCCCCCCCCTGCATATATATTTCCTTCATCATCCACAATCAATGTCTGAACATCATTCTCATCATCATTGACAGCCCACTGTCTGCCCCACATTTCATCACCTTTAGGGTTAAATGCCGCAAGAGTTGCATCTCTTTCCCCTTCTATATCTGAATATAAGTCCCCAAAAGTTCTTCCACCGACATAAACCGTGTCATCGGGACCGACAGAAACTGCCTGAAGTCTATCCCTTGCTTCAGAACCCCACTCCTTTTCCCAGCCTTTACCATCACCGTTGCCGTTAATGTCTTCATCTTCTACACATGATAATAACATCATCATAACTGTTAATGCCAAAATTAATGTTCTCATGAATATCCCTCCCTCCGTGTTCAGCGTGATAATGCTATCATAAATTTGTGATTTTTCAAATTATAGATATGTCCTTTTCCACTTGTCAGAATGTGGCGACTTCATTTCCCATTACTTTTATTCCTCTGCCTATTGAGAAAAGATCAAAATCCCTATTACCGCACATATTTTTCTGCCTCAGATCCATCCCAAGTCCTTAAATAAACTCCACATTTTCCAGTTTTTATACGAGTAAGATAATCTTATTAATTTTCTTGCAAAACTAATCTGATTGTTGCATTATCTATTGGCTGATTAAATTTCTGGGGTTGAAAGATGATCGAAATTGATAATTTGAGTTGTTTGTCAAAAAACATTAGGATATTAATCTGACTAGGACATGTGTCAAAGGCAGGAGGAAAATATGGAAAGCAAAGCCGTCGGTGTTTTAAAATCGATTTTTGACAGTCTGGCTAAAAAGATTAACGAAAAAAATATCGAATTCTGGTTTGCCAGAGAAATAATGGAACATCTCGGATATGTCCGATGGGAAAATTTCATTACTGCAATTGACCGTGCAATTCAATCTTGTGTTTCAACAGGAACTGACCCCGATGACCATTTTCGTGGCGTCACGAAAAAGGTTGATCTCGGAAGCGGAGCAACAAGAAACATTGATGATTTTATGCTCACCCGTTATGCCTGTTATTGCTTGAAGAAAGGGGAATAAAACCGGAAAATCTTCCACCTGATGAAGATATTAGAAAAATTGAGCGCTGGGTTAAATCAGAAGAAAAAAAGCTCGCAAAAAAATCGGGCAGACTGCCAAAGTCAAAAGACAGTTAATGTAACAAGAATGTTCACACTTATATGACTGATGTCCTATTTCAAAACAGCAGAGATTTCAATTATCCCCCCGCCAAGAAGTTTGTCGCCGTCATAAATTGCGACTGCCTGTCCGGGAGTTATTGAAAGCTGCGGTTCATCAAAAACGATATTTAGAGTATTAGGATCAATGAATGAAATTGTTGCAGGGGCTTCTTTGTGTTTCTGTCTTATCTTAGCCAATGCTCTGAATTCATTAATGTTTTCAAATTTGACAAGCGGGTTGAAAGATGCGGCAGTAAGAGTGTCTGAAAAAAGATTTTCCTTGTCTGTAACAACTACACGGTTCTTTTCAGGATCAATTTTCAGAACATAAAGCGGTTTTTCACTGCTGATGCCGAGCCCTTTTCTCTGACCTACTGTGTAATGGATCATCCCTTTGTGACGACCGAGAACTTTGCCCGTTTCATCAACGATGTCACCTGCTTTTATGTTGTCATTTGCAAAAAGAGGCGAATAATCGCCACCTGCGATGAAATCCTGGCTTTCAGGTCTTTCCGCAACTTCAAGTCCTATTTTCCGTGCTATTTCACGAACTTGAGGCTTTGTCATTTCTCCAAGCGGAAACAGTATCTTTTTCAGCAGCTCCCTTTTTATCCCCTGAAGAAAATAGGTCTGGTCCTTTGATTCATAAACTGCTTTTTTTATAAAGAATTCACCATTCTCCTCAACAATTTTTGCATAGTGCCCCGTTGCAAAAAAATCAAAATCAAACCCCTCGGACAGAGCTTTTTCAAGGAATGCCCCGAATTTAAGGAATCTATTGCAGACAACACACGGATTCGGAGTACGACCGGCAAGATATTCCTTTTTAAAATAGCTTACCACATGTTCCTGAAACTCTTTTTTCATATCTATTACTTTAAACGGAATATTCAGGAATTCCGAAATCTTGCGGGCATCTTCAATATCTTTATCTTTGTTCGGCCCGTAACACCCTTTTTTTGTAAGATCATCTATCGTTATCCCGCCGTCCCATATCGACATCGTTATCCCGCAGACATCAAAACCCTTTTCCTTTAGAATGTGAGCAGTTACAGCAGAATCAACCCCGCCGCTAAGTCCCACAGCCACTCTTTTTTTTCTGCCCGACAAAACAACCTCCGGAAAAGCAAATTCTCAAACAGAATACTTCAGTTGACAGTAAAATCAACTTGAAAAAGATGACAGAAATGGTATTTTTGATAAGTTTGTTATGAATGGAGGAAGAATGTCGGATAAAAAAAAGAAAGATGATTTTTCAAAGCTTCTTGAAGAATATTCCGATATTGATTTTGAGATCCATAAAAAGGAAAAAAGTTCAACAGTTGAAGAGCAGAAACGGTTTTTCAAACCCGTAGAGACAAGGCCTGACCACACTCTTGATCTTCACGGAATGCTCAAAGATGACGCACTGAGAAAAGTCGAAATAACAGTAAAAGACATGAAATTGCGAGGGTATCTCAAACTCCGCATAATTACAGGAAAAGGGAAACATTCTGAAAACGAACCGGTCATTCCTGATGCAGTTGACGACCTTCTACTTAAATTAAAACGGGAAGGATTTATCAGAACGATCGCATGGGAGAACAGAATCGTAAAAGGTTCCGGTTTTGTCGATGTGAGCTGAAAAACGACTTAAAACTATCTTAAATTCACAATAGAGATTTAAAGTTTAATATTGTAATGATGCGTTATTTTTATATAATTCTTTCTGTTTTTCTTTTTGGAGGAATGTCATGAACTACGGCAGCAACTATAAGAGCTGTGTCTGGACTGATTTTATGCTTCTTGAAAATTTTATGAAAGATGTCTTCATAAAACTCGGAACGCCTGTTCAAGATTCTGAAATAATTGCCGATGTTTTAATTACAGCCGACAAAAAAGGGATCGATTCACATGGCATAGGAAGATTCAAACTGATATATATTGACCGGATCGACCAGGGGATACTTTCTCCAAAGACTTTGATAAATGTTGTAAAAGAGACTGAAACAACGGCAGTGCTTGACGGCAATAACGGTATGGGTCATGTCATTTCTAAAAAAGCAATGAACATGGCGATAGAAAAAGCCAGGAAATTCGGAACAGGAATGGTCGCTGTAAGAAATTCAAGCCACTACGGAATTGCCGGCTACTATGTTGATATGTGTTCAGATAATGATATGATCGGCATCACAGGGACTAATGCAAGACCATCTATCGCCCCCACTTTCGGTGTTGAGAACATGCTCGGAACAAATCCGCTGACGATTGGTTTCCCGACTGATGAAAAGTTTCATTTCAACCTTGACTGTGCAACTTCAGTAACTCAGAGAGGAAAGATCGAGGCATACGAACGGGCCGAGAAAATTCTTCCGGAAGGATGGGTTGTTGGAAGTGACGGAAAAACTATGACCGATGCGAAAACAGTTCTTGAAGCGCTGACAAAAGGGACAGCGGCACTCACTCCGCTCGGGGGTCTTGGTGAAGATACCGCCGGCTACAAGGGTTATGGTTATGCAACGGCAGTTGAAGTTCTTTCCGCTGCTCTTTCAAATGCCAAATTCATGAAAGATCTTAACGGATTAGATGAATCAGGAAAAAAGATCCCCTATCCTCTTGGACACTTTTTCATCGCAATAGACATAAAAAGTTTCATTGATCCCGCTATTTTCAGATCAATTGCAGGAACAATGATGCGGAATTTGAGAAATTCAAAGAAAGCTGAAGGTGCTGAAAGGATTTACACTGCAGGAGAAAAGGAATATATTGCATGGCAGTATAGAAAAGAGCATGGCTGTCCAGTTCCGCCTGTGTTAAGAGACCAGCTTTCGGCACTGAACATGAGATTCGGTCTAGAATACAAATTTCCGTGGGAAAACAAATGATCACAAGATCTGAAAAAAAAATCATCGGTGGTCATCGCGGAAGCCCTAAAAAAGCAAGAGAAAATACAATTGGAAGCTTTGAAGCCGCCATCATGGACGGAGCAGACTTCATTGAATTTGATGTAAGAAGAGCCAAAGACGGCAATCTTGTCATCCATCATGATGAAATGATCAAGGGAATTCCTGTTAAGAAACTGAAATTGTCTGAAATTAATGAGATTTCTTTACAAATGGGATTTGAAGTGCCTGTCCTTGAAGATGTTTTGAGACACTGTGTTAACAGAATAATGCTCGATGTCGAAATAAAAGAGCCCGATATTACAGGGGAAGCTGTTAAGCAGATACTGCGGTACTTTTCACCTGACGGATTTATAGTCACTTCTTTTTATGACGAAACACTATTAAATCTGAACACTTACCATCCTAAAATAAAAAAGGGGCTCCTTTTTGACAAGAATTCCGGCCACGATCTTGAAAAACGGATTATGTCTCTTAAACCCGATTTTCTCCTCCCCCACTACTCTTCATTTAATATATCAGTTGTCGAGTTATGCATTAAATTCAAACTCCGTGCAATTCTCTGGACTGTAAACAACGAAAATGACATGATAAAGTTCATCAGCGATCCGCTTGTAGCAGGGATTATTTCAGATCATCCGGAAATTGCTAAAAGAATTCAGAAGAATTGATCAACTATTTCAAGTTGAGGACCTGGTTTGCGTCAAAAACGAGCTTGTCACAGATGAACTTTATCTCTTCTTTGTCTTTGCCTGAAATTTCGACGATAGTTCCGTTTTTAAGATTTTCCTGAACGATCGCAATTCCGCCAAGAGATGTCATGAAGTCATACCTTCTGTACTGGTCAACTGCATCAAAATGGCGGTTTTCGATTCTTGCCGCTTTGAGAGAATCACAAAGTTTCCCCACTTTTTCTATCTGGGGATCAAGAAGTTCCTTCGATTTTTGTGGATCTTCTTCATCAACTGCCTGCTGTACTTTCTGAAAATCTATGCTTTTAAGCCGACCTTCAGGCGATGAAAAACAACCAGCGATCATAAAAACAAAGCTGAAGAATATTAAAGACTTAATTATCTGTCTTTTCATTTATTTGCCGATCGTTGCACACATTACAGCTTTGATCGTGTGCATTCTGTTCTCTGCTTCGTCAAACACTTTTGAGTGCTTGCTTCTGAAAACTTCATCGCTTGCTTCCATCTCTTTCACACCGTATTTTTCAAACACTTCATTTCCGACTTTTGTGTTGAGGTCGTGGAAACTCGGCAGGCAGTGAAGGAAGATCACATCAGGATTTTTGGTCTTTTTGATCATCGCCATATTTACCTGATATTTTTTGAGCTGTTTGATCCTCTGTTCGAAAAGGTGCTCTTCACCCATTGAAACCCACACATCGGTATAAATTACATCTGCATTGATCACCGCTTTGTCAACATCCTCGATGAACTCAAGTTTTGCACCAGTCTCTTTTGCGATCTTTTCCATTTCGTCAATGAGTTTCTTATCCGGGAAAAGGGCTTTGGGAGCACATGCTACAAAATGCATTCCCATTTTTGCCGCACCGATCATGAGTGAATTGCCCATATTGTTCCTTGCGTCTCCGCAATATACGAATTTTACTTTGTTTATCGGTTTTTTCACATGCTCTTCAACTGTCATGAAATCAGCAAGTATCTGTGTCGGATGATAGAGATCAGTAAGTCCGTTCCAGACCGGAACGCCTGCATATTTTGCAAGTGCTTCAACGGTTTCCTGCTTGAAACCTCTGAATTCTATTCCGTCATAGAATCTGCCGAGAACTTTTGCAGTGTCTTCGATCGATTCCTTTTTGCCCATCTGTGAATCGTTTGAGCCAAGAAATGTGATGTGTCCGCCTTCATCGAGAGCCGCAACTTCAAAAGCGCAGCGGGTTCTTGTCGAAGCTTTTTCAAAAAGAAGGACTATGTTCTTTCCTTCAAGAAGATCTCCTTTGATCCCTGCCCTTTTCTTTGCTTTAAGATTATGGGAAAAGTCAAGAAGATAGCGGATCTCTTCAGGTGTGAAATGTTTAAGTGTCAAGAAGTGCCTTCCTTTAAGATTTACAGCCATTTTTTTCTCCAAAAAAAAGTTAAACAAACAACGGCCGATTATAAATTGGGTATATTAAAAATCAATATAAATGTATTTTGAAAAGTTCTTCTTTACAAATCCGTACTATTATAATATTAAATTGTGTCCTTTTCTGCCGAAATGGTCGAAAAGATCTTTGAAAATGTGGTTTATCGCTTTGTGTTGCGTGTTTTTGTAAAATATTTTTGCGAGGAGTTAAAATGAAAAGACTGTTTGTGATTTTTTTAATTTGCCTGCCGATCCTGCTTTCCGCGGCAATGGGACCCGATGTTTCCCAGCTTGACGGAAAAGCGCTCAAATGGGAGGAAGGTGCATGGGACTATTTCACCATGTTCAAAACACTTCTTAGAAACGACAACAGAACTGTCTGCACTCCAAGTGCACTTACCCAGTGCAACCTCGGAGATGACCAGCCGGGGAACCCGCAGGCAGATGCATGTGCCGACCCTTCAATAGGCACAACCTTCACGCTCATCGATTCTCAGATACCTTTTGATGCAAGGGTTCAGGCGGCTTACCTGATATGGATAAGTGCTCTTCCATCTGAAAAAGTTCCGGGCGGTGATACCGACAACACGGTCACTCTGTCTTTTGAAAATCAGAACGGGTCTGTAACTTTGAGTTCTGAAATATCAGCCACAGAAAAACCGATGAAGGCAACAGATCCGCAAAACTTCAGCTTCAGTGCCCATGAATCTATAAACCCTGTTAATCTTACCTGTACAACTGATGATGAATGTACCTCCAACGCTCAGCTCGGATTAGGTTGGAAGTGTATCAGCGGAAAGTGTTCCACCCATAATGTCGTTTACACCTATCGTGCCGATGTTACTGAGTTTTTCGGAACAATTCACGAAATGAGTGCCGCGGCTGACATTCCGAATGACGGTATCGGACTTCTTGGAAAATATACTGTTTCAAACATGGAATGTACCAACGATGCTTCATATCTCGCCACAAGCGGTATGGTGGGCGGATGGGCTCTCGTTTTTGTTTACACTTCAGAACAGATCAGCCCCAAAAAGATCTATTTTTATGACGGATTTGAAGCATATAGATTTGAAGAAGGCATTATATCTACAAGCGGTTTCGAACTCCCGAACGAAGCAGTTGTCAGATTTACAATGATGTCTGCTGAAGGAGATCCGGGACTCGCAACTTCTCAAAATACTGAAAATCCTTTTGGTCCGCCTCCACCTGCAGAGGCACTCTACATTTCAGGTGCACAGAAATTCCCTATCGGTGAATGGCTCCAGCTCTGGAATGACTGTAATCAGGCAAAAAACACAGATTCACAAAATCTCCCGTTTAATTATACGGAAGTTTTCAATTCGATCTCTTCAACTTACGGCTGGGCTGACGAAGTTCCTTTCTGCGTCGGCGGACTTCCCGGTGCAGTTGACCCCAATATTCTTGAATATGCGATGGATGTCGACACATTCATTCTTGATGCGAAAGATGAAGTTTTTGCTCCCCATCTTATTAAAGGAGATCAGTTCCTCAATTTCAAGATCGGTGCCAATCAGGACCAGATCTACACCAATCTGATAGTTGTCTCTATCGATACAAAGGCCCCCAAATTTGATATTCCTAAGAATCCTGACACACCTGACGGCCGTGAGAAAAACAGCTGCACCTGTTCCGAGACACCTGATTTCATATGTTCAGACAGACCTTTCTATTTCACGATCAAAGTTGAGAACTGGGGCGAGAACATTGCAGAAAATGTGACTGTTGAAGATTCTCTTCCAAGAAATGTGAATTATATCGCCGGTTCGACCGAAATGCTTACGACTAAAGACGGCGTCACAGGAAAATGGGAAAAAGTTGAAGATGCATCCGGTGGCGGATTCCCTTTTTCATCACCGAGAATGGTAATGGATTCAATGTATTACTGCGACAAAGACACATTCGAATGCCGTGACAGGGTGATGATCCGTTTCAAAGTCAAACCGATCGACACTATCCAGAAAAATGAAACTGTTGACAACACCGCGATAATAACCGACTCATCCGGGATCCAGTATTTTTCAAACTCATCCATTGCTTTAAGACTTAAACAGGGGAACTGTCCGTCAATTACCGACTGTCCTGAACCCCCGAAAGAGCTTTGCGGACCTTCAAGCGGCCCTGAATGCACAAAAAAAGAGGACTGCGAAGAAGGATATGACTGTAAAGATGAAAAATGTGTCAAAGATACCGGATCAATATCGAAAGATGCCGTTATAACATTTGCTGAAGGGAAGAACAACCCGACAGCTGACGGTTCATCAATAATAATTCCTAACCCTTCAAAGAACACCGTTACATCACAGTTCACATTAATGGCTGAAGGTGACGGAAGTAAATCGTTCCAGCTCAACGGGCTGAATGTATCAGTTTTCACAAGCTCTACAGAAGTTTCGGTTAAAAACCTCCGGCTTATTTATGATGAGAATGGAGACGGAGAAGCCGGATCAAAAGAAAAAGTTCTTTCCACCGTTGAATCCGCAAAGGCAAATGTTGCGGCATTTTCTCTTTTAAATGAATCAGACCGGGCATTCGTAACGGGCAAACTTCACTATTTTATCATAGTTGCAGACGCTTCGTTTGATGGTGAACCGTCAAATAACGACAATTTCAACCTTGAAATAGAAGGTTCTGTCGCTTTCCTCATTTCCGATAACGGAAAACCTGATGTTAAAGGTGAGCAAATTACTTTTGCAACTTTCAAATTTGAGCCGGAAAACGGATTTATTATCACTAAAGGGAAGAACGATCCGCAGGTTCCGTCAATTGACAAAATGAAAGGAATGGTGCCTGTTCTTCAGCTCAGAACCAAATCCATGCAGGGTGACGACACGCTTAAGTCGATAAATTTCAAACCTTATCTTAAATCGGTCAAGTTCGGTGAAGGAATAAACGGCGCTGTGCTTTATCTTGACAAGAACAGCGATGGAAAGATCGACAGCGGTGACACTGCGCTTTCTGAAATATCATCATTTACAAGCATTACGAACGGAATTTTTGACAATTTGAACCTTAAATATTCAAAAGCCGAAGAAAAACATCTTCTTATCGCACTTGATCTCAATCTCTCAACAGGTCAGCTTGCTCAGACGCAAGTCGGCAAAGTGAGCGTATCACCGGATCGCGAAATTGTTGAACTCCCTGTAACTTCAAAGGAATTCAAATATGAATGCGCGGCAGGCGACCCGACATGTGCAGAAGATGAAGAAGAATCTGGATGTGCCGTTACAACAGTTGACAACGGAATGTCTGTTTATTCATTAATACTTGCAGCGCTTCTTGCCCTTTCAGCTATATTTGGACTTAATATTATCAGGAAATAAATAACCAGTCCCCAACTCCAACACCTTCAGTTTTAAATTGATTAATCTCCATTAAAACAGTATATTTATGCAACTTTTGAATTTGAGGTAATATGAGTTACCGTCCACCGTTTCAAGTGAGTGCAGCGACGATAAACATGATAGCGGAGATTTCTGCTCTTATTGAAAGGTTTGTAATCCGTCTTGAGCAGGCGGACGGGCTTCACTTAAGGAAAGCAAACCGGATAAAGACGATTCGCGGAACTCTTGCGATCGAAGGGAACACTCTTTCTGAAAGTTTGATAACTGACATCATTGCAGGAAAAACCGTTGTCGCACCTATACGAGAAATTCAGGAAGTAAAAAATGCCGTCAAAACTTATAACGCCTATCCGACACTTGATCCGTTTTCAGTTAAAGATATGCTTAAAGCTCATGGGCTCATGATGGAAGCACTTGCTGATGATGCCGGTCATTTCAGAAAAAGGGAAGTAGGCGTTTTTCAGGGGAATGTGCCAATCCATGTCGCACCTCCCGCCGGCAAAGTCCCCTATCTTATGGATGACCTCTTCAAATGGCTGAGAAATTCAAAAGATCACCTGCTCATAAAAAGTTGTGTCTTTCACTATGAGTTTGAATTCATTCACCCTTTTTCTGACGGTAACGGAAGAATAGGACGACTCTGGCAGTCACTCATACTCGGAAAACTCAACCCCGTCTTTGAACACCTCCCAGTCGAAAACATGGTCTTCTCAAACCAGCAGAAATATTATCAGGCAATACAAAAAAGCACTCAGAAAGCAGACTCCGGCATCTTCATCGATTTTATGCTTGAAGAAATATTGAAAACGCTGAAAGAAAGAAAAGGAGAACCGCTGAAGAAACATTACCAGTCCAGTACCAGTTCAGTACCAGACCAGTACCAGTCACAGCCAGAGTCACAGCCAGAGTCACAGCCAGAGTCACTTGAGCAGAAAATTATATCAATTCTGAAAGCAGGAGAGTTCTCAAAAGCTGAAATATCTAATAAATTAGGGCAGAAAGAAATATCAGGAAGACTGAACCAAGTCATTCGGGAACTCCTTATAAAAGAAATCATTGAATACACAATTCCAGAAAAACCGAACAGCAGGTTGCAGAAATACCGGTTGATAGAAAGAAAGAAGGAGTTTAGATGATAAAAGTGATTGTTTTTGCAGGTATTTTTATAATATTTATTGTCGGTTATTTTATTGTTAAGAAAAAGCAATCTGTTCTTGAAAAAAATGATATTTTTGTAAAAGAGTATCACAATAAATTTATAGACTTTGCCAATATTTATGCAAAAAGTTATGATTCTTGGAATAAATCAGGAAATATTGATCCCGATTTATATAGATGGTTAACATTGAATGTAAGCAAAATACAAAATATTATAGGAAGTTTTGGAGTTATGTCTTACCGACCGGCTTTAGGAAATCATTATCTTCACAACTATCAAATTATAATTAATACAATTCCAAAGTTTCGCAGCGGAACAGTAATGATTATTGATATTGAAACAGTTGAAGACTCTTTGCTTAGATATGCTGGTGATTTAGAAGAGAACAAAAGAGAAAATTCAAGAAAATTAAAAAATCCAATAATATGGTTTAGAGAAGGTTTCAGAGAAATATTAAGTATCCCTCTCTTAATTCTAAATTGGTTTGGAGTTTTCACTGAGAACAGAGTCGATAAAATAACAGAAAGCTTATTATATAAGACAATAGCAGGTGTTTTTGCATTTGTAACATTTGCAAGTGGACTTGTAACAATAATTGTCGGGTACGAAAGCGTTATAAACTTTATTCACAAGCTAATGGCAAAATAATATTGAATGTTGTGAGTGCAAAGGTTGACTGAAACTATTACTCCCCCTTTTTTAAGAGAATATTAAAAATAAAAATCAGGAGATTCGAATGAAAGGATGGGTTTATATAATAACAAATCCTGCAATGCCCGATAGATGCAAAGTTGGTTTTTCTACAAAAGACCCTGAACTTCGAGCACAGGAATTAAATAATACTGGCGTGCCATACTCTTATGTTGTTGAGTATGAAGTTCTTGTTGAAAATCCTCAAAAGCATGAACAGGAAGCACACCGTCGACTTGAAATAAAAGGCAAACACGATGCGAAAGAGTGGTTCAAATGTTCTCCGGAAGAAGCTGTGCTGGAAATCAGAACAGCTATTGGTGATGATAAAATAATAATAGAAAATTACAAACGCATAGAGAAAGAAAAAGCCGAAAAATTAATTAAGAAACAGTTACAAGAAGCAGAAAATATTAGATTGCAAAAGAAGAGAGATGAAAATCTAAGGTTGCAAAAACAAAAGGAAGAATTGGAAAGAATTGAAAAAGAAAGAAAAAAGGAAGATGAAGTAAAAAAGATCGAAATGAATAGATTGAAAAAAGAAAACGAACTTAAAATTCAAAAAGAAAAGGATGAAAAACAGGAGAAATTTGAGAAATCTGAACTAGCATGGTCGTGGTTTGCAATAATTGGAGCTAATACTGGTTGCATATATGCGATATTAAACGGGAACATAAAAACTCTAGGTCATTTAATTACTGTTTTAACAGTATTCGTCTTTTCTATTTTGTTTGTGATAGTTCTTCTCAATAAAAAAAAGTAGTTTGAAAGAGGTGTTTGTGGCAATTGAATATATTTTAAAAAAAATTGATTAACATTTTGAAATGGTTGGGAATTTATTCATAGCTCAATGTTTTTTTTCCAGAAACTGTTAGAAAGTATGAGAGTTTAAATGACTAACTGGAATGTAACATGGGACAGGTTAATGAGTAAGTCGGAATGGTTTTTAACTGACCGGGTTGTATTATCTCCACCGGGAGTTTCAAGTTTTTTGTGTACATTCCCGTTAGCCATTTAAATTCTCATATTTCTTAATAATCTCAGGGAAGAACACCGTAAGTTCGGAATAAATCCTCGGCCAGTTCCACACCTTAGTCCATCTCCCTGAAAGGTGTTCTATTGCCATAAAGACCACTTTAAACAATGAAATTTCAGAAGGGAAAACCCTGTTCTTTTTTGCAATGTTCTTTACGCTTGCATGTAAACTTTCAACAGCGTTGGTCGTGTAGATCATTTTGCGCAACTCTTTAGAATAACTGAAAAATGTTGAAAGATGTTTCCAGTTTTCACGCCAGGATCGACTTATGTAAGAGTATTTCTCATCCCAGTTTTGAGCAAAAAGATCAAGCTGTCTGAGTCCTTCTTCTTCTGTCGGGGCTTCGTAAATTAATTTCAGGTCTTTAGCCAGTTTTTTCCGGTCGTTATATGCAACATACCTGAATGAATTCCGTATCTGATGAACGATGCACCGCTGTATTTTCGAATCAGGAAAAGCTGATGCTGCCGCATCTCCGAGACCTTTAAGACCATCCATGCAGAAAAACACAACATCTTTAACACCCCTGTTTTTCAGCTCATTCAATATAGCCATCCAATCTTTTGCGGTTTCCCGTTCTCCAAGCCAGATCCCTAGACACTCCTTTTCTCCGTCAAGCGTAATTCCAAGTATCGTGAACAGCGGAACATTCTTTATCTGTCCGTCGCGCCTCAGATTGAAAAATGTCGCATCAAGAAAAAGAGCGGCATAACACGGCTTCAATGGACGGTTCTGCCACGCCCTGACATGTTCTATAACACTGTCGGTAACACTGCTTATATATTCCGCTGAAACTTCAACCGAATACATATCCTTTACAAGTCCACGGATATCCTCACAGCTCAATCCGCGGCTGTACATCGCATAGATCGCTTCGTCCAGAACTCCGACACTCCGCTTCCCCTTCGGTATAAGCAGAGGAGTAAAACTGCTCTCTCTGTCTCTCGGTATTTTTATTTCTTCACTTCCGTTTTCACTCTTTATCTTTTTTGAGCTGTGACCATTACGACTGTTTGTACCGGATTCAGATTTCCTCTCGTATTTCTCATATCCCAGATGATGATCCAGTTCTCCTTCAAGCATGCTTTCCAACAGCCCTTTTCTCAGTTCCTTCATCAGTCCGTTTACATCTTCCAGTGTTTTCAATCCCTTTTCCTTAATCAATTTCGAAAAATCAGGTTTCTTGAGTTCCATAAATCCCTCCTCGTTTAAGACATCACTTTCTTATCATCAACGAGTTTTTACACAAAATTTATTTTACTCCCTCTCCACCCTTTTAAACTTCTTCCCAACCCATTTTTAGACAAATCATATATAGTTTAGAGCTTTCGACTCAACCCTTTTCCCTAAAATAGGATTTGAAGAACCTTCATTTTATTAAAGAAACGCTTAGTCGGAATAAACTGCTGAAACAGAAGTTCATTTAATTAAGGTCAACCACATGACAAAAAAATAATTGTTATCCAGAATACGATTTTAAAACAATGATGGTATAGGCTTTCCTAAAAATTTTCCCAATCATCTGGCTTTCATTTTCCCACAAAAAATTCTCCCAACATATATACAAGAACAAAAAGAGCAAATATCGCTATTGATAAATAAAAAACTATTGCACAGCCAGATGCTAAATCTTCTTCCGATTTAGAAGTTATTGTCTGATTGCTCTTTTCAGGATTGTTTGGCGGTTTAGTCTCTGTTTTCGGTTGAGTTTCATTCCTTTCTGTTTTTAATTCATTGTCTTTGAGAAAATCAATGTCCTGCTTTATTGCTTCAGCTCTATATTTTATGTACAAAGACTTTGCTTTATCCATGTTGCCCGAAGAATCTGCAATTGCTTTTGCCCATAATCCTGGCTGTTTCTGATCCTGAGCAATTTCATCCAAAACCATTTCATATACTTTTTCATCAAAAAGTCTTTTGTTTCGTTTGATTTCTCTGATGTGTTTGAAAATACTCATTTTTCCTCAAAAAATCCGTTCTGGTTTTGCATTTTATATTGAAAAAATGATTTATCAACAAATCTTTATGCTGAAGAAACTCATTTTCATAAAAAAATTTGACATACATAATTTTAAGAATACTGTTATTGATGCGTCTGGAAGGAGTCGCCAAGCGTCTCCTAAAGGGGCCTAAATGGCCCTGTTGCCAGTCGCTTTTTTTTTAGAGGTTTAATATGTATCTTTGCTACATAGATGAATCCGGCACTCCCGATATTCCTGGAAATACTTCGCATTATGTCCTTTCTGGTTTAGCAATTCCGATTGATAAGTGGAAGAAATGTGATGTGGAAATTAATCTTATTAAGAAAAAGTATGATCTTGAAAATGAAGAAATTCATACTGGTTGGATTCTGCGTAAATATTTAGAACAATCCAAAATTGTGAACTTTGATTCATTGGATAAAAAAAGCAGATGTTACGAAGTTGAGAAATTAAGAAACACAACACTTTTATCGCTTCAAAAATCACAAAACCACAAGCTGTATGCCCAAACAAAGAAGAATTACGCTAAAACTAGACCTTACATACATCTTACATATAATGAAAGACTTGATTTTATAAAAGAAGTTGCAGGTAAAATTTCAAGTTGGTCTTTTGTAAGATTGTTTGCAGAGTGCATTGATAAAATTCATTTTGATCCTTCTAAGGCTAAGCTTTCTGTAGATGAGCAGGCTTTGGAGCAAATTATATCAAGATTTGAATATTGTTTGAAAAGTGTATCTAAAACAAGTAAATCTAAAAAATACGGGCTTATTATTCATGACAATAATGAAACTGTGGCAAGAAAGCATACCGAATTGATGAAAAGATTTCATCGGAATGGAACTATTTGGACAAAAATTGAAAATATAATTGAAACCCCTTTATTTGTAAATTCAGAATTGACTGGAATGATACAGCTATCAGATTTATGCTGTTATGCGATAAGAAGATATTTGGAAAATGGTGAAAGAGAGCTTTTTGATCTCGTTTTCAAGCGAGGTGATAGAAAAAACGAAAAATGTGTCGGAATAAGACATTTTTCCAACAATCGTTGTGAATGTGTAATTTGTAAATCTCATTGATATCACGCTCCATGAAAACAATACTCATCAACAAAAACACGGTTTTAAAGCAGATAGAATTGTCTGACACGGCGGATATTTTTGAAACGGTAATTTCTCAGCGGGAATATCTCGGGAAATGGCTTCCGTTTGTCACTTTTACGGAGGAGATGAAGGACACTGAGGATTTTGTCCGGTCAGTCGTGGATACTCCGGAAGATGTCAGAGAGTTTGTTTTCGTTATTCATTACAAAGGTGAATTTGCGGGGCTTATCGGGTTTAAGGATACTGACAGATTGAACAGGAAGACAGAGATCGGGTACTGGCTGAGTGAGGGTTTTCAGAAAAAGGGGATAATGACGGAATCTGTGAGGTTCCTTATAAAATTCGTTTTTGAAAAACTGAGCATTAACCGTATCCAGATCAGATGCGCTGTCGGCAACACTCCGAGCAGTAACATTCCGAAAAGACTGGGGTTTAAGTTCGAAGGGATCGAAAGGGAAGGAGAGTTTTTTCCCGATGGGACTTTTAAGGACCTTGAAGTTTACGGAATGGTGAAGGGGGAATATTTTCCCGGGCCTTCAACCGCGGGCTAAGCAAACACCGTCCTTCAGACGGTTTTATGACCTCACCCTAAATCCCTCTCCTTAAGGCGAGGGACGGTAAACTTCTCCCCGTTCCTTTAGGAAAGGGGTTGGGGGAAAGGTTTGGGTCATCTCCAACTTTTAAACTTATTTATCAGCATATTCGTGGAAGAATCGTGTCCTGAAACGGGAGTTTGGTCTTTGAGTTCGGGAAGAATTTTGCCTGCAAGCTGTTTGCCGAGTTCAACTCCCCACTGGTCAAAACTGAACACATTCCAGATGACTCCCTGAACAAAGATCTTGTGTTCATACGCCGCAATGAGAGATCCGAGAACTTCGGGTGTGAGTTTTTTAAATATTATCGAATTAGTAGGCCTGTTTCCTGAAAACACTTTGAAAGGAAGTAATTTTGCTATCTCTTGAGCCGTTTTTCCAGCTTTTTCAAGCTCTTTTTCTGCTTCTTCTTCAGTTTTTCCGTTCATGAGCGCTTCGGGCTGGGCAAAAAAATTGGCAAGAAGCTTTTCGTGGTGATCGCTAACAGGATTATGAGTTACTGCCGGAGCAAGAAAATCGCACGGAATGAGCTTTGTCCCCTGATGAATGAGCTGATAAAATGCGTGCTGACCGTTTGTCCCGGGCTCTCCCCAGATGATCGGACCTGTCTGGTAAGTAACTGTATTTCCCGATCTATCCACACATTTTCCATTTGATTCCATATCTCCCTGCTGAAGATATGCGGCAAACCGGTGCATATACTGGTCATAAGGGAGAACTGCGTGAGAATCCGCATCAAAAAAGTTGTTATACCAGATTCCCAAAAGCCCTAATATCACAGGAACATTTCTTTCAAACGGCTCAGATCTGAAATGCTCATCCATTAAATAAGCACCTTTGAGCAGTCTTTCAAAATTTTCATATCCGGTAACACAGGCAATGCTTAATCCTATTGCACTCCACAGAGAATATCTTCCGCCAACCCAGTCCCAGAATTCAAACATATTCTCAGGATCAATTCCAAACTCGGTCACAGCTTTTGTGTTTGTTGAAAGAGCAGCAAAATGTTTAGCAATATCAGCCGGCTCCCCGCCATTCCACAGGAACCACTTTTTTGCACTCTCAGCATTTGTCATGGTTTCCTGGGTTGTGAAAGTTTTAGATGCAATGAGGAAAAGTGTCGTCTCCGGCTTAAGCTTTTTAAGAGTTTCTGCTATATGAGTTCCGTCAACATTAGAAACGAAATGGACCTTCATCCCCTTTTTCCAGTATGGCTTCAGCGCTTCAGTCACCATCACAGGACCGAGATCGCTTCCTCCGATACCGATATTTACAATGTCCGTCACTGCTTCCCCTTTGAACCCTATCCATTTACCATTGCTGACAATATCGGCAAATTTCTTCATCTTTTCAAGCACTTTTCTGATTTGCGGCATCACATCCGTTCCGCTTTCGATCACTGGTCTATCTGAAAAATTTCTAAGAGCAGTGTGAAGCACGGCGCGGTTTTCAGTTTCATTGATCTTTTCCCCTTCAAACATTGAATTTACCGCTCCTTTTAAACCGCACTCCGCGGCAAGTTCAAAAAGGTCTTTCAAAACATCATCATCGATCAGGTTCTTTGAATAATCGACAAAAATGTCATTAAATTCAATGGAATACCTGTCGGCTCTCAATGGATCTGAGGCAAACATTTTTCTTAAGTTAAACTCCTTGACTGATCTTAACTTTTCAAGCTTTTTCCACGACGCAAGTTTAACCGGCTCGATCTTTTTAAGCATTTATGCCCCCTTATATCACAAATATTTACCCAGTTTTTCCTTCAGTTCATCAATTTCAAACGGTTTTGAGATAGTGTCATTAAAACCGTAAGCCGCAGGATCTGCAACAACGGGATCATCGCTGTAGCCGGTGCTTACAAAAGCAATGACATTCTTATCCGTTTCCCTTATTCTGTCAAGTGCTTTCTGTCCCCCCATTCCGTTGGGGATGGTGAGATCAAATATCAGAAATCTGAAAGGTCTCCCTCTCTTTTTGCCTTGCTGAACTCTTTGATCGCATCTTCTCCGTTACTCACAGTTACAGCATCAAAACCGGCACGGTTAAGGATATGAGCCACTATTTCAGAAATTATCCTTTCATCATCCATCACAAGCACTCTTCCTGCAAAAGAGCCGTGTTCTTTATGCTCAACGACCGGCGGCTCAATAACAGGTTGAGGTGCCGCGGCAGGAATGTATATCGTGAAAACAGCACCTTTACCAATATTTGAATCAACCGTTATCAACCCCTCATGTTTTCTGATGATGGAATAGCTCATTGCAAGACCGAGTCCGTGACCCTCACTTTTTGTTGTGAAAAAAGGATCGAAAATGTGGGGTAGAGAATCCTGCGGAATTCCCGGTCCTTCGTCAGCTATTGAAATTTTAACATATTCCCCTTCAGTCAGAGGGAACAGCTCATTTTCTTTAAGTGCGACATTTTGTGCAGATATTTCTATCTTCCCTGCCTTTGACATTGCTTCTACGGCATTTAAGATAATGTTATCAATGACTTGAGCAGCCTGATTTCTGTCAAATTCCGCCATTTTAAGATCATCTGATATCTTAAACACCGGTGTGACCGATGAACCGCTGAGTGCGAAACGGACAACTTCTTCAATAAAAGGAGAAAAAGGTTGCAGTTTTTTTAAAGGAACGCCCCCTTTGGAAAATGTCAGAAGCTGGTGTGTTAGCGATTTTGCCCTCTCAATTGCACCTGATGCCTGAGCAAGAAGTTCTTTAATATTCTTCTCCTTTGATTCATCTCTTGCAAAACCGATATATCCGAAAATACCTGTCAGAAGATTGTTGAAATCGTGTGCTATGCCGCCTGCAAGTATTCCAAGAGATTGCGGTTTCTGCGTCTGAGCCGCTGATTCAAGAAGTTTCTGTGCTTCAAGAAGTTTCTCTTTTTCATTTGAAAGCTGTTCTTCCGCAACTTTAAGCTTTCTTATCTCCCCTTCATATTTGTTAAGAATTGTCCGGTTTATCCTTGCAATGTTATATCCGACGATCGTTATAAAAATTATCACTACAGTATAATCGGCAAAATAATCTGCTGTCTCATAGTTAAACTCCATCAGAAAATAGATATATGCCCAAAGAAAAATGACATTTACAGCCGCATAAACAGGGATATACCGCTTCCTCACGAAAAAAGCCGGCATTAATGCAAGAACAGCAAGAATATATGTCGCTGTGTCAAGACGGATCAAGGTAGCGGAACGGTCAACTATCATCACAAGCCATATCGAAAGTATCGAAGAAATGATTATAAGATGGGACGCTAATTTGTGGAAACCCTTTATGAGAAGGATCAAAGCGATGAAAAGAAACATTATGCCTGCCGCCTCCCCGGTAAGGATGGGGATCATGATCTCCGGACTTGAAACAAAAGAAAAATGTATCCATGCGGTATATGTCATTGCCGGAACAATAAATATCATCATGATAACGCATAGAACAAAGATGAACTTCACCTTGATCCTGATCTCCAGATCAGAATTTTTGTAACGGTTGAGCAACTCAGGAAGTTTTATGTCACTATCTTCTTTCTTAAAAAATTTGAAAATTCCCATTTTGCTTTTCTCAAAATACCGACCTGTAAAAAATTACTTTTTTCAGCATAAAAAAGCAAGTAAAATTAAAATCAGACACAATATTTTTGCCTAAAATTTTAATGTGGTTAATATATGTCAGCTTCAGTTTTTTAACACTTCTAAGGAGATGGAAATGAAAGACCCGAGAGTAAGAAAACTTGCAGAACTTCTTGTAAATTATTCCACAAAAGTTAAGGAAAATGACAAAGTTATGGTCGCGGCAGTTGATCCGGCCGCTTATCCGCTTGTTGAAGAGATCATTGAACTTGTCGGCAGAAAAGGGGCTCATCCTTTTGTAACTCTTAATGCCCAGGCGGTTCAGAGAAAACTTTATATGCATGCAACTGACACGATGCTTGATATCATGCGTGAATCGGAACTTGCATTTGCACAGAAAATGGACGCATACATCGGGATAAGAGCACTTGAAAACAAATTTGAGACAAACGATGTTCCGCAGAAACAGATGATGAAAATAATGCAGAACTACCGGATGAAGGTAAGTAACGAAATAATGAGCAAAAAATGGGTTACGCTGATGT
>Ga0209717_1002027_pt1 | contig 20367 bp, 12 predicted proteins | sample AD_UKC048_MetaG_FD_184418 | JGI IMG/M metagenome (GOLD analysis project Ga0209717, IMG submission 184418) | Active sludge microbial communities of municipal wastewater-treating anaerobic digesters from USA - AD_UKC048_MetaG (SPAdes) (version 2) | ecosystem: Engineered > Bioreactor > Anaerobic >... | reverse complement strand
TCTATCGTGCTTATGTACGCCAGATTGGGGCCGGCGCAGTGGCTGCGGGTGGTTTTATCACTTTGTTAAAAACCTTACCGACCATTGCTGCTTCCTTCAGGGAGAGCATCGATTCTTTCAGAAACCGCACCGCTACCGAAAGTCGGGCGCGTACCGAGCAGGACTTGTCTATTTTGGTGGTGGGGATTGGTAGCTTGGCGCTGGTGATTTTGATGCTGGTATTGCCTCAGATTCCAGGTAATTCCTTCGGTGGCAAGTTGTTGATTGGCCTGTTGGTGATCGTTTTTGGTTTCTTCTTTGTAACCGTTTCCAGCCGGATTGTCGGTTTGATCGGCACCAGCTCCAACCCGGTTTCGGGGATGACCATTGCTACCTTGATGGGTACGGCACTGATCTTCATCGGGTTTGGCATGACGGGCAAAACCTTTGAGCCAATGGTGCTCGTGGTGGGTAGTATGATTTGCATCGCAGCAGCCAACGCCGGGGCGACATCTCAGGATTTAAAAACGGGTTACATCATTGGGGCAACGCCGAAATACCAGCAAATTGCTTTGTTTGTTGGGGCAATTGTTTCTTCGATTGCGATTGGTGCTACTTTGCAAATATTGGATACGCCTACTCCGGATCAATTGGCACAGGGCATTCAGCACGCCATTGGCAGCGATAAATATCCTGCGCCGCAGGGCACCCTCATGGCTACTTTGATCAAAGGCTTGTTGAGTTTTAACCTCGATTGGCAGTTTGTGTTGGTTGGTGCATTTTTGTCCATCACCATCGAACTTTGTGGGGTGAAATCACTTTCTTTTGCGGTGGGGGCGTACTTGCCCTTGTCTACTACTTTGCCGATCTGGATCGGAGGCATCATTCGTGGCATTGCTGACAATGCAGCCAAGAAAAAAGGCAAAGCGCTTGAAGAAGAGGACCTCAGCAAAGGCAATTTGTTTGCTACGGGTTTGGTGGCAGGCGGTGCCTTGATGGGCGTGATTGTGGCCATCTTATCGGTCAATGAAGGTATTGCCGCCAGTATCGCCAAAGTTAACCTGGAACCAATGTTGCATGGCGCATTGGGTGAGGGTGGCTTTCAAATCCTGGGCGTGCTGTTCTTTGCCGCGATGGGTTTGATTTTATATATGATTTCAAGAAAGGATTAATGTTTCACCACAGATTTACACAGATTACCACGGATTTTAAAAAAAATCTGTGGTAATCTGTGTAAATCTGTGGTGCATAAAACGCGGCGCTGGGAGCTAGATTTTTAGGAATGATGCTTACCATAATTGGCTTCTCAGGCCTTTTATCCGTCGATAAAAAAGCCAGACGCCCAAGACGGTTGTTGCCAGGACAGTGAGCGGAAAATTTTGTAAGCTGAAATTTAACATGGCGATGATGAACAATACCGTCGCCAGGTGCCCAAAATAGTCGGTTTGCATACTGAAGCGTTCAATAAAGCACCCGCGAATGATCGCAATTCCCGTCAACAAGGCTAAAATGGTGCTGGATAAATCGACGACAGGAGCAGCCCGGTACAACAATAAGCTGGCAAAGACCCCCATTATCCCAATGTACAACCACCGATAAAAACCATTGAAGTCTGGCGCACAGTCAAATCCATTGGCTGGAGGGCGACTGTTCGCGATGATGCGGCGGTTGTATGTAATGATTTGATACAAACCAAAAACAATTGCCCGAAACAAACGCAGGCGAAATACTGGCTTAAAGACCGGAATCGCCTCTCCGATGATAAAAAACAGGGCTTCTTTGCCGTAAAGCGTTTCTCCGGTAGCCCTGTCATATAGGGGTATCTCATGGCGTGCCCGGTCAACATCAATCCGCCTGATTAATTCCGGGGGCGCTTCTGCGAAGCCAATACGGTTTTCGGGGCGCAACCAACCAGCCTGCACAAATCCACTGGTGTAGGCTTTGCAAAGCGGGCACACGTCATCATAGATAATGACCTTTGAATCCATATTTTTTGAACTTTTCATATCCTTTGGTTTAAAAAAGGAAGTTTAATCTAGTTCTTCAATTGTTGTCCAAAGGTACATTAAATTTTCAGTAGTTTCAATAATTACTGAAACTTTATTTCCGGTAACGAACAAATAACACAAAATTAATATACCATAAGCCACGAAGAGATGAAGGCGCTAAAGGATCAATGTCCTTAGCGCCTTCATCTCTTCTTGACCAAAAATCAGTTACTCACTAAACATTTTTGTAGGTGGAATCGGATTCGGTACGGCATTGTTCACTGGAGGCAATGACTTCAAGTAGGCAAAAATCGCTTGTAAATCCTCGTCACTCATTTGCGCAAAGTTGAACCAGGGCATCGGCGGCAGCAGCGGACGGGTACCATCCATTCCTTTTGATTTTCCTTCCCGGATCGCTTTTTCAAATTGCTTGAAATCCCAGTTGCCGATCCCGGTGTCGTCGGGAGTCAGGTTGGCGGAAAAGGAAACTCCCCATTCACCCGCAGTAGCTGTAAACATCGGCCCGAACAAAACCCATTCGCCAGGTTTTACCATACCTGGATCGGTGATTTTGGGTATTGGTTCCTCACGCGGGTGGCCGGATAGTCGCCGGGTAGAATCTACTTCCGGGCCATTTGGGCCAAAAATTTTCGGCGAATGGCAGTCGTCACAAACGCCAATGGTCACCAAATACGCTCCACGTTTTACGAGCTCGGCCTGGCTGGGTACTTTGATTTCCACCAGGTCATTTTTTACGTCAGGGGTGCACCACAATAGGGCGACCAGGCTGACGAAAAGCATCAGTACAATTGCATACGGTCTCATTTTTAGGTGTTTATGGAATTGGACAAAGGGTTGAATGGGGAGGTGGCAGAATGGGTAGATTTTTTTGGTTAATTAAAGTTAAAAGGAATTGCCTTGATTAGTATTCCTACCATTGATCACATAATTTTTCATTTTCTCACTTCATATCCTAAAAAATCCCTTAGTTTAGTCCCTATTTATCACCCAAACCTTTCACTAACCATGTTCAAACCAACCTGGCTGTTGTTCGTCGCATTGCTGCTGACGATCTCCAATGCATTTACCCAAGACAAAAACGCAGTGTATTTCACCGATCATCCGGCCCTTTCGCCGGATGGCAACACCTTGTATTTCGCCTATGCGGGCGACATATGGAAAGTACCCGCCTCAGGGGGGCTGGCCACCCGCCTCACGGCCATGGAAGGCGACGAACGTTTCCCGCGCCCTTCACCCGATGGCAAATGGTTGGCCTTTAGCGCCCAACAATTTGGCAATACTGATGTGTACCTGCTGCCGTTGGAAGGTGGCGAAATCCGCCAATTGACCTACCACGATGCCAACGATCTGGTGTGCAGTTGGTCCTGGGATAGTGGCTTTATTTATTTCACTTCTGGACGATACAATCGGGTGAGTGGCTACAAAGTTTCCGTAGAGGGTGGTACGCCAATGCGCATGTTCCCGAACTACCACCACACCGTACATGACATTGCAGAACACCCCCGTGGAGGTGAAATTTTCTTCAATGAATCCTGGGAAAGTTTCAATAACATCTCTCGAAAAGGTTATAAGGGAGACCACAACCCCGATGTACAATCCTTCAATCCCCGTTCCGGAGAATTCAAGCAGTACACCAACTGGAATGGCAAAGATTTTGGCGTGACTTTTGATCGCCAGGGGAACTTTTACTTCATCTCTGACGAGTTCAATGGTGAATACAACCTGTACACTTTTGAGAAAGAGCGCAAAGTGCGCCTTACCGATTTCACCAATTCCATCTGGTATCCGCAAGCCAGCGCCAATGGTGAGAAAGTCGCTTTTCGCCGCAACTACCAGATTCAGATTTACGATGTCAAGAAAAAACGGACGGAAACGGTGCCTATCCGCATTCCCCAGAACGTCACCCTGGGTCAGTTGCAAGATTTTAACGTCAAGGGCAATATCAGCGCATTTAATGTATCGGATGATGGTAAAAAAATGGCCTTTGTAGCGCGTGGGCAGGTTTTTGTGTCCGATGTCAAGGGGAAATTCATCCAGCACTTACCCACACGGGCAGAGGGCAGGGCGCTGGAAATCCACTGGTTGAAAGACAATAAAACCTTACTCTTTACTCAAACGGTGGGTGGCTATCAAAATTGGTTTACGCTATCTGCTGATGGAACTGGCACGGAGAAACAACTCACTCAGGATTTGCACAACAACCGCAATCTGAGCTTCAACAGTGACAAAACCAAAGCCGTTTATCTGGCTGGTCGCCACGAAATGCGCTTGCTGGACTTGGGCACTTTGGCCAGCAGTACCTTGTTAAAGGATGAATTTTGGGACATTGGTAGCGATGAACCACAATTTGGCCCAGACGATAAGCACATCCTCTATACCGCTTACCGCAATTTTGAGCGGGACATCTTTGTATACAACCTTGACACCAAAAAAATCCAAAATCTAACCAATACCGGCGTAACCGAAGCAGCCCCACGCTGGTCGGGAGATGGCAAAACCATTTATTTCAATGGAAACCTGACTCAAGCCTCTTATCCTTTTGGTTTGGGCGACGCCGATTTATACAGTATGGCCCTGCGGGCTTACGATGCGCCCTATCGCTCTGATAAAGTGAAAGAATTGTTTAAAGAAGAGGAGAAAAAAGCAGATAAACCCGCTGCCAAAGACTCAACGGCCAAAAAGACCTCGATTCAGATCGATGAAGCTTATTTGAGTGAGCGCATCCAACAACTTGGGCCAAGCTTGGGCAATCAGGTGGGGCCATACGTGATCCAAAGTGGCGAAAAAACCACCCTGCTTTTTGCCTCCACTCACGACGAGGGTAAGGCCAATTTGTGGAAATTGGTGCTGGAACCTTTCGAACGTCCCAAAACCGAGATGATCCAGGGTGCCGCAGGTTTTGGATTTGAAATCAGTACAGCCAAAAACCAATACTACCTATTAATAGGTGGCAATATTTCTACCCTCAACATCGAGACGAATAAGACGGAAACCATTGCCATGGATTATACCTTCCGCAAAAAACTCTCCGCCGAGTTTGAACAAATGTTCTTCGAAGCCTGGGCCAACATTGAGCAGAACTTCTACGATGAAAAATTCCACGGGAAGGATTGGAAGGGCATTCGCGATCGTTACGCCGCTTTTCTTCCTCACCTTAATATACGCAGTGATCTCCGGCAAGTGCTGGCCGAAATGTTGGGTGAATTGAATGCTTCTCATACAGGTTTCACTTCCAGTGGAACGGAGGAGGAGATTTTTTACAAAGGCCGTAGTGCTGGTACGGGGATCATTTTTGCCAATGACGACCCCTACCGCGTTGAACGCATCGTACCACGCAGTCCAGCCGACCGAATGGATAAAGACATCCGCCCTGGTGACCGTTTGGTCAAAGTCAATGCTACAGCAGTAGTGCCCCGCAACAACCGCGAGCAATACCTGATCCAACCTTCTTTGGATGAAGAAATTTCGCTTACTTTTCTACGTGGACAAGAAGAGCGTACCGTAAAAATCCACCCGGCCAGTACTTTTGCCATCAATGATTTGTTGTACGACGAGTGGGAGGCAGGCTGTCAGAAACGGGTAGATGAGATGGGCAAAAACAAAATCGCCTACGTCCACATGAAGGACATGACGGGCAACTCCCTCGATCATTTCCTCAAACAAATGGTGAGCGAGGGCTGGCAACGCGATGCCCTGATCCTTGATTTGCGCTACAACACAGGGGGCAATGTACACGATAAAGTATTGCAGTTTTTATCCCAAAAGCCCTACCTGCAATGGAAATACCGCGAGGGGCAACTGTCGCCACAACCCAATTTTACGCCAGGAGCCAAACCCATCGTACTCTTGGTCAATGAACCCAGTTTGAGCGACGCCGAAATGACTACTGAAGGGTTTAAACGCTTAAAACTGGGTACTGTAGTGGGCACCGAAACCTACCGCTGGATAATTTTTACTAGCGGTAAAGGTTTGGTCGATGGCTCTTTTTACCGCTTACCTTCCTGGGGGTGTTATTCCCTGGACGGAGGAGACCTGGAAGTCACTGGCGTAAAACCAGATGTTTACGTGAAAAATACCTTCAAAGATCGCCTGGAAAACAAAGATCCACAACTGGACAAGGCGATTGAGTTGATTTTGGGGAAAATGAGGTAGGGGGAAAGGGTTCGGGGGTTCGATGTTCAGGGGTTCGGGGGTAACACACAATTCTTCCCCAACCCTCGAACTCCTGAACCCTCGAACGTCGAACTCCCGAACCCTTTCCCCATCCCTCTCTTTTATTACCAAAACTGCCATTTTTTAAAAATTTTATCTTTTAATTTAAAAAAATACCAAATTATTAAAAGTACTCCCTACATTTAAGCGCTCATTCAATCACTAGTTTCATACACCTATTAAACACGACAGAACGCATGAAAAAAACCTATCTACGCAATCTGGTTATACTCGTTTTATGTATAATCGGCGCGTGTCTCCCTCCTGGTGCCTATGCACAAACAACAATTAAAGGGAAAGTTATTGACAAAGAAACTGGCGCACTACCAGGTGTAAGTATTCTGGTCAAAAACACTACTACAGGAACTGTAACTGAAGTAGATGGATCGTTTTCTTTAAATGCACCAGATGCAAACGCTACACTAGTTTTTTCCTACACTGGCTACGCTACTCAAGAAATAGCCCTTGCTGGACGTACCAATCTCGACATCACCATGGCTGTGGACAACTTGTTGTTGAACGAAGTGGTCGTCGTAGGTTATGGTACACAAAAAAAGGAAACCGTTACTGGTGCAGTCTCCAGTGTGAAGGGTTCCGACTTGGTTAAATCTCCTGCTGTCAACGTCTCCAACTCCATCGCCGGACGTATGGCTGGGGTGGTAGCCGTAAACGGCAGTGGGGAACCAGGCTACGACGGTTCGGGGATTCGCATCCGGGGGTCTAACACCCTGAACAACAGCAGCGCTTTGATTGTAATTGACGGGATTCCTCAACGCACCGGGGGGCTTGATCGTTTGAACCCCAACGACATCGAAAAAATTTCGGTATTAAAGGACGCATCAGCCGCTATCTATGGTGCGCGTGCCGCCAACGGGGTTATTCTGATCACTACCAAAAGAGGTAAGATTAGCAAGCCAGAGTTGTCCTATTCTTTCAACCAGGGCTATACTCAGGCTACGATATTGCCCGCGCTGGCCGATGCTGCGCAATACACCGAAATGTTGAATGATTTGGACATTTACGGTTTGCCTGCCAACGAATGGTCGGCGGCTACCCAAGCTTACAAAACCACGGGTTCTTACACTCGTCCAAATGGCCAGGTGCGCAAGGCACCATTCCAGCCTGAGGACTTTGTAAAGTACAAGGACGGTTCTGACCCTTGGGGCCACCCCAATACCGACTGGTACGCCGAGACCCTCAAAGAATGGTCGCCTCAACAGCGCCACAACATGCAATTGACCGGAGGTAGCGAAAACCTCAAGTACATGGCATCTTTGGGTTATCAAAATCAGGATGGGGTGTATATCAACTCCGCTACTGGCTACAAGCAATACGACCTGCGCATCAATTTGGACGCCAAAATCAACGAGTTCATTAGCTTGAATTTAGGCGTATTAGGCCGTCAGGAAAACCGCTTCTTCCCTACCAAGGGTGCCGGTGCTATTTTCCGGATGTTGATGCGGGGCAAACCTCAACAGCCTGCCTACTGGCCTGATGGTCGCCCTGGTCCAGACATCGAAAACGGAGAAAACCCAGTGGTCATCACCACCAATCAAACGGGGTACGATGATGACAAACGCGATTATTTCCAGACCAACGGTCAACTGGACATCAAAATCCCTGGCATCAAAGGTTTGAAATTTTCAGGTACTGCGGCCGTTGATAAGCTCAGCCAAAACAACAAGCGCTGGGAAATTCCATGGACTTTGTACGAGCGTGGCACTGGCTTTGAAGCCGATGGAGTTACCCCTAAATTGGTAGCCGCCAAAAGAGGTCCCGCTGAACCACGTCTGACCTTAGGCAACAACAATCAGTTGAATATTTTGCTTGGAGGTGTGCTGAATTATGAGCGGACTTTTGGCGACCACGGTGTGAACGTATTGGTGGGTTCCAACCGCGAAACCATCTCCGGAACCAACTTCAATGCCTTCCGCCGTTTTTTCATCTCTCCTGCACTTGACCAATTGTTTGCGGGTGGTGATTTGGAAAAAAACAACGGTGGTGGTGCCTTTGAACGTGCCCGTTTGAACTATTTTGGCCGGGTTGCTTACAACTTTAAGGAAAAGTATCTGCTCGAATTCCTCTGGCGTTATGATGGTTCGGATATCTTCCCCGAAGAAACCCGTTACGGCTTCTTTCCCAGCGTAATGGCGGGTTGGGTACTTTCGCAAGAAAAATTCATGGAAGCCTTGCCTGCCATCAATTATTTGAAGTTGAGAGGCTCCTGGGGGCAGATGGGTAATGACCAGATTTTCCTGGTTAACACGAGTACGCCTGCCACTTATCAATACTTGTCTACTTATGGCTTCAGAAGTTACATCCTCGGCAATGTGGAAACCAAAACTTTGTTTGAAGCGCGGATTCCGAATGCCAACATCACCTGGGAATTGGCTACCAATGCCAATATTGGTTTGGAAGGCTCCATGTTCAATGACAAGGTTACTTTTGAGTTCGACTATTTCAACAATAAAAGAACCAATATCTTGTGGGTGAAAAACGCTTCCGTTCCACAATCGACCGGTTTGACCTTGCCTGCCCAGAACATCGGCGAAGTAGAAAACAGAGGTTTTGACGCCATGGTTGGCTATCGCAGCAGTGTGGGCGCTTTGAAGTTCAGCGTAAATGTGAATGCTGGTTATGCCAAAAACAAAATCCTCTTCTGGGATGAAGCACCCGGTGCACCTGAATGGCAACGCACTACTGGCCGCCCAATGAACACCGTACAAGCCTACGTTTACGATGGTGTCTTCGCGACTCAGGAAGAAATCAATGCGGAGACCATCAACTACAGCGCTATTGTCAATACCCTGCGTCCTGGTGACATGAAGTACAAAGACCACAATGGCGACGGCAAAATTACGCCCGATGACCAGGTGCGTACCGACTTCAACAACATTCCAACTTTACAAGGTGGTTTGAATTTAATTGCCAGCTACAAAGGGTTTGACTTGAATATCCTCTTCCAAGGATCAGCAGGTGCAAAAATGTATGTGAGCCCAGGTGAAATGGGTAACATTGGCAACTACCTGCTGGAAATGTATGAAGATCGCTGGACGGTGGAAAACCCCAGCAGTGTACACCCACGGATCGCCAACCGTAGCGACCAGTATTTTTCTGGTAACAATACCTATTGGTTTAGAAGTACCGATTACATCCGTTTGAAAAACATGGAAATAGGTTATAGCCTTCCTGAAACTTTAGCCAAAAAGGCGGGTATGAGTAGCCTACGGATTTATTTCAATGGATTGAACCTGCTTACTTTTACCAAGTTCAAATCCTTTGACCCTGAGGCAAGCAGTACCACTGGTCAGTATTACCCACAACAACGGGTAATCAACGGTGGCGTGACGGTGACATTCTAAATCTTCTAAAATCAAAAAAACGATGAGAAACATCATAATAGGATTAATTGCAGTTTTGTTCATCAATAGTTGTAATGACGATTTTGTCAATACACAACCTTTGGACCAGTTGGCCGAAACCGCGGTTTGGACGGACGGTTCTCTGGCTGAAGCTTTTGTTTCGGAGATTTACGCGGGATTTGGCAACGGTGGTTTCGACGAGCAAATGAATGCTTCATTGACCGACGAGACCATCTTCACCCACCCTGGCCGTAACATCACGACCATTACTGAATCGCGCTCCAACCCAGCTGATCCAGGTTGGATCAATGGTACTTTGAGCTGGGGGAACATGTACCTACGGATTCGTGCTGCAAACCTGGCACTGAGCCAACTGGAAGCTCCACAATTCAACAACCCCACTCTGGTGGATCGTTTGAAAGGAGAAGCCAAGTTCATGCGCGCTTATTATTACCAGCAATTGCTGCGCTACTTCGGTGGGGTGCCAATTGTAGATAAACCTTTCACCTTAGAAGATACCGATTTTTTGTCAGTGAGAAATACCTATGAAGAATGTGTCAACTTCATCGTAAAAGATTGTGATGAAGCAGCTGTACTGTTGGATGGTAAAACACTAGTTGCGGGCCGTGCTACCAAAGCATCCGCACTGGCGCTGAAATCAAGGGTACTGTTGTACGCAGCCAGTGATTTGCACGATATCCCTACGGCCAAAGCGAAGTCTAGTGTCATCAGTGCGTACGCCAAGCCAGAATTGGTTGGTTACGTCAGTGGCGACCGTGCAGCACGCTGGACAAAGGCTCGCGACGCGGCCAAAGCAGTGCTAGATTTACCAGGGTTTGGTTTCCAACTTGGCTTGACTGCTCCTGCTGCTCAAGCTGATGCGGTGAACAACTACATGAACGCATCTCTGGCCCGTAACGGGGGCGAAAAGGAGATCATTATGGGCCGTTATTTCATCAACGCCAAACAAGAAAACGGCGGGCGCCAGGGGCTATTCAACGGACCTAACGGCTACCACAACTGGGCAGGTAACACCCCTATCCAGTTGATGATCGACGATTACGAAATGATGGATGGCAGCAAATTTGATTGGAGCAATCCAACTCATGCTGCTGCACCATACGTAGACCGTGATCCACGTTTTTATGCGTCTATTCTGCACGACGGCTCCAACTGGAAGCCACGCACTTCGGACGTAGCTGCTAAGGATCCAGCCAACCAAATTCAAACGGGTACGTACGAAATCATGAATGGTGCTACTAAAGTACCCTACTTTGGTTTGGATACCCGCAAGAGTACGGTAGAAGACTGGAATGGTAGCTACACTGGCTACTATGTGCGCAAGTTCATCGATCCGAGCCCATCCATCGTTGACCAAAACACCTGGCAGCAAGTACCATGGCCCGTTTTGCGCTATACCGAAGCGATTTTTAACTACGCAGAAGCTTGTATTGAGCTTGGACAAGACCAAGAAGCTCGTACCTGGCTCAACAAAATCCGCTTCCGTGCAGGTATGCCTGCATTGACCGAGTCTGGTGATGCCCTCAAGCAGCGTTTCCGCAACGAAAAACGCATCGAAATGTACTTGGAAGAACAACGCTACCACGATACTCGCCGCTGGATGATTGCGCCCACTACGCTGGGTCGCAAAGCCAATGGCATCAACATCAATGGTACCTTGAAAGCGGGTAAAACCGTCACGCTGTACAAGTACGACCCAAGCAACTACGATTATACTTACAAGGTCTTTGAAATTGACCCAGGTAAGGAAAACCGTGCCTGGTTGGACAAGATGTACTATTTACCGATCCATCGTGATGAGATCAACCGGAACAATAAACTGGTGCAAAACCCGGGGTATTGATCCTGAAGTTTTTCGAATAGCATAAATGCAAGGGGCACAAGAGAACGAACGGTCTTTTGTGCCCCTTTGCTTTGCTTTTCTATCCTTTGTGCTACATTTGTGATTGAAATAACGTAAAAATTTTGCACCCGCCTGCGGCGAATCTTTTTCACCACAGATGGCCACAGATTCACACAGATTTTATAGATATGACATAAAATCTGTGTGAATCTGTGGCCATCTGTGGTGAAATCATCTCTGTCAATTTCCGCCGCAGGCGGGGTGTAAAACTTTTACGAAATAACTTCAATAATGAGAGCCATCTACACCATTCTGAAAGCAGCACCTGCGCTAGCTATACTCCTCTTTTTATCCCAGTGCAAAAGTGACCCATCGAAAGGCGTTGCCCCCGCCGACGCGCTTTTTACCTTACTCGATCCTGGAAAAACCGGCATTGATTTTCAAAACGTCATCACCGAAGGACTCAACACCAATGTCCTGATGTACGAATACTTCTACAACGGCGGTGGTGTGGCCGTAGGAGATGTCAACAACGATGGCCTCGATGACATTTATTTCACCAGCAACATGCAATCCAATCGCCTTTACCTCAACAAAGGCAAGATGACTTTTCAGGACATCACGACCTCCGCAGGGGTAGCCGGGCGCGATGGGCCTTGGAAAACAGGCACCACCATGGCCGATGTCAATGGTGATGGCCTGCTGGATATTTACGTGTGTTATTCGGGGAGTTTGGCACCCGAAAAGCGAGCCAATCAACTGTTTATCAACCAAGGTGTGGCGACCAATGGGCAACCCGTTTTTGTAGAAAAAGCCGCCGAATACGGCCTCAATAGCCCCGCCACCAGCACCCAGGCCAGCTTTTTTGACTACGACAAAGATGGCGACCTGGATATGTTTTTGCTCAATCACAACCCTCGCTCGCTCCCGGTTTTGGATGAGGCGACCACCGCTGAAATCCTCAAAGTAGACGACCCTGAAAATGGCATGCGCCTGTTTCGCCAGGACAAAGGCCCTGATGGGCAACCCTTGTTTAAAGACATTACCCAACAAGCCGGATTGCTTAGTTCCGCGCTCTCCTACGGCCTCGGTGCCGCCATGGCCGACTACAACGGCGACGGCTGGATCGACCTATACATCTCCAATGATTACACCATTCCCGACTTTTTGTACATCAACAATCAAAGGGGTGGTTTTGTCAATCAAATCAACGCCAGCATTGGGCATACCTCCCATTTTTCGATGGGCAGCGACGCCGCCGATGTCAACAACGATGGCCTGGTGGACATTTTCACCCTCGACATGTTACCAGAAGACAATCGCCGCCAGAAACTCCTGATGGCCCCCGATAACTACGAAAAATTTGACTTCAACCTTCGCGTAGGTTTTGGTCACCAATATATGCGCAACATGCTCCAGATCAACCAGGGTTTGGTAAATGGGGCTTTGACCTTTGCCGAAATGGGCCAATTGGCGGGCATTTCCAGTACCGACTGGAGTTGGGCTGCGCTTTTTGCCGATTACGACAACGATGGTTGGAAAGACCTCTACATCACCAATGGCTACCTGCGCGATTACACCAACCTCGACTTTTTGAAATACATGGGTGACTACGTCCAAAACAACCAGGGCAACATCCAGCGCCAAAACGTGTTGGAACTCGTCCAACAAATCCCGGCTTCCAACCTCAGCAATTACATTTTCAAAAACAAGGATGGACTGAGTTTCGAAAACCAAAGCCAAGTCTGGGGCATCGCTCAACCTTCCAACAGCAATGGCGCTGCCTATTCCGATTTGGACAATGACGGCGATTTGGACCTGGTCGTAAACAACATCAATCTGGCCGCTGCCATCTATCAAAACGATGCAGATAAACGATTTAATCACCATTACCTCAAGGTTAAACTGGAAGGAGATGGGCAAAATAAACTGGGCCTGGGAGCCAAAGTGACGATTTTCCAGGGCAATAAAATGCAGTACCTCGAACAAATGCCCACCCGTGGGTATCAATCCAGCGTTACCCCGATTTTGCATTTCGGATTGGGCGAAAGCAGTACTATTGATAGCCTCAAGATTAACTGGTTGAGTGGGAAAACTGAAGTATTGCGCCAGGTGAAAGCCGATCAACAATTGGTCTTGAATGAAAAAAATGCAGCTGCTCAAGCTTCAAAACCAGCACCAGCCACTCCAGCTATTTTTAAAGAAGTGGCTAGCCCAATTGCCTATACCGCAGCGAGCAACAGCCTCAATGATTTTAAAAGGCAACCCCTGCTCAGTAACCCGCTTTCACAGGTTGGGCCTTGTATGACCAAAGGTGATGCGGACGGGGATGGATTGGAAGATGTCTATGTTGGAGGTGGAAGTGGCCAGGCTGGCGCTTTGTTTTTGCAAAATAAAAATGGCTCGTTCACGCGTAAAAATCAGGCCGCTTTTGAAGCCGACAAAGCCAGCGACGATGCCGATGCGCTGTTCTTTGATGCGAATGGCGATGGATCACCTGACTTGTATGTGTGCAGCGGAGGTTATGCCAACTTCATGCCCGACGATGCAGCCCTGCAAGACCGCCTGTACCTGAACGATGGCAAAGGAAATTTTAGCAAAAGCGCCAACGCTTTGCCGAAAATGTTGGTCAGCAAAAGTTGTGTACGCGCAGCAGATGTGAACGGCGACGGGAAACCAGATTTGTTTGTAGGTGGCCGAGTGATCCCGGGGCGTTATCCCGAAATCCCCTGCAGCTATCTCCTGATCAATGATGGCAAAGGTCAATTTAAGGATCAAACCACTTCGCTTGCACCTACTCTTTCCCAAGTTGGCATGGTCAGCGATGCCGCCTGGTATGATTTGAATGGTGACAAACGACCCGAGTTGATCCTCGTAGGCGAGTTCATGCCCATCAGCGTTTTTGGCCAAAAAAATGGCAAATGGACGGATGTCAGCAGTACATATTTTGACAAAAAATACGCGGGTATGTGGAATCGCTTGCTGCTGGAAGACCTCAATGGGGATGGAAAAGCAGATTTGGTGCTGGGCAACCTGGGCCAAAATTCACAGTTACAAGCCAGTGATAAAGAACCCGTTGAGCTCTTTTTTAAAGATTTTGACGACAATGGAGCAGTTGATCCTATCCTCTGTTATTTCAACCAGGGAACCAGCTATCCCTACGTCACTCGTGACGAATTGCTGGACCAAATGAGCATCATGCGCCCACGTTTCCCGGATTACAAGAGTTACGCTGATGCTACCTTGAAGGAGGTATTCACAGCGGAAGAACTTAAGGGCGTGACAAGACTTGAGGCCAATTATCTCAAAACGGTTCTTTTTGTGATGGGCACGAACAACAAGTTTCAGGAAAAAGCGCTGCCCCTGGAAGCTCAAGCTGCCCCGGTTTTTGCCATCTGTACACTGGATTTTGACCAAGATGGCAAAAAAGACTTGTTTTTGGGTGGAAACATCAGCAAGGCCCGCCTGAAATTCGGGAAATACGATGCCAACTATGGCTTGATTTTGAAAGGTGATGGGAAAGGTGGTTTTTCCAGCATCCCACAAAAACAGGCTGGATTGCGCTTGTTGGGGGATGTACGGAGTGTGTTGAACCTGGGGGGGAGTTTGATGGTTGGCATCAATCAACAGCCAATCAAGGCTTATAAATTTTCAAAATAAACCCCGACAATACCATTGAGTAACTTTTATGCATTACGCTTTCTCACCTGCTCGGAGCCTTCGGCTCTGTCGCATGGGCCTTAATGGGAGCGCGGATGACGCGGATTGAGCGGATTTACGCGGATTTATTTATACGCAAGAAGATCCGCGGAAACCCGCTCAATCCGCGTCATCCGCGCTCCCATTGTTGTCGCTTACTTATGCATAGTTGAGTCTCGGTGCTAACGTCAGGGTACCAAACTTTTACCAATGTACAAGTTGCTCTACATATTTATGCTGACCATCTTTTTGGTTGGGTGTAAGGAAAACCCCGGCACAAGCCCGGAACTAGCGGCGCAAGAAATCTCCAACGTCATCACGCAGATGACCGACGTGATGATTCACGATGTGACCAATCCTCCTTTGGCGGCGCGATTTTTTGCTTATACCTGTTTGGCGGCGCATGAAGTCCTGGCGCTGCACGATTCAACAATTCCGTCCATGCAGGGCCGGCTCAACGAATTTCCAAAAATCGAAAAACCATCCATCGACGGTGAATACGCCTACCCGGTAGCCGCTGTATTGGCCATGTACGAAACGGCAAAAAAGATGCAACCTTCGGGCAAGTTGTTGGACGGATTAGAAACCAAATGGATTGACTCCCTGCAACGCGCCGGATTTTCCAAACTGGTACTGAACAATTCACTCCAATATGCCCAGGCCATCAGCGCGCAAATTTTATCGTACGCCAAAGCCGACCGCTACAACCGCATCAGCAATTATCCGCGGTATACGCCGCTGGGCACTGACGGAACCTGGTATCCCACTCCACCCGGTTATTTTGCACCCGTGGAACCTAATTTCAATACCATCCGCCCTTTCACTTTGGATTCGGCGGCACAGTTTAAACCGGTACCTCCCGTGGCTTTTTCAGCCGATCAAAAATCAGCTTTTTATGCACAAATGCAAGAAGTGTACGCCCAGGACTTGAGCCAGGAAAAACTAGAAATCGCTGCTTTTTGGGATTGCAACCCCTTCGCACTGCAAGACAACGGGCACTTGATGGTGGGCATGAAAAAAATCTCGCCGGGCGCACATTGGATGGGCATTGCGGGCATTGCCTGTGAAAAAAACAAGGCCAGTGTGGCCAAAACCGTACAAGTCTACACCGTTTTGGCCATCGGCCTCATGGATGGTTTTTATTGTTGTTGGGATGAAAAATACCGCAGCAACCGCATCCGCCCGGAAACGGCCATCCGCAAGTACATCGACCCGAAGTGGAAGCCCTTTCTGCAAACGCCTCCTTTCCCCGAATACCTGAGTGGCCATTCCACCATTTCTGCCGCCGCGGCCGTCATATTGACCCGTTTTTTTGGCGAGGATTTTGCGTATACGGATACGGTGGAGGAGCGTTTTGGTTTAAAAGCGCGGAAGTTCAGTTCGTTCCAACAAGCTGCCGAAGAAGCAGGAATTTCGCGTCTATACGGCGGGATTCATTTTATGGATGCAATTACGAATGGGCAGCAGCAGGGGGAGTTGGTGGGGAAGTTGGTGATTGGAAAGGCCTCTTCCCTTTGAGCAATTAATTCCATATCTTTGTAGCATAAATTCATTCTATGGAACAACTACCGAATACACTTAGCAATGCGCAACTTGAATTGCTAAAATTATTTGCGGATAATCTTAGTGTGGAAGAACTGGCGGATCTAAAACGTATTTTATTGGCCTACAAACTGCAAAGAGTTGTTCAACTTGCCGATAAAGTATGGGATGAAAAAGGCTGGACGCAAGATACCATGGATGATTTTTTGAATACCCATATGCGAACGCCTTACCTCCCAGCTCATTAGCAATTATGCGGATCGTATTGGACACGAACGTTTTATTGACCTCTTTTTCAAGCCGATCGGATAACCATTGGGTTTGGAAGGCGTTATCTGAGAGTAGGTTCACTTTGTATTTAACCCACGATATCCTTCTGGAGTATGAAGAAATAATAATCAGGCATGCTGGAGCGGTGCTTGCAAATGCAGTTATTGATGCTCTGCTTGATTTACCAAATGTAGTTTTAATCCAACGATACTACCGTTGGAATCTGATTCATAACGATCCTGATGACAATAAATTTGTGGATTGTGTAGTCGCCGCTCAGGCCCATTATTTGGTTAGTCAGGATCGGCATTTCTCTGTTTTGAACGAAGAGGAGTTTCCTTACATTAAGGTAATTGATTTTATAACTTTTAGAGAGGTGCTGGATATGTAATCTTTAAGACGCCATGAAAACCACTTTTTCCTACATCGGCAAAACCGCCGACAAATACCTCGAAGAGGGTATCGGCATGTACGAGCGCCGGCTCAAGCATTATTTGTCTTATGAAACCGTACTGATTCCCGATGTAAAAAATGGCGGCAAACTCGACCCCGAACAACTCAAAATCAAAGAAGGCGAGCAAATTCTACAGCGCCTCAAAAATGAGGACTGTCTCATTTTGCTGGATGAACGGGGGAAACTCTACACTTCCGAGCAATTTGCTGCCAACATGGATCAGTGGTTTCAAGCCCCCTACAAGCGCCTCGTTTTTCAGGTCGGTGGGGCGTTTGGCTTTTCCGAAGCGGTTTACCAACGTGCCAATTACAAACTTTCCCTGTCCGCCATGACCTTTTCGCACCAGATGATTCGTTTGTTTTTTTTGGAGCAACTCTACCGTGCGATGACTATCTTGCGCAATGAACCGTATCACAACAGTTAAAAGACAATGGAGCAATTAAACTTCACCACAGCCTTGTTGGTCTTGACCGGACTTATTTCCTGGCAAGCCTTCAACAACCGCGACATGTACCTCAAGCTCATGTTCGTTCCCTACGAAATGAAGCGGAAGAACGACTATTTTCGTTTTCTTACCCACGGCATGGTGCATGCGGACGTCAATCACCTGTTGTTCAATTTGATTACGTTGTACAGCTTTGGAATTGGGGTAGAGTTCTATTTTCAGCAATATTTTGGCCAGCAAGTAGGTATCATTCTTTATTTGTTGTTTTATTTCAGTGGCATCATTTTGTCTTCTTTGCCCGATTATTACCGACACCAGGACAATCCCGGCTATCGGGCGGTTGGCGCATCGGGTGGGGTGGCCGCCATCGTGTTTGGTTACATCTTTATGAATCCCTGGGACCGGGTTTTTTGGGTTGTTCCAGCGGGACTGTACGGCGTGCTTTACATCATTTACTCTGCCTACATGGATCGGAACAGCAATGACAACATTGGGCACAATGCCCACTTGTGGGGGAGTTTGTACGGCATTGTGTTTGTGTACAGTCTTTTACAGCTCATGCGGCCTGAAGTGTTGTCCGGGGTTTTTCAAAACTATATCCCTTTTTAAACTATAACGCCTATGTTTTTTTTCCTGTCCAAAGCCCTCTTGTTCTTGATTCGCCCGATGTTTTGGGTGATGGTGTTGGCCATTGCCACATTCATCAGCAAGCGGTCGGCGCGACGGCGGCGTTATGCCTTGATATTGTTACTGTTCCTGATTTTTTTCAGCAATAAGGGTTTGTTTGAAGCGGTAAGTAGTCTTTGGGAACTCCCTCCCAATAAGATCACTCAATCCTACGACATTGGCATTTTATTGGGTGGATACAGCAAGACGGATGGTTATCCCCAGGATGGGCGACACCATTTCAACGCCAGTGTCAATCGCCTGACCCAAACGCTGGAATTGTACCAACAAGGCAAAATTCGCAATATTTTACTCACGGGCGGCTCTGCGAACATCATCACCAAAGGGCAATTGGAAGCACAGGTGGTAGTGGATTTTATTGAAGACATGGGTATCCCCCGCACTGCCGTCATCGTTGAATCCCAGGCCCGCAATACCTGGGAAAATGCGCTTAATTCCACCCAAATCATTCAAGCAAAATACCCCAAGGCTTCCTGCGTGCTCATTACTTCTGCCGCGCACATGCGGCGGGCCCGCGCCTGTTTCCGTAAAGCTGGACTCGACATTGAATATTATTGCACCGATTACCATCGCAGCAGCTTGCGCGGCTGGGCCTGGCTAAAATTTGAACCCGGCGTAATCGGAGATTGGGAAGGCCTGTTTAAGGAATGGGTGGGCATGTTGGTGTATGCGATAAAGGGATACGTTTAAAGTTGAGGAGTTGAAAGGTTGAGGAGTTGAGGCTACCGCTGTATCATGGACAATGCCAGTGTCAAAATTGCTGCGGTAGCCTCAACTTCTCAACTTCTCAACTCCCAATCCATCACTATGAATCAAATTACCGAAGAAAACATCAAAAAGTCGGTGCTCAAGTTCTTGCGCGGGTATTACAAAAACTGGCCAAGATCAAGTGACATCGAAATCAGCTCTGACTTGCGCGGGGCCGGAGGGATTGTTGCCGACGGTTTTTTGGTGTTTAAAGAAGAAAGTGGCCGTAATTTCATCATCACGTTTGAAGCCACCGATTATCACCACCGTGACGAGCTGCGTTTTAAGATCCTCAAATCCTTGTTGTTTTGGGACACTTTAGCAATGGCTTATGTTAGTGTGGCCTTGCTGTTTATTCTGGCGCATGTCCAAAAATGGCTTGCCTTGCTGCCACACTATTTTTGGTGGGGCGTGGTTTTGCTACAAGTATTGATTGCAGGATTTGGGGTAATTTGGTATCAAATCTTGCGCCACTTGCCCCGTTATCGGTACATCTACGCGATCGAACAATTCAATCAATATTTTGCCGACGACCAATGGGTTGCCTACGCCCACGATGTGTTTTCCGGTTATGAAGATCCCAATTACAAAGAACTGCGCCGCCAGTGCATTCACAATGGGTTTGGTATGCTGGAACTGGACGATGAACTGCGGGTAAAACTGCACATGGCTCCTTCTATCGACGACCCCGAGTTTCAACTCAAACGCCGGGTTGTGCAGTTTTTTACCAAAAATGATTTCACCCAATTTGTCCAAAAAAACATCCAGAATCGTGATTGGTGGACTCAATTTGTAGGCTGGCTCAACAACTTACCCTTGCGCCAGAACCTAAGTAACCTGCTGCGCTTTGAACGTCCCGTCTATAAACAAATAGGGGTGATTTTGGCTTGCGTTGGGGCAATGACGCTGGTATTGGCCCGTGAATTCAAAAAAATACCCATCCGTTATGTAGATGAAACTACTTACGAACAAGAGATGGTGACCTACATGAATAAATTGTACGGCAATGAAAACCTGATTCAGGACATCCTGCTCGATTCTGCGGACATCAAACCCTATTTAAAAAATATCTCCCCTTATATCCAGCGTCCAAGTGT
>Ga0209717_1002026_pt1 | contig 20371 bp, 23 predicted proteins | sample AD_UKC048_MetaG_FD_184418 | JGI IMG/M metagenome (GOLD analysis project Ga0209717, IMG submission 184418) | Active sludge microbial communities of municipal wastewater-treating anaerobic digesters from USA - AD_UKC048_MetaG (SPAdes) (version 2) | ecosystem: Engineered > Bioreactor > Anaerobic >... | reverse complement strand
CCCGGAAGAAAGGCCCGGCAAGCGCACGCGGCCGGTTCCGTCTTCCCGGGGGCTGGAAGACCCGGCTCGTCTGGGCTCCGCAGCCGCAGGAGGACAGCGTCCGGGTTGCCTGCACGATCGAGTCGGCCGGCGACCGGCTCGCCGTCGAGTCGTTCCTGTATCTGCCCGGAGCGGGGAGCGCCGTCCGATGAGAACGACACGCGGATTCACGCTGCTGGAGGTGCTGGTCACGCTTCTCATCATGGGACTGGCCACGACGGGCATTCTCCAGCTCCTCACCTATGGCACGCGGCAGTATGACGAGCTCGCGCGCGGCTGGCGGCAGCGCGAGGGGCTTTCCACGCTTCGGCGGGCCTGCCGCCAGGCGGTGATGGGCGGCAACGTCGCCGGCCTGACCCCCGCCTTCGCCGAAACGCTTCTCACCCGCTCCGGCTCGGGGCTTCGTTCGGCCGGCCTGATCGTCAGGCCCCAGGCGTCCGGCACCTGGTTCATCCAGCCCCGCCTGTATGACGACCGGAACGGTAACGGCCGGGAGGACGCGGGAGAGCCGCTTCCCCTGACCGTCTGGTGCTTCCGGGATCGGGGGGCCGCCTCATGAGCCGCTCCAGGCGCGGGTTCATTCTCTACATCACCTTCGTCGTCACGTCGGTGCTGCTGCTGCTCGTGCTCGGCGGCCAGGAGATCGTCCGGTTCAGCCTCGACATGGGCCGCTCGGCCGCCCTCGAAACCGTCGCGTTCCACGCGGCCGACGGCGGGCTCGAACGCGGCCTGGCCCGGTTCGCCACGCATGCCGCGGCGTTCCGGTTCGCTTATGAAAGCCGGCTCGATGCGCATCGCACGGTCACGGTCGAGGTCGAAGCCCGGCGCACGGCGAACAACACGTATATGCTCAGCTCCGCGGCCGGCGTTCGTGACGGGGGCCGAGAGGTCGCCCGGCGGCGGCTGGTGCGGCGCGACGTTTCCCGAACGGGCGGCAATCTCGTTCGCGGCCGGTTCGAGGAGGCCTCATGATGAAGCGGCAACGCCCTGACGGGTTGTATACGGCATTCGATCTGGGAAGCTTCGCCGTGAAGGCGGTCGTCGTCGAGCGGCTTCAGGGGCGCGACCGGCTCACCCTGATCGAGGAGGAATCGCTGCGGCCGGCCTCGGAGTTCGCGACCGAAGCCGATTACCGTGACCACCAGGTTCAGGCGATCCGGAGCCTTTCGGCGCGGCTTCCGATGAAAGAGAGCGAGCACATCGCGGCACTGTTCAACAGCCGCGAGATGCAGGTGAAGATCGCCGAGCTTCCTGCCCAGATCCAGCACGATCAGATCGAGGGGGTGCTCTGGTTCGAGGCGCGCAAGCTGCTTTCTCCGAACTTCCGGCAGGATCCGTTCATCATGGGCTACCGGCTCCTGCGCGATTCGCCCCCGACGGCGCTGGTCACCTGCATTCCCCAGGCACTTCTGACGCGGTTCACCGACCTGTTCGACGCCGCCGGCGTCACGCTGACCGGAGTCTACGGCGAGGTGTTCGCGACCTACGCCCTGCGCGAGACCCAAGATCTGGGGGCGGTTCCGACGCTGGCCTTCGCCAACGTGGGCCATGCGAGCACCTATCTGACGATCTTCGCGGCCGGGGAGCTGAAGTTCTACCGGCATATTCCGGCCGGAACGAGTGAGATTCCCGAGATGGCCGAGAGCCAGGATCTCGATGTGTATTTCCAGAAGATCCGGTTCAGCTTCGACTACTTCAAGGCGGTCAGCAAGCTGGGACAGATCGACGAGATCCGCTTCATTGGCGGCGGACCGGGCCGGGGCGAGTTCCTCAGCCATGCGCGGGAGTATTTCGCCCCGACCCGCACCGGCCCTCTCGATGTTTCGGCACGGCTCGACGTGGCGGCGGTGCTGAGCCCCGGAACGGCCGCGCTCGGTCCCAATGAGGCGGCCGTGCGGCTGCTGCCGTCGGTTCCCGCGATCGGCACGCTCCTGGCCCACCTTGATCCGAACTGCGGAACGGGCGATCTGCTCGGCCGTCTCCAGGAACGTCGCCGGGAAGCCCTTCTCGGGCAGTTGACGACGCAGATTCCCCTGTATCTGGGAAGCATCGGCATCGTTCTGCTCCTGCTGCTGCTTCTCTCGCTCCGCAGCGGGGCATCGGCCGAGCTCGAGGGGGCCCGCCAGAAGGGAGCCATCGAGCGGGCCACGCTCGACGGGCTGAGATTGAAACTGGCCGGCGCACGGAGCGCGGCCGGGGCGGTTTCGAACGACCTCCCTCCGCGCGACAGGAAGGCGCTTGCACCGCTGTTGAAGCCGCACCGGACGCCGGCGGAGGTGCTGTATCTGACCGCCCAGGCGCGGCCCGAAGGCCTGACGCTCAGCCGGATCGCCGTCATCAGCCGGCAGACCGATGCCTCAGCCGGCCTGGAGGAACGTCTCGATCAGGCCCCTGCGGCCGAACCGGGAACCACCGGCCCGGCGCCGGGCGAGGCAGCTCCGTCCCTTCCGTCCATCGATGCGGCCCAGCCCGCCCCCGAGGCAGAGCAGAACGAGGAGCTGCGCGGCGAGATCCTCGAGCTTCGCGGCCTCAGCCGCTCCCCGGAAGCCCTTGCCGCCTTCACGGCAGCCCTGGTCCGGAAGGGCGCGCTGCGCCGCGTGACCGCCGTGCGCTGCCGGTTCAGTGGCGCATCGCCCGATGGAGCGGCGTTCGTCGTGAAAGGAGAGCTGCCGTGAACAAGCTCATCACCGTCGTGGCGGCAACCCTGATCGGGCTTCTGGTCGCAAGCGCTCTCGGCTATCATCTGCTGGTCAACGGCATTCGCACCGATGCGGCGAACGAGACGGCGGCTCTCGCCGGGTTCCAGACCGAGCGCACGCTGCTCGATGCGGAATTGAAGCGGCTTTCCGACAACATCCAGACCCAGCGGCAGAACGGGGTTCCGGGACGGCCGATGCGCCCGGGCGAAGAGGGGCTGCTGCTCGGCTCGATCCTGGCTGCGGCGTCGGCCACGGACATGATCGTGCAAGGGTTCGAACTCCAACCGTCCTGGAAGGCCAAAGGCGATGCCGAGGCGATCGGGGGCGCGGCACAGCCCTCCCCCGCCCAGCCGGCCCAGCTTCCCCAGCTCGACGAGAACGGGATGCCGGTCGGTGCGGTCACCGACGAGGGCGACGAGGAGTGGCCCGGCGTCGAGATTGTTCCGGCCTCGCTGAAACTCAAAGGGACGTTTCCCTCATTCGGCCGCTTTTTCGATCTGGTGACGAAGAAGCTTCCTCTTTCCGGCATCCAGACGATGTCGCTCGATCTCGACGGCTCCGGAATCATCCGGGCCACTCTGCGCATGACGTTTCCCGTAGCCGGGGCGAGCGGCGGCAACGCCGGCGGCTCATCGGCGACCGGCCAGCGATGACCGGGATCCATTCACGGAGATGACACCATGGAAGTAGGCAAAGAAGCTTGGAAGTGGGGTCTGGTACTGATCCTTCTCGCGGTGCTCCTGCTGGTCGGACATCAGGCCTATGTGGCCGTCACGAGCCAGGAAGACTATCCGCCGCCCGAGGATTACAAGATGGGCGACTCGTTCGACATCGAACGCACTCCCGGCCCGGGAGCCGGCCAGCCGGTGTCCCTTCCGAACGTCGTCGCCTCGGAAGGCATTGCCGCGGCGCCTGCCGTCGAGCCGGCATCGGCCGGCGAAGCGATGCCGCCGATGCCGACCGAACTTCCCTCCAGCATCCCCGACTCGTTCCAGAACCTCGGTCCGGACACCCCGACCCCGGACTGGAACCAGATCAAGGATCCCTCGCAGAAGTAGGAGGCACCCATGCCCCGATCCGGCGGTCCGGCTTCCCTCATCGCCGCCGCTCTGCTGCTGGTTCTCCCGCTCCGGCTCGAGGCGGGCGAGCTTTCCTCGTCCCTCCGGACCGCCTCCGAACTGTACCGGGCCGGCCGCCTCGACGAGGCGCGGGCCGAGGCGCTGTCCGTCCAGAAGCATGTTCCGGACGATCTCGAAGCCCTGCTGATTCTCGGACGCATCGATTTTGAAGCCGCGCGGTATGCCGATGCGATGCAGTGGTTCCGCCTCGCCTCGGTGAAGCATCCGCGGCACCCGCTCGTCCGGCGGTACCGCGCCCTTCTCGAGGAGCTCGAGTACCGGAACGGGCCGTTCAGCGTCGAGCCGCTGCCCCTGCCGGTCCCCGACCGCGACGAGACGGCGCGCCGGTTCAAGAAAGGCTGGTTCGGCCCGAGTTTCCCCCATCTCTCGGAAGATTGTAAACCATCAACGATAGAACCCATCCTGAGCCGGGCGCCCCTGACCTCTCCCGCGCAGGAGCCTTCCTCTGCGGCACCGGCACCGGGGGCGGAACCGTCAGAAATTCCCGGAGACGAGCTCGAAGCAGCCGGAGCGCTGGCTGCGGGCATGTATTTCAAGGCATATATCATCTACGCCGGCATGACCGCGCAGCAGCCGGACCGGACGTCGGCGCGGCTGGGCCTGGCCCGCGCGGCGATCGGCATGGGGCGGTATGCCGAGGCGACGGAGATTCTTTCCCCGCTGCTCACGATCGGCGGGCCGGCTGAAGCGGCATCGGAAGCGCGACAACTGGCCGAGTTCGCCCGCCGTCAGATTCCCTGATCGGCTCCGGGGATCACTCCCAGCGGTAGACATCCTTCTTGCGCTGTTTCGTCGTCAGGATCATGATCTCGACGCGGCGGTTCATGTCGCGGTCGGCCTCGGTGATGTTCTCGACCTGTGGCCGGAACTCCGCGAAGCCCTGCGCCGAGAAGCGGCTCGAATCGAGGCCGATCTTCTCGGTGAAGAACCGCAGGACCGCGCAGGCGCGGGCGGAGGAGAGTTCCCAGTTTGTGGGGAACTGGGAGTTTTTCGTGGGCTTGTCATCACAGTGGCCGTCGATGCGGATGAACTGGTTCAGCTCGCCGATGACGGGCACCAGGGCCTCGAGCACCTCGTCGGAGCCGGCTTTGAGGGTTGCCGAGCCACTCATGAAGAGCACCTTCGAGGGAATGCGGATCTTCACACCCTGATCGTCGCCGGTGACGAGGATCTGGTCGCGCATCTGGGCTTTCTGGAGCTGGTTCTTCACCCGGCGCACGATGCGGGGGATGTCGGCCATGTGGCGCGGATTGGGCATCAGGAGAATGCCCTTGCCGCCGGCGACGAGCCACTGGTGCGCGCCTTTCTCCGGGTTGATGCTGAACACGGGGGTGAATGCCATTTCCAGGGCGCGGTTTTCCTGCTGGTTCCGCTTCTGGGCACCGAAGGTCGCGAACATCAGCAGCATGACGAAGAAGCAGAGCATGTTGGTGACCATGTCGCCGTAGGACAGGCACCAGAGAGGCGCGGACGGATCCGCGTATTTCCGCTTAGCCACCGGCCTTCAACTCCTCGGACAGATGGAGTTCGTTGAACTGGGTGCGCAGTTTGTCGGAGAGGTAGGAGAGCAGGCGCTCCTGGATGATACGGGGGTGGACGCCGCCGGCGATCAGCAGGCAGCCGCGGGCGATCATTTCCCCGTACAACTGCTCGTTGTTGCTGCGTTCTTCGAGTTTCTTGGCCCAGGGCATCAGGAACATGTTCGCTGCCACGGCGCCGTAGAACGTCGTGACGAGCGCGAGAGCCATGGCGGGGCCGATGGCGGAAGGATCGTCCATGTTCCGGAGAAGGCCGACCAGGCCGAGGATCGTTCCCATGAGACCGTAGGCAGGAACGACACTGGCGTAGAAGTCGATCGAGGCTTTCACGTCGGCATGCCGGGCGGCCCGGGAATCGAGTTCGGTCGTCATGACCTCCTCGATGATCTTCACGTCGACGCCGTCGACAACCATCTGAAGGCCGCGCTGGAGGAACGGGTTCTCGATCTCGGCGATTTTCGAGTCGAGCGCGAGAATGCCTTCCTTGCGCGCCACTTCGGAGATCTGAAGGATATTGCTGATGACCTTCAGGTAATCAAAATCGGGTGGAGTGGAGTATGTCCATCTGATCTGCCGGAACATCGAGGCAACGCGGGGCCAGCTGTAGGAAATACAGAGCGAGCCGGCGGATCCGCCGAACACGACCAGCACCGAGGGGAAATCCCAGAATGCAAGCGCCTCGCCGCCACCGAGCTTCAGACCGATCAGAAGACAGGAAAGGGCGAGGATGGAACCGAAGGCAGTAATCTTATCCACAACCGAGACTCCTGAGGGTTATTGAGAGCGGCGAGAGTCAAACCAGACCGCGCCGGGTTTCCAGAAGACACCCGGCCGCGGTCGAAGGATACAACGAATCAGCCCGTCAGGTCGAACTTGAAAACCAACTCGCTGACACCACCGTCGGTGACGCGGAAGGAATCGACGGCGATATGGAACTTGTAGGGGGCCACCTCGGCCAGGCCGAGCACCATGCCCTTCCGCAGCTTTCCGGCCTCGATGTTCACGGCCGGGATCCGCAGATTCCGGACGACATTCTCGCCTTCCATCAATTTTATATCAAAAGCAATATTTTTCAGGCTGCCGTTCTCTTCCTCGTCGACATCCCATCCCTCGCGGTAGGAGACCTTCAGCCAGTAGTTGTGGCCGTTCAGCGCGAGGGGCTTGTCGCGCAGGAACTCCTCGTCGGTCGGGTGGGGGCTGTAGTTCAGCATGCGCACGTAGGAGAACAGCCGGCCGGGCTTTTTGGCCGAGGCCATCGTGGCCGGCCGGGCGGCGGGCTTGCCGTTTTTCGCAACGGCCGTCCTGGCCGTGGGAGCCATGGTCGCCGCGGCGGCCGGGGCCATGGGCTTGACCGAGGTCACCATCGCGACGCTGCCGGCGCGGGGAAGTTCGGCGGGCGGCGGCACGAGGGCCAGAGACCCGGGCTGCACGGCTGCCGGGGCGGGGGCTGCCACGGGCATGACGGGAGCGTTCCGGCCGGCCGGCATCGCCGTGGCCCGGCGCGCCGCCGCAGCGTTGGCCTGGGGTGTGGATGAAGCGGCCCAGGAGAGGCTTCCCATCACGAGAATCCCGGCACCGATGCAAAACACTTTTTTCTTGTCCATCATACTGTTTCTCCTCACCTCAGTTGTTGCGGGCGCCACCGTTGATCCAGTTGGCGATCAGTCCCTGATCCGACGTGGAAAGCGCCGAGCGGTTCTTGGGCATGCGGGGCGTCTCGGTGCCCTTGATGCGGCGCATCAGCTTGCTGCTCTGGGCGTCGTAGGGATACACGACGGCCCCGTAGCGCGAACCCTTCATGAGATTGGTGTAGCTGTTCAGGCGCAGTCCCGAAGCGGCGGTCGCATCGTCATGGCAGCCCACGATCGAGCAGTTCACCATCAGGATGGGCAGGATGTTCCGGGAGAAACTTCCGCCCATCGACACGAGGGTCAGGTTGGTGGTCGCGGTCAGGCCGTTGTCGACCGTCACCGTGATCGAGTTCGAGTTGTAATCGGCCGCGTTCGCCGTGACGGTGTAAACACCGGGCTCCACATCCGAAATGGTGAAGTGGCCGTTGATATCCGCGTTCACGGTGGAGGTGGACGGCGAGGTGAGAACGGAGGCGCCGGCGACGCCGATTCCGGTCTGGGAATCGACGATCGTTCCCGAAATGCTTCCCCGAAGCGTCGTGCGCGTGCCGCAGCCGACCGCCGTGAGCAGCGCCACTCCCAGGATAAAGGCAAGGAATACCTGATACCGTTTCAACATAGCGCCCCACTCCTTCCGTGGTGTGAATCCATACGACATCTCATCGGCAGAGACCGGTGGGAAATTGAGAGGGCTCTTCGATGGATTTTCCGGCGCATGGTATAATGCCGCCATGATGCGATTCGATTCGAACGGGAAAGCGGGAAGCGGACGGCGCGGGGAAAGCCTTCTCGAGCTGCTGCTGGCCGCCTGCCTGATGACGGTAGCCCTCGTGCCGCTGTTCCAGGTATACCGGCTGTCGCGGCCGCCGGAGCGGGCATCGGACATGGAGTTCTCGGCAACGCTGCTCGCCCGCCACGTCATCGAACGGATCATCGCCCTCCGGAAAGCCGACCCGGCCTACCTCCCCGGCATGACCTCGGAAGAACCGGTCGTTGCGCCGGCCGACGGGTTCCAGCCAGTCTCGGAGCACTTCCGAGCGCTGTTCGGCCATGAGAACGGCATCGACCGGAACGAGCTGCCCGCGCTGTATGAGGCTCTCGAGCCGTTCCGGTGCCGCGTCGACACGTATTATCTCGACGGAGGGCATTACAAGATCATCGTCTATATCGAGTATGAAGAGAGCGGACGGCCGAAGCGCGTCTTCCTCGAGCGGCTGCTTCCCGCCCCCGCCACCCCCGACCTGACCGGAGACACTCCATGACCCGGCGACGCGGCATCGGTTCGATCGAAATCCTGCTTCTGGGCATCTTTCTGCTGATGCTCGGGGCGACGCTGGTCATGGTGTGGCAGTTTTCCCGGCATACCGACCCGACGACGCTCCAGGGCAAAGACCTGATCGGCTCGTATGAGCGGACGATCGAAGCGCTCAGCCGGGACACGCGGATGGCCGTTTCCTTCCTTGCCGGTCGCGAGCATCTCACGCTCGAAACGGTTGCCAGCACGACGATCGAATGGGGATTTTCCGGCAATGCCCTGCGGCGGACCGAGCCGGGCCGGCCGCCCGAGGTGTTCGTCGAGAACCTGCGGGAAGGCGGCTTCACGACGGCCAGCACGACACCCGACCTGTTCTCGGTCTGGATGATCCCGATGGATGCAGGGCAAATGCCGGTCTTCACCTCATTTGCCCCGAGGGGAGGCGGCCTGTGACATCTTCCCGCTCCGGCGTCACGATCTACATGGTTCTTGCCATCCTTCTCGGCCTGGTGATCATCGGCACGACGTTCACGCTGAACTCGCTGCGCAAGATCACCCCGCCCCCGTTCCTGCTCGAGCAGAAGGCGGATTACCAGATGGAATCGGCGTTCGTGCTCTGCCTCGCGAAGCTCGACCAGCTCCCGGAAGGCGGCTCGAACGAGCCCCTGCTGCGCCAGGAAATCGCGCCCGGCGCCTGGCTCTCCGTGACCGCGACACCGGCCGGGCCGCGTCAATGGAACCTCGATGCCCGCGTGACGGCCGAGCACTGGTCGAGAGGGCTTCTGGCCCAGGCCACGAAGCGGGCTCCCGATGTCGAGGCCCCGATCGCGTCCCCCACTCTCTCACCGGACGGCACGGCTTCGGCCTCCATGACCGGCGACGGACCGGCGGTCCACACCCCGGGCTGGTCGCTCCGGTTCCTTGCCGCCGAGTCCCCGGCCGCTCCTCCGGCGGAAGCAGGCAGGACTCCCTGAAACCGCCATTCCAACCGGACCTGCGGCCGGGAGGCAGGCTCCGGACCAGGGCGGGCATGGTCATGATGCTCGTCGTCGTGCTCGGCGGCATCCTTCTGCTGCTCGGCCTGACCCTGCACCAGTATGCGGGCCGCCAGGAAGCCAACATCCAGCACATCACCTCCGGCGAGATCGCGCACTTTCTCGCCGAATCCGGGCTCCAGGTCACCATCCGGACGGTCCGGGACACCCTCAGGGACGCCGGAATCGACGGTGGCCAGGGGAATGCAGAGCTCACCCGGCTTCTCACCAGTCCCGGCACCCTTCCGGACACGTCGCTGATGCCTCTCTTGAAAGACTCGTGGAACGACGATCTCAAGGGGTTCGCCGCCGAAGTCGACCGGACGGCGGGCATCCGCGTGGAAGTCTGGCTGCGCGAGTTCCGCCAGACCGAGACGAATCCGGCCGAGTGGGCCGATCCGACGGCCCGGTCCGGGTATCTCACGATCGAATCGACCGGGGAATACAAGGGCGTGCGACGGGTTCTGACCGTGAAGCGCCAGGTGCATGTCGCCAGTATCCTGCCTCCCGTGGTCTCGAAGTTCACGCTCCACGTCGCCGACGCGATGCGCGGGCAGGAGGGTCGATATAATATCATTCGCAATGATTATGCCGGCAGCATCACCGACGGCCCCCGGCCGGTGATCTGCCTCAACCACGACACCCCCGAGTCTCCGCTCGAGCCGCGGCCGCTGGCCGAAGTGCTGTCGGCCGAGCCGGCCCCGGATGCCTGGACGAAACGGGGCTGGATCCATCTCGGAGGCCGGCGTATCCGTCTCCAGATCACGTCGGGGGCTGGGGCAATGGGCGAGATCTTCCATTTTTACGACGTCGGCAACGTGAACACCTTCCAGGCGATCCGGTTCAAGACGCCGGCCGACCAGCTTCCCGAGCTCTTCTCCCGCCCGGTGCAGCTTCCCATCGACACGGATCCGCTCCGCCAGGCTTCCTACCGGTTCGGCCACGGCTTCGTGATCGAGGGGTTCCACGACAAGAGCAGCCGGGCGGATCACGACGCAATGTATCAGGGCGACGTCCTCTCGGCCGCCGACAAGAACGCGTACGGCGCCCAGTCCTCCCAGCTCCATCTGTTCGGCGAAGCCCGCAAGGGATTCCAGTCCCGCACGAAGGTCGTCGGGAACGTGACCGCGGCCTTCCCCCGGTTCGCGAGCCTCGATGTCATCCCCGAAGACGCGGGAATCGCCGAACGGTTCTCCCGGCTCCGGCCGCCTCCGATGTATCTGCTTCCCTCCATGTCCGAACAGACCTTCGATGCGGGCCGCGAGATCCGGGACATCCTGAAGCGCCGCACGGGCGGGCCGATTCTCGCGGCCGGCCTCATCTGCTCAACCGCGGCGGAGTACATGAAGCTGACGAGCGGAATCGTCGAGACTCCCTATGCAAAAATATATAATATCATGCAGGATATCGCCGAATCCGTGACGCCCCGGGTGTATCCTCCGACACGCACCCTTCTCGACCAGGATGACGGCTCGGCCCTGGAGCTGAAGCGCGATGCGTTCCTGCTGTATAAGGGCCCGGCCGCGGCCCCTCATGCCGCCACGGTGATGCAGAGGCGTGCCCGACGCGAGTTCACCGACATCGCCGGGTTCTGGAACGCCTGCTACGACACGAAGACCGGTAAACTCCGGCTGAACGACCTGGTCCGGATCCGCAACGACGAGGGGCTGACCTTCGCCCTGCCCCCCGCGGGAAAGCCGTCCCCGCTCGGTGTCGAGGGTGGCGGACTGATCGTGCTCGACAAAGGGAACCTCTCGCTGCGCGGGGTCACGATGGCATCGCCGGGAGACGCCCTCACCATCGTCCTGATGAGCGGCTCCAGCGTCTCGATCGAGAACACCCTGCCCAACCACGTGAACGTCCTGGCCCCCCAGGCGGATCTCGCCTGCCATGCCCGGATGGACCTGACGGGCACGCTTGCCGTCGGCAACCTCCCCCCCGATCCCCGCTCCGCCGGCGGCGTGATCCGCTACCGGCAGCTCCAGGACCCGACCCAGCCCGGCAGCCAGGCCTTCTATCGCATTCATATCGAGGACCGGGACGACATCTGGCATGAATAACATACTTATTGCAAGACATCGCCGGGCGCTGACCCTGGTCGAGATTCTCGTGGCGGTCGGCCTGCTCAGCGCGGTGATGATCCCGGTCATGCTCACCTTCGGGGCGGGAAGCCGGGGCCTGACGATGAGCGCCGAGGATCTGACCACCCACACGGCGGCCCTCGAACTCGTCGAGCAGATGATGGCCGCCCCGTTCGACCTGGTTCCGACGGGCGTGTTTCCCCACGACCGGATCCGGGACAACCAGGCGATGTCCCCCGCGACGCCGTTGCGATTCCATATCAGCGACGTGCCGGGCATCGAACGGCGGATGACCGTTTCCGAAGTCTCGAAAAACGGCGTGGTCCGGTTCAAGAAGATCGCCGTGACGGTCACGATGACGGGGCAGAATGCCAAAGGCTCCGGGCGGAGCGTGACGGTCAAGACCCTGCTGGCGAAGGAGAACTGAGTGACGGTTTCACGTGAATCCGCAAAGCCGCCGTACATAAGGTACCGCGGCTTCACCCTCGTCGAGATGCTGGTCGTGATGGCGATCGCAACCCTGCTGATCGGCGGAATCGTGCTGCTGCTCACCCAGTTCAGGCGGGGCTTCTCGAAAGGCGAGGAGACCGGGGTCGCTCTCCAGGAGGCCGGGATGTTTCTGGCGATGCTCCGTAATGATCTCATCAATGCCGTCCCGGACCCAACCCTCCCACCCGAGAAGCGGCAGGAGTCGGTCCGTGCCACGCCGACCGGCATCTCGTTTCCGGTGTACACCGGGGAGCGCGACCGGACAGCCCGCATCACCTATTCCTACCAGCCTGCCGACACCCGCGGATCGATTTCACGAGCGGTCGACGGGGGGCGGCCCCGCACCCTGGTGAACGGCCGGGTGGCCTCTCTGACCTGGGAAGTATGTACCGAACAGATCACCGCAACCGGCCCCGGGTCCGGCACGAAAAGAATCTGGATCGATGTACATGCCCGCATTGGGGGTCAGGGGAAAGCCGGCGTCAAGGGGCGGGAAATCGTCCTGACCACCAAGCTGTTTCCCGCCCGGCTGATCAGACAATTGAACTGAACCCTCAGGCCGCGAAACGCGTCAGGAATATGGGCATCATTCACCGAAACGTGTTCGCCTATTCCCCACATGGTGGCTGTATAATGATAGAAGACTTCATATTCGGACCAGGGAGGTATCTCATGAACGCGCGGCTACGGACGCTCACGCTCGTTCTCGTATTTTCGCTCGCGATTCTTTTCCAGGCCGTTCCGGGAACGGTTCGGGCCCAGTCGGGAAGCTATCTCGACACCCTGTATCAGGCATCCGAATCCGGCCAGAGTAAGGAAGTCGAACCGGCGGCCGATGCCTCCCCGGCCGCGGAGGAGCAGGCCCCGTCTGCCGCGCCCGCCTCGACGGATACGAACGCCGGCCAGGTCCAGTTCCAGCAGTGCCCGTATTCGTCGGCCCAGTTCGAATCGATGATCAGAAGCATCATCCAGCAGATCCTGTCGAAGTTCGGCGCGGGCATGGGCGGCCGTATCATCATCATCCGCATCCCGCAGACCGGCACGACCGGCACCCCGGGCACGACGACAAAGCCGCCGACCACCACCCCGACCCAGCCGACCCAACCCACTCAGCCGACGCAGCCGACCACCCCGCCCACGACGACGGGCACCTCTTCGACGGCCGGCCTGAAGGGGGAAATGAAAGCGAAATACGGGATCGACGCCGTCGATGGGGATGGCGCCACCTGGAGCCAGCGCCAGCTCGAGGAAGCGAACAAGGTGCTCGCGACCTTGCCGAACGGGTTCCGCTCCAACACCAAGAGCATCCAGCGTGACGCGGTGTTCCAGAGCCCCGGCGTTCTCGGGTATGTCCGGATGGGCATTCCGACCGTTCACCTGCTGAACAGCGCCTGCTACCAGGGCACGTTCCAGGGGACGCTCGTTCACGAGATGACGCACACCTTCCAGGCCAACAACCCGCAGGTCACCCGGGCCTGGCAGCAGCAGTTCTGGGGAAGCGGCCGCCCGAATCCGCCGTCGGTTTCCAGCTACGGGAACACGCAACCGGTCGAGGATTTCGCCGAGTCGGTGCGTCAGTTCTGGCAGGCAGGCTCGAAAATGAAGCAGACGCAGCCCGCGCGATATGAGTTCATCCGCCGCCACGTCATGGAAGGGAAGGAATTCTGATGCGCACCTCTCTCCGACTGATCGGCATTCTCGTTCTTCTCGTCATCACGATCGCTGCGGCCGAGGCCATGATCGCCACGCTCAAGCTTCCCGACCTGGTGCGGAAAGCCGATATCATCGCCCTGGTCACGGTCGTTTCGACGTCCGAAACGGCCACCGACAAGGACCAGATCACGACATGCCGCAACGAGCTGAAGCTGGACAAACTGATCAAGGGCATCTGGAAGCCGACCGAGCCGATGGTCGTGGAGACCCGCCAGTCGGGCCAGCCCGGTCAGATCGGCTGGATTGAGGATCAGCCGCAGTTTCCGGCCAAGGGGCAGCAGTGTCTCGTGTTCCTGGCCCGGTCGCAGAACGATGTCGACCGGCTCGAGATCGTCAATCTCGTCCAGGGCATCTGGCCGATCATCGAGGGCCAGCCCGCAGGCATGGGCCTCGGAACCAAGGTTTCGCAGATCGAGGAGATCGTGAAACAGCAACGCAACTGATCCGCCTCTCTCGCGAAAGCCCCTGGCCGTACGGTCAGGGGCTTTTTCGTCGGCGGCACAGCCGGAGCCAGCCAGGAACGGGGTGCTGCACGACGCCCTCGGCAATGCCGAGGTCGAGAATCCAGAGAATGTCGGAGCCGGAGGCGATGAGGAGGAGCTCATCACGCTGATGCCGGGGGATGTGCCGGTCGATCAGCCAGCGGGCCAGCTTCTTCCCGCCCGCTCCGCCGGCCGGGCGAAACCTGTCGCCGGGGCGACGGGTGCGCAGGAGGATCGGCCCCGGAAAGCGCCCGGGATCGAACCAGAGAGCGTCGTGAATAGTGCTGTCGATATTTGCCTCAATATCGAATGCCCATTTCCCCGCTTCGACGGATCGGCCCGGCTCGAGGACCAGATCGGCCGGAGCGGGCGCCTGCGCGGGGGGAGGAAGAACGACGAGACCGCCGTGCGTCCGGGCGATCGTGCGGCCCGCGATGACGACGGAGCGTCCGCACCTGTCGGATCGGACGAGATCGGCGAGCCGCGCAAGCATGGCGCGGCCGGGTTCGGCGATGCCTACCCGCCCGATGAGCCAGTGCCGGAGGATTTCGCGAAGCAGGAACCCGGATGCCCGGCTGGGAGGAGCGATGCCATCGGAAGAGCCGGTCCGGGCACTGCGGCGGGCCCGCGCTCCGACGAAGGTGGCGGCAGCGCCCAGATCGGCCGCAAGGTCGCAGATGCGGCCGATCATGCCGGGCCGAAGACGTTCGAGAAGGGGGAGCAGCTCGGCACGGATGCGGTTTCGGAGGAATCGGGGCGAGTCGTTGGAAGGATCCTCCAGCCATCGCTGGTCCAGCGTCTCGAGAAGGGTACGCAGATCAGACCGCGCATGTCCAAGGAGGGGGCGCCAGAGACGGAGCGGCGCACCGTCGATCACGAGGCGGCTGCGGGGGCGGATTCCCGCGAGTCCCTGGAGGGAGGTTCCGCGCAGAAGGCGCATCAGAACGGTCTCCGCCTGGTCATCGGCGGTGTGGCCAAGCGCGACGGCATCCAGCCGTTCCTCGCATGCGATCCGGGCGAAGGCGGCCAGCCGGCCGGCCCGCGCGGCAGCTTCGCTGGGAAACGGGCCGGCTTCATCCCTGGCAGCCGCGAGAGTCACGCCGCGAAACGGCAGGCCATGGGCTTCGGCGAGGATGCGCACCCAGTCCGCCTCGGATGCACTTTCGGGGCGCCATCCATGGTCGACATGGATCACCGTGAGCGAGCAGCAGCCCGACTCCTGGAGCGGCAGCAAAAGACGTAGCAGCGCGACCGAGTCACCGCCTCCGGAAACAGCGACGCCGAGGCGCGTTCCGGGGAGATGCGCCGCTTCATCGGCCAGCCACCGGCGCCACGGCCGCGGCAGTGTCTCGAAGGCCTTTCCGGAAAGAATCGCCACGGAGCCACCCTCTTCGGTCAAAATTCCGGCAAGAACAAAAAAGCCCCCGTTCGGGGGCTTCCTGCGGTAGCAGGGGAGGCTATCGGAATCACCCGATCAAGCCAGCATCAGCAAAGCATTTATCCTGTCGATACTTTGTGAGTTACCCCCAAAGTTACCCCCAGGTTGTCCCGTTGCCCCCCTGCGAATTACTCCCCCACAACGACACGATCATACCACACGCGACGGCCGCCACCCAAAAAGAACGGCCCCGGCTTGTCACGCCGGCGGACAGGAACCGGCCGGCACCGGATCAGCCGCCATCATCGCGGCCCATTCACCCCTACCGGCTCCGAGTCGGCACGGCTTCACCCTGACGGGTTCCGCTCGCCCGCCCCGGCCCCGTCCGGGTTCGTCGAGTCTATCAGCGCGAGAGGTTCCGCACAAGCAGACACAAGCCGGATCGGACGGCACGATAGAGCCGACCGGCCCGGCGGTGGAGAGCATCGGGAGAATGAAAGAGGGTGGCGGCCGTTACATCTCGAACGGACCGGCGGGAGACGTTCAGCAGTTCGGCGGTGGAGGTTGCGCCGGCATAGCAAAAGCACCCACACGCGGATGGTGTGAGTGCTTCGGCCCGATCGGCTTATCGTTTGAACTCCGCGAACGGGTCTACGTCGGCAAACGGGTTGTGTGAAAGATCATTTCGCGCGGAAGCCTCCACCCGCGAACGCGACGCCGGCGTCAAGCCGAACTCCACCAGGAAAGCCCGCATTTCCTTTGATGCCTTCGTGGCGATGGCAAGGTTGGGATTCTGAGCGAGAACACCATTCGGAAGCGTGATAACCAGCCCTTCCCGCTTCACCGCCTCCATGGCCGCCGTCCATATCGAATACTGGCCACAGTAAGCCGAGAACCCGGCCGCGTCTCCGGCGGTCAGAAGGCCCCGATCCGTCAGCATCGGGAATAGGCGGTTCCATTCATCCCGGCCCGCCTGGTCGAGAAACGCCGGAGGTTCGGCCCCCAGCTCGGGGTATGTCGGTTCGTTCGGGTTGGTGCGATGCTTCCGAAGTGTTCCAGAGAGTTTTTTCATAGCAGTAGGTTTCCGTCTTGGCATAGGATGCCCCCCTTTTTTTAGTTGGTCGTATAAAAATCTGGTTCCACCCAACGGTCTCCAGCTTGAGGGGTAGAGGGATTCGATGCCCCCTCCCCCCCCGCCGCCCGCCCCGGCGTGGTCAGTGCTGCAAGCCTTCCGCCGCGTTGATGTCTCGAATGATTCGCTTGAGCCCCTCGATTCTCGCCTCGAAGTCGGCAATAGCCGCCTCACACATTGCCCGCATCGCCTTGTGAGCTTCCCGGCGGCAGTTCATCACCCCCGCGTTGTCGCCCCGGAGAACGGCGGCCAACATGGCGTCAAGCGCTTCTTTTGCAGGGTCGGAAGCCTGATCGTCTCCGTGAATCTCGTTGCACAGGTCCATGATGCTCGTATCCATATTGAATCTCCCTTTTCCATTTCTTTCGTGATTCATGACAGCGCGAACCACAACGCCACCAGCGGGAACACGCCCCAGCCCCAGGTTATCAATTCGTTCTTGTCATACATGGATTGAGATACACCTTTCGATCAGCTTGGTATCGGCGGGAGGGTGGCAAGCCATGCAGTTGACCACGCCCCAGCGGCTTACCCAGAAGCGCCCGCCGCCGCACACGAAGCACGGCCCGATCACTTGAACGGCCTCACTTCCCGCCGTCATGGCATGGAGGGATCGGCGGTTCATCGTTCGCCCCTGGTCGCGACGCCCGCCGTGATCAGCTCGAAAAGAATCACCTTCTCGATCCGTTCTATCTGCCCGGCGGACGGTGTATTACCGTCGCCCATGCAACCAGCACACAGGCCGTAATGGATCGAGCGGGTTTTCCCCGCCGGTGTCCCGAACGCTCTTTCCCTGGTCGAGAACACTCCCCACACGGTCGCGCGACACCCGCAGAGCAGGCATGGCATGATATTCATATCCACACCCCCTTTCCCCCGCGAACCAGCACAGAATCAGGCATTCCCGAGGATTTCGCATTAGATGCCCGTGGTGGGGTCGTGGCGGCCGTCGCCTCATCTTTGCCTACCCGACCAGTCCGAGGGGCTTCCCCGGCTTCCCGTGCGGCCGTCGAGTTCCTGACGAGTCGTGCTATATCGTCCAGTATGCGAACCATGCCCGCCTCATCGCCGGCCCGGTCGAGTTCGTCCGCCGCGTTCAGAAGTCGATGGACTTCGGCCCGAAGCGTCGGATCATCGGGGAGGTTCGCCGTCAGGGTGGCGATGGACAGCGCCATCAGTTCCGGCTTGTGTGCCCGGATCAGTTCGAGCAGTTCGCCGGTCGGCTTCGGCTTGCATCGCAGAGTTCCCCCGTGAACCTCGAACGCGATACCGGCCGCCTGGATGGTGGTAAGCAATTCGGCGGTTGTCATATCTGACACCACCCGTCATCACCATGTTCGTTTTCTTGGATGCCCCGCGAACTTGGCGAACTTGGCGAACTTGAAGGACTGATCAGGGTTTCGGGAAGTTCGCGAGGTTGCGAACTTGGCGAACTTGAGAAAGGCGGGGGTTGAGTCGGTTGGTCAAGTTCGCGAACTTCGCAGGCCGGCGAACTTCCCGCGATGCGCTTCAATTCTTCAGCTTCGCCAAGTTCGCGAACTTCGCACAAGGTATATATCTTCGCCCGCTTGTTGTTCGCGGACTTCGGCCCCTTTCTGATCTCGATACGTGGCGGCGTTTCCGCCAAGAGGTCAGACAGTGCCGCGTCGATCCGATCGCCCGCCACGTGGCCCGCGAAACACTCGCTCGTGAACTGCGTTCGGGTTGCCTCGCCCCTGGCCCGAAGGAACTCGATGATCTTCTCTGCGACATCGCGCTTTTCTTCGGCCTCGAACTCGCCTTCATCGCTGAAGATGAACCGGACCGAGTCCCGGAAATACTGAATCCATGACAACGCTGCATCGACGTGGTGAACGTCAATGAACCTCGTCCGATCGGTCAACGCGAAGATCATCGCCAGCCGCAAGAGAAGCGGCGCCCGGCGTTCGAGGATGGCATCGACGAGAACGCCATACCCGTATCTGTTCAGCTCCCCACGGTATAGCTCATCGTATCGTTTCGATGCTTCGGCGGTGAACGCGAACTCGAACCCGTCTTTCGTCCGGGGATAGTCGCCTTTGGCGAACTCGATAACCTCTTTCGTTCTCGTGGCCAGCGCTTCCATTACAGCCTTCGGGGTAGCCTTCGGCCTGGATACCAGCTTGCCACGTTCGCCCCATAAGATCAGGAAGCGGTTTGCAAACCCGTTCGTCATCGCCTTCGTATCGAGCAGCATTCGGAGTTCCCCCGGCGTGATCGCCCCGGACACGGCAACGTGCGGATCGGTAGCCCATACACGAGCGCTCTTGATGGCCGGCCTGATGCTTTCCCCGTCCCAGGCATCCCGGAGCGCAGAGGAAAGCGTATTCCCATCGCGTTTCCCCTGTTGTAGAACATTTTCGAACTCGGATTCGATGATCCACAGGCGCTTGTCATCGATTGCAGGTATCTCTTCCTTCCCCTGCTTTATCTCGTCGTGGATGAGCAGCGCCAAGCCCTCACGAGTAGACAGCCCCCCGGAATGGAGTTGACCAGGGAACGGAACGATGCCGACATCCACGGTCGAAGTCGCCCCCGTGTTGTCCCCCGCAAGGCAATTCCTGATCCGCTTGACCAGTGCAAGCGCGTCGCCCTTCCGCCCCCGGCCCGTGCGCCCGACGTGGAGCGTGAACAAGCGCGGATGGTGCCGCGTATTCCCGACCGATAGGAAAGCGTTTCGGCCCATGGCCGCCGATATGAAGGACAGGAACCCGGCACAGGCGGCGTATGGATTCACCTCGGTATCTTTGGCCGCCGCTCGTGCCACGTCGCCCGCAAGCCCGTAAAGCATGGCCGCCGCCGGCTTCGGCTGGTTGCGGTGGGTATCGGCGTCGGGTTCGGCCTGGTCTTTCGGCTTCGTCGGCTCGATCGTCGGTTCCGGCACGGTCCGGGGCTTCGTCTGGCCCTCGGTTAGCCCGTCCATCGCCACCCGCGCGGCTTCGCCATCAGGAAACCCGACCGCCCGCGCGGCTTCGGTGATCGCGCGGTGCGCTTCCTCGAGAGAGTAAGCGCCAAGGTGAAGCAAGCCGCCGATCGCGTGTCCCTCTCGCAAAAGAGTGTCGTGTGAGCCGCCGGTATGAGCCGTGGCCCTGACCGCTTCACAGGCTTTTTCTAGAGCTGCGCGCGCATACTTTTCCGCCCTGGAATTACTCGAGGATACCGGCGGCTTCGGCGTCTCGATCTTCGGCGGTTCCGGGGCGGTCGGGACCTCCACCGGCACGGGGTCAGGATTGAAATAACAGGCGGGGTCGTGCGAGAGGAAGCAGAGACGGCAAGCGTCTTTCCCGCTTTTGTCCGGCTCGATCCCCGTTCCGGCCTTCACTCGATCGGCCACGGCCCGCCACGCCCGCGCGTGGTCTGCCATGTTGCCGACGGCATAGACGGCCTTCACCCCGTCGCCCGACGGACTGGTGAACACCACGACAACGGCGGGGTCAGCTTCGAGCGTGGCCCGGACGGTGGCGAGGGAAGCCCCCAGGTGATCGAGGTCTTGAACCACAAGCCCGGAGTGGGTCACAAGCCCGGCCTTGTTCCGCTCCTTGAACACGCCCGACCACGTAACGGCGGGCAGGGTCCGCTTCCCGGCGTCATACCCGGCCCGGTCTCCGGTGGCAAGCAAGCCTCGAAGCCGCTCGATGTCCGCCTTGAGTCGGTCGGACCGGATCAGGCCGACGGCTTCTGAGACGGGAATCGTGCCGACGGGGCGGGCGGTCGTCGCGTTCTGGAAGTTCGATAATTGGCGC
>Ga0209717_1002022_pt1 | contig 20378 bp, 19 predicted proteins | sample AD_UKC048_MetaG_FD_184418 | JGI IMG/M metagenome (GOLD analysis project Ga0209717, IMG submission 184418) | Active sludge microbial communities of municipal wastewater-treating anaerobic digesters from USA - AD_UKC048_MetaG (SPAdes) (version 2) | ecosystem: Engineered > Bioreactor > Anaerobic >... | reverse complement strand
GTTTCTTCAATAATTTTTTGGTGTCTTCTTTGTATAGAACAATCTCTTTCTCCTAAATGAACTACATTCCCATGCTCATCAGCTAAAATTTGAATCTCTATATGTCTCGGATTTTTTATAAATTTCTCTATATATATTTCATCATCTCCAAATGATGTTTTAGCTTCTTGTTTAACTATATTATAGCAATTTTCTAATTCATCTTGTGAATTAACTATACGAATTCCCTTTCCTCCTCCGCCAGCTGCGGCTTTTAACATTATTGGGAATCCAATTTTATTTGCTATTTTTTTTACTTCATCAAATGTTTTAACACTACCCTCTGAACCTGGAATTACTGGAACTCCAGCAGACTTCATTAATTCTTTTGCATTAGATTTATTTCCCATTAAATCAATTATTTTATATGATGGACCAATAAATTTTATATTTGATTCTTCACATATCTTAGCAAATTGACTATTTTCAGATAAAAATCCAAAACCAGGATGTATACTGTATGCTCCTGTTATATTTGCTACCTCAATTATATTTTTAATATTTAAATAGCTTTTCGATGATGGTGCAGGCCCTATACAAATTGCTTCATCTGCTAGTTTGGTATGCATTGCATCTTTATCTGCTTCAGAATATACTGCTACAGTTTTAATATTCATTTCCTTACATGCTCTGATTATTCTTACAGCAATTTCTCCACGATTTGCTATTAATACTTTTTTTAACATACTTAAACTTATATGATATAAACTATATTAAATTTTTATATCATACTCTCCTTGTATAATAAATTTAGGTTTTTAAAAGGACACCCATAAACCTTTATGATTCTAAAAATTACACAACTGCAAAAGTCAATTCTCCTTTAGCAACAAGTTTACCTTCTACGGTAGCAATTGCTTCACCAATACCTATTGGACCTTTTCTTTTTATAATTTTTATTTCCAATTTTAATTTATCTCCTGGAACAACCATTTTTTTAAATTTCATTTTATCTATTCCAGCAAATAATGCATTTTTTTCCTGATTTTCTTTCATTGAAAGAATCGCAACTGCACCTGTTTGAGCTAAGCTTTCTGTTATTAAAACTCCTGGCATTATTGGATTTCCCGGAAAATGACCTTTAAAATACCATTCATTTTCATTAACATATTTATAAGCAACCGCACTTTCGCCTGGAATATAATCTTCTACTTCATCTATCATTAAAAATGGATCTCTTTGTGGTATTATTTTTTCTATTTCACTTTTACCTAACATTATATTTCCTCCTACATATATTAAAAATTTGAAATAATAAAATATATCTAATACTTATATATGTAATAATTATCTATTTTCAACAACTACATATTTTAATTATTTAAATATTTTCATTAATTACGTATTTTTAATAATTAATAAATCTATACTATTACGAAAAGTGGTTTACCATATTCAACTGGTTCTCCATCATTTACTAATACTTTAGATATTTCTCCATCACATTCTGCTTCTATTTCATTCATTAATTTCATAGCCTCAATAATGCAAACTATATCACCTTTTTTTACTTTTGTTCCCACTTTAACATATGGTTCTGAGTCTGGAGATGGTTTTGAGTAAAAAGTTCCTACCATTGGTGATGTTATTGATAATCCTTGTTCTTCTTTTACACAATCAGATTTGATTTCCTCTTTATTATTTGTAACAACATCTCTCACAACATCGAACTTTTCTGGAGCTGAAACAATAACTTGTTTTTCCTCTTTTTTCATCTTAATTTTTGTATTATCTGCTAATTCTATTTCTAATGTTGTTAAATTAGATTCACACATATCATCCATTAATTTTTTTATTTTTTCGTATTCCATATAAAAAACCTCCTTTTTTTTAAATTATAAAATTTTAAATATTAATTATTTTCGTATTTTTTAAATAATACACTTGCATTTTGTCCGCCAAAACCTAGAGAATTAGATATTGCAACCTTAACATCAAATTTTCTTGGTATATTTGGAACTATATCTAAATCACATTCCTCATCTTTTTCTTTGTAATTAATTGTTGGTGGTACAAGTGAATCTTCAATTGCTTTAACACACATAATTGCTTCTACACCACCAGCTGCACCTAATAAATGCCCTGTATTAGATTTTGTTGAACTAACCATTACTTTTTTACTTGCTTCTCCTAAAGCTAATTTAATAGCTTTTGTTTCTATTAAATCATTTAAATGTGTTGATGTTCCATGTGCATTTATATAATCTACATCTGAAGGTTGTAACTTAGCATCTGCTATAGCTCTTTTCATCCCTCTTGCTCCACCATCACCATTTATTTCTGGAGATGTAATATGGTATGCATCTGCACTTGCGCCATAACCTGCAAGCTCAGCATATATTTTAGCTCCTCTTTTAATAGCATGTTCTAATTCTTCTAAAACTAAAACTCCTGCACCTTCTCCCATTATAAATCCACTTCTTTCTTTATCAAATGGAATACTTGCTCTTGTTTTATCTTCTGCTGTTGATATAGCTTTAATATTTTCAAATCCTGCTATACCTGATTCGCAAATTGCAGCTTCTGTACCTCCTGCAATCATTGCATCTTCATAACCATGTTTAATAATTCTGTAAGCCTCTCCTATAGCATGAGTTCCTGATGCACATGCACTAACTATAGCCATAGCCTCACCTTTTAATCCTAAATCTATAGAGATATTTCCTGATGGCATATTAGCTGTAACCATTGGAATAAACATTGGTGAAATTCTATTGTATCCTTTTTCTATTCCTACAATACATTGTTCTTGAAAAGTCATAATCCCGCCAATTCCTGAACTAACCACAACACCTACTCTTTCAAGATCTGTATTTTCGCTTGTTATACCACTATCTTTTAAAGCTTCTCTTGCAGCTATTAAAGCAAATTGTGAAGATTTATCAAATCTTTTCGCTTGTTTTGCTTCAAAATATTCTGTTGGATCATATCCTTTTATTTCTGAAGCTAATTTTGTTTTAAATTTAGAATTATCAAATGCAGTTAGTTTATCTATTCCACATCTTCCTTCTTTAATCCCTTCCCACATTTCTGGTACTGTTTTTCCTATTGGAGTAATTGCTCCTAATCCTGTTACTACAACTCTTCTTTCCATTTTATATCCTCCTTAATTTTTTTTACATTACCATTCCGCCATCAACATTAATAACTTGACCTGTTATATAAGAACTATCATCTGATGACAAAAATTTAACTAAATTTGCAACATCTTGTGCTGTCCCCATTTTCTTTAATGGTATTTGATTTGCTATATTTTCTTTTATTTCTTCTTTTAAAATGCTAGTCATATCAGTTTCTATAAAACCTGGTGCTATTGCATTTACTAAAATATTTCTTGATGCTACTTCTTTTGCTAAACTTTTTGTAAATCCAATTATTCCTGCCTTAGAAGCTGAATAATTTGTTTGACCAGCATTTCCAGTTACACCTACAACTGATGAAATATTAATAATTCTACCAGTATGAGCCTTCATCATATATGGTATAACATTTTTTGTAACATTAAATGTTCCAACAAGATTAACATCTATTACAGATTGAAAATCTTCTTTTTTCATTCTCATAAGTAACATATCTTTTGTTATTCCTGCATTATTTACCAAAACATCAATTTTCCCAAATTTTTCAATTGTTTGTTTTACTATGTTTTCACAATCTTCATATTTTGAAACATCGCCTTGTAATGCTAAACAATCAACATTATTACTTTCTATCTCTTTTATAGTACTTTCTAATTCTTCATTTCTTGTTCTATAATTTATTATAATATTATAATTCTCTTTTGCTAATTTTAAAGCAATTTGCTTACCTATACCCCTTGTTGCTCCTGTAATCAAAGCAGTTTTTTTCATATTAATTACCTTCTTTCTTTAAAAAATTTAATGTATTTTCCAATGTTTCAACATTATTTATATTTAATACATTAATTTTGTTTTCTGAATTAAGTCTTTTTGCAAAACCTGACAAAACTCTTCCTGAACCAATTTCTATAAAAGTATCCACTCCCATATCTAACATTGTTTGAAGTGTTTTAGAAAATCTAACTGGTTTTATTATATGATTTGCTAAAATATCTTTTATATCATCTGTTTCTAAATATGGCATACCATCAATATTTTTTATAACACTTGCTTTAAAACTATTAATTTGAATATTTTCTAATTCTTTTCTTAATGCATTAGAACTGTCAACTAGTTTTTCTGTATGAAATGGACCTAAAACTTTTAATGTAATCGTTTTTTTTGCGCCAGCTTCTTTAGCTTTTTCTGCTGCTTTTTCTACAGCATCTTTTTCTCCTGATATAGCTAATTGACCCAAACAATTATAATTTGCTGGAACAACAAAACCATCTTCAATTGTTTTACAGATTTCATCTATTTTTTCGTCTTCTAATCCAATTATTGCACACATTGCCCATTCACCCTTAGGAGAAAGAGATTGCATAAATTCTCCTCTTTTTTTAACTAATGAAACACCTTGTTCAAATGATAAAACCCCACTGTATATTAAAGCTGTATATTCTCCTAAACTTAAACCTGCAACTACTTCTGAACTAACGCCTTCTCTTTTTAATACCTCTATAATAGATAAACTCATTGTAAGTACAGCTAATTGAGTTATTTTTGTTTCATTCAATTCTTCTTCTTTTCCATTAAATGTGATTTCTGCAATGTCTATTCCTGTTATATCTTTTACCTTTTTATATATATTTTTTACTTCCTCGTATTTTTCGTATAAATCTTTACCCATTCCAATACTTTGAGAACCCTGACCTGGGAATAAAAAACCTATTTTCATTTACATACCTGCCTTTTCTTATTAATTAAAATTAAAATATCCACTCTTCTCAAGAAGATTACAGAATTCGCTAATTATTTTTTCTCTATTTATGTCTATGTTAAATTCTTTTTTTATTGAAGTCGCAATCTTTTCAATATCATCATTAAAGTTTAGTTGATTTAAATTAATTCCTATTCCAATAACTACATATTTTACAAAACCTTTATTAGATTTAGTTTGAGTTAGAATTCCTCCAACTTTTTTTCTATTTATAATTAGATCATTTGGGGATTTTATTTCTAACTCTATCTTATATATCTTTTTAAATACTTCTAGTAATATTTTTGCAAGTTTAATTGTTAGCCCTTCTAGATTTTCAAGCCCGGCAATCACATTTTATTATCAGCGAAAATGCTATATTATTTTTAATATCTGTAAACCACTTTCTACCATGTGTTCCGTTTACCATTTGTTTGTATATCTGCCAAAATCAATGTTCCATTTACTGCACAATCTTTTTCTATTATTCTTAATGCTTCAGTTTGTGTTGAGTCAATATTTTCGTAATAAAGAAAATTTCTTCCTAGAATATTTGTTTTTAAATATTTTTCTAAAGCGTTGTTTTCATTATTTTTTAAATTTTTTAACAACATTATATTATCTTAAACTCCCTTATTTGTTTAAATATTATTTATTACATTTATATACATAAACTACTACCTTTTTTAATATATATATTTATATCATACTTTTTACCAAAAGTCTTTAGACTGAGTGGTCAGTTTTATATTATATTTTTTAAAAATTTCTAAAAAGAGATACTGTGCTATTAATTTTCCAAAAAATAAAACTCAAAAACACTTATATATAAATGCTTTGAGCTATTTTATTATAACAATTACAAAATTAATAAGATTATTTAATTTATACTAAAAATAGATGTTTCAAATAAAAATTTTTAATAAATAACAAATGGATCTGCTGATGTTCCAGTACCTGTAAATTTTATATTTATATTAAGATATACAACAGGTCTTATTGCATAACTAGTTGTATTAGTAGTTGAGCTAGCAGTACCAGTTGATGTTATTCTATATACTTGGTTATTACTTGATCTAGCTGTTATAGTCCACTGATTAGTTGTCATTTTTAACCAACTTGTAGTCCCTCCACTTTTGTTATATTCTAAAACATTAGCAAGTAGATTACATTTTTATTACAACATTTTTATATTAAAATTGAAGTTACAACAATTTTTGTTAAAATTATAGATATAAGTTGATATATTCTGTCTAAATTTATATGTATTATTTAATCCTTTAAGCTATTATAATACGTATTATACAATATAGAATAATAACCATTTTGTTTCAATAATTCTTTATGACAGCCCTGCTCAATTATTTTTCCATACTCTAAAACTATAATTTTATCTACATTAACAATTGTTGATAATCTATGCGCAATAAAAATAGATGTTTTATTTTTTGATATTTCATTAACAGATTTTTGAATTAGTTTTTCGGTTTTAGTATCAATATTTGCAGTTGCTTCATCCAAAATAAATATACTAGGATTTTGTGCAAATATTCTTGCAAATGCAATTAGCTGTTTTTGACCTGCTGAATATGAATTTCCTCTTTCTTCAGCAATCTCATCTAATCCATTTTCAAAACCATTAATAAATTCGTTTGCTGATGCCATTCCAACTGATTTAATAACTTTTTCATCAGATACATTATTGTACATTTTGATATTGTCTTTTATTGATTTTGAAAATATAAATGGGTCTTGTAAAATAGTACCAATATTTTGTCTGAGCGATTTTAAATTAATATCTTTAATATTTATTCCATCAATTAATATTTCACCTTTTTGAATATCATAAAATCTATTTATAAGATTTGTTATAGTTGTTTTTCCCGAACCAGTTTTACCAACCAAAGCTACACTTTCACCCGGTTCTATTATAAAACTCACATTTTTCAAAATCCATTTTTCTTCATTATATGCGAACCAAACATTTTTAAATTCTATTTTACCTTTTACTTCTTTTAAAAATACTCCATCTGTGTTGTTTTCTAGCAATTCTTCATGTTCAAGAATATTATGTATTTTATCAATTGAACTAAAACCATCTTCTACCAATTCTATATTTTCTATTATTCTATCAATTGGGTTAAAAATGTTCTTGAAATAAGTTATAAATAGATAAATAATACCAACATCCAAATCAATACCAAAATAGTTATTTGTACATGTAACAATAATTAATGCTATTCCTATATTCTGAATAATACCAAGCAGTCCTGGCAAAATGGCATTTAATATTCCTATCTTTTTTGTTATTCTTAAATGTTCACGTGTGTTATTTTCACACTCTTTTTGCTTTTCTTTATTTCTATTAAATATCTTAATAACTTTTATTCCATAAATAGATTCAGCCAAAAAAGTATTTAGCTTTGTTCTAATTTTTTTGTTTTCCTCATACACTTTTCTCAATAATACATTAAATACTATAGTTGTTATTAAAAGAAGTGGAACAGTTATTATATTTACAAATGATAATTTTATACTAATTATTATCATTAAAACAAATATAATTATTATTGTTATTATATCTCTCGGAAAAGTTGTTATTACATCACTAAATAATGAATAAATATCTTCTGTATCACTTGTTATTCTTACAAATAATTTTCCAGATGTAGTTTTATCATGAAATTTTATATTTGCTTTTTCTATATACTCATATAATTTATTTCTTAAATTATATATAACATTTTCGCCCATTTTATTTGTCATTAATCTATTAATTAAATCTAATAAATTTCCAATTACTACTATTAATATATAGACTCCTACAATATGATATATTGTTATACTATTATACTCGAATATTTTTTTAGGTAAATAATTATCCAAAACTTGCTGTATTAGAACAGGTTTAATTAATTCAAATATATTAATTAATATTGCTAAAAAAGTTATTAATAAAATAGTTTTTTTATATGGTTTAATCATCTGCATAAATCTCTTCATTGTTTTATTTTTCAATTATTGCCTCCTTTTTTCAATATCTGTATTTCATCTATTAATGTTTTAGATTTATTTTCTTAAATTGTAATATTTTGATTTTTTGATTTTTTAAATTAAGGTGCCAAATAGTTTTAAAACTGTTATTATTTGAATTTTTTTACTATTATTATTATGTTATAATATTCATAATATTTTTACTATTAATCTTTTTTTAATCGATTTAGATTTTACTTATAAATTCTATGAAAGCAAATCGCTTGTGTCTTGTTGTATTTGATTTTGATAAAACTCATTGTATATACCAGAATTTTCTATTAATTGATTATGATTTCCATATTCAACAATTTCACCGTTATCCATAACAAGTATTTTGTCACAATGTTTTATGTCTGAAACTCTATTAGAAATTATTATACATGTTTTATTTTTAGTTAATTGTTTTATATTATTTAATACTTCTTGTTCTGTTCTATTATCTAAAGCTGAAAATGTATCATCAAAAATAACTATATTACTAGTTTTTAAAAAGGCACGAGAAATCACCACTCTTTGTTTTTGGCCACCAGATAAATCAACACCTTTTTCCCCAATTATTGTATGTATGCCTTGCTCCATTTTTTGTATTTCATCAAATATCATGGATTTTTTTGTACTTTTTTCTATTTCATCAATTTCAAATTCATCCTTAAATAGATTTATATTTTCTTTAAGTGATGCGGAAAACAGGAAATTATCTTGAGTTATATAACATATGTTTTCTCTAATTCTTTCGATTTCAATATCATTTATATCTATTTTATCAATATATATTTTATCTCTTTCTATATCATATAGCCTTAATAGCAAATTCATCAATGTAGTTTTTCCGCTTCCAATAACACCAATTATTCCTATTGTATCACCATTATTTATTTTTATATTTATATTTTTTAACGCGTGTTCCCTTGAGTTTGGATACCTAAAATTTAAATTTCTAATTTCTATAGTTCCTTTAAAAACGTTATTGATATTTTTATTTAGTATATTTTTATTTGAGATACTTAACATATTATTATTTAGTATATTTTTATTTGTCACATTTAATATATTAGTATTTGACATATTTTTTTTACCATTATTTAATATATAGTCATTTTCATTTTCAAAATCAAAATCAATTATTTCTTCTTCTAATTTAAACATTTTATCTAATCTGCCATAAGAATTTTTTAGTGTTTTAATTTTTGAAACTAACCAAGGTATACCAAATACTGGATCTTCAAGCAATACAATATATGAAATAACAGATACTATTGTACCAATAGTTGTTTTACCTTCAAGAACTAAAATTGACCCAAATAACAATGCTATTGCATATGATAATCCAAAACCAATACTTACACTAATATCTAAAATATTTTGATTTTTGGAAACTTGCAGATTATACTTCTTTAATTTCTTGTTTTTTAAAGCAAATTCAGATATTTGCTTTTCTTCTCCAACAAAAGCTTTCATTGTTCTTATGCTATCTGTACTTTCTTGGACAAATTCCGAAAGTTCTGTAAAGCTTTTTTGTGCATTTTTAACACTAATGCTAACTTTATTTTTAATGAACAATATAATTACAATAGTAATTATTATTGGACATATTACAGCTAAAGTGAAAAAAATATTACTTCCATTAAATATTCGTAAACCTACTATTATGAAAAAAACTAAAATTCTTGTTCCAGCCGAAATGATTTTTGTAATAATTCTTGCAACACGTTTAATGTCACTAACAAAATATGCCATAATTTCGCCATTTTTTATCGTATTTATATGTTCCAGTTTGGTTGTTAATAATTTTATAAACAGTTTGTCAATCAATTCTTTATTTATTTTTAATTGCAACATAAATTCTAAATTTTTCCAAATCACTCTACAGCCTAAGATTACAATTGATGTTCCTAACATAATAATTACTAATTTAATGATTTCTGATTTATTTGAGTCTATATTATATAGCAAATCAACTATATCTCCTAAAAGTTTTGATGGAAAAGTTACTAAATATATGTGAATTATAATAAACACGATTTTGACTATTATGTTCATAATATTTTTCTTCAAAATATTTTTTAATAATTGCTTCATTTTTCTCCTCCATTTAATAAATAATTTAATATTTATTATATTACTATTTATGTTTACTGTCAATTATATAACCAATATTATTTTCTTTTAAAATTGCATTTGTTATTACAAAATTGCACTTACTTTTTCACTTCAGCTTTTACAAAATATACAAAATTTTCAAAACTAATGACTTATTAATCATATTTAAATTAACAGAATATAAATTATTTTTCACAAAATTCGCATGTACTTATCATTAGATTATAAGCCTTTTGAAAGTTTTGTCGAATTTTGTAGAAATATTGTTTTTGTTTTTTTCTAAAAAAACTTGTTTTATTTATAATTATGTGATATATTGTATATGGCTGATAAAACAGCTTAAATGAATTTAATTATTAAGTAGACTATTTCCTTCTTTAAGTTTTTATAAAGGGTCAAGGCGTCAAAAGATATTAAATATCAAAAAATTTAAGGAGGAACCGTATAATGGCAGACAAAACTTTAATATGTAAAGATTGTGGATCAGAATTCATATTCACAGAAGGTGAACAAGCTTTCTATTCTGAAAAAGGATTCGAAAACGAACCACAAAGATGTCCAGCTTGTAGAAAAGCTAGAAAAGATCAAAGAAGAAGCAATTACAATAACTAATTGTATAATAAAAGACTATAATTTTTATAGTCTTTTTTTGTTTTATAATTTCAAGATATTAAATTGTGATTATTAAGTTTTATATAAATTTATTACTTTAAAAATTCTTATTCCAAATAAATCATTTTATTCATTATTATAAATATTTTGTTATATGTAATTCTTTATCATTATTAAATTTTTTTTGTTATATGTAAGTTTTATCATTATTATAAATTTTTTTTTATATGTAATTTTTTATCATTATATAAATGTGTGCTATATAATATTTAAATCGTCATTGTTTCTATATTTTAGTTTTGCTACATTCAATGATCGTTTTTTTAATGTCTTAGTAGTCTTTTAAATTTTCTATAATTCAAATCTTAATGTTCTTTCAAAATTTTCAAATTCTTGTTTTTTATAAATACTTAAAGCATCTATATTTTTTTCCAAAACATTTATTTTAATAAATTTTACTCCATTATTCTTAGACCATTCCTTTGATTTTTCTATTAATTTAGTTGCTATACCCTTATTTCTATATTCTTCCTCAACATATAGACCATCTAAAATCGACTCAAGATTTTTTTGAGGACCATTTTCTGATGTTGAAATTTTACAATATGCGTAAGCTATAATCTTTTCATCATCTTTCATAATAAATATGATATTGTTTTTTTGTTTATAAATTTTTTCAAACCAATTATTAACTACATATTTTTCTTTAATATTATTGTCATATTTTGCTTCGCTATTAACCAACTTAGTCAATAGCTTATCACATTCTTTTGCTTCTAATTCTGTTTTAACTACATCTATAATCATTAATTTACCCCTATCTATATTCTTTATTTACTTTAATAAAGAATAATTTCTTTGACATTTTTTATAATTAAATATTTTAAATTATTCAAAATCTAATAACTGTATTTTAATTTCTGTTTAGCGCTCCATAAAATTTTCTTCATCTTGATTTATTAAGTTTTTATTAAATCCGTAAATTTGTTTACACAATGGTTCGTTAAAATTATTACTCCTCAATTCAAAATTTTTTAAATTTTCATATATACTATATATCTTAACACCATACTTTTGCATTTTTTCATGACTTAATTCTTTAAATGCTGGACAAGGCAAGATTGTTCCATCATATTTAATATCCAACTTTTCTATTCCTGCATTACACATATGTGATATTTTACCATTTAATGGTATTCCAATTCGAATATTTCCACTAAAGTTTTTTGCTTCCTTTTGAAGTATTTCAGAAAATTCATTTAATTCTTTGTCGGACAACACTAATTCATGTTTAAACTCTTTCCCTCTTCCTTGTGGGACAAAATTAAGTATACTAATATCTTTAATATTTAGCATTTCAGAGATTTCAATTATATTATTAAATTGTTTAAAGTTTGGTTTCATTGGAATAAAATGAATTCCAACATCTATATCGGTTTGACTTGCTTTTACTAATGACTCACAAAGTAACCTATTTAATTTATTTCTCCCCATTAAATCATTATCAATTTCTTCTTCAAGAGCTTGAAAATCAAAAACAATTTTATCTAATCCGATATTATTTAATTTTATTAAATCATTTTTTGTAATTGAACCATATTTTTTTTCTTTCTTAAAATTTTCGAAATAATTTTTAACATTTGTTTTTAATCTATCATTCCAAGGTTCAAACTTTTCTATTTTTTCAAGATTATTATTGCATTCTTCTTCTAATTCTTCTATTTCTTTTCTACTAATTTGCCTTCCTCTATTAATTCCACTTGTGAATAATACTGTTCTAATTCCTTTACTTTTACAATAGCTAATCATCTCAAAAAGATTTGGATGTAAAAAAGGTTCTCCTCCAGAAATTGATATTTCTTCTATACCTGATTTATTAATAAAATAGTTTACTGTTTCTTTAAATTTTTCTAGTTCTATAATCGTATTTTTTTCTTCTGAAGAATTTGATGAACAAAATTTGCATTTATTTGGACAAGTTTGTATTATTTCAAAACATAAATCTTTTAACATTTTTACATCCTTTTCTATAACATTTCATATATCTCATTAACACTATATATAACAATAGTTTTATATAGTATTAAGTTTGTACTATTATTTAATATAATACTTTTTATAGTTTATTATTATTAATTTTTGAATAATATATTTCTTTACTTAGATTATCATAACTATTATTATTTTTCAATAACTAAATAATAGTTGCACCAAAAAAACAAACTCCTTTGCAAACAGCAAAGGAGTTTGTTTTTTAATTTGTTATCTTACTATCAATGTATTTTTTGCATAATGTTTTAAGATTTTGATTGAAAATCTCACTATAATATGGAATTGGTACACCTTTTTTTACGGTTATCTCAAGCCAATTTGATGTTCTATATTCAATAGCTTGTCTAACAGTAACTGAATTATTAATTGTCAAGTCGGATTTTCTACTATCAACTGTTTGAAAATTCAATTTTTCTTCCAAAAAATTCTCTCCAAAAAATGAAAGAGCTTTTTGAACATTATTTCGAAATATTTTTTCATTCACTGAAAGATTTTTTAAAATTTCTTCTATTGTTCCTGTCCCATTATATGTCTTAGAGGTGTATGTATCGGGAATATGGAAAGATACATACATTTGGAAAGCTAATGAGTCTATCATTGTTTTCGTTAACCACTTAAAATCCTCAAAAAACGACGAATATTTTTTCTTTTTTGTATTTTTAAACAATTGATTTCCCTGATACATATACAATCTAATTCTTTCGATTTCAGAATCGAAAATTTTATATCCTAAGCTATTAGAATAATTTCGCTCTGAGTTGCAATGGCTCCGCATTGCATTTAAAAACTTTTTAATTTTCTTCTTTTTAGTTCCAAAAAACATTTTCAAGTTCTCTTCCTCCTCTACCATTCGGTATTGAATTTTTTATTATAAATTTTTAATATTACATATTATACTACATTATGTTTATTAAATCAAGTTTTAATTTCACTTAATTTTTTTTAAAAATTATGTGTACATATTTTTATTTTACCAACGTGTAATTACTTATACAATATTAAAACTTTACTTTTTTTATACTAAAATCCATAGATATTGATTTTTCTTTTACAATTGGAGTTATGTTTGTAAAATTGCAATTACTTACTTAAACTTTTATACTAAAATACTTAAAATATAGTTTTTTTATATAGAATTTTTTTGAACTAATATTTTACTTCTACTAAGAATAATCCATGTGACGGAAGTGTTTTTCCAGCTTTTGTTCTGTCTCCTGAATTTATGATATTTATTATTTCATCCGGTTTAATTTTACCAAGCCCTACCTCTACCAATGTTCCTGAAATTATTCTTACCATATTATACAAAAATCCATTACCTGTTAATTCTATTAATATTTGATCATTTTCTTGTTTAATCTCTGCTTTATAAATTGTTCTTATACTGTTATTTGAGCTAGTACCACTAGATTTAAATCCCTTAAAATCGTGTTCTCCTTCAAAAAATTTAATCGCACTTTTCATCGCCTCTATGTTTAATTTTACTGGAAAATGATATTCTAAATTTCTAAAAATTGCGCTACCTTGTGATGAATTATTTATGACATATCTATATGTTTTTTCCTTACAATTGTATCTACTATGAAATCTTTCTTCAACCTTTTGGGCTGATTTTATTATAACAGATTTTTTAAGTTTTGAATTTATTGCAATAGCTAGTTTTTCAACAGGTATTTTTGTTTTAGTTTTAAAATTTGCAACTTGTCCTAGTGCGTGAACTCCTGCATCAGTTCTTCCTGAAGCTATTAATTCTATTTTTTCTTCTCCTGTAATTTCCTGAATTGCTCTTTCAATTTCTCCTTGAATATTTAGCTTATTAGGTTGTTTCTGCCATCCATTAAAGTCTTTCCCATCATATTCTATTACTAATTTAATATTTTTCATTTTTCTCCTTTATTAAAATTTTATGACGGGCTGAACATAAATTTACCCGTCATTTTTTTCTTTTGTAATTATATTTATTTAGTTGTTTATTTTTTAATTATCTTTATTTAGTTGTATATTTTTTAATTATTTAAATTTATCATTACTATTATATAGTTAAATTTTAATAAATATGATTTTTTTTAATTATTCTTCTTTTTAAATTTTTGTTTAAATTTTTCAACTTTATTATAATTATTTTCTTCGAATCTATTGGCAATATTTTTTATAAGAATTCTTTTTAATACATCCTCTTTTACATCTAAAATTAATTTACCTTCTATCGCGATAGATATTTTACCTGTTTCTTCTGAAACAACTACAACTATTGCATCTGTCTCTTTTGATATACCTAAAGCTGCCCTATGCCTTGTACCTAGTTCTTTAGCTATTTCCTTATCACTTGCAAGTGGCAATATACATGCTGCAGAAGCTATTTTGTTTTCAGATATTATAACTGCTCCATCATGCAATGGTGTATTTGGTGTAAATATGTTTACTAACAATTGAGGTGAAACATCTGAATTAATTCTTATCCCTGAATCAATTATATCCTTCAATTTTATATCTCTTTCAAAAACAATTAATCCTCCTGTTTTTGTTTTTGATAATTCTTCTACTGTTACAACAACTTTATATATGTCTTCTTTTGATCTAGTTGCCATATCTTTTTCTAAACCTACAAATCTTGTTAGTTTATTAGACCCTAATTGCTCTAAAGCTCTTCTTAACTCTGGTTGAAAAATAACTATTAATGCAATAACTCCATATGACATTACTGAGGTTAATATAAATTTAAGAATTTGTAAATTCAATAAAGAACTTAGTGCTGTTAAGACAACATATAATGCAATTCCTTTTATAAGTTGCATTAATCTTGAATTTTTTTCTATTTTTAAAAACTTGTATACTAAATATATAACAATTGATAAATCCAAAACTAGAGCTACTATTTTTATTGGATTTTGATTTAAACTATTCATATATTCAAATATATTTTCTTGAAAATATAGATTTATACTTTCCCAGAAATTATTTACCATTACATACTCCATTTCCTAAATATTTAATACGCTACTTTAGTTAAAAATACAACCTATATTTATTGTGCAGCTAAACTACTAATTAAAGTTAGTCCAAATGACAAAATCATTAAGAAAGCTAAGGTTGCAGCCATTATTTTTTTAAATATTTTATCTCTATTTTGTTTTTTTATTCTCTCTGTTTTTTCCATGTTTTCCTCCTTTGTGCATATATAAAAATATGCTATTAACTTCATATTTATAGTATCATATTTTGCTTATATTTACAATATTCTTTTACTAATATCTTCAACCATTTAAAATATTTATTTTTCTTTTACAATTGTTTTTATGGTTACAAAATCACACTTACTTTTTCACTTCATCAAACAATATAAAACTTAATTTAATAATGCTTATAACTATGTTAATTTGGAATTGATATTTTTAAAATTGTAAAAGGTTCCTTATAAAACTCATAAATTTTTACATTATATTTTTTAATTTAAATCTTTATATTTTTATATTCCTCTTAGCTCAGCTCCACATTTAATTTCCACTGTATCAATTATTTTATTAAATATTTGATTTATTTCCTCATCATTTAATGTCTTTTTGTTATCATTGAATGTAAGTGAAAACGCTATAGATTTTTTTCCTTTTTCTACATTTTCACCTGTGTAAACATCAAAAACTTCAATATTAGTTAACAAGCTACCACCAGCTTTTAATATAATATCTGAAATTTGTTTTGCTGAAATGTTTTTATTTACTGTAAATGCTAAATCTTTTTTAACATTTGGGAATTTAGAAATATCTTTAAATTTCATTGTACCTACTCTTTTTTCTAGCAATTTATCTAAATTAATTTCCATTACATAAACTGATTGTTTTGAAATTTCATTTGTTATACTTGGATGAACTGCACCTATAACGCCTACAATATCATTATTTACAGATATTTCTGCAACCTGACCAGGATGGAATTCTAATGGAATTTCTTTAGGAATTACAAAACTGTATCTGTTTTTGTATCCTAAATAATCTAAAATTTCTTCTACTATACCTTTAAGAACAAAGAAATCTAATGGTTTTTTTGCTCCTGAAACATTTTCAATTGATAATCCTTCAAAGTATTTGCCTGACATTAATGCACATAATTTTTGGTCTTCCCCATATTTCTCACCCTTTTTATAAAATCCTTTTCCTAGTTCAAAAATAGAAACATCTTTTACATCATGTACTACATTATATTTGTATGTTTTCATCAATGAAGGAATAATACTATACCTTAATGTGTTCCTATCTTCAGACATTGGATCTAGCAATTTAAGAGGTTCAAATTCTTCATTTGTAAACTGTTTTGCCTCTTTTTCATTTACCAAAATATATGTTAATGTTTCATTTAATCCTAATGATATCATTTTATTTCTTATTTCCCTAGTTAATCTATTAAAAGTTCCTTTTTTCATTGGTAGAATTGGCAACTTACCTAAAATGTTATCTACACCATATATTCTTCCAACTTCTTCTATTAAATCTTCCTTAATATTTATATCTAATCTCCTTGTTGGAACAGAAACCTTTATATATCCATCTTCTGCATAACCAGAAAACTTAAGTTTTTTAAATACATCTATAACTTCATCTTCTGTTAATTCAGTTCCTAAAACTCTGTTAATATCATCAACTTCTATTTCTATTTTTTTATCTGATTTTTCTGTTTTATCATATACTACTATTCCAGAAATTATTTTTGCATCTGCATATTTTTCTAAAAGATTACAAGCTCTTTCAATTGCCATATATGTTCTATTAGGATCTAACCCTTTTTCGAAACGATTACTCGCCTCACTTCTAACTGACTTTTTAGAAGTTTTTCTTACCATAACACTATCAAAAATTGCAGATTCAATTATTATATTTCTAGTGTTTTCTACAACTTCAGTATCTAGCCCGCCCATAACTCCTGCTAAACCTATAACTTTTTGTTCTGTAGCTATAACTATATCTTCCTCATCAAGAATTCTTTCATTTCCATCTAATGTAGTTAGTCTTTCTCCATTTTTTGCCATTCTAACAATTATTTTGTTCTCTAATTTATCTTGATCATAAAAATGTAATGGTTGCCCTAATTCCAACATAACATAATTACTAATATCTACAACATTATTAATTGGTCTTATACCTGAAGCTATTAATCTATTTTTAATAAAATCCGGGCTTTCTTTTATAGTAAGATTTTTAGCTTTTTTAGCTATAAAAAGTTTGCAATTTTTTGTTTGTATTTCTAATTTCAAACTATTTCCTGTTTCTTTAATTTCTTGATGCATAATATCAACATCTTTAATATTTTTTCCATATATAGCTCCAATTTCATATGCCATACCTAATATACTAAGCAGATCTCCTCTATTTGCAGTAAGCTCAAAATCTATAACACTATCATTTAAACCAAGATACTCAATTGGATCTTCACCAATAATTGAATCTTCTCCTAATTCACAAATTCCTTCTTTATCATCTGCACTTAAAAACTTTTGTTCAATACCTAATTCAGCTAGTGAACACATCATACCATTTGATTCAATTCCACGAATAGTTCCTTTTTTTATTGTAACTCCTCCAGGAAGATTTGCCCCAGGAAGTGCTACTATTACCTTTATTCCTTTTCTAGCATTTGGTGCGCCACAAACAATATCTATCACTTCATTTTTTACATCTACTTTACATATATGAAGATGGTCTGAATCTGGATGTAATTCACATTTTATTATTTGGCCTATTATTAGATTTGTAGCGGTTATAAGCTTTTCTGCCGAATCATATTCATTTCCGATTCTTGTCATATTTTCTGCCAATGTCTTAACATCAACATCAATATCTACATAATCTTTAACAAAATTTGTACTTAATTTCATTTTTTAACTCCTTATCTCATTATATTTTTTTATATCGATATTTTTTCTTCATCATTTCTATAAGATTGACTTACAATATTTTTCTTTGAAAACTATTTTTTATTATTTCTATTAAATTTACTTATAATATTTTTTTAAAAACAATATTTCATCTTTTTTATCAAATTGACTTATAGTATTTTTCTTTGAAAACTATTCTTCATCTTTTCTATCAAATTGACTTAAAAATCTAATATCATTTGTATATAAATATCTCATATCTGTTATTCCATATTTAAACATTGCTATTCTGTCTATTCCTGTTCCAAAAGCAAATCCTGAATACTTATTTGGATCATACCCATTCATTTCTAAAACGTTTGGATGAACTATTCCTGCTCCTAATACTTCAATCCAACCTGTTTGCTTGCATAGTGCACATCCTTTTCCACCACATTTAAAACATGTTACATCAACCTCATAAGATGGTTCTGTGAAAGGAAAGTAACTTGGTCTGAAACGTAACTTTGAATTCTCACCTATCAATTTTCTTACCATTACTTCAAGTGTTCCTTTTAAATCGGCAAGTGATATTTGAGTCTCTATTTTTTCTATAATTAATCCTTCTACTTGATTAAATTGATGAGAATGGGTTGCATCATCTTCTCTTCTATACGTTTTGCCTATTGTTATCATTCTTATTGGCGTTTTTTCTTTATTTGATTCCATTGTTCTAGCCTGAACAGCTGAAGTTTGAGTTCTTAATAAATATTCTGGTGTTATATAGAAACTATCCTGCATATCTCTTGCCGGATGACCCTTTGGTAAATTTAATCTTTCGAAACAGTATTCATCAGTTTCCAATTCTGGACCTGATACTACATCATATCCCATAGAAACAAATAAATCTTCTATTTCTTCAATAACTCTATTTATAGGGTGTTTACTTCCTCTTTTAATTTTTGTTGAAGGAAGTGTTATATCAATCTTCTCACTTTCTAATTTTCTATTTAATTCTTCTCTTTTATACTTTTCTTCCAGAGCGTCAATTAAATTTTCTATTTCAAATTTTACCTCATTTACTAAATTTCCTATAATAGGTCTTTCTTCCGGGGAAATTATTCCCATTCCTCTTAAAACCGAGGTCAATTCACCCTTTTTTCCTAGATATTTTATTCTTGAATTTTCAAGTTCTTGCAATGTTTTTGAATCTGCAATTTCTCTTATAGCATTTTCTTTGATTTGTTTGATTTGTTGTTTCATTTTTTACTCCTCTCATATATTTTTGGCAAATAAAAACACGAATAGATTATCCATAGGACGAATCTACTCGTGGTACCACCTAAATTTATATACTTTAATATATATCTCATTAAAGCTCTAACGTTGCAACCGCTTTGCCTACTGATTTTCAGCAAAAGTCCAAAAAAGTGAATTTTCAAATAAGTTTTTGATAAGTTTTCAACCTAGACCTATCTCTCTTTTATGTTTTCTTATTCTACTTTGCTTTTTTATTGGATATATTTACTTATCTATAATATCACTTTTAATAATTGTTTTCAAGTTTTTTTAAAAATTTTATATTAAAATATATTTTTTTCTTTTACAATTGCAGTTGACGTTACAAAATTGCAATTACTTTTTCACTTCACCTAAAATATATTTTCTTTAACACTTGCATTTTTTTACAAAATTGCACATACTTTTATAATTCGCCCAAAATATATTTTGAATTTACCTTAAAAAATTGCATTTGCTTTTTTGCTTAAATAAAATTTTAAATGCCCGCTTAACATAAGAAGCGGGCATTTAGTATTTATACAAAAGTAGTGTCAATGAAAGAAATGGAAATACTCCCTGCTAATACTTCTTATGC
>Ga0209717_1002017_pt1 | contig 20440 bp, 9 predicted proteins | sample AD_UKC048_MetaG_FD_184418 | JGI IMG/M metagenome (GOLD analysis project Ga0209717, IMG submission 184418) | Active sludge microbial communities of municipal wastewater-treating anaerobic digesters from USA - AD_UKC048_MetaG (SPAdes) (version 2) | ecosystem: Engineered > Bioreactor > Anaerobic >... | reverse complement strand
CGGAAGCCCGGCTGTTGCGTCTGTTGATGCATCCACAGGACTGGTAACCGGAGTTACAGCGGGGACATCATTGATAACATATACGGTAACCACTGCCGGTAGTTGCATAAATTCGGCAACAAAAACGGTTACTATAACCGCTCCTTTAGTTCAGAATATTACAGGAACAACAGTCTTATGTAGTGGGTCCTCAGCAACGTGGACAAGCACCACATCCGGCGGAACGTGGTCGAGCAGCGCACCCATGACGGCTACTGTTGATGCTTCCACGGGATTAGTAACCGCAGTGGCGGCAGGCACTTCCCTGATCAGCTATTCGGTAACCACTGCCGGAGGTTGTGTCAATACAGCCACTCAAACAGTTACGGTCAATGCACCTGTTTCTCAAACCATCACGGGAACAACACCCATATGTGAAGGTTCTTCAGCAATATGGACGGCCACAACATCCGGCGGATCATGGTCAAGCGATACACCGGCAACGGCAACGGCTGATCCCTCCACCGGACTTATTACCGGCATCACAGCAGGTAATTCAGTTATTACTTATGCTGTCTCTTCGGGCGGATGCCTCAATACGGCAACCAGAACCGTCACGGTAACCCCATCGGTAACCCAGACCATCACCGGAACAACAACGATTTGTACCGGTTCTTCTGAACTATGGACAAGTACAACCTCCGGGGGAACATGGTCAAGCGGAAGCCCGGCTGTTGCGTCTGTTGATGCATCCACAGGACTGGTAACCGGAGTTATTGCGGGAACATCTTTAATAACATATACGGTGACCACTGCCGGTAATTGTATAAATACGGCAACAAAAACGGTTACTATAACCGCTCCTTTAGTTCAGAATATTACAGGAACAACAGTCTTATGTAGTGGTTCCTCAGCAACGTGGACAAGCACCACATCCGGCGGAACGTGGTCAAGCAGCGCACCCACCACAGCCACTGTTGATGCTTCCACGGGATTAGTAACTGCGGTGACGGCAGGCACCTCACTGATCAGCTATTCGGTAACCACTTCAGGCGGTTGTGTCAATACAGCCACACAAACCATCACGGCGACTGCTCCTGTGGCTCAAACAATAACGGGGACAACACCCATATGTGAAGGTTCATCAGTTATTTGGTCCGGTACTACATCAGGTGGAACTTGGTCAAGCGGAACACCGGTTGTTGCAAGCATTGATGCTTATACGGGGACAGTAACAGGAGTGTCCGCCGGAAGTTCTGTAGTCACATATAGTGTGACAACTGCCGGCGGATGTATCAATACCGCCACGAAAACAGCCACAGTTTCAGCTCCCATTGTTCAGACGATCTCTGGAACAACACCTTTATGTTGGGGATTCATCACCACATGGACAAGTACAACTACCGGAGGAACCTGGAGCAGCGCCACTCCGGGTGTTGCAACTATTGATGTATCCACTGGATTAATATCGGGCATTCTGGCAGGTAGTTCTGTAATTACATATACGGTAACAACTTCAGGAGGATGTATCAACACTGCTACTCAGACAATAACAATTACAGAACCGGTATCTCAAACGATCGCGGGAACAACACCCTTATGCATAGGTTCAACAACTCCCTGGACAAGCACAACAAACGGCGGGACATGGATAAGCAGTGACCCCGGAATTGCAAGCATTGATGGCTCTACAGGAATTATCACAGGAGTATCTCCCGGCAGTTCTGTCATAACGTATACGGTGACCACATCGGGCGGATGCATTAATACTGCCACTGAAACTGTCAGCGTTGCGGATTACACCGGAGCATCCATAAGCGGCGGCATATCGCCGGTTTGCTACAATTCTGATCCGGGTATTTTCACTGCTTCAGGCACCGGAGGGACAGGTGTTTATACATACCAATGGTATATGTCTCCTTCAATACTAATAAATAATGCTACTAACAATACGTTCGATCCGGGCAATATAACTTCCGGTACCGGATATTTTTGTGAAGTTTCCGGATTATGCGGAACATCAAATACAGACACCATAGATATTTTTGTGTATCCGTTATTAACAGCCACTATCAGCGGAGGATCGTCTCCGATATGTAACAAAACAAGTCCGGGAGTTTTCACCGCCACAGGCTCAGGAGGCACTGGTGCATACACCTATCAGTGGTATAAAACATCAACGGGAATAGTCAGTGGCGCCACCAACAGCACCTATAATCCCGGAATGATGGTGTCGAGTAACGGATTTTATTGTATAATTACCAATGTTCCCTGCGGCACAGCAACCACAGCGACCTTTAATGTAGTTGTAATGCCCGAAGTCAGTACGCCAACAACCATTACCATATCAGCCGGTTCAGAACCTGTTTGTCAGCCGGCTAATGATACCACAACAACTACATACTATACAACTGCTGCAAATAATTTGGGATTTCACTGGTCAATAAGCAATCCTGCCGCAGGAAGTATTGACTCAGTCACTGGTATAATGACCTGGACAGAAGGATTTTATGGAACCGTTAATATTCAGGTATTTGCCTATGGATGTGGATTGCCATCACCGACCATTACCAGGATAGTGATGATCAATAATTGCGGAGCAGGACATACCATAAGCGGTAAAACCCGTTATGCCGGCAAGGCAAATAACGGCAATCCCGTTCCCAACCCTCCCGCATATAATGCTGTGATATACAATATCGACAACGTGATCGTGATATTGAAAAGCTATCCCGCCAATACGGAGATTGCCAGGGATACGAGTGACGCTACGGGCTTTTACCAATTCAATAATGTGCTTGACGGCTCTTACATTCTTGCATATGATAAATATACCCCAGACACCATGCAGTGGGGTAATGGTATTGATGCAATTGATGTAACTTTGTTAAAGTATTACATTGGCGTAGATACACTTGTTGATCCTTCCAGAAACTTTTCTGCAAAATATAAAAAAGCAGCCAATGTAGATAATAACCTGCTCATTAATGCAATTGATATTTCAAGAATTAAAGCCAAGGTCGGCTCACCATACAATACCGCTAAAAACTTTCCGAAAGGGAACTGGGTTGCACTTGATACAAATGTTACCGTAGCTGGTTCTGACCTGAGCATAGATTTGAAAACAATATGCTATGGTGATTATAATGCCTCCAGCAGCAAATACCGTGATTCGGCAAATAACTGGAACATGCTGAAATCTATCCCGGAAAATATAATCTCTGTTGCTGACGAATATATCATGAACAGTGATCCGTCATATATTGAAGTTCCTCTGCGTATCAGTGCAAAAATCAATGAATTTTCTGCGTTGGGGCTGGAATTGAATTATCCTGACAAAAACTTCAGGCTGGTAGGCGCATATATGCCAATAACAAGCAATAAAGATGATATTATTAAGATCAATCCGACATTGGAAGAAATCATTGCTGATGATAATGACCTGCTTGTTACGGATGAAGATGGAGTAATAAGGGTGGTGTTTGCCACAACAAAACACTTTGATCTGGCTGCCAATGAAGAGATTATAAGGTTAATTTTCCGTTCACCACAGGCTCCTGAACCCGGAGAACTTGATTTCAAACTTTCAGGTACTGGTGTGATTGGCAATAAATACGGTGAAGAAAATCAAGACGCTTACCTGATAATGCCTAAAATCTATGTACAGGAGACAAACAGTGAACCCGGGTTTAAACTTGCAGGATATCCCAATCCTTTCAATGATGAAGTTACCCTGTCATATTATTTACCGGAAAATGGCACTGTTAAGGTAAGCATATTTAATGCTATCGGAGAACTGTTGAGTGAACCGGTAAGTGAATTGCAGGATAGCGGAAACCACAACCTGATAATCAGACAAAAAGACCTGCCATCAGGTATGTACACCTTTAGAATGGAATTTACCGGGGCCGATCGTTCAAAATGCATGGTGTTGAAATTGATACATTAAAAGAATATTAATGGACTGGCTGGAGAACTATTGTTATATTGGCAATGACCCTTCAGTGTTATCCTTATGGCCTACTATTCAATTACTTATGTAATATGCGTTTTTGAATATTTAATTTTTGCTTTTCACCATGTTGTAAATGGTCGAAGTGACAGGCTTGCATTAGAGTACCTGAAATCTCCAGTAATGTCTTTTTCTATCCAGAAGGGAAGTGAATATTTTTCATTTATATCGGACAATTCTATTTCTGCAGTAATAAGGCCGGCATTTAATCCAAGATATTCATCTACCTCCCATGTCTTGTGTTCACATGAAACATAATGCCTGATTTTTTCAATAATTGGAGAGGAAAAATGTGTTAACAGATCATTCGCATCTTCAAGGGGTATTTCATATTCAAATTCCGGTCTTACCGGACCTTCAGCTTTGCCTTTTATGGTAATAAATCCGCCATCTTCTTTTATTCTGATCCGTATTGAAATATCCGTTCCGCAATGCAGGTATGCCTGCTTTATCATAACACGGTTCACAGCAGTAACTTTTGGCCACAACTTCTTATTAACCAAGTATTTATATTCAATCTCTCTTCCCATATATTTTTTATTTAAGAACCTAAAACAATCCGGCATACAGTAATCATCATTCTATTTACACAATATTTAATTGGCTTTTAGAATGTTAAAATTACAAAAATATCAAATTATCTTAACAGGGTTATAACACCTTTAATAACTTTTACAACACCCCTGATTTCTTTATACTCAACAATATATACATAAACATCCTCAATGGCTGATTTTCCATTAACAAAGCCTGTCCAGCCTTCTTTACAATCCCTGGTAGAAAAAACTTCTTTGCCATTACGATTAAAGATCATGAATTTATATGCGTCTTTATCAATACCGCTAATAATTGGTTTAAATCTATCATTTTCGCCGTCGCCGTTAGGGGTAAACGCATTGGGCATAAACACCAGGTCATTCAGAAAAATGGAAATGTTTCTGATCAAGGTGTCTGAGCAGCTTTTGCCGCTTTCGACAACAAGTTGAACCATAAAATTTCCCGTATCTGAAAAGATATGTACCGGATTTACCAAAGAAGAAGTGTTTGAATTAACGCAAGCTGAATCACCAAAATCCCATCTCCATAGCACAACTCCGGACGATCTGTCATGAAAGTCAATCCGGGGATCATCAATATAAGCATAATCGGGATAAAAATAAAAATCAGCAACAGGTCTTGCAATTGCATTGACAGTATCAGCAGAAGACACATAGCAACCAGCCGTAGTCCAAGCTTCAAGCTGCACCCGGTAAAGCCCTTCCGTTATAAATACATGTTCGGGATTGGTTGAAGTTGCACTGTTATTTGCAGATAAAACATCGTCAAAATTCCAAAGAAGCGAGTTTGTATCAATCTGAAAGCCCGGCCCGTATACAAAACTGACCTCCAGGGGAACACAACCTTCATCCGGAGATGATAAAATGGTTATTTCCGGGACAACCTGGATGCTTACAGACACGGTAGTTGTGTCACTGCATCCTCCCGGATTGCTGCCAATCACAGTGTAGATTGTGGAAGAAGTTGGTGTAACCGTTATTGTTTCTCCGTTTATGTTTCCGGGCATCCAGATATATGTAGCAGCCCCAGCAGCGGTCAATGCAGAGGCATTTCCTTCACAAATATCTGCAGGATCAGCATTTGTTGTCAGAACAGGAATGGAATTCACCGTAACACTAACGGAGGCAGAACCGGTGCACCCATCCAGTGATGTTCCCGTGATGGTATAGAGCGTAGAAACTGCCGGTGTAACGGTAACCGTTGCCCCATCCAAGAATCCGGGTATCCATGAATAGGTATCAGCTCCGCTTGCGGTAAGCATAGTTGACTCACCGGCACATATAAGGGCGGGAAAAGCTACTGCTGTAACTGCAGGGGACGGTGAAACCGTCACCTGTGCTGAAACATTGACTGCTGCACAGCCACCGGAAGCACTTATTACATAATTTACAGTATACGTACCTGCATTACTCGTTGCCGGAGTAATTTCTCCAGAAGCGGCATTTATCGTTAACCCTGGCGGCGTGGCAGAAAATGTCCCGCCTGTATAAGTTCCGGTGCCGGTCATTGTAACAGCCTGACTGGCCGAGGATGCACACCATGGAGAACCTGTATAAGAGATATTTGCGGTCGGTAATGAAACAATTGTCACCGGGGTATTGGCATTAACGGCAGTACATCCGCCCGTAGCCGGCAATGCATAGCTAACCGTATACGTTCCTGCGCTACTGGTACCCGGAGATATCAACCCTGTCGATGGATTTATCGTTAATCCGGCAGGAAATGCAGAAAATGTCCCGCCGGTATATGCTCCGCTCCCGTTCAGAATTACCGCCTGGGGGCCGGCTGATGTACACCATACAGATCCGGTATAGGCTATGGTCGCAGTAATAAAAGCTGTAATAGTAACCGTAGTGGTTGCTGTCACGGCGGCACAACCTCCTGATGCAGGTTTTACATAAGTGACACTGTACGTTCCCGCCACACTGGGACCCGGAGTGATCAGACCCGTTGTTGAATTTATCGTCAACCCGGCCGGAGATGCAGTATACGTGCCACCCGTAAAGCTACCTGTCCCTGTGAGTGTAACTGCCTGGTCTGTTCCCGTTGTACACCATGGCGAACCGGAATAAGATATGGTGGCGGTTGGCATTGCCGTAATGATCACCTGTGTGGTTGCAATTACTGAAACACATCCCGCCGTTGCCGGTATCGTATAAGTGATCGTATAAGTTCCCGGAAGACTGTTTACCGGAGTGATAAGCCCTGTTGATGAGCCAATCGTCAATCCGGCCGGTGATGCTGTGTACGTGCCTCCTGTATAATTACCCGTGCCGGTCAGTGTCACCGGCTGGGTTGTTGCTGTTGTACACCAAGGCAAACCAGTATAAGATATGGTGGCAATTGGCAATGCGGTGATCGTCACCTGTGTCGTGGCCGATAATGCCGGACAGCCCCCGGATGCCGGGATAGAATAGGTAACGGTATAGGTTCCCGGAACACTGGTTCCCGGACTGATCAGACCTGTGGTTGAATTTATAGTCAATCCGGCCGGTGATGCTGTGTACGTGCCGCCTGTATAATTACCCGCGCCGGTCAGTGTCACCGGCTGGGTTGTTGCCGTCGTACAATACGGCGATCCGGAATAAGATATGTTTGCGGTCGGTAATGCGGTAACGGTCACCTGTGTGGTAGCTGTTACTGATGCACATCCGGACACTGCCGGAATAGAATAGGTAACGGTATAAGTACCGGGAAGACTGGTCGCCGGCGAGACCATTCCTGTTGATGAATTTATCGTCAATCCGGCCGATGATGCTGTGTACGTGCCTCCTGTGTAATTACCAGTACCGGTCAGTGTCACCGGCTGGGTTGTTGCCGTAATACAATACGGCGATCCGGAATACGATATGTTTGCGGTCGGTAATACGGTAACGGTCACCTGTGTGGTAGCTGTTACTGATGCACATCCGGACACTGCAGGTATAGTATATGTAACGGTATAAGTACCGGGAAGACAGGTCGCCGGAGTGATCATTCCTGTGGCTGAATTTATCGTCAATCCGGCCGGCGACGCAGTATACGTTCCGCCTGTGTAATTACCCGTTCCGGTCAATGTTACGGTCTGGTTTGTGGCAGTAGTACACCAGGGCGAGCCGGAATACGATATGTTTGCAGTGGGACAGCAGGAGATATTGTACCCGTACCATGTTCCTGAGCTGTAATTTCCATCCAGAGAAACAAAAAGATAGCAGTTGACAATAGACAACGAGAATCCGTAACTACCCGAATTCAACACCATGGTCTGCATTAAAACTCCTGATTGGGTATAAACATAAACCGTTTTAGCGTTGGCATTCCATGTATAAATTAAATTATTTGCATCCACGGCAACGGCGGCATCGCCAGCCTGGGGAGACCCGGGTCCGTAAGACAATCCTGTAAGGGTGCCAATGACTGCTCCGGTTGCAAGGCTGTGAATTCTCAATGTTCCCTGATAAAAATCATAAAACTTTGTTCCGTCCGGTGAAAGTGCAAAAGAGCATTGATCATTCTGCATTACTCCGCTTAAGACCACAGTAAAAGCCCCTGTGGCCAGGTCGGTGATTCTGACAATATTACCCATATAGGTAGACACATATAAAAAACCATCGGCCTGATTATATGACAAACCTCTGCCATCAATCTGTATCGGGTAGGTCTGAATCAAATTCCCGCTCAGGTCAAATTTATTGACTTTTCCACTGGAAGCATTTCCTCCGTTGATCGTATAAAAAAACGTTCCGTCCGAAGTAATATGCATATTGTGATTATAAGGGTGCTCGTTAAAAGAAATTACCGGCGATATCTGTGAAAACACCTGTATTTCAAAAAACAGTCCGAAAACCAGAGCAGCAGTTAGCGTTATAATTCCTTTGCATATATCCTTCTTTTTCAAAGACATACTTTTTATGGCATCAATAAAACCACACTGTTTTTTTAATTTGTCAGAAAAATCTAACACCTTTAATACCAGATTTATTAACAGACAGACTTCATACTTTACTACTGATAGATACAAATTTAACCTTTTATTACAGGTAAATCAAAAAATCTTATAAATATTTTTTTTATTATTTAAAGCGTTACACGATTCATTTACCAGGAGTTCAATAATAGGTAAAAATTCATTGATCACTTTCAGCAAATATTATTATCCAAACTGAATTGATTGCCATTACAATAAAAGGTTCATAACATGTTTTTTTATAAAAGATCTGTACTTATCTTAACATAATTGCATTTCATCTTATTGATTTTTCATCATTTGCCAAGGTATGTTATAATAATTGGTTAAAAAAACGCCTCATTGCATATTGTCCCATTATTTTTGGGTTGAGTCTACTCCGAAAAGTTTGGTTTTTGATAATCAGCTTTGGTCAGTCTCTAAAGAGATGCTGATTTTCAGCGTCTTTCCCTTTTAAGGATCAGGGGCAAAAGGCGCTGTAAATCTTCAATTTTGACTTTTCGGAGTGTACTCATGGGTTTAAAGCTGAAATCAAGATCGATAATAATAAACCTTTTCATTATTTAGCTGTTTATTAAGCGATTTCGAACACAAACAAGATCTTATTTTTATTTTATATATATAGACTATTTCATCCCTGCTTTTCATTATAATGTCTTTTTTTTTATTGATTGTGTGTGTAAATGAATGATTTTTCTTTAAATTTTTCTCATAAAATTTATTTTTTTAATTCCGAATAAAATCAACCATTACAGAAGGTTAAGCCATATAATAATCAAAATATAATATTTTAATATTAAAAAAAACTTGCTTTTGTAATTTTTTTTTTGTATAATTGTATGAATTATTATTTCATCATTTATTATTATTCACTCATGTAAATTATTTATGATTATATATTAAAATTTTATTTGATACCTAAAATTTATTAAATATTATAACTATGAAAAAACTAACATTTACTCTTGTACTAATTTTTGCGTTAAATTCCCTGGTTAGTGGACAGGGATTCATGCAATCGGTATTTGAAATCAGATACAACGCAACCTCATGTTTATATGAAGCTCATTTGCATGTCGGAGGAACACTCGATCCAGCCGGGATGGATAATTTATTGGGACCTTCCGGTTTCTGCATTGCAATACCGGCCTCTGCTCCTAACAAAATAATAGCATGTAACACCCTCAATCCTGCTGGTGCCGGATGGAGTGACAACACCCCGGTATATGACATATTGACTTTTGATGGCTATAAAGACTATCACAAGTTTACAACCAATGGCGCCCAGTTTATTCCGGCGCTTACACCCGGAGCAGATATCGTACTGTTCACGTTCACCCTGCCTAATTTTATTTGCCCCAGTGGGATAAGGATGTTTGAAAACAACAGCCCTTCCCCCTCACCAACTCCTGATACCAACCCCCCCGGATGCACCTTCGATAACTCTTTTCAGACCTTATGGGGCGAAACATACACAGACAACACGGGTTCTCCTGTTGTCCTGCCGATACCGGGAGTATCATCATCGTATTTACTTTCCTGCAATTTAAACAATTTGTTTCTCTCATCAGTTGGCAGTACAGTTTTGGGGTGCAATATTTTAAAATACAATTGGTCAGGTCCAAACGGATTCACATCGAACTTACAGAGTCCAATTCTGAATTCGTATACTGCACCGGGCACCTATATTGTAACAGTCACAGATGCCAACAACTGCAGTAACACCAGTACGGTAACCATAGCGCAGCCGGCACAGGTTCTGAATTCAACCGCAGTTTTCAGCCATGCTTCATGCGGCAACAACAACGGGTCAATTAACCTCACCGTAACAGGCGGAACACCTCCATATACGTATATATGGTCAAACGGGGCGATTACAGAAGACATAAACAACCTGACTCCCGGGATATATTCTGCAATTGTGACAGATATCAGCGGGTGTATTACCACATTTTCCGTGTCTATCTCCCAGCAAAACAACGTATTTGCCGATGCCGGTCCGGATGCAATCTACAATGGCATACCCGTACTTCTTGGCAATATTGCCAATGGGCCAGGGACGATAACATGGTCGCCTTCGGAAGGATTAAACAGTCCCAATATAGCCCAGCCATTAGCATCACCTTCAGTAACAACAACCTATACATTATCGGTCAATAATAATGGCTGTATTGCATCAGATGCAGTTACGGTTACTTCTGTGTCTGCCGGACATACTATCAGTGGAAAAACCAAATATGCCGGAAAAGCAAATACAGGAAATCCCTCTCCCAATTTTCCCTATTACAATGCGATGAAATATAATATCGATAATGTCATTGTAATACTAAAAACCACAACCGGCGTTGAACTGGCCAGGGACACCAGTGATAATTATGGCAATTATCTCATCACTAATGTTGCTGACGGCAGCTATCTTTTGACCTACCAGAAATTTTCGACAGACACCATGTTATGGGGCAACGATATCAATGCCACTGATGTTTCTATATTGAAATACTTTGTGACCAATGATACTGCACAAGATCCTTCAAGAAACTTCTCTGCCATTTACAAGAAAGCCGCAAACGTTGATAACAACCAGTTTATTAATGTGATAGATATCACCAGGATTAAAGCAAAAATCGCCTCACCCTATGATCCTTCCAGAAACTTTCCAAAAGGAAACTGGGTTCCCCTTGATACAATAATTGATGTTGCCGGAGCAGATCTAAATATTACGTTGCCGGTAATCTGTTACGGGGATTATAACGCCTCATGCATCAGATATATGGATTCTGCTTCACTCTGGAGCCAGGCAAAAACCCTTCAGGAAGATAATATTATTTACCCTTCAGAAGAAAACATTATTATCACTAAATCCGGTTTAATAAAAGTCCCATTTTGCATAGGCACAACGATGAATGAATTCTCTGGCATGCAATTGAAATTAAACTACCCCAATGATAAATTTGAACTGATAAGCGCTTACATGTCAAAATCAGGAGATAAATACGGTTCTGTTAAGATCAATCCTACTCTTGAAGAAATAATGAGGGATGATAATGATTTGCTTGTTGCAGATGACAACGGAATAATTCGCGTTTTATATGTAACCACAAACCATTTTAACATTGAAGCCAACGACGAAATAATCACACTGTGCTTTCGGCCCCTCATAAAACTGAAAGAGTTTGAAACAGGTCTTGATATCTCCGGCTCAGGGATTTTTGTAAATCATTATGGAGAAGAGAATCCCGACGAGTACCTGCTGATGCCCAAAATTATGGTTCAGCCCAATAATACAGAAGACGAGGTCGATTTTGCATCGTATCCCAATCCATTTAAAAGCAATGCAAATCTGACCTATTACCTGCCAGAAACCGGAATTGTCCGGCTGAATGTATATAATTCAACAGGAGCGTTGGTTTCAATACTTGCCAATGAAAATCAGGAAAACGGAAAACATACGATAACATTTAATCCTGAAAATCTGCCTGCCGGAATATACACATGCAAACTGGAATTTACAGGAAAGAATATATCTACCCGTCAGATATTGAAATTGATTCATTGATCGTAATAATACTGTTTAAAAACAGAACGGGCAAACTTGCATTAGTTTGCCCTTTTTTATTTTTCCCTCATTATAAAAATGTTTGAAGCTTTTCGGGATATAAAACCAAAATCTGCCAAAACATAGGAATTCAATATGCTTTAGACAGCCACTATCTCCCCTTAACATAAAAATATCTTAACATAATGATTTAGTGTCTGAACGAAAACTCCATTTTCTTCCCCGCCTGCCACAGTCGGGCAAGGTTAAGCTTGTTCCAAAAATGCTTGTTTCGGATAAACTCAGCACGACGCATTTACATGAGTAAACTCCGCTTTTTTCTGCTTCGCAAGCCACGAAACTGAAATTCTCGGTTTAGACACCGGGTTTCCGCTCAAACACGATCAAAGTTTAAGAATAACAACCGCGAACCCGAATGAATTACATTATTTTTATAAATATTTTATTTTAAAATAATACATGCCTAAATCAATTTCTAATAATTTTTGCGTTACGTCTGTAAAACATATGTTATTTTATTGTAATTTTACATAGAATTTTATTGTTTATGTATTTTCAACAAAACTCCATAACATGAAACCAACCGTTTTTATACTAAAAAAAATAACTTATATTATTTTTTGCGTTGTCATAAGTACCATTAATTACTCCTATGCCTGTAACAGAGATTTTACCGGTATTTATTCAAATAATAGTGCCGGCGCAGCCTGTCTGAATTATAACCCTAATAATTCCTATAATGAAAGCATAATACTTGCAAAACCCGATGCATTATCCGGAGGAGCCATAAACAGCAGCCAAACAATTTGTCCGGGAACAAGTCCTGCGACCTTTAACAATGTAGCATCTGCCAGTGGAGGAACAGGCATTTACACCTATACATGGCAATACTCAACAAGCAGTTCCATTCCCGGCTCCGGTACCTGGACTGATATTGCCGGATCTGATTCAGAAGCCTATACCTATACCTCATCGCTGTCCGTCACCACATACTTTTGCCGTAAGGTTGTTTCCGGAACGGAAACAGCCTTCTCAAATTGCCTTACCGTAACCGTGGAAGACGCCGAAAATCCGGTGATCATATGCCCTACAAATATCACCGTGTTCAACACATCCGGATTATGTGCAGCAATGGTTTTCTTTACTACTCCCGTAGGGACTGACAATTGCCCGGGAGCTACCACTACTCAAACAGCAGGATTGCCAAGCGGTTCTTCCTACCCCGTGGGGATAACCACCAATGTTTACAGGGTCACGGATGGTTCCGGGAACACAGCCACATGCAGTTTCACAGTAACCGTATACGATAACCAGGCCCCATCCATCACTTGTCCGACCAATATCAATGTTTTCAACACTCCCAACGTGTGCGGTGCGGTAGTACATTTCACACTGCCCGTTGGAACCGACAACTGTCCCGGGGCAACAACAACACAAATAGCCGGTTTAGGCAGCGGTTCTTCATACCCTTTAGGCACCACCACAAATACTTACAGAGTGACCGATGCTGCAGGAAATACAAAAAACTGCAGTTTCACGGTTACAGTAAATGATAACCAGGCGCCTGCTATTACATGCCCGGCAAATATTTCCGTAAATAATACTCCGGGATTATGTGGTGCAACAGTGACCTACACAACGCCAACAGGTACTGACAACTGTTCCGGCTCTGTTACAGTTCAGACCGCCGGATTAGCCAGCGGATCTTCATTTCCTGCAGGTACAACCACAAACACGTTCAGGGTAACCGATGCTTCAGGAAATACAAAAAACTGTAGTTTTACAGTAACCGTTCACGATGTGGAACCACCATCCATCACGTGCCCAACTAATAAAACGATTGCCTGTGGCGCAAGTTCAGATCCCGGTTCAACGGGATATGCAACCGCTACCGATAATTGCACGCCTTCGGGATTAATAACAATCAATTATGCCGATGCCGGAGGACTGAATTCATGCGGTGGAACCATTTCCCGGACATGGACAGCCACTGACACCAGTGGCAATACCAGTGTGTGCACTCAACTGATTACAGGCTCGCCTGCTACGCTGCCCGCCATATCAAATCCCGGAAATATAACGGTTGCCTGCGGCGCCATACCTGCGCCCAGTACGCGTCCATACACCAATGGATTAAGCGGCGGATGCCTGATATCCGGAACATCCAACCTATCTGCATTTTCACCTACCCCCAATGCTTGCGGAGGAACCGTAACCGAAACATGGACGGCAACAGACGCCTGTGGCAGAGTGATACCCGCTGTTTCAAGAACAATAACCGTTAATCCTGCTGCACTCCCCACCATGACAGCGCCTGCTCCTATTACTATAGATTGTGGCACGGTGATCCCGCCAAGTACCATCACTTTTAGTAATGGTTTAAGCGGAGTATGCCTGATCTCAGGCACCTCGGAGTCCTCAACCTTCACAACCGCCCCCGGAGCCTGTGGCGGCACCATTACCGAAACCTGGACGGCTACAGATGTCTGCGGCAGAACTGTAGCCGCAGTTTCAAGAACCATTACCGTTAATGCAGCAGATTTACCTGCCATTTCAAATCCCGGTAATATCACGGTTGCCTGCGGCGCCATACCCGATGCAAGTGCTAGTCCTTATAGTAATGGACTCAGCGGAGATTGCCTGATCTCAGGAATTTCCAGCCTGTCTACATTCACAAAAACCCCGGGAGTCTGTGGAGGAAGTGTGACCGAAACATGGACGGCAACCGATGCCTGCGGAAGAGCGCTTGCTCCGGTTTCCAGAACAATTATTGTCAGCCCGGCAACGCTTCCGACCATGATAGCACCAGGTTCAATCACTGTAGATTGCGGCGCTGTACCTTCACCAAGCACCATCAGTTTTACCAACGGGTTAAGCGGTGGCTGCCTGCTCTCAGGAACCTCCAGTGCCTCAACCTTAACTGTAATTCCCGGAGCCTGCGGAGGCAGTGTCACAGAAACATGGATGGCAACCGATGCCTGCGGAAGAGTGCTTAATCCGGTTTCCAGGATTATTACGGTAAATCCCGCTGAATTACCGGCTATTTCAACCCCCGGAGACATCACCGTGGCATGCGGCGCCATTCCGGCACCCAGTACACGACCATACAGCAATGGGTTAACAGGAGGGTGTTCCATCTATGGAATATCAAATTTGTCAACACTCACAACCTTTCCCGGGGCCTGTGGCGGAACAGTCACTGAGACATGGACAGCGACAGATTCCTGTGGCAGGGTCCTTGATCCTGTTTCCAGGACAATTACGGTAAGTCCGGCTGCGCTTCCCACCATGACGGCGCCCGCCGTCCTGACCGTGGATTGCGGAGCTATCCCACCACCCGGTACGATCAGCTATAGTAATGGCCTGACGGGAAACTGTGCCATCACAGGGACATCCAACGCATCCACCTTCACACCAACGCCTGGTGCCTGTGGCGGCTTAGTCACTGAAACCTGGACAGCAACAGATGGTTGCGGCAGAGTATTAACCCCGGTTTCAAGAAATATCACGGTAAATCCGGCTGCTATGCCCGCTATTTCGAACCCCGGAGACATTACGGTTGCCTGCGGAACCATGCCTGCAGCAAGCGCTCGTCCATACAACAATGGATTAAGTGGCGGATGCCTGATTATTGGCACATCAAATGTATCAACATTCTCGACAATTCCCGGTTCCTGCGGAGGAACCGTTACTGAAACGTGGACGGCAACCGACGGCTGCGGAAGAGTTCTTGACTCTATTACAAGAACCATCACCGTTAATCCCGCCGCCATTCCAACCATGACGGCGCCTACTTCACTCACATTAGACTGTGGCGCTGTACCTGCTCCCAGCACAATAAGTTTCAGTAACGGTTTAAGTGGTGGATGCCTGATCTCAGGCACATCAAACACATCCACATTAACGGCTACTCCAGGTGCTTGCGGTGGTACGGTTACGGAAACCTGGACTGCTACTGATGTCTGTGGCAGGGCGCTCACTCCGGTATCAAGGACTATTACAGTGAATCCGGCAACATTACCTGCCATATCCAATCCCGGAAACATCACGGTTTCATGCGGAACTGTCCCCGGGGCCAGTTCCCGCCCTTTCAGTAACGGATTAAGCGGAGGATGTTCCATATCCGGAACCTCCAATCTTTCAACGATTACTGCAATTCCCGGCGCATGTGGCGGAACCATGACAGAAACATGGACAGCTACTGACGGTTGTGGGAGAAACCTCGCTCCCGTCTCCCGTACCATCACAGTAAATCCCGCAATAATTCCTGTTATGATTGCTCCTGCTCCTGTTACGATAAATTGCGGGGCACCATTGACGCCAGTTACCATTAACTTTAGTAATGGCTTAAGCGGAAACTGCGGAATATCAGGAACTTCGAATGCATCTTCCTTTTCTGCAACTCCGGGTGCTTGCGGCGGAACAATAACGGAAACCTGGACGGCTACAGATGCCTGTGGCAGAGTGATTGCCCCCGTATCAAGAATAATTACCGTTCATCAGGCTCAACTGCCTGTAATTTCAGCTCCCGGAGACATCACCGTTGCCTGTGGCGCTATTCCGGCTCCCACTTCCCGCCCATATAGTAATGGGTTAAGCGGAGGATGCTCAATTTCCGGCACCTCAAATGTATCTTCTATGACTGCAATTCCGGGCGTTTGTGGAGGGACAATAACAGAAACCTGGACGGCAACAGATGCCTGCGGAAGAGTGCTTACACCTGTTTCCAGGACCATTACAGTAAATCCTGCCACCATGCCTACCATGACAGCGCTACCTCCTGTTACTGTTGAATGCGGTTCCATACCCTCACCAAGCACCCTCAGTTTCAGTAACGGATTAAGCGGAAGCTGCCTGATCTCCGGCACCTCTGACCCATCGATATTCACAGCCGATCCCGGACCTTGCGGAGGAACCGTAACCGAAATATGGTCAGCTACAGATACCTGCGGCAGGGCTCTCGCTCCGGTAACCAGAATCATTACAGTAGAACCCGCAGTGCTTCCCACGATGACTGCACCGTCTCCAATTACTGTCAATTGTGGCACAGCGTTTATACCCAGCACTATTAGTTTCAGTAACGGATTAAGTGGCCAATGTAACATTTCTGGCATATCTAATCCATCGACTTTTTCAGCAATTCCGGGTGCCTGTGGCGGCACGGTCACAGAAACATGGACCGCCACCGACACCTGTGGAAGAACACTTGCCCCTGTCTCAAGAATAATCACCGTAAATGCCGCAACACTTCCCACCATGACTGCTCCTGCAGCCATTACTGTCGAATGTGGCTCCTTACCCCTACCCGGCGTGATTAATTTCAGCAATGGATTAGGCGGTGATTGCCTGATCTCAGGAACATCCAATGTATCCACATTCACAACAATACCCGGTGCTTGCGGAGGAACCGTCACGGAAACCTGGACAGCAACGGATGGCTGCGGCAGACAACTTGCTCAGGTATCAAGGCTTATAACGGTCAATCCTGCGGCATTGCCTGTCATTTCCAACGCACCGGACATCACTGTTTCCTGCGGTGCTTTGCCGCCGGCCAGCACCCGCCCGTTCAGTAACGGACTGACCGGTGGATGTTCAATTACAGGCACGTCAAACCTTTCAACATTCACCACTACCCCCGGCGCTTGCGGAGGAACCGTTACGGAAACATGGACGGCAACAGATGGCTGCGGCAGAGTGCTTGCACCTGTATCGAGAACCATTACCGTTTCACCTGCAACACTTCCCACCATGACGGCACCCGCAGCTATCACCGTAGATTGCGGAGCCATACCCGCACCCAGCACTATCAGCTTCAGCAATGGATTAACCGGTGGATGCCTGATTACAGGAACTTCCACCCCATCGACATTCACGGCTATTCCCGGCCCCTGCGGCGGAACCGTCACGGAAACATGGACTGCGACAGACCTGTGCGGCAGACCACTTTCTCCGGTGTCACGGATTATCACGGTTAACCCCGCTGCGTTGCCTGTCATGTCAGCCCCCGCGCCCTTAACAGTCAATTGTGGCGCTATTCCGGCGCCAAGTACCATCGGCTACAGCAACGGGCTGACGGGCAGTTGCAGAATATCAGGAACATCTAACCCTTCAACTTTCACAGCCACACCGGATGCCTGCGGAGGAACCGTTACTGAAACATGGACGGCAACCGATACCTGCGGCAGAACTATTGCTTCGGTTTCCCGGATCATTACTGTAAATCCTGCCGCTCTCCCAACCATGACCCCCACCGCAGCCATAACAGTAGCCTGCGGAGCAATACCGCCTATTAGTACGATAAGCTTTAGCAATGGACTTACGGGAGGCTGCCTGATTTCAGGAATTTCTAATCCGTCAACCTTTACGGCCACACCCGGCTCGTGCGGCGGGACGGTTACCGAGACCTGGACCGCTACAGATGTCTGCGGCAGACAACTTGCACCCGTGTCAAGAACCATAACCGTCAGCCCGGCAACCTTGCCTGTGATTGCTAACCCGGGAAACATCACCGTTTCCTGCGGCGCACTGCCTGCTGCCAGCACCCGTCCATACAGCAACGGATTAAGCGGAGGATGCTCCATCTCCGGGACATCAAATCTTTCTTCTTTTACAGCCCTGCCCGACGCCTGCGGCGGCACAGTAACTGAAACCTGGACGGCCACCGATGCCTGTGGCAGATCGCTTACTCCCGTTTCAAGAACCATAACCGTCACTCCTGCCGCCCTTCCCACAATGACAGCACCTGCCGCAATCACGGTTGATTGCGGGGCTATACCACCTCCAAGTACCATCACGTTCAGCAATGGGCTGACCGGCGGTTGCCTGGTCTCCGGAACGTCCAATCCATCAACATTTTCAACAATTCCTGACGCTTGTGGCGGTATTGTTACAGAAACATGGACGGCAACCGACGTCTGTGGAAGACCTCTTGCTCCCGTTTCACGTATTATCACGGTCAACCCCGCTGCGCTACCGACTATGACAGCACCGGCGGCCATAACCGTTGCATGCGGGTCAGTACCATCCCCGAGTACGCTCAGTTTCAGCAATGGACTAACCGTTGACTGCCTGATCTCAGGGACCTCCAATCCTTCAACATTTACTGCTACACCCGGCGCCTGCGGAGGAACCGTGACCGAAACATGGACAGCCCTTGATGTCTGCGGAAGACAACTTTCCCCGGTATCCAGAATTATAACGGTCAGCCCGGCAACACTTCCAACGATGGCTGCACCGGCAGACATTACCGTCTCTTGCGGGGCAATACCTGCTGCAAGTACAATAAGCTTCACCAATGGACTGACGGGCGGCTGCCTGATCTCAGGAACCTCTAATCCATCAACATTCACAACAACACCCGGACCGTGCGGGGGAACGGTTACAGAAACCTGGACAGCAACAGATGCCTGCGGCAGGCAGCTTGTACCTGTATCAAGAACCATTACCGTCAGCCCGGCGACACTGCCTGTGATTTCTAACCCGGGAAATATCACCATTTCCTGCGGAGCATTGCCTGCTGCCAGTACCCGTCCATACAGCAACGGGTCAAGTGGTGGCTGTTCCCTATCCGGAACATCGAATCTCTCTTCATTTACGACCATTCCAGACGCTTGCGGTGGCACAGTGACAGAAACCTGGACGGCCACCGATGCCTGTGGCAGATCGCTTGCCCCTGTTTCAAGAACGATAACCGTCACTCCTGCCGCACTTCCCACGATGACAGCGCCCGCTGCAATCACGGTTGATTGCGGGGCTGTACCTGCTGCAAGTACCATCAGTTTCAGCAATGGCCTGACCGGCGGTTGTCTGGTCTCCGGAACGTCCAATCCATCAACATTTTCAACAATTCCTGATGCCTGTGGCGGTATCGTTACAGAAACATGGACTGCCAACGATGCCTGCGGAAGATCTCTGGCTCCTGTTTCCCGGATTATCACGGTTAACCCCGCTGCTTTACCTATTATGACAGCGCCGGCGGCCATAACCTTAGCCTGTGGGGCATTACCATCTTCGAGTACCATCAGTTTCAGCAATGGATTAACCGGTGGCTGCCTGATCTCAGGAACTTCCAATCCCTCAACATTCACTGCTACACCCGGAGCCTGCGGAGGAACCGTAACCGAAACATGGACCGCCATTGATGTCTGCGGAAGACAACTTGCCCCGGTATCCAGAATTATTACGGTCAGCCCCGCAACACTTCCTGCGATGACTGCACCTGCAAATATCACTGTCTCCTGCGGAGGTGTGCCTGCCCCCAGTACCATCAGCTTCAGTAACGGGCTAAGCGGCGGATGTATGATTTCAGGATCTTCCCTCCCATCCACAACAACCACCATTCCGGGGGTATGTGGCGGAACCGTGACGGAAACATGGACAGCAACAGATG
>Ga0209717_1002012_pt1 | contig 20480 bp, 14 predicted proteins | sample AD_UKC048_MetaG_FD_184418 | JGI IMG/M metagenome (GOLD analysis project Ga0209717, IMG submission 184418) | Active sludge microbial communities of municipal wastewater-treating anaerobic digesters from USA - AD_UKC048_MetaG (SPAdes) (version 2) | ecosystem: Engineered > Bioreactor > Anaerobic >... | reverse complement strand
TAAAAATGAGGGTAACAATCCTATTTGTTCTAATGGCTGTCCTGAGCGGATATGCTGTTGACACTTACTCCCAGTCAGCAAGGCTGACATTAAAAATGGAAAACACGACAATCAGGGAAGTACTCAAGGCGATTGAGGATCAAAGTGAGTTCCGGTTCTTTTACAGTGGACAAGTCAACGTAGATGCCAAAACCTCCGTGAATGTCAATGAAAAGAACATCACAGGAACCCTGGATGAGATATTTCAGGGCACCGGGATAAGTTACGTAGTTTACGGGCGTCAGATTGCCCTTTTTCCAAGGCTGGAAGCTGAATCCCCGTCAGGAGGCAAACAGCAACAGAATTCGGTTTCAGGGACCATCACCGACCATGCCGGAAATCCGCTGCCCGGTGTAACCGTTCTGATTAAAGGGACTAGCAACGGCACAGTTACCGATAACAATGGCAATTACGTTTTAACAAATATCCGGCCTTCCTCGATCCTGGTATTTTCATTCGTGGGGATGAAATCACAAGAAGTGGTTGTTGGGAATCAAACTGTCCTGAACATCCGACTTGAAGATGAAACGATCGGAATTGATGAAGTAGTGGCTATTGGGTATGGCACCCGGCAGCGCAAAAGTATTACCGGATCGATTGACCAGATCAGTTCAGGTATATTTGAGGACAGGCCCGTCAGCAATACCATGCAGGCCTTGCAAGGTGCCTCAGCCAACCTTATTATCCAACAAAGAAACATGAACCCGAATGATAATAGCATAAGCATCAACATTCGCGGGGTCAGCACGATGGGGAATAACGATCCTTTGATTGTAATTGATGGATTGATCTCAAGTACCAGCACGCTGAACAATTTGAATCCCAACGACATTGAAAAGATTTCGGTATTGAAGGATGCCGGAAGTGCCGCCATTTATGGCTCCAGGTCGGCAAATGGTGTCATCCTGGTCACCACCAGGCAGGGCTCAAAAGTGGGTAAACCTACTGTCAGGTTCAGTGGTTTGGTGGGTTATGAGAACCCCGACATTCTTTATCAACCGGTGCAGGGATGGCAGAACGCCATGTTGCGAAACGAAGCCAACATGAACATCGGTAGCGCTCCTGCATTCACCCCTCAAAAAATCCGTGATCTATATGATCACCAGGATGAGGAGTACTGGTATTTCAATGAAATAATGGTGAAAGGGCTGAAGCAGAACTACAACATGAGTGTTTCGGGGGGAAACGAGAGTTCAACCTATATGGTTTCCCTGGGATACATGGATCAGGAAAGCAATTTTACCGGCAACTTCGGTCTGCAACGTTACAATTTCCGTACGAACCTGACCACGGAGTACAAAAATTTCAAGTTATCCAGTGTTATGGCTTATAACCGCCGAAACGAGCGGACGATAGCCGGAGGTACCGGTAATATCATCATTAACTCAACCCGTATCCCACCCTATTACTATTACAAGTTCACGCAGGACGGCAAATACCTTGTAAATGATGTAATTGGCGATGACAATACCATGGCCAAACTTAAAGAGGGAGGCCATGAGGATAAAGACGAGGATAATTTCGTCGGAAGTTTAAACCTCGACTATAGAATTTTTAATGGGCTGACCGCAAAGGGACTGGTCGGACTGGACCTGACCCAGCATCACCGCTATCGCAGGGATATTAAAGTTCCCCTTTATTCTTCAGCCGATCTGGAGAATCCGGTGGTCTACATCAATCCGAATTCCCTGACAGAAGACTACAACAACAAAAGACATACTATAAGCACCCAGTTCTTCCTCGATTTTGATCGCACCTTTAATTCCGACCACAATGTCACCGGATTGATCGGTGTTTCGAATGAATCTTACACGTTTAAAGCCAGTCGCATTGCCTGGGAATACACCGATGATGACTTGGGGCTTCCTACTACTGACGCTTCAAAACAGAGTACCGGTAACCATAACTCTAATGCAGCTACCGACCAGACCAGCATTTCCTCTCTTTTTGGTAGAGCAGGGTACAATTATGCCGACAAATACTATACTGACCTTTCGTTCCGCTATGATGGCTCCTCTAAATTCGCGAAGGACTACCGCTGGGGATTTTTCCCATCCTTTTCTGCTGCATGGCGGATTTCGGAAGAGAATTTTATGGGAAATTACAAGACGAATGTGGGAGATTTGAAACTGCGTACATCCTATGGGGTTTTAGGGAACCAAAATGTAGACAACTATTCCTATCAGACTGTTTACCAGATGTACACCAATTCCTATGTTTTTAACAACCTGCCGGTACCGGGTACCGGGTACACTTATGGAAATCCATTTCTGACCTGGGAAAAATCTGCAAATTTCAACTTCGGAATTGATGCTACTTTCCTGAAGAACAACCTTTTCGTGTCGTTGGATTATTTCAGAAAAAAAACCTGGGATATTCTTTTAACACCGGAAGTCTCCTCTGTCTTCGGGAGTTCAGCCGCTAAGGAAAATGCCGGAACCATGCAAAACCGCGGTTGGGAGGCAACAATCAACTATAAACTCAAATCAGGTGATTTCAGTCATAATTTTAATCTGAATATCTCGGATACCAAAAATGAAGTTACCGATTTTGGCGGGAAAGAGCGTATTGACCAGACCGACCAGCTTTACAAGCTCATCCGGGAAGGTGAAGCCCTGGGATCCTATTTCGGCTATAAAACCGACGGATTATTCCAGAGTTATGATGAAATTGCCAACAGCGCCCTTCCTCTTGGCGCTTCAGTTCATCCGGGAGATGTTAAATATGTGGATACTTATAAAGATGGGGTGATCGATGAAAAGGACCGCACGGTACTCGGAAACGCATTCCCCAGATACACCTTCGGATTCATCTACGATTTAACCTATAATAACTTCGACTTCAACGTTCTCATTCAAGGTGTCGGAAAACGTGACATGTATGTACGGGGTGAACTGGTGGAACCCTTCCATTCCAATTACTCCTATGCTATTTACAAGCACCAGCTTGATTTCTGGACACCCACAAATCCTGAAGCAAAATGGCCCCGGCTGGTAGCCCCCGGATCGCCTTCCAGCGCGAACAACTGGGGAAAGGCAGGCACCGATATTTATCTTTTAGACGGAGCTTACCTGCGTGTAAAAAACATCCAACTGGGATATTCCATACCGAGACAATTCACTTCTAAATTCGGCGTTCAGAAATTGCGTATCAGCGTGAATGCACAGAACGCATTGACGCTGTCGAAAAACTCTTTTATCGATCCTGAGTCTTCAGAATTCGGTAATAACATGGGTGGCATTGGTGGTGTTGGTGCAAACAGCGCCCGTAACTATCCTACTTTGGTATATTATGGATTCGGATTGGATTTAGAATTTTAAAAAGGTTGATATTATGAAAAAAGGATTCTTTAAATACTATATCGGGATTTTCAGCCTGATCCTCGTGGTGCTTCCCTCATGTAACGAATTGGATTTAGCGCCTACGAACAAATTCACTGACCTAAATTACTGGACCTCACCCGAAAAAGCTTCGGCCGTCCTGAGTATGGCTTATAGTCAGATGTTCGGAGCCAATTATTTCTTTGCAAATGAAAGACTCTCTGATAACCTATATGAAGGCAGGGGAAATACGGATGAGAAAATCATTACCTCCGGACAGGCTGATGCCGCCCTGGGTCGCTTTGCCAACGAATGGAGAAACTGTTATGAAGGCATTAAAACATGTCATACTTTCCTGGAAAACATAGACAGGGTTGGAGGCCTGGATGAAACATTAAAGGGAAGAATGATAGCTGAAGCCCGGTTTATCAGAGCCTCCCTGTTTTTCAGACTAACCACTCATTATGGAGATGTTCCCCTGTTTAAAGCAAACCTGTCATTACAGGAAGCCAATACCATTGCCCGTACTCCAAAAGCCGATGTGATAGACTTCGTCAGAAAGGAATTGAATGAGATTGTGACAATATTACCTACCAGACAACACTATTCAGCCTCCGATAATGGCAGGATTACCAAAGGAGCCGTCATGATGCTGCTGGCGCGTACCTACTTATATGAAAACGACTGGGCTAATGTAGCTTCAGTAAGTGAAAAAATCATGAATGGCGAATACGGACAGTATGCCTTGTTTCCGAGTTATCCAGGGCTTTTCTTACCCGAAAATGAGTACAACAGTGAAGTCATTCTTGACATGGGATACACTCTCAACCTCCGAACCTGGGGCGAGTTTTATGATGCAATCCCAATTTCGGTAGGAGGGCGCATCAATGCATTTGCCCCAACCCAGGAACTGGTCGACGATTACATTATGAAAAACGGGAAAGCCATCCACGAAACGGGCTCCGGTTACAATGAAGATAATCCTTACAGCAACCGGGACCCACGCTTTGCCGCAACCATTGTTTATCACGAATATAAATGGATAAAAGGTAACGGCACCTCCTCGACGATTTACATCAAACCCGGTTCTTCAAAAGAGGCAGGGGCTTCCAATCTGGATGAATACGCCGGGCCGGGACAGAACTCCACGGGAACGGGTTATTACCTTAGGAAGTATTTCGATCCGACGGCTCCGGCCAGTCTTCAGGCAGGATTGAATCTCATCCTTATGAGGTATGCCGATGTTTTGCTCATGTATGCAGAAGCTAAAAATGAATTGGGACAGATGAATGAAGAGATCTGGAACAAAACCATCAAGCCGATCAGGCAGCGTGCCGGATTTACCGATGCTTCTGCATTGAACTATCCCGGTACTGACCTCCGGAATATCATCAGGCGGGAGCGCCGATGTGAATTGGCTGTGGAAGGCTTGAGACTTTTCGACATCCGCCGTTGGAAAACTATTGAAACCGTCATGAACGGCAATCCTCATGGCGCCAAGTTCGCAGCCAATAATACCCAGTTGATCCAACTGGATATGAGAAGGTTTAACAAGGACAGGGATTATCTGTTCGCAGTTCCCCAGTCCCAAAGGGATATCAATCCGAATCTCACGCAAAACAATGGGTATTAATTATTATGTGGTTTCAACGTATCAATTTATAAATTGTATAATTATGAAAACAATAGGTCCTAAAATAATCCTGCTGATATCTCTGATTCTTGCTTTTTTTGCCTGCAGTGATGATGGGGAAGTCAGAGATATTGGCGTGACTCCGGTAAAAAAACTATATGAACCGGATAATGGGAAAGCGGTTGTATTACAATCTTCCGCTTCGGCAATTTTGTATTTTGAATGGGAACCTGCCAGAGCTGAAAACAGTGGAACCGTTTTATATGAAGTAGTGTTTGACAAAGCCGATGGCAACTTCTCCAATCCGATTTATACTACGGCTTCCGGGAATAACGGCGGAGCTAATCATGCCATGATTTCCCACAAAGTAATGAATAGAATTGCTGCATTGGCAGGGATCGAATCTTCGGCAAAAGGTACCATTAAATGGACTGTTTACTCTTCAAAAGGTATAGATCCCGTAAAAGCGGAGGAAGAGCGCATGCTGACAGTAACGCGTTTGGCCGGCTTCGCTGATATTCCCAACCAACTCTATATTACTGGAGCAGGAACAGAAGCTGGAGGAGAACTCAGCAATGCACTGATCATGAAGAAGATTACCGATGGGGAATTTGAAATCTATACCAAATTAACTGCCGGTCAGCCCTTCAAGTTTGTCAGTTCTAACACAGGTTCACCCGTTGAGTACTCCCTGAGTGGGGAAAAAGTTGTTGAAAAAGGAACTTCTACCGTGACAAAAACAGGTATTTACAAATACTATATCGATTTTAACATTGGTGCGTTTACTACCAAGGAGGTCACCAAAGTGAACCTGTTCCTTAATTGGTCGCAGCGAAAAATTGAATTGCCCTATAAAGGATTTGGAATATGGGAATTGACCAACCACACCATTACCGGCCTTTCTGGGAATGACAACAATGACGACCGGTATAAATTCAGAATGGAAAGTTCCAAGGGAGAAACCGAGTGGAGGGCAATCAATAATGACAGCAAACCTACCGGAAATGATGCCTATTACTACATGGTGGAAAAAACCAATGTGGAACAGTGGACCAACAACCAGATCTGGAAAAATCCATCCACAACTGGGTGGAATGACAAAACTTATGATATCATGTTCTCATTGAATCCCAAAAATGAGTACACCCACAATTTAGTTATAAAATAATGAGGATAAATATTATGAAGAATATACTAATAAAAACAGGCTGTTTAGCTGCGTTGGTTTTAATACTGATGGCATGCAACGACACGATGGGCGACCCCGACTACCGGTTAACAGAGGTTAAAGCGCTAATTGAACCTGCCAATGGCAAGACCATCAAGCTGGAGCCTTTGCCTTCAGCCTCTGTATATTTCGAGTGGGAATACATTGAGGTGGAAAAGGGGGGTACTGCTGTTTACCAGATAGCTTTTGACAAACCTGACGGGGATTTTTCAGATCCCGTGTACATGGTTAATTCCGGGAACAACGGTTTTAACAACCATGTTACCCTGTCACATAAACAACTGAACAAGATTGCCGGAATGGCCGGAATTTTCCCATCAGAGACAGGTTCGGTTAAATGGACGGTATTCTCTTCAAAGGGCACAAAAGCCATGAAGGCAGCTTCGGAAAACACCATTACGATTACGCGCCTGGCAGGCTTTGAAGAAGTACCCATTGATGTGTATGTTACAGGAGAAGGTTCCGAAGGGGGTACTGACCTTTCAAAAGCTCAAAAGATGAAGGCCGTCGCAGGAGGCGAATTTGAAGTCTATACTAAATTAAAAGCCAACAGCCCCTATTATTTTACCGACAGTCGCAGCGGCACTCCCCGGAAATTTTACACAGCCGATGGGCTGGTCAAAGAAAACGGATCCTCGAAGGTACCAACTGAAGGTATTTACAGGATAACCCTCGATTTCAATACCGGGGCCAGCACGTATACCCTGGTGCTTGGAATCGGATTCTATTTCAGTCCCGCCGGGAGTCTACTGTTTGAATTACCCTACAAGGGAAATGGAATATTCCAGGCCAAAGAAACGGTTACCTTTAAACAAGAAGGCTGGGGAAGAGATGAACGCTATAAATTCAGAATGTTCGTAAAAGAGAATAGCGGAGCAGGGGAAGTGAAGGAACTGGAATGGGGTACTTTAAACCAGACCGATTCCCGCCCAACACCAACTACCGCTGAATCTTACTACTACCTCAAATTACTGACAAACCTGACGCAATGGGATAACAAGTGGAAGTTAATGGGTGATTTCGACGGCGTTCCTGCGGTTTACACCATTTATCTTCAGGCTGATAAACCTTATACACACTCCGTAACCAAATAATACCGGCCTGAGTATAATAAAAAGAGATAAGAGTTCATGTTGCCGAACTCTTATCTCTTTATTCTCCAATCAATTTTCGAAGACCTATAACATGAGGAAAATATTCTTAATACTCTTTTTGTTACAGCCATGGCTGTTTATTTCATGCAAAGAAGATATTAGCAATAACGACAATGATCAGGATAAGGAAGAAAAAATAGACTGGAATGTTGCCGCCAACAGCAGCAGCAAAGCGCTGGTAAGCTCATTCTGGAATGTCAAAGAGAAGTGTTTTAATACTTTCAGCACGGGTGTGCTGAATTTTCAGTACTGGCCACAGGCACATGCCCTGGATGTCATCATTGACGCCTATTTGCGAACCGGTGACGTGACTTATAAAAATTACATAAGCCAATGGTTTGAAGGGGTGAAGGTCAAAAACGGGAATACTTTTAAGAATGACTACTACGACGATATGGAGTGGAATGCATTGGCTATCCTCCGCGCTTTCAAAGTCACCGGCGATGTGAAATATAAAGAAGCCGCACTCGAAATCTGGGAGTACATAAAAGTCGGGTGGAATGAGAATGCCGGTGGTGGTATCACCTGGAAAAAAGGAATGGAATACAGTAAAAACGCCTGTTCCAATGGTCCGGCATGCATCCTGGCTGCCCGCCTTTACCAGGAGTTCGGCGACGAAAAAAACAAAGATTGGGCTCTTAAAATTTACAACTGGGAAAAATCAACCCTTTTCAACAGCAACAACGGGATCGTTTATGACAATATCAACAGCGAAACCGGCAAAATCCAGAATTGGATTTTTACCTATAACCAGGGGACTTTCATTGGTTCGGCAGTGGAATTACATAAAATATTCAATGAAAAATCTTATCTGAACGATGCAGTTTTAGCGGCAAACTATACCATCAGCAGTTTGGTGGACAATTCCATTCTTAAAAGTGAGGGAACTGGTGATGGCGGTCTTTTTAAGGGTATTTTTGTCAGATATTTTACCGACCTGATTCAACAGGACAGACTGGATGCCACCGATAAAAAACGATACCTTCTTTTCATGAAACACAACGCGGAAACCTTGTGGACGCAAGGGACAACGCTTCCTGAGGTTTTCTTTGGCCCAAACTGGAGGGTGAAACCGGGTTCCTCTACCGGGTTGACCGAACAGACAAGCGGATGCATGATGATCGAAGCAGCGGCCCATTTGCAAAATTCCGGAATGCTGTAATCATTCGCCTTATTCACATATTGTCCTTTACAAAACTGCGTTTCAATTACATATCGAAAGCATCACGGATCGGCTCATTACCCAAATGGAATGAGTTTCGCGATACTCCGCTGAACTTCGTTTCACATGAACGAACAAATACAGCCTTTTTGGTAAATTATAACAAATCCGTAAAATTATTGGAATCATGACGAATTAACAGTTCACTTATGAACAAACACCTGCTCCTCTTTACCTGTATGTTTATAATTTGCGGTTGCAGGACCGACAAAAAACTCACCGGTTATGTTAATCCATTGCTGGGAACGGCAACGCTATGGGAACCTGAAGATCTGGGATATGTCCGCAAAATCAGGGAACGTACCTGGGGCGCTGAAGTGTTTCCCGGCGCCTCCCTGCCCAATGCCATGGTTCAGCTTAGTCCGGTAACCCAGTTCAGAAGCGGTGCCGGATACCAGTATGAAGATACGGTCATCTACGGATTTGCCCACACCAACAAAGGGCACTGGAATCTGCTGCATATTCCCCTGTTACCGGTTACGGGAAACATCACCCCTCAAGATTACAGGTCGGGATTCAGCCACGAAAATGAGACCGCACATCCCGGGTATTACCAGGTGTTTCTGAAACGCTATCGCATCAATGCCGAATTGACTTCGACCTTGCGCTGCGGATACCACCGGTATACCTTCCCCCCGGGAGAAGAAAAAAAACTGGTTGCCGACATGACCCGCTCCAATAACCGCGTGACCAACTGGAAAATCGAGAAAACCGGCGATCATCTATTCACGGGGTTCCAACAGGCGGAGGGGAAATTGTATTTCTATGCACTCTCCAACTACCCGGTGAATAATATTGAACAATTAAAGGAAGATGACCGGGAAATATCGTTGGTGACCTTCGGAGATAGCAAAGGGAAAAAACCGCTGGAACTTAAAATAGGTTTTTCCTTTGTAAGTGTCGAAAATGCCCAAATGAACCTGGAACAGGAAATGATCGACAAGCCTTTTTCCAGGGTTCGCAAGGAAGCGGATAAGACCTGGGAATCACTTTTGTCAAAAATTGAGGTGACAGGGGGAACCGAGCGGGAAAAAGGAATCTTCTATTCCTGCCTTTACAGATCCTTCCTCTGGCCGGCACTCCGAAGCGATGTCAACAAGGATTATATCGACGAGAGAAACCACGTCGTCAATAACGGATTCCATTATTACACCAATCCCTCCTTCTGGGACGACTACCGAAATAAGCTCATATTGCTGGGGATGATCTCTCCGGAAGTAACCCTTGACGTCATCCAATCCCTTACCGACAAAGGAGAAAAAAGAGGAGGATATATGCCTACTTTCTTTCACGGGGATCATGCTTCTGTGTTTATCGCTGGATCCTATCTGCGGGGTTTGAAAGATTTTGACCTGGAACGGGCCTATAAGCTGCTGTTGAAGAATGCTACAGTTCCCGGGCGTGGCGGAAGGCCTTATCTGGACGAGTACATGGAAAGGGGCTGGATTGCCGAAAAAGATACGACAAATGTCCCTACCTGGGATGAATACAAGGCAGCGGTCACCAAAACGGTGGAATACGCCTATGACGACTACGCCACAGCCCTGATAGCCAAAGAACTGGGTGATGAGGAAAATTACAGGATGCTCATGGGACGCACAGGCAATTACAAGAATCTGTTTGACCCGGGAACCGGCTTCTGGAGGGGAAAAATTGACAACGGCGACTGGATTGAAGATTTTGATCCATTTTACCCTTATTACGCTTACATGTTCAGGGAAGCCAATGCCTGGCAATCCCTGTTTTTTGCCCCGCACGATGTGGATGGAATGTTAGCCCTTTACCCCAGCCATCAGGCGGTTGAACTGAAGCTGGATTCGTTGTTCACGGTACCCTGGAAAGGCTACGAGGCCCACAACATGACCGGGTTTATCGGGAATTACTGTCATGGCAACCAACCCGACCATCATATTCCTTATACCTATACCTTCATCGGCAGGCAAGAGAAAACCCAGGCCGTACTGGACAGCATCATGGGCAGGTTTTACGATATGGGGGCAGATAAACTGGCTTATGCCGGGATGGACGATGCCGGAGAAATGTCAGCCTGGTATGTTTTCAACGCCATCGGATTGTATACTTACTCCCCGGCAGATCCTGAATATATGGTTACAGTTCCGCTGTTTGACAAAATCCGGTTTACATTGGGCGACAATACCACATTTACCATCAGAAAGAGCGGCAACGGGAAGAAAATTCAAGGAATTACCTACGGTGGTAATAAATTGGAGGGATGGTTTATTTCTCACCGTCAGCTTCAGGAAGGCAAAGAATTAACCGTACAAACTGAGGATATTCGGTAAAAGCCGCCAGCTCATCACGGAACTGTTCGTGTCCGTGTTCGCCGCCATTGGATAAAACGAACATCTGGTATCGAAAAGATATGCCGATTATTCTATTTTTGTGCCTGTCAACAAAATTCCAACTCCAACTTAGAAATTATGAGCGGATCCTTCGGAAAAACCTGGTGGGGAGAGAAGTGGCTGCAATCGCTGAACAACATTGATTTCAGCAACCGGCTGCCACGCGGAGCCTCCTATGCCAGAAAAGGGGCGGTGGAGAAAATCACCATTACCGGCAACCACATTTCGGCCAAAGTGAAGGGGTCGCGGCCCCGGCCATACAAAGTCGATATCATCATGCCTCCCTTCTTTGATCCCGAACTGGAGAATTTTCTCCGGGACCTCACACGGCAACCGGTGATCATTTCCAGGTTGCTGAATCGCGAACTGGATCCTTCCCTGCTTGACCTGGCAATGAAACATGGGTTAAAGGTTTTTCCCCGCCAGTGGAGCGACCTGAAGATGCAATGTTCCTGTCCCGACTGGGCTGTTCCCTGCAAACACCTGGCTGCTGTCATCTACAAAGTCTCTTCGGAGATTGACAACAATCCCTTTCAGGTTTTCACCATCCATAATGTAGATCTTCTCCGGAGACTTGACCAGCTTGGGATTGTGATCCATAAAGAAAACATGGAAATTCCAGGAATTAAGGAGCTTTGTTTAGAGAAGAAAAAATCCGCAACAAAGTTTGATCCTGAAAATGCATATAATAAACTCTCCTTCACCGGGCTTCAATCCCTCCACGAACCCCTGACAGCCCTTCTTTCCCCTTCTCCGGCATTTTATACCACGTCAGAAACAGATTTCCGGGAAAAATACCGTGCACTCCTGACCCGGGTGGTCAAAAGCACCCAAAAGGCAGCAAAGGGAAAAATCGCCCTTGAAGAATTCTTTTCCGGAGCCTCTAATATAGAGCAGCAGATCAACCCCTATTCGGAACTCACGATTGTCCTGAATGACCAGTTCAGGGCACAGGTATGGATCGATGACCTTAAATATACCATCCCGGAACTTTTATTACAGCTTTCGCGGATTCATAGTTCCCGCATCTACGACTACCAGCCCTCGACAGCGGCCCTTCACACTGCGCTACACCTCTCGCTGCAACTGGTCGCCCATGGTGCCATTGTTCCCCAGATCGTCAGGTTAACCGGGAAAGCTTATATCGTCCGCTGGTTACCGGCGATGATCAGCAGCGATGTGAAAAAGCTGGTGGATGAGCTGGAAAACATATTGCTGCCCGATCTCTGTTACTGGCAGGAAGGGGAGAAACTCACAGTCATCAACAGGGAACCCGCCCTGAACCTCCTTTCGCTCTTTATTACCGAAATCGTACGGATCGTCAGTTACAGGGTGGAGGATAACCTGTTTGAATCCCTTTTCTTTAAGTCAGCGGCCTATCCTTTTAACCTGCCAGGGGAAGAATCCCTGCCGGGGGGTATCCAGGTCTGGCTTCAAAAATATTACCTTACACAGGGCAGGTTTAAACCCATGCTCCTGGTGGAAGAAACCAGGGATAACAGGTTTATTGTCCAGGTGAACATTCAGGACAGAAACCATCCAAACGAAGCGTCCACCCCCTTGCAGACCATACTCAAGGATGAACAATATGGAAATGAACGTTTTGAAATTTTGCAATCGCTGACCCAGTTAAGCGCCTTCATTTCGGGACTTGACACCTACATCAATGCCGGTGGAAAAGAGGATCTGATCATGACCAATGAGGTTTTTACCCGTTTCCTGATGGAAATGATTCCGGCCATCCAACTCCTCAACATTTCAGTATTGCTGCCCATATCTTTGCAGGAAATATTACGGCCCAAAGCCAGTGTTAAATTGAAGAGCAAGCCTTCAGCCAGGGGGTTTCTCCGGCTTGATAAATTGCTTGATTTTGACTGGCAGATCGCCATCGGTGATACACTGCTGCCCCCGGAGGAGTTTGAGAAGCTCCTGAAGCGATCCGAAGGACTGATCAGATTTAAAAAAAGATACATCTATGTTGAAAAGGAAGATCTGGAAAAGATCCACCGCCATTTATCCCAACCGGGGGAAATTTCAGCATTCCAGATGCTCAGGGCGGCGCTTTCGGGGGAATACCAGGGGGCACCGGTTTCGATGACCGATGAAGTAAAAGAAATGGTGAGCGAGCTGATCAACGTTGGAGAAGTCAAGCTGCCCGAAGGACTTCAGGCGTTGATGCGCCCCTACCAGCACAGGGGTTTTTCATGGATCTACCGCAATGCACAGATCGGTTTCGGATCGGTGCTTGCCGATGACATGGGGTTGGGGAAAACCCTCCAGGTCATAGCCACCATCCTCAAATTCAAGGAAGAAAGAGTTCTCGAGAAGGAAAAGGTACTCGTGGTGGCTCCCACCGGGTTACTAACCAACTGGCAGGCTGAAATCCAGAAATTTGCACCATCCCTGCTGACGGAAATTTATCACGGCACCACACGCGACCTGAAACGGCTGAGTGAGGTTGACATCCTGATCACCTCCTACGGGATGGCCCGGAGGGATGCCGATCAATTTAAAAAGATGAAGTGGCATACCCTGGTTATCGACGAAGCCCAGTACATAAAAAACCAGGAAACCCAACAAACCAAAGCCATCAAATCCATCAAAGCGGGGAATTGTATTGCCCTGAGCGGCACGCCGGTGGAAAACCGGCTGAGCGAACTTTGGAGCATCATGGACTTTAGCAACCGCGGATTCCTGGGATCCCTCAAAGAATTTCAGGATACCTGGGCACAACCGATTGAACAACTCAACGACCGCGAAACAGCAAACAAACTGAAGAAAGTCACTGCCCCGTTTATGATGCGGCGCCTGAAAACCGATAAAAACATCATCTCAGACCTGCCCGACAAAATCGAGATCGACAGCTACGCGTCATTGACCAGTGTGCAGGCCGGACTCTATGAAAAAACCCTCGATGAAGCCATGGACGCCATTGAAGGGGTTTCCGGCACCGACCAGAAAGCGCTCTTCGTAAGGCAGGGACTGGTCTTGCAGATGATCCTCGCCTTGAAACAGATTTGCAACCACCCCGCCCAATTCCTCAAAAACGGGGAGACAGACGCTTCGCTGAGCGGAAAGGTGGAACTGTTATTCGACAAACTCGACAGCATCACAGAGAGTAACGAGAAAGTCCTGCTTTTTACCCAATTTACCCAGATGGGTGACCTGCTCCGTCACTTCATCACAGAACGGTACCACAACGAACCGCTTTATATTCACGGGGGATGTTCGATCGACCAACGGAAGGAGATGGTAGAGCGGTTCCAGAACAACCACGCCGACCGCATTTTCCTGTTGTCACTGAAGGCCGCAGGTACCGGACTGAATTTGACAGCCGCCAGCCATGTAATCCATTACGATCTCTGGTGGAATCCGGCGGTGGAAGCCCAGGCCACCGACCGGGCCTACCGGATCGGTCAGAAAAACAATGTGATGGTCCACCGCTTCATTACCCGGAACACCTTTGAAGAAAAGATCAACGAAATGATCCGGAAGAAAAAGGCATTGGCGGAAATGACCGTGGCCACCGGGGAAAGCTGGATCGGCAACCTCAGCAACAAGGAACTGCGGGAAATCTTTACGCCGGGGGAAAAATGACGGATTATTCTTTGGGGCATTATTGTGATATAAATGTATATTTGTATCATGACTCCGAAGAAATTACCATACGCTCCATTACAAGAAGTTATATTTGAGGGTAAATGGGAACTTTCAATTGATCCTCATACTAAAACATTTGTTGATCCTGAATACCCGTTTGCCTTGGGGAAATTTCAACAATCCATAAACAGCAAATTTCCTGTTTACAAAGTGAAAATCCCTGGTGGTATACCTTTTCAAATGCTTAGCCATCAACCTGTTCACCAGTTCTGGAGTAAAGATGGGATTTGGCCGGTTATTCAGTATGGTCCTGGAGTTGTAACATTAAATGACACTGAAAAAAATTATACATGGGAAGATACTTTTTTCCCTTTGGCAAAAGATACATTATTAAACATCAAAAATGCATATTCTACTGAGTTGGCCTTTATTTCATATACATTACGCTATATTGACGTTGTAAACATAAAAAACTATAAGTTCACCAACTGGATGGATTTCGTTAAAGAGAATATAAATGTTGAGTTTAATAACAATTTCATTCCTCCTGGTCCATTGAGCCAGTTTAATTTTGAACAAACATTTGAAATCAACGAGGTGGGAACGCTTGAAATTAGTTTTTCAAATGGACAAGACCATAAAAATGAGGAAATATTCATCTGGCAAAATGCGGTTTCTGGAAAAAATGCGTTGACTTGTGAAGAATTGGTTTCCTGGCTGAGCAAAGCACATGGATTTTGTTCAAACATTTTTAAAGAAATTTGTAAAAAGGATTTTTATGATAGTTTTATTAGCCGATAAACCTGAGCAAGCCTCAATGAGTACCATTCTTAAACCAGATAATGAAGAAATATTTCCTAAATGGTTTGTAAAAAGAAGGAACTACGTTGCTCCGAATAGTACGGTTTTTCCGGATATTACTGTTTTTTCAGGAGATATAATCGATTTATTACAAAAGCTAAACAGCTTTACAAGCTTAAAATATAATTGGGATTCTTATGGTGCTATTCCTCCATCATTAATGTCAATAAGAAATGCCAGACGTTTTTTATTCAAAAACGCGAACGTTTCTCTACCTTTTTATTTTGTATCTCCCGGAATTAATGGTGAAGTAATGATCGAATTGAACAAGGATCAAAAAGCTGCCGAAATATACTTCAATCCTGATGGTTCCGAAGAACTTCTGCTTTACGAAAACAACAATTGTATTCTGGAAAAAGAGGATGTGAGTTCATACACGGATCTTATAGAATTTTTCAATGAGTGAATCTTTGCCACAAATAACCATTGAAGATAATGACCGTCTGTTGAGAAGAGTCCTGTTTCTTCACCCTGATTTCATAAAACCTGACGGCACACCCTCCTCTTCAAGTTTTTCTTTAAAAACAGGAGAAAAAGGTCTTTCTGTTGACATCGAACGACTGACAACCTATGACAGGTCTATTTTAGATAAAAGCAGATTCAGACTTTATTTTCTTAAGGCTTCTTTTACAACTCAACTTGGTTTGACAAACCAACACGATCCTTTACCCGACAATTATGCCCATGCTTTAATTACCGGAAACTTTTCCAGATCAATTTGCAGATTGCTCGCTTCTTCCGCCAAACGGATAAACTTTCCATAACGTTTTTCAGAAAGTTAAATGCACTCGTCAGTAATTTGTCCGGCAATGATAAACGGCAATGATAAACAAATAGGTGCTTCCTTCATGGCATCATAACGGCCGGTAAGATGTTTGTCAAAATCGTTTATGGAAAACTATAATCATACAAAAAGATCTGCCATTTTTACTTCGCTCTGAACCATGCCTGCATATTCATTTTGTTTTACTCCAAAGGTAGTAATGAAAGTTAAGAATACAGATTTGGAAGTTTGGGTCTCTTCTTTAAAAGTACCTATTTTATTTCGCAGGTTTGCTGCATATTTTTTATCAATGGCAAATGGATGGATAGAGTACTTCATCTCACAAAGATTGATCACCGAATCGTTTCTGTCGATCAGCAGGTCAATTTGAGCTCCGTTTCCCGTTCCTTTACTTCGCCATGAGGCATATCTGCAGTGAACTCCAGAGATTCCAAGACTTTGCCTGATTTGCTGAATATGGACAACGCATACCCGTTCAAATGCATAACCACTCCAGATCCGGTGCTGCGGAGTGTCAATCATTGTACTCCAGTGATTCTCACTGCTTGCAAAATTCAGATTCAGAAAATGATAATAAAACAAAGTAAAGAAATCGGTTACCTGAAAAATTTTATCCCGTGATTTTTTTCCAAAAGAAAGGTAACTTCGAATAAAACCACAATTTTCCAGATCTTCCAACATTTTGGACAAGCCTCCTCCCGTTTTAACCTTACCTGATTTAATCAGTTCCCCACGGGTTAATCCTTTGCTTTTCCGGCTTATCGTTTCCATCAGTTGAACATATTTATCCGAATTTCTGAATAAGGCAGCATATAAATTTCCAAATTCATTCCTTAATGCCCCACTTTCATGGAAAAACAGGTAATCCACATTTTGGGCCAGGCTGAGTCCTTTTCTTAAGAGACTCCAGTAATAGGGTATCCCCCCAAAAATCATGTAACATTCTGTTATCTGGTATTCCTCCCAGCTTATTTCGACTGATTGCAGAAATTGTTTGCATTCCAGCAAGGTGAACGGCCGTAGGGGTATCCTCTGCGTGATCCGATTGTGTAATCCTCTTTTGTTATTCAAAAGCTTATTCATCATCCATGAAGTAGCAGATCCACAAACAATTAATACGATGTCCGATCTGCCCGATGCCCATCCATTCCAGAAATGCTCCAGGGAACTCATAAAATCCGATTTGGGAGTATCCATCCAGGGCAATTCATCCAGAAAAACCACTTTTCGCTTATTCCGGGATTTTTCCAGCAATTCAATGAGTTGTTGAAAAGCACAAAGCCAGTTTTTAACAACCGGAGCATGGGTAAGTCCTGCCCTTCGCATCGAAAACTGAAAATTGAGAAGTTGAGAAGCCAAATTGGCATTGGCAAGACCCGTTAGATAAAAATCAAAAGTATTGTTGAAAAACTCCCGGATCAAAAAAGTCTTTCCTACCCTCCGCCTGCCATAAACAGCAATAAACTCCGAGGTATCCGACTGATAATACCTTTGTAATTCATTCTGCTCTTTCAAACGACCTATAATTTTCGTCATAACGCCGGCATTTATAATTCGCCATAAATATACAAAAAAATACACTTATGGCTAATTATAGATTTATATTTCGCCATAACTCCTGTAAAAACAGAGATATGGCGAAATATATTGAATTCAGGAGGATCTTGTCACTCATTCCTCATCTTCCTCCTGCAAGCTTCTATTCTCCTTTTGCGGGATCATGGCGGCCTCCCCTGACCGTGGCCCCCAAAACGATGCCGGCACTCAGGAGCACCAGGTTTTTGACAATGTACTGTCCTTCAAGCGTCAACGAATAGGGAAAGAACTGAAATACCTCGGAAGGAAACAGAAATACCGGAAGGAAGGTGCCGATCATCTGGAGGTAAAGCAGCAACAACGTTTCCCGGAGGAAAATTTTGGTCAGCAGGCCAAGCCCGATCAGCACCTCCCAGGTGGCCAGACCGAAAATAATCACCTCGTCGGAAAACCATCCGAAGGAGATGGTCCGGATAGTCCGGATGGCCAGATCCTGTGCCGGACTCAATCCCTCAAAAAACTTCAGAAATCCGAACCAGAAAAATACGATGCCTACGCTGAGACGCAGCAGTAATAAGCCGTGGGCGGCCATCCACCGGGTAATGGCGATGTCGGCCTGCTGGAACCGCTTGCCTTGATGGAGCATGATAAACGGGATTTAGAATGAATTCTCTGATAAAACACCTAAAGGTCATCTTTTGTTCAGGAGAGCAGTCCTGCAGGGGTTGACGAATCGTGTATCTTATTGAAAGCAGGGGATTGACGAAGATAAAATCCTGTCCATCCCCTGCCGGAATCATTTAAATTTTCCTGCCAATATAAAAGACATATCCGTAATACGCCTTGTACCGGGCATAGAGTTCAGCTTCATGCCGCTCATTGGCCACCAGTTCTTCCGCCATCTGGTTTCCCCTGTGCTTTTGCAGGAATATTTCCGCCGCTGCCACTTGCGGAGCATAAAAATGGTCGGTCCAGCAAGTTTCCGGCAACACAAAAGTGGCGACGGGGATATAACCTGCCTTTTGCATTTGTGCGACTTTCAGGGGAATGGTGTTGATTTCCGGATAGGCATCCATCCAGAAATCGTTGATTTCATCAGGACGGTTCTCCGTAAACCACGATGCTTCAGTGACAGCCAGGTAACCACCGGGCTTCAGAAACTTCCGCCATTCATTAATACCCCGCTCAAACCCGATATTGTAGATGGCTCCTTCCGACCAGATCAGGTCCAGCTCTTCTTCCCGAAAAGGGAGGGCATCCATATTCCCGACGATTCCTTTCACCCGTTTATCCAGCTTGTATTTCAGGGCATTGGCGTTGAACAGGTCGATGAACCGGGGAAACAGATCAATTCCCGTTATGGTGCCCGGGGCATTCCCGGCCAGGACCATCGTTTGACCTCCGGTTCCGCATCCGATGTCGGCAATGCGGGAATCTGTATTCAGGTTATTGATAAAACCGAGAGCCTTCAGGGTGGATTCCGGACTGCCGGGACCTTGCCGTTCCAGTGCGGAAAAATATTCGCAGATGAGGTCAAAATCGAATGCGTGGATGGATTTATTTTCGTTGCTCATGATGATTGATTTTTGCAGCCCGCAAAAGCGGAATTTCGCCTTTGTCGGGTCGAGTTATTAAAATTGTGCCTTTTGAAAATGGAAATAAAAATCTTTCCGGCAGAAGATTGCCGGAGGTCTGTTTTGAGCCAACCCGCATTGTCCGGGTCAGTTACCTCACCGGATCCGAAATAAAACTAAACATCCAAAGTTTTTACTCCTGCAAAGATGGTGATTTATTTCCGTTATTGTTTATCATTTTGAATCTGGATCATTGGTGAAATGACTATTTTAGCAACTTATAAAAATATTAACCTGGGAGGAAATGAAACATACGCTGCTGAGTTTTCTGTTTATTGGATTTCTGCTGACCAATCAGCAGGTTTACAGTCAGACCTACACGCCCGACTGGGCATCAATCGACAGCCGACCGGTTCCCGGATGGTTTTCCGACGCCAAATTCGGGATTTTCATCCACTGGGGGCTTTATTCGGTGCCGGCCTGGGCACCTGCCAGTGCCGATATCGGGGTATATGCCAAATATGCCGAGTGGTACTGGTGGAGGATAAATGAGAAGAGTCCTGCGGGCAAGCTTTTCAGGGAATACCATGACCAGCGGTATGGCCATGATTTTCATTACCAGGATTTTGCAGGGGATTTCAAGGCGGAGCATTTCCAGCCTGACCAGTGGGCACAATTGTTTTAAACCTCAGGGGCCAATTATGTGGTACTGACTTCCAAACACCATGAAGGATTTACCTTGTGGCCCAGTGCCCAGAGCCCAAACTGGAACAGCGTGGACATCGGTCCACACCGCGACCTTTGCGGCGATCTCACGCAAGCCGTCAAAGCCGCCGGATTGCACATGGGATTTTATTACTCGCTCTATGAGTGGTATCATCCCCTTTACCGCAGCGATGTGAACCAGTATGTCGACCAGCACATGATGCCACAGCTGAAGGAGCTGGTCACCCGGTATGAACCGGAGCTGATCTTCACCGACGGGGAGTGGGACCATCCTTCGGAAACCTGGAAAAGCACGCAGTTTCTGGCTTGGCTCTACAACGAATCAAAGGTGAAGGGGAGCGTGGTGGTCAATGACCGGTGGGGCAAAGAGACCCGCAGCGTCCACGGCGGATATTACACCACCGAGTATGACATGGTTCACAACAACAAAGAACTGGACG
>Ga0209717_1002008_pt1 | contig 20494 bp, 26 predicted proteins | sample AD_UKC048_MetaG_FD_184418 | JGI IMG/M metagenome (GOLD analysis project Ga0209717, IMG submission 184418) | Active sludge microbial communities of municipal wastewater-treating anaerobic digesters from USA - AD_UKC048_MetaG (SPAdes) (version 2) | ecosystem: Engineered > Bioreactor > Anaerobic >... | reverse complement strand
CCCACTCATCGCCAAAATCTAACAACAAATTGAAAAAATCTTTTGTGAAATCCATGTCCCAAATTTAAAACTTTCCACTAAATTTGCAGTAGAACCAATGTTTTTAATTACAATTCCTGCTAATTTAACTGTATTGTCTCCTGCAACATCACTATATTTTATGTTTTTTAATATTTTTGATTTAGCACCATTTGCTGCTCCTGAAATATGAGGTATAGAAATTATTTTTGTCTTCATATTACCAATATTCCAATTATTTTTGGATTGCACATCATCACCCCATTTTTCAGGGGCGACTTTTAAGAAATTTAATAAAGCATTTCTTGAATTGTTACCAAGAGTCACAATTGCATCAGGTTTAATGATTTCAATTTCACTTTGTAGAATACTATTAAATAATTTCATTTCATTTTCTCCATGCATACCAGTGCTTCTTTTCTTTTCAATTCTGTAAAATAGTTTATAAATGTCTGTTACGTATAAATCGAAATCATCAAAAAGAGTTAAGAAGAACGAAATATTTTGCTTGAATGAACCTTTTTCAAATTTCCAATTATCGATTAAACTAAAAGGAGCCCATGGGGTAATATATTTTTTATGACACTCCAAATATTCTTCTTGAGAAAGAGAGGGTAAGTAAAATTTGTTCCAGTGATTTAAATTAGACAAATCGGGAGGTAAGGAATCTAAAGCACAAATCATTATTTTTTGTCTATTTGATTCTTTTGATTTTTTGATTTCAATTGGAAAATCAATCGCCATGGTTGTTGCGTGCTCTTTTTGTAAACATCCAACTAATTCTTTTTTATTTAATAACTGTGGATGTAAAATATTGATGAGTTCAGTTACTTTAACGTTTTCTTTATTTGCAAACTCATGATATTTAATAATTTTATTATAAATGCTTTTTAATCCATTTTCTGGTTTTATTAAATTCTTTTCAAGCAAAGTAATTATTTCGGTTCTAATATCAATTATCATATTCGTTATTTCTTTGGTTAATATTCGTTTTTTCCCATTTTCAGTATCAATATAATTTATTTCAGTCAATGCGCATTTTTCGCCACAGAATTTACAATCAATATTATTTGAATTTTCGTCCATTTTACTACCACATTTTTTGCAGACATATTTAATAACCTTACTTTTTATCAATAAATTACCAAATTCCTTATTATATTTAGTAGGTTTCATATAGTCCATTCAAAAATTTATATTCCAAAAATTCCAACCCCATCCTTAAACAATTCGGCTTTTACTTTTGCCCATTTGCTTTTAAGGGTTTGGTTGTTGCTTTGTTTAATTTGCTTTTCAATGCTATTCAAGTTCGGATTTATAAAATGCAAAAATTCAATCCAAAAAAGCAAATTGTAATTATGGTTTTTAACTTCTTCCAAAATTTTATGCATTGTATAAATCAGCAAAAACAATGACCCTTTTTTGTCGATGAAATACTGAAACCAATAGGTTTTAGATTTTTCATCGTAATACAAAAATACTGAATCTTTTCGGGCTCTTTGCAATATCAATCGCCCAATTTGTGCTGGAGAGGGTTTTAATTCTCTAAAATAATCCAAGTATTTCGTCGAATAAAAACTATCATCCCAAATAATCAGTTCCATTACGTCTTTACTGGAATGTTTCATTTTAAAGAACTTATTAATCCAGTCTTGCTTTATTTCTGGCTTTAGCCTTGGAATATAATCGGCTAAAAGACTTGCCGGATAATCCTTGTTTTCCGAAATGATATAGTTTTTATTGAGAAAATATTTACTCCAATATTGATTATGTAATTCAGGCATAAAAGCCCATAAATCAAATGGTTTTTGTAAAAAATCAATTTCGGAATTTTCAAAGAGTTTAATATAATGATTAAAATTCCTTTTTGTTTGAGTTAATGGATTTGTAAGCATTAACCAATATAAAATTTCAATGTCATTGCATTTTTCAAAGTTCTTATTCAAGTACTTTGCAGAAAAATCTATCCATTCCACAAAGTCAACATTCTCCATGTGCCAATCTAAAAACTCAATCCAATGAAAAACAGAATTAACAGATAAGTCAGGAATTTCATTAATGATTTTTATCGGGTCAAAATTTCCATTCTCACCATATTTTGTAAGAATATACGAGTGAAATGGCTCGGCAGGATATTCGATAAGATTATTTAACGTAATTTCCATTATTCAGTTTTGATAAAACGTAATTGACTTGAAGCACTATCATATAAAACAAAAACTTTTTCAGAATCATCACTTTGCCTTGGTTGGCTTATGCTTCCAACATTTATTATATACCGATTGCTTTTGTTCAAATTATAATTCTGGTCGAATTGAATATTTTTGTTCCGATTTACCTTCTTTTCATCAATTTCAACAATTTCATTTAGGTGGGTATGTCCGCAAAAAGCAATAGTTTCGGAATATTTTTTTGATAATTTCACAATCTCCTCTTTCTCTGTATGGCTCAAATAGTCAAAAACAGAATCAGGTGGTACGCCATGTACAAATCGAATATTATTTTCTACCCAATAATCAGGTAAGAAACTTAAATAGTCAAGAGAAGCATCAGTCAATTGGTCATGATTAATATTTATTGCTTTTTTAGCCTTTTCATTCATAAATTCAAACGCTTCTTCATTAAATAATGCCTTCTCATGATTTCCACATACACAAGTAATATTCTGTTTTAAAATTTCTTGAACAACTTCTTCTGCATTTTCTCCATACCCAACAATATCGCCTAAACAAACAATTTTGTCAAATTTCATTGTATTAATTCTATTCAAAACAGAATTCAATGAATGTATATCGCTGTGTATGTCAGAAATTAATGCGTAAACCATTTTAATAGTCCGATTTAAAATATTTTGAAATTAAATCTTTGGTAAGTTCATTCCCTGAATAGTCCCATCCAAAAACTCTGTTATTTGTCATTCGGTGCATGAGTTCGCAAAACAAATTTCCTGTTTCTTCTTCAAATACAAATGAAAATCTCCAAGGAGACAATTTCCATTCTTTATTATTGTAGGGATAAGGTGTCGGAAATTCACCTTTTAACTGTCCCCCGTCATATTCAATTCCTGAGATTTCAAAAAATTTTTTCTTTTGTATTTGTGATAATGATTCGTACATATTTTTAAGTTCTTTTTGCAAATTTATTACTTCACTACGTCAAAACATGGCGCACAGTTATTTTTTTCGAGTCTGTCTTTTTTTCCAATAAACGCTAACGTTTTGCGGCTTGGCGTAGTGGCGGATTTTTAGCACAAAAGTTCAATCGAAGAACTGCACTTGAACCTACCACAAAACTGTCATACGATGCACTGAACCCGCCATTACGCCAAACCGCTGTTAGCACCAGTTGTTCTTCTCTCGTCATTGTTTTAAAAATTCGTATTCGTAAATTTTCGGTGTTATTTTGTCCGCAAGCAAATTTAATTTGTCTCGCAAGTCAGCTATTAGTTTTGTGTAAGTTTCGTTGTCGCTTCGTGAGTTCATTCTTCCTTTGTCGTTACGTCCTTGAAAGTATTCACGTATGTCATACAAACTTGCGTTTATGTTAATGTCTTTTTGTGAATGATAGTATTTCCAGAGTTCTTGTCCTGATTTGAAAACAGCTTTTGCTTCTTCTGAAAACTCTCTTGGTTTGTTGGCGTAAATACCAATTTTAATTTTATCGTCAAACAGAACTCCGTCAGTTTCTTTGTCTGTTTTCAATTTTCCGTTTATGAAGTTTGTCATAAAGTTACTTTCAAACTTTTCCTTTGAGTTCACTTCGCTTTCTGTGAAAGGTATCCAATGATTAATTCCAAAACTTCTCGATATATTGTTACTGAAAAGAGTATGTGCTAAACAATCATTTTGAAATTCTAAATCAGTTTTCCAATTGTCGTTTGGAAATAAAAACTGGTCTCTGTCATTCAACCAATTTGCTTCAATAATGTGGCGAACTGTGTAATAAATTGATGTTTCAATTAAATTGTCTTTAGTAGTTTGCCAATTATGATTTGAAGCAGGGACTTTCATAAATGGTTCGCCAAAACGCACCAATCTTTGATTTTGAAAATCACTACCTACACCTATAATCGTTGCAATTGATTCAGACTTTGTATTTCTAAAAGTTTTTACCCAATCATTTATAAATTTTAGTTTGTCATAAGCCCAAATGTTTTTTATACCTATAAAAGTTTGGTTTTTATCGTAAATGTCCGCTTCAATGTGTTCAAAAACTTCTTTCTTGTCTGTATTCCAAATGAAAAAACCAATTGGAAATTGCCCTTTCACGTTGTCGAATGTGTCCGCTGGTGTCAAAAATAATTTTTCGAGCTTCGCTCGAAAAAACGCTCGGAAATCCGAGAACATTGGTGCTTGCAAATTTTTCAACTTTGAAAAATTTGCAAGCACCACTTGAGGTATTTCGCAATAAATTCTTGTTAAGAACTGCACATACATTTCTCGTTTTGTGTAACCCATTAAGTCGGAATACTTTTTATGGATTTGAGAAACTGCTACGCCTGTTCGTCCATCTCCACGTCTGTTATCTGCTTCTGCGTATGGCGGATTGATGTAAATTATTAGCTTTTTACGTTTTTTCTCGTCATTTATAATGTCTTGTAAACCTTGCGGAAGTTTGGTGAAATCATCATTCAAAAAGTCGAATTGAAAAACGTGATTATCAAGCAAGTTTGCACCGTGTTTGATACGTTCGTGAATTACACTAACGTCTGCTTGGTCAAGTGTTGATGCCCAGATATTGTATTTGTTGGTTAAACCTGCAAGAAGATTGCCTGTGCCGCAGGCACAGTCCCAGATGTAATATTCTTCTTGCCAATCTTCTCCTAAATAGTCAGCCAAATACTTTTGTGAAAGTTCAACCCAAATTCGTGGCGTGAAAAACGCACCTTTTCTCTCTCTGATGTCTTGCGGAACAAGTAAATCTCTACGCTCAATTATGTATTCTTGAAATTCCTTTATTGGTGGACGTTTGTATCGTTTCCAAAAATGCTGATAAGTTTCTTTTACTTTAATATTGATGGTTGCATCAAACATTTGCTTGATGTTCTCTTTTGCAATTTTGTAGCCTTGATTTTGGAAAATAACAAACAAGTTTTCACGAATGGTTGCATCATCCGCAATTTGTTGTGTGTCTCTGTCGTCAACAAACAAATCAGCCAAATAAAAGTCGCTGTCTAAAATGTTTGCCTTTTTAAGTTCATCCCAATTTACGTCAATGATTGGTTTCACAATGTCAAGCCAACGCAGATAAATAGGAATGAAATTATTTTTGTCAATTTTGATTTTGCTGACTTCTGTTGCTTTTGCAACATTGTTGGAAATAAAAAATTTGAGTTCTTTTTCGTCTTGGATGTAGTCGTAAACGTAAGTCTTTTGTTTTAGCGTTTTCTCAATACGTTCTGCAATTAACTTAAACTCTTTTGTTTCGTGGTTACTTGGCGTAACATTCCAATTGAAGTCATTTAGGTAAAAAATGTCTTGAACGCTTATGTAAGGAATAAAAGCAATTTTTTTAAAGTCAAAAGCTCCCAAAAATGCAGGTGGTAATGTTTTGTCAAATGTTCGTGCTTTTCCGATAGTCAAAATGAGTTGAACGAACATTGTCGGAATGTCAAAGTTGCCCGTTTTGGCTTCTGCCCAAAGCAACGGTGTCCGCCCGAAAATGTCGGCTTGTTTAGGGAAAACTGAAAAGTCAATATTGCCTATTATTTCTGTCGTGTCGAATGTTTTGAACCAGTCCGCACCGACTTTATTTTTAAGTTCTTCTTCTCGTATGTTTTTATACTTCATTTATCGTCTTTGTTCGTTTGTTACGGTGTCGTCTTACAATTGGTGCTAACGGCTGAGGCTAAAAGCTGGCGGGCATTTCGGAGCACCTCACTGTCAACCTGCGATAAAGTTTATTAGTTGCAATGCCCTTCAAATTAGCACTTTCTGCCCGCTTGATTTTAGCCTTTGTTACAAACTGGGCGATTTCAATACTTTTCATCAATTTGCAATTATAATGGCTCATTATGCACATTTTCAATACGTTGTAAAATACACTATTAGTCCGCATACGAAATATAAACCCAATAAAACATACAATGTAATGCTATTCGTCTTAACTCTCTGAATAAAGTTAGGATGTTTTGTTTCACGTACAATCTTTTCAACTATATCAATTCTGTCTTCATTTGTAACATATAATGGGTCATTAGGGAATTCATTCTTTAATACTTCATTTGTTTGCAAATCCATTCCCATATAAATTTCATCTGCGATACAATCTTCGGCTAATTTAGTCATATATCCCCCAAAAGCCAATCGTTCAAAAATCAGATACATGGCAATCAAAGAAGGGATGAAATAGAATCTTCCGATAAATTCCAAAATCAAAAATAAAACAAAAGTTATAGGAATAAAATAAATAGGATTTGGAGCAGGAAAAATGCCTAAAAACTTCATTTTCCCTTGGCGTTCAATTTCATCAAGATAAAAATCAATTTTATCACGGGTTTCTCTGTTGTAGGGTATATCAATCATGATTCTTTGTTTTAAGGGTTTTGAATAATAAAAGTAATACCAAAAATTCGAAGCATTGCTTTTCGAGACTTCTATATAGATTGGTTTTACCTCTTTCTTCGTATCTATTATCAGCCCAGCGAATTTTAGGCAGCATAACTTTTAATGAATTTTTATGCCTTGAAAAATGATAAGAAAAACCTTCAAAAGATATTTCAGATTCTTTTAAAGCTGAATCAATTCCGTCAATTATATTTTTGTATAATTTTAAAAAAGCCAAATTATAGCTTGTTTCGCTGCGGCTGTGATAATCCCCATTGCCAATTCTTCTTCGGTCATAACCGCTACTTTCCTCAAAACCAATTTTGTTTTTAATTTCCCTCAACATTTTAGTCAGGTCTGAATTACAGTATTCTTGAAGACGCTTCTCCAAAGTATCAATTTCGGCTTTTGTGACATTGGAGTCATTAAACAGCTCGGAAATTTTCGCAGATAAAACATCCTTGTCAAAGCAAATTTCTATTTCTGAAATTTTTTGCACAGCATTTCTGAACTCATCAGAAAACACTTCATTGTCGTTAATTTTTGTAATCATGGCTATTAAATTCTTTTTTTGTTTTTTCTTGATTGTAATTCTTGATTTAAAATACTTAGCATTTTTCTCATTTCCACCCTTTCTTTTTTCATGCTTGACACATTTTTCCTAAAAAGATATAATAGCAGTTGAAAAAGGACAATGTGGATGATTAACCCAATAAATAGAATCAGGGTAATGCCAGTTTCAAAAAAAGCCCAAAATGCAATCCCCATAATCACAATAAATAATACTGCAAAACCAAATCCGGTTCGATAAACGATGTTTCCAATAAAAAGAAAGTTTCGATATTGTTTGATTTCTTTAGTAGCTTGAGTTTTTAGTTCCTCTTTAAGTTCATCAACATCTTTTGAGTTTTCAAGATTAAGCATTTCTTCATTGTTCATAACTGATTTTTTATGTAATCATCATATTTCTGAATTAAATTATCAACGCAGTCAATTATTTTGGAGATTTTTTCTTTTGGACTCACATCCCTATCTTTCAAAAAAGACTGAATATTCTTATAAGTAAGACCAAAACGGAAACTATCGAAATAGGATTTGCCTTTCATTTTGTCGGACAAAAAATAGCAGGTTTCTATTATTAATAATAATTTCAACAACTCCTGTGAATATTTAGAACCTTCACAATTAGCCTCATCCTCCAAATAGGATTTGTATTCTTCCAATTTTTCGGCATCAATTACATTTCTTGAAAATTGACGTACAGTAACTTTATTGTCATCAACATATTTCGTATTTTCGAGAAGTTCAATCTTTAATTTATCATAATCACTAATGGCTTTCAAAACTCTCTTATTATATCTCATTAGTATATGGTCTGAATCTTCCCTAACATTCGATTTTTCATTACTATCAATATCATTATTTTCCCAAAACTCTTCATTTTCATCACATGAATCAATAAATAAACTTGTTTCTTTTTTTTGTTTTGCTATTATTTTATCAGCCTTTTCGTAGCACTCAGAAATAGTTGAATCAAAATTATAACGCCAATTTGTACCATTGTTTCGAAACATTCTTTCAATATTATCCCTTGCATTATTTGCCTTAATATTTATTTCAACAATTGCATCTTCATCATCGTCATCAACAAATTCAATTGCAACCAATGCCTCGATAAGCTCATTTTCATAATATGTCATTTGACTTTGAAGTTTTGATGATGCTTGACGAATCAATTCATCCAAATGAGCCTCCTCTTCGGAATAGTATTTGTCTCTATCAGAATTTCTATAATCAGAACTTCTGCCATATGATTTATTATTTCCCCTTTGACCATCTTCGACATACCTTTTTATCTTTTTAGCATCAGACGTAGTAAACCCATGAGCTTCTACCCTAATACCACGTGCAAAAAAAGAAATTGTTGAATATGATAAAACTGAATACCAACTTGGTGTATTAAGTTCAATTCCTTTTATTTCTTCAAACGTCAAATACGTTTCTCTATCTTTCCAGAATCCGGGAATTTTAACTTTCACTCCATCATCTAAAATAGTGATTGATGCTTGAAAAACATGATTCCCTTTTGCTAAAACGGATGCAACAAATTTTATATTCATATTAACTGATTTTTATCAAAAACTCTAAATTTCCATCTACTTCCCCTTCTATTTCATCCAATTCGTTTAAACTTATTGCCTCATCGTTTTTAAGTCTTTGGTTTAAGTTTTCAAGTTTTTGCATCAGAGCTTCATTTTTGCTTATAAAAACTTCCTTTTTCTCATTGCTGAAATTTTCAAAGTTTGCCGCAAAAAGCTTATCTGCATCCATCAGTTTAAAACTGATTTCGGCAAGTTTTTCATCTTGGTGAGTGGGGTTGTCTTGGTTCATGGGTTAATATTAATAATTAAGGGATTTGTAGTATTGTCAAATGGGTTCCTTGTCATATTCACAAGGTCTTTTGCAAGTTCTGTAAAATCTATTTCATAAGGGGCATTTACATTAGTCGCCTTTGCATAAGTATAAATTCCTTTATCTTGCAATGCCATTTTGGTGGCATTTTCGACACTTTCGCAGATAGCTTTCCCATAATTTTTATAAGCGTCTTTTCTATCTATAGCATTATCTGATTCCTTTGCTTCTGAATAATCCTTACCATTTTTGCATAAAGTATGATTATTTGGTAAGGCTTTAATAATATCATCTAATGTTACAAAAGCATACCAAAACTTTTCTTCAATTATTGTCTTAGTTTCATCGATTTTTTCTGCTAAATCTCTAGCGTCAGGATGCTTCAAATCATAATCCAGCGACCACTTGTGTTTATAGCTACCACTATGATGGTACTCGTAATTACTACAAAAAGTTTCAGTTTTTTTATTAATATTAATATTGAAAAAAGCAGGATTTGGGAACCAAATTAGTAAGTTTTTATCATTTAGTAATTTGTGAAACATTCGAAGCTCTTCAGCGCATTTATGACAAAGTATAGGAAAATCTGGTGTACGACTTTCGCTATTTGGAGAATGATTATTAGTAGTACTGTCGCGCATTGAAAGCAAATTTTTTATAGATTCATAAAGTTTATTTGCCTTACCTTTAATATTCAAATCGAACAATTCTTTGTTGTAATTTAATTCCCCACTTGAACTATCTCTTTTTCTATGACCTGTGATGCGAACTTTTAGATTATCTCTAATTCCCACATACAACGGACAAAACTTCTCAACTTTATTTATCTGTTTTCCATTCTCATCAAACTGTTTTGGGTCAGAAACCGGAACTTTTACCCCAACGATGTAAACGCCGGGTTTTATTAAATCATCATGTGTTGTATTAATACTACCATCTGGATTAAAGAATGGTTTATTGAATTTTATTGATGCCATATTTTTTAGTTTGTTTTTCAAATGTACAAAATTTTATTAAAGTCCAAGTTTTTGCAAAGTAATTTGTGCCTTACGAGTTTCATAGTTTTCTTTGGAAAGAAATGGAGCTACATATAACCAACCACTTTCTTTAGTTTCGGCATATTGCATGATTTTATTTTGGGTTTCCTCAGTTTCAAGTTCATTGGTTATAATATGCTTAAATTGTTTCCATGTTTGTATGTTTTTTTCGCGGCATAAATCCAATGCAAAAAACACTTTATTTTCGGGATAATCTGCCAGGCAAAAACCATCTTCATCGTCACGAAAAACAGTGTAATTTGGCATTTGTCGCTCAGTTAGCTCATCAAAAACTTTCATCAAAAACACATCTTCCAACTGCTTGATTTTGTTTTGTGTGTAATACTGAGTCAGACTTTCGTGAAACAATGTATTGCCCACTGTGGGCCAATCTTTCATAAAATACATATTACTGAGCATTGCAGGATAATCGTAAATCATCCAATGAAACAGTTCGTGTATCAATACAATTTTGGCAATGGCAAGTGTATATTCGTCTTCGTTGCCACCACATGCAAGGGCTAAACTTTTGCCACATTCACTTAATGCTCCGGTATATAATACAATATAACCTTCGCCAAATTTAATATTGGTATTATTTGTACTTCCAATCCTGCAAAGAGTGCGGTTGTAATATGCTCCCATGCGGTCGGTATCATACTCATCGTAATTTTCCAGCATTTTTTCAGTCAGCACAATATCCGGCAAATGGTAGTGATAAAAGCTGTTATTACTGCGTATTGCCATTCTTTTTTCAAGAAAAGTTTCGGTTTCTCTGATTTTGTCTAAATCAGCAAAAAGTTTGGCGATTGTTTCGTTTTTCATATTGAGTGTTTTTATTTATATCCTTTCAATTGACTTGGAATTTATCAGCAAATACAACTGTTTTTCAAAGAAAACATCAGTGCTTGCCTTACAATATTTTTCTACTAATTTCACTTGGTTTGGAGGACAATCGGAATGCCATAAAAACACATTGTTTTGTTGCAGCCAATCGGGCAATTTTTCTTCTGAAGCATAGCGTGTAAGCACAAAATAATCCTCATGTCCGACAAAACCTGCTTTCTCAAAAAAATCAAAATCAAACTCATCGGAATTCATGGCTGCAAACAAAAGCAATTCATCATCCTGCGAGTCAAATTCAATATTTCCCCAATTACTATCTTTTAAAAAAGCACTTAATCCTCCCTGATATTTATTTACAATGCTCTTTTTCTGGACAATAAGATTAGCTAAATTCAAATATAATGGCATAATGCTAGTTTTTATAAAAGTTCATATTCATTGATTCCCATTTTTTTAAGTAAAGCTTTTATGTCTGCCTCTTCTAATTTAGCAATTTCAACAAAAGCAAGCATTGTTTCGTTTTTATCTTTATGCATCAATAATTTATGCGGACTTCTTTTGAACAACTTTTCATGTAATTTTTTAATCAATATTTGTTGATTTTCATTGCTATACCAAAATAAAGGCATTAAGTATAAAGCTATAATGGTTGTCAATTCATCAAAACTATCTGTTGAGTTTTTTTTCGTTATATTTACAGAGTGCAGATAATGCTTAATTAAGCCTAATGCTGTCAGAAATTCTACAATGGTTTGATATGATTCAATTCGGCTGATATTAATGCTATACGAAATTCTTTCAGCAAGGATAAACAGAGGTTTGTAAAAAACATACAAAAAAGCATTGATTTCATTTAACTCATCAACTGTCTGATATCTCCAGATAAGTTTTTTGTTTTGATTCATCAAATGGAACAAATTAGCTCTGAAGTACGATTCCATATCTTCGCAATGCTCAGTATATTCACGATGCTCAAAATTATTGCTGAAAATATCGGGATAATCAGAAAATTTAAAAATCAAACGATGCATTGGCTTTAACTGAAAATTGACAAAATACAGTTTTATTGCTGGTTCATACTTTATTGCGACTGAACGAAGCAGATGTTTATTTATCTCTAAAAGATTGATTTCTTTTTCTATTGTTTTCATTTGCATGACTTTCTTTTTTGTAAATCACAAACTAATTTCCGCATTTGCAATTTGCTTACTACCTCGCTTGGCTGCTTTGTTTCTTTCATTTCTTTGAAATTCAATAAAAACAACTTAGCTTCCCGACAGAGGACATTATCATTATTTTGCAACAATTCATCGTATTTTTCGGCAATAAAATACATGGTTACCCATTCCAAATCTTCGGCATCCTCCCAATCGGGCAAAAACAAATGCGTTTCTTTAATGGATGGGCAAGTGTTTTCAAACCAATCAGTATCACACTCAAAAACATCAGGTTTAATCTGTAGTATATTTTCATCAACACTTTTATTCAACATTCCAAAACTCACTTTCATAATTCAAATTTTTATAATGCATACAATAACCCATTTATCGGGAATAGATTCAAACCAAAAAAGTTTTTCGCCATACTGGTCTTTACGGTGTATATTCTGACCATCAATAAAATAAAGCTTTTCTCCATAGATGTCTTTATAACGAATAGTTGCTCCATCAAAGAAAAAAAGTTTCTCCCCATATTGATCTTTAAATCGCACCGTCTTACCATCAATATAATAGAGCTTGTCGCCATACATATCTTTTCGGCGAATAGTTTGATCATCCAAATAGTAAAGTTTTTCTCCATACATATCTTTTTCTCTGACAGTGTTGCCATCTACAAAATAGACTTTTTCCCCGTATTGGTCTTTAAGTCTAATGTGCTGACTTAAACCTGAAAGCGGCATTAGAAACACGATACCACAAACAATAATTAATAAATTTTTCATTATTCAATTCCATCCATTAGTTTCTTTTCTAAATATTCTTCTTCGGTCATTCCCTCAAAATAGAGCCAATTGTCAAATTTTATAAGCCATGTATTGTAAAAAAACTTAACCTCTTTTTTTACTCCCAAATATTTGAGGGCACTGTTAAAATCTATGGCTGACATAAAAGAGAAGGGTAAAACAAGAAATTCATACATCAAAAAATATTTGAAAAATTCAATATTAGTTGCCATATAGCCAATGTATGCAAAGGCAAATAATGGGGCAATATCAATAATAAATCTGCGAAAAGTCCCCTCAATTTTACTGGCAGCGGTTTCATCAAAATAAACCATGGCATTTATTGGACCCCTTAATATAAAAAAACTCCAGCCAAAGTTTTTAGGGCTTAATCCCACAATCAATGAAGCTAAAACATGACACAACTCGTGGATAAATAAAGCAGGAGTTATGATAATTCGAAGCAAAATTCTTATTGTTTTTTTCATGGCGATTTTTTTTATGAATTTAAAAAGAAACCAAAATCTCTGTCATAATGTATTTTCTCATCAAGAACTTCGCTCAATATTTTAAAATCTCTGCGAATGGTTCTCTCACTAACATCAAAAATGTCGCATAAATCTTCTGTTCTCACAGGCACATCTCTTCGCAATGCGTCATAAATAAAGGTAATACGATATATTTTTGATTTTAAAATATTCTCCTTTCTATTTGCAGTTTTTTGGTTCATTCGGTATTTTATAATTCCGATTAAAGTTTGCTCATCAGCAGTTTCGGAAATAAATTTGAAATACTTACTTATCTCAAAATCTTCAATTTTAAATTTTTTGCCTACAACTAAAATAATGTTTTCATTTTTATCCCAATGCTTAACAAATGGATTTAGCCCTATCAAAAGTTTTTCGGTTAGTAAATAGCTATCTATAATATTTATAAATCCGGGAACAGCTATTAAATCTTCAGCACAATTGATATTCAATAATTCAATTTTCAGTTTTTTATTTATGCTTTCCAAACAATTAATAATATGAGAATTTGATGTCCAGTAAGCAATTATATTATTTCTCATAATAATTTTTCTTACAAAGATAAGTTCGAAAAAGCCTTTTGTAAAATCTGAGAGGACAATAGTGTGTCAAATTTCTGCAAATTGATTAGTATGGTTTTCCTTGGAGTTCTTTTTCTTCGCCTTGTTTGTAACGGTTTGCAAATAGGCGCAGGCAGGGCTTTTCGCATCAACCTTTCTTTAAGTGCCGAACTCCGAAGTTACAAATTTCCTTTCTACGAAGTGCTGCCCCCCACTGCTTGAGCTTATTTGCTGTTATAGTGCGTTTTTATTTCTTCTTACTCATTGCTTTAATAATTTTATCGCGCTCTTGTTCGTCCCAATATTCTTGAATGTCCAAGTTGACTTTAATAACTTTAATTTTACAATTCTTGTTGTCACGAGCAAGATCTTCCCATATTTTTACGTGGTCCTTGTTTAGTTTCCCCGTCCATACTGTCCAGTATATTAGTAAATAGAAGTCGGCTGGTTCAGGTTGTTTTAGAATATTTCCTTTTAAGTCCCTAAACTTATTAAGTTCGGTTTTCAAGTCGGTACTATCGGGTTGATTGTACTTTTCAGTTAAATTTAATGTTGGGATAAATTGAAACAAACCAGCATTACAAGATGTATCCGTCTGTCTATATTCTATGTAATTACCATTTCTGTCATAAATTGCTCCGTCCGGAATACTTTGTCCGTTTAAAACATAGAGAAAATCTTTACTGTTAACCGTTACAATATTTGAAGTGTCAAGGTCATACTTGAGTGCCTTTTTTGTAATGGTTTTGTTATTTTCAATGTCTGGGTCTTTTATTCCATAAAGTTTCATCATAATTGGTTGACAGGAAACCAAAATCAAGAGCGAGAATATTAATATTAACTTGTTTTTCATTTTGCTATTTCGTTTTTTAAAATGCACTATAACGGCGAGGCTAAAAGCTGGCGGGCATTTCGGAGCACGTCACTGTCAGCCTGCGATAAAGTTTATTAGTTGCAATACCTTTAAAATTAGCACTATTTGCCCGCTTGATTTTAGCCTTTGTTATGTGGCGTATTTCTTTCATGTCAATTTATTCGTTTATCCAATTGTCTTAGAGTCAACAAATTTACTGTCCAATAGACTGTAAAAGCAATAATTCCAGTCAGAGAAACTAAAATCAATTCACTAATTCCAAAACTCGTTTCCCAAAATACCAATCCGAAAGTTAGTCCTGATATTATACAGAGTAGTGCGGTGAATTGAAAAAGTGTCAACCCCAAAACTTTTTTCTGAGTTTTAAATTTTTTCCAAAAGGGAATTGTCAAGGTGAACTGAATTGTCAGTGCGATAATTGTTGCTGTTGGCACAAATAGTTTAAAAAAACCATTGTCCGGAGAGTTAAAAGCATCTCCATTGTGCACAATAATATTAAACACTACCAAAAGTCCAAGCACTGTCAAAATTCCGAGCGTTGTCGGTAAAATTGTCTCAATGATTTTTGTTTTCATACTTCTTAATTTTTTTAGTTTCTCTTTAAACGGTCAGGTCATTAAGATATTTTGTCTGTCTGTTGTCTTTTTCTAATATGCCACATAACGTGTGGCGGTATGAAACGTAGCGGATTGCGTGGCTGCGAACCTATCCGCCGTTACTGACCTTGCCAGCGGGAACTAAGCTTGCAAATTGAACTGAAACCGCTATGTTTTATGACCGCTTGTTAGCGGCTGCCTTATTTTTTCATTTTGTTTTTTTGAAACTTTTAATCAACAAAATTAAACTAATCAGTGTAAGTAAGGCTGCAATTAAAAAGGAAATGCCTGGAAAATAAATTGCAGAATTCTTACCCGTAAAATATGAAAAGCAACTTGTCATTAGCGGCGGGGCAATGAGTGTTGTTAAACCCATTAAACTGCCAAGACTACCTTGCAATTCTCCTTGTTCATTGTCGGGTATAATAGAAGACGTAATACTTTGAATAGCCGTTCCCTGAACTCCGCCAATAATATATATCAACAATGCTCCTAAAAGCAACCATTGCCATTCTGTAAAAGCAAAAAGAAAAAATCCTGTTACCATAAGCATGAGCCCAAGTACTGCCATTCGTCTGTCGCCAAGTTTCTTTGCCAAAATGCCGACTAGCCATAACTGAACAACAATTGACAACAAACCTATCACGGCTAAAGAATAACCAATAAGCGAGGTATTCCATTTAAATTTTTCAATTGTGAAATAAGCCCAAACGCTTTCCATGCTGTGGTTTGCTATTGATACAAAAATCATTGAAAGCACCAATGTATTTATCAATGGGAATTCACTTAAATACTTTAGAGAACCGAAAGGGTTAGCCCTTTTCCACTCAAATGTTCTACGTGTATCAATGTCTAGCGATTCGGGAAAAAAGAAATAGCCAAAGGTGAAATTGATAAAACTAAGTATGGCTGCAACTATAAAGGGAGTATGTGTTCCGAACTGAACTAATGTACCTCCAATTACTGGGCCAATAATAAATCCCAAACCGAATGCTGCGTTTACAATCCCAAAGTTTTTTGTCCTATTTTCGTCGGTACTTATATCTGCGACGCAGGCAGATGCTACAGAATAGCTTGCACCGGTTATTCCTGCTATTGTCCGCCCAACAAAGAGCCACAGAATATTAGGTGCAAAAGCAAGAAAAACACAGTCAATGCTGAAGCCAAACAACGAACTTAAAAGAACTGGTCGCCTTCCATATTGGTCACTTAAATTGCCGAGAATTGGTGCAAACACAAATTGCATAGCGGCATAAGCAAATGAGAGCCAGCCTCCATATTTAGCTGCCGTACTTATATCGGAATGAAGTAAATTAGTTAAAAGTTGTGGAAGTACAGGAAATATTAAACCAAAACCTGCCGTGTCAATTACGACCACAACAATAATGAATATTAGCGTTGAATTTTTATTCGATTTCATCTTATGAAGCAATTAAATTCACATTATGCTTTCAGAGAAGCATAATACAATTTGTTTAACAATAAATGCATAACAACAATCCCAATCAGAATTGATTGAGAATAAAGATTACGATATGGAGTTATTATTGCCTCATAATGCCACAAAGATAAAATCTTTTTTGAGAAGTTTTATTATTAGAATTGTTTATTGGTTATCAAGTGTCTTTTAAGGTTGCCGCTAACGGTTTGCGTGTAGCTTTCAGTTGCCGATTTCAATGCCCATTCCTGTCAAGTTACACAAATGTTTATTAAAGGCAGAAACGCTGAAACCCGCACTTACTCGGCAATTGAAGCTACACGCTGTTATATGCTGCCAATCTTATCTTTCAATGATCAGTTTTTTATTTAAAGTAAATCCTCTTGATTCGACAGTTATCAGGTAAATTCCGCTGTTTAAATTTTCAACATTAATTTGTTGTTGATTTTGTTGCAGTTGTTCAGAATGGATTAACTTGCCAATAACATTATATATATTTAATGTAAATTCTTCATTATTCCTATTATCAATTTTAATAGTAATTTTATCTTTAGCAGGGTTGGGATATATGTTCAGGCAATTGTTTTCTTCATTTATTATTCCGACACTAGTATTAAATGAGACAAAACCTGCAACAAATCGATATTTATTGCCATTAGGCCAGAAAATATCTTTTTTTTGAGAATATAGAGGTAAAGAATATGTTTCTCCATATGCCCATGTGTTATTATTCCACATCTCAAATTTGCCGGAAATTGAGTTACCATTAGCATCATAAGTATAAGTCAATTTTGCATAATTCACCCAGAAGCTGGTCTGCCAGTTTTCAACTATTTCAGTTAGCATGTTTTCACTTCCATCATAAGTATATGTATGTCGTGTGTCATTCACCCAGGTATTGGTCTGCCATATTTCTTCCAGGTAGTTCAACATGTTTCCGTTACCATCAAAAGCATTAGTCCATCGCTGATGATTCACCCATGCGTCAGATTGCCAAACTTCATATAATTCCGTCAGGTTATTTCCATTCCCATCGTATGTATAGGTGTGTCTTTCGCTGTTGACCCAGGCGCCGGATTGCCATTCCTCATACAATATTGTCAGCATATTGCCACTTCCATCATAGGTAGCGGTTCCTCTTTCGCTATTTACCCAAGCGCCGCTCAGCCAATCTTCACTTATATAGTTCAGCATATGCCCACCCACATCATAAGTATAAGTGTCTCTCCAATTAATCTGCCATGATCCTGTTTGCCATGTTTCATAAAGATCTGTCAGCATGTTGCCGCTTCCATCATATGTATAAGTAAACCGCTCATGATTTTCCCATACACTTGTTTGCCAGCTTTCAAATAATTCGGTCAGTAGGTTTCCATTAACATCATAGGTATAAGTGTATCGTAGTGAATTTTCCCAACTGTTGCTAAACCAATTTTCTTGTATATCAGACAACAAGTTTCCGTTACCGTCATAAGTATAGGTATGTTTTCCCACGTTTTCCCAACTGCCAACTGCCCATTGTTCCTGTAACTGTATTAAAACATTACCGTTTATATCGAAAGTTTGCGAATACCTGTTCAGTAACCCTAATGTATCATAAACGGTAATAGTATCCCATTTCCATAGTAATGATTTTGACCCCGATAATTCATGATTTCTAATTTTTACAATGTTCATATCAAGAGCTGTATTCTTCCCCTGAACGGAATTTACTGAATGACTGGTGTATCGGTGCATAAAACTATTACCCTGGGATTGCCATTGTGCATTTAACTTAATTGTCAATGCAATTAAAATAGTCAAGATAATTGTAAAATTTTTCATTTGATTTTTGTCAGTGATTTTAGTGCTGACACCGCACTTTTAATAATGATTGTTAAAATTGTGTTTATTCGTTTCATTTGGTTGCATATAACGTGATGCAGCTATGTTTCGTGCGGGTTTTCAAAGTACTAATTTTTCAGAGTTTCCACAAGCCAAATTTACTAATTCGATTTTATTTTGTAAGGATAATTTTCACTAATTTTTACACAATAGCAAATCTAAATTTGGCGTTTTTTCGGTGGAGCAATGCTGTTTCTTTTACCCACTCTCCCCGCATGAAATATAGGTGCTGTTATGGGCTGGGCTTATATTTACAAACGCATTACAATTCAATACCAATAACAATCCCTGCATAAAATCCTCCAGAATTTATAATAGGAGCATCATTTAATCTAGTTTCATTAACTGTCCAAATTGTTTTTAAAATAGGTGTCAAATATCCTGTTTTTATCCCAATAACGAACTTATTGAATGATTTCTCATCAATAAAGAAAGATTTTTTACCAAATATTCCAATATTAGCTAATAAATTTGTTGCAGACATTCCATATTGGTTAGTAGTTCCAGAAAGATAATTAATAAATGTCGAATTAGGTGAAACATTATTTATTATGTTGAGATTTAACCATGAAAACTCTGTCCCTATGTATGGGATTAATTGTAATTTATTATTACTTAAAAAAGTATATCCTAATGAAACTCCTATTCCTGTACTTTTAAAACTTGTACTAATATTATTTTGGTCAGTTATTGTTTGGCTAAAACCAGAAATATTTCCAAGTATTGATAATTTTGATTTTGGGTAGCACATATAAAATCCACCACTAGTTGAATAATTTATTTGACCAAATTTTGAATATCCGTTTTCTATTAGCCTGTCATTTAATTCACTATACTCTGGAAACTGAATTCCAAAATTAGCATATAATACGAACTGTTGATTGTTATTAGTGTCGTTATTTTGAGAATAAATATTTCCCACCCTAAAAAGTAAAAAAATGGCTATGAAAATTAGAGCATATGATTTCATATTTATACAATTAAATTTAAATTTTAGCATAATTTCCAGGCAACTGATGCAATAAAAACAATAGCACCTTCGAGACCACTAACAGTATTACAACATTTGCCACTAAGAATACATCGTAATGACTTATAAACAGGAAAACCAAAAATAATTATTGCGCCTATCAATTTCCATACAGGAATTACCGCCTTTGCACTATTTCCTCTTGTTGAAGACAAACGAACATCTTTTAATTCAATAAGTTTTTTTTGCATCAGAGTAATCACACCTAATTCTCCATTAAGTGTAGCCTGTTCAATTACTTCATCTAAAGCATCCATTAAATTTAAAATATCATCTTTTTTTAGAGTTGACTCTGCCAACAATTGTGCAACTCTTAAGCGAAAATCTTCAAATTCTTTTTTGCTTACAGGTTTATTACTTAAAATGCCTGTTTTTATAAACTTTTCAATTGTTGCAATTGAAATCTCTATTGAGGAAATACCTCTTTCATTCCATTCCTTTAACTGTGCATTACTATACGAAACTACCTGTGAAGATAATTTTAATGCTTTATACTTTTCTCCTTTTCTGAAATTTAATTCTGCTTGTCCAAAATGAAGAATAGACATTACGGAGGAATAATAAACATTACTTAATAAATTGATTTCATTATCAAGTTCAAGTGCAGGCATGTATGCCATAGCTGTTTTGTTTAATCTACTAATTAATTCCTTGTTATTAACAAAAATTTCTTCCATAGTTTTATGAGTTTTAAAATATTGTTTTCATTTTAACGAAATAAAATAAATTTTGTTGTTTAATTATTAATTTTTTTTGCAAATTTGCCTTGCCCATAACGGTTGGCA
>Ga0209717_1002004_pt1 | contig 20514 bp, 18 predicted proteins | sample AD_UKC048_MetaG_FD_184418 | JGI IMG/M metagenome (GOLD analysis project Ga0209717, IMG submission 184418) | Active sludge microbial communities of municipal wastewater-treating anaerobic digesters from USA - AD_UKC048_MetaG (SPAdes) (version 2) | ecosystem: Engineered > Bioreactor > Anaerobic >... | reverse complement strand
TACGACAAGCGGCCTGGGCATGCCATCCGACACCCCGGACGCGCCTCGGGCGCCCGATGGAACGGGCTCCCGCCGGCCGGTTCAGGCCGTGATGCCAGGCAGAGGCGGCTGCGGACGCCGCGACGAGGAGACGGAAGGAGACGAGCGATAGTATCGTAAGTCTTTTCCAGTTAGGGTTTTGAAACGGTGTCCGATCCGCGCTATACTATGCGGGTCGACCGAATAATCGACCGGGGCGGCCATGCGGCGCCTCCGAAAGGTGAAGCGTATGAGTCAGAAACGTTTATTCATAACCGCGGTCTTCGCGTTCGTCGTCGCGATCGGCGCCTTCGCCGCGCCCGTCGTGGTCGACTTCGTCGACGGCGACGCCCAAGTCCTGTCGGGCGGATCCTGGAAGAGGCTCGATTTCGACGATAAGCTCGACTCTGCCCAGTCGGTCAGGCTGGCTGCCGGCGCGGTACTCGAGCTGCGCTCGCAGGCCGGCTCGACCATCGCCATAGCCGCGCCGGGCACCTATGTGATCGACGCCCTGTTCAAGCCCAAGGCCGAAGCGAGCGCCCTTTCGACGGTGGCGGGCAAGCTCGAGAAGCTGGCCAAGGGCGGCCCGGCCGACCAGACAGTGGCGGGCGTACGCGGTTCCGAGGCCGTCGTCGCCAAGGGTACCATGTGGGCCGGCGGCACGGTCGAGGCCGACGAGGCCGCCAAGGCCGCCTTCGAGGCGGCGAGCGTCGGCGATCACGCCAAGGCCTACTCGCTATACATGGATGCCTTCCAGCTCTACGTCGACGCATTCGACCCGACCGGCGCGGCCCGCGTGGCCTACAGCGCCTCGCTATCCGCTATCGCCTTCGGCTCGGGCGCCCGCGCGCTGGCCGCGCTCAGGTCCGCCTCGCCCGAGGACGCCGGAGCCCTGCGAAGCTCGTACGCGCTGGCCTTGGCCGCGCTCTCCGCCCGCTACGGAGCCGCCCCCGATGCCAAGGCCCTGCTCAAGAAGGCCATAGACGGCGGCTGGTTCGACGACCCAGCCTCGCTGGCCGACGCCAAGAGCCTACTCGCCGGGCTCTAGCGTTCGAGCCTCCGCCTCGGAACGAAGGCCGCCTCCAGCCCGGCGGCGGCCTTTCCTTTCCGCCCCTCGATGCTCGCGGCCGTCTTCGCGTGCCGCCCGATAGTCGTTATACTCATCGTCGATGGACCATAGCGACGATACGCCCAAACCGATAGACGCCCACTTCCACGCGGACGACCTGTACGCGGTCGCCCCCGTCTTCGTCGACGAATACCGGGAGCTCGGCGTCCTCGGCCTCGCGTCGGTGCACGACGACGCCGGCTTCGAGGCGACTCGGCGGATCATGGCCGGGTCGCGCGCCGCGCCGGTGTCGTTCGGGCTGCACCCGCAGCTACCGGTGATGGACGGGGCGGACGCGCTCGCCGCCCGGGCGGCGGCTGGCGATATCGCGGCCGTAGGCGAGTGCGGTTTCGACTTCTACGGCGACTCCCCGGCGACGACGAGGACGCCCGAGTCAGAGGCCGTTCAGCGGGCGGTCTTCGAGTACCAGCTCGAGCTGGCCGAGCAGCGCGGCCTGCCTATCGTGCTGCACCTGCGCCGAGCGGACGACCTGCTCTTCGAGTACGCCGGGCGCCTGGCCCGGCTACGCGCGGTGATCCTGCATTCCTGGCCGGGACCTGCCAACGAGGCTCTCGATTTCCTCAAGCGCTGCCCGAGCGCGCTGTTCTCGTTCGGCCTCCCCCTGTGCAACGGCAACAAAAAGGCTGCCGCGAGCGCCGCGGCCCTGCCGGCCTCGGCGTTGCTGACCGAGACGGACGCCCCCTACCAGCCGCCTCGGGCGCCCGCGTCCGAGGGCGGACGGCCCCTGCGCGCCTGGTCGACGACAGGCGACCTCGCCGGCGTGGTCGCCCGTCTGGCCACGCTACGCGGAAAGGACGAGCGGTCCGTGGCGGCCGCCGTCGAGGCTAACTTCAGGGAGGCGTTCGGCCATGCCCTTCGATGAGCGCACGAGGATACTGCTCGGCGACGAGGGGGCCGACGCGCTGGCCACCGCGCGGGCCTGCGTGTTCGGCCTCGGTGGCGTCGGCGCCGCCGCGGCGATGGACCTGGTCCGCGCCGGCGTCGGCTCGCTCGTCGTCGTCGACTTCGACGCGGTGAGCGAATCGAACCTGAACCGCCTGTACTTCGGCTACTCCGGCGAAGTCGGCCGGCTCAAGACCGAGGTCTTCGCCGACTACGCGGCGAGAGTCAACCCGGAGTGCCACGTCGAGGCGATAGGACGCATCGTGCACGGCGCCGAGGCCGCGGGCATGATCCCGGCCGACTGCGGCGTCTATCTGGACTGCATCGACACGCTCAACCCCAAGGTCAACCTGATGGCCGCCCTGGCCCGCGCCGGCTTGCCCTTCGTATCGGCGATGGGCACGGCGGGGCGCCTGGCGCCGGAGCGGCTCAAGGTCGGGCGGCTCTGGGACGCGACCCACTGTCCGCTCGCCTCCGACGTGCGCAAGCGGCTGCGGCGCCTGGGCTTCGGCCCGCCGGGCGCCTCGCTCGCGGCCCTTGGCGACGTCGGGGTATCGATGCCGGCCGCCTTCGAGTGCGTATGGTCCGACGAGCCGCCGGTGCCGCCGGCCATGCCGCCCGACGGTAGCCGCCCCGGCGACTGCCCGGGCGGCGTGCGCGTGCGAGCGGTACAGGGCTCGGGGCCCTTCGTACCCCAGGCGGCCGGGCACCTGCTCGCCAGCCTGGCGGCGCGGCGGCTCCTCGGAAGGCGCTAGTCGGCGCCCGCGATGAAGTCGAGGAGGCTCCGCTTGAATAGCTCCGGATCCTCCGCCATGACCGAATGGCCGACCGAGTCGAGTACCAGTAGCCTGGAGCCCCGGTAGGCCGCGGCGGTCTCCCGGGCCATAGCCTCCGTGATGATCGAATCCTTGCGGCCCCAGACGACCATGACCGGGCCGGTATAAGCGCCTGCGCGGCCGGTATAGTCGAAGCGCGCCAGCGCGCGGGCGTTACCCGAGAACGCGTGTGGGGCCATCGCCATGGCGTCCTCCGTCAGCTCGTCGAGGAAGGCCGGATCGTCCATCGTCGGGGTTACCGCGGCGAGAGCCTGGCGCATCATGTCGCGATTGGTCCGAAACAGTTCGATGTACGGGTAATGCGCTTCCGGCGTGACGAGGCCCGACGGCGCCGCCCCGTCGACGATGACCAGCGCCCCGGGCAGCTCCGGCCGGCGGGCCGCCATCGCCATGACCACCGCGCCCCCGAGGCTGTGCCCGACGACGATCGGCCGCTCGAGCCCGAGCGCCTCGATGAAGGCCGCCAGGTAGTCCGCGTACAGGTCGATGTCGGCCGTATCGAGCGCGTCCGACCGGCCGAAATTGGGCAGGTCCGGCGCAATGGTGCGGCTACCATTCAGGTTCATCGCCTTCTTCCACCAGCGGCTCGAGCCGGTGTTGCCGTGCACGAGCACCACGGCCGGGCCCGAGCCCGACTCGACGTAGTACATGCTTTTTCCCAGTACGGTTACCGTCTTCTGCACCATAGTCTCCTCCATGATCCGGGACGAGGAACAGGCCGCGACCACGACTATCGCCGGAAGCGCTACGAACGCCACGAACGCGACGAACGCCACGGCGATCCAGGCTCGTCCCGCGAAACGCGTCACGGCCCGGCGGCCTCGGACAGGAATCCGAGCAGCAGGCCGAACAGCTCGTCCGGCTTCTCGATGGCCAGCGCGTGGCCTGCCCCGGCAACCTCGACATAGCGGGCGCCCGGCACGCCGTCGGCTATGATCCTCGAGTAGCGCGGCGGCTTGAGTATATCACGGTCGCCGACCACGACGAGGCAGGGGCACGCGACGCGCCCGAGGTCGCGGGTCAGGTCGATGGCCAGGAACGCGTCGCACAGCCGCGCGAAGCCCTCGAAGTAGTCCCTGGGCAGGGCGGCGACCGCGTCCTCGCGCGCGGCTATCGCGTCGCTGCGAGCGGCCAGGTACTCGGCCGAGTAGGTCCAGGGCACGAGGGACTTGTAGAAGGTCCGGGGGTCGGCGAGCGCCGCCGATCTCCAGCATTCGATGGCGGCGCGGAGCACCTCGTCGTACTCGCTCACGCCGTCTATCGCGGCGACGCCCGCGCATCGTCCAGGGTAGTCGCGGGCGAAGGTCAGCGCGACCTCCGCCCCGTAGGAGGTGCCCACGGCCACGACGCGGCCCAGGCCGATGGCGTCGAGTAGCCCCGCGAGGTCGTGCGCGTGGGCCTCGAACGAGTACGGCCCAGTCGGCCGCTCGGACAGGAGCTGCCCCCGGAAGTCGTGGAGCAGGACGCGGTACCCGGCGGCAGCTAGCCGCTCGGCTACCGGCCGCCAGTGGGCGATCGACATGCCGATGCCGTTGAGCAGCGCGACCGTCGGCGGCTCGCTCCGCTCCCCGTCGGCGGCCCCGCTCGCCGCGGCCAGGATCGAGTACTCGAGGCCGATCCCGTCGACGATCACGCGCGCCACGGCTACAGCCCCAGGTAGGCGGACACGACGTGGGGGTTCTTGGCCAGGCCCTCGGCCGTGTCCTCGAGCAGCACCCGCCCGTTCTCGATCACGTAGCCGCGGTCTATGGCACGCAGGCTCTCGCGTACGTTCTGCTCGGTGACGAGTATGGCCACGTCCTTCTTGAGGACAGAGAGCCGGTCGAACACCTCCGCCACGATCGACGGCTGGAGTCCGAGCGACGGCTCGTCGAGAATCAAGAGGATCGGGTTGGCCATCAGCGCGCGGCCTATCGCCACCATGCGTTGCTGGCCACCGGACATCGTGCCGACGAGCTGCCTGTAGCGCTCCTTGAGTATCGGGAAGAGGCTCAGCACCGTGTCGAGCTGTTTCTCGATGATATCCCTGCCGCGCGGCACGTAGGCCGCCCCGAGCTCCAGGTTATCAGCGACGCTCATGCCGGGAAACAGCTCGCGCTCCTGCGGCACGAGGGCTATGCCGGCCCTGGCCACGAGGTGCGTCGGGCGTCCGCCTATGGGCGCCCCTTCGAATTCGATAGATCCGGCCCACGGCCTGACCATGCCCATGATCGCATTGATCAGCGTGGTCTTGCCCGCCCCGTTCGGGCCGAACAGGCCCACCGACTCGCGGCCCACGGACAGGTCCACGCCGCGGAGCACCCGCAGCTTGCCGTAGCCAGTCTCGAGCTTCTTGATGTCCAGTATCATGCGGCTCCTCCGAGGTAGGCCTCGATCACGCGGGGGTCCTTGGAGACCTTCTCGTACGGTCCCTCGGCTATCAGCTCGCCGGCCTCGAGCACGATCACGCGCTGTGTCAGCTCGCGGATGACGCCCATGACGTGCTCCACGACCCCGACCGCCATTCTGCGCTCGCCGGCGATGCGCCTGACGGTCTCTATCATCTGCTTGGTCTCGTCGCTGTTGAGCCCGGCCATCACCTCGTCGAGGAACAGCACCTCGGGCTCGTTCGCCAGGGCGCGGGCTATCTCCATCTTCTTGATCTCGAGGATGGACAGCTGGGCGGTATCGCGGTCCAGCCCGCCCAGGCCTAGCTCGTCGCAGATGCCCTCGGCCGAGAGCCTGGCCTCCCTGAGGCTCTTGCCTCGACTGAAGACGGCGCCGACCATCACGTTCTCGAGCACCTTGAGGTTCTCGAGCGGGTGGATCAGCTGATAGGTCCTGGCTATGCCCAAGCGGCTACGCTCGTGGGCCGGCAGGTAGGTGACGTCGCGGCCCTTGAACTCGATCCGCCCGGAGCTCGGCATCAGGATGCCGGACACCAGGTGAATGAAGGTCGTCTTGCCGGCGCCGTTGGGGCCGATGATGCCGAGGATCTCGCCCTCCTCCATCGCGAAGCTCACGTCGTTGACGGCCACGAGGCCGGAGAAGGCCTTGGTCAGGCCGGTCGTACTCAGCTTGCTCATCGCGCGCCCTCCTCGGCGTCCGACCCGTTCGAGGCCGAGCCCGGGCTGCCCGCCCCGCCGGCCTTGCGTATCGCCTTCCGGGCCAGGCCGAAAAGGCCGTTCGGCATGAATAGGATGACGATGATGATGATCACGCCGTAGACGACCAGGTGGCCGTACGGGATCTTGAGCTTGAGCCATTCGGACGCGATGCCGAGCAACACGGCGCCGGCCATCGGCCCTATCGTGCTGTGGATGCCGCCGAGCAGGGCCATCGCGAGCGGCAGCAGCGTGAAGTTGGCGTCGAAGGCCGTGTCCGGCGTCGTGAAGCCGTAGGACTGCACCTGGATCGCGCCCATCATCCCCTGCAGGGTCGAGGTGACGACGAAGGCGACGAGCAGGTACTTGAAGATGTCGATACCGTTCGACCGCGCACTCGTCTCGTCGTTGCGGATAGCGGTCAGCGCCAGGCGCAGCTTGCTCCTCTCGAAGTACCAGGACGCGCCTATCGTGACGGCCAGGCCTCCGAGGCACAGCCAGTAGAGGGCGGACGCGTCTCCGCCGAAGATCACCTCCGGCAGCACGACGCCCTCGGGCCCGCCCGAGAAATCGTGCAGGTTGTGCATGATTATCCTGAAGATCTCCATCAGCGCGAGCGTGGTGATGGAGAAGTACATGGCGCGCAGCCTGAGGATCGCGAAGCCGAGGGCGAAGGCCACGAGCCCGGCGACCAGCGCCGCGAAGGCTATGCTCAGGAGCGGGTCCATGCCGCCGCGGAGCACGGCCAGGATGGACGCGTAGGAACCGAGGCCGAACAGGCCGGCTATGCCGAACGATATCTGCCCCGAGCGCAGTAGCATGTCCCAGCTGACGGCCAATGCCATGTAGGTCATCACGCTGCGCGCGACGTTCAGCGGGTAGGCGCCCAGGAAGGCCGGGAAGGCTATCATGATGGCGGCCGCTACGGCCGCCGCAATATACGCGCCTCGTATCTTCATGCCTTCTTCCCCCTGATCGAGCGTCCGAGTATCACCGTGATGATCAGGACGAAGAATACGATATCGGCCCAGCCGCGCAGGCCGCGGAAGGCCTTGAGCAGGTTCTCCGACACGCCGAGCAGGATGCTGGCGCCGAGTATGCCCGGTATGTTGCCTATGCCCGCCATCGCGACGAGGCAGAAGCTCTTCATCGTGTACGGGCTGCCCACCGTCGGGAACACGGCTGAGCGAGTGATGAGCATCGCGCCCATCATGCCGACGAGGGCGGTGGCCATCGCGAAGACGAAGCCGTAGGTCCTGTCGACGTCGATGCCGACGATGGCCGCCCCGCGGGGGTTCTGCCCGACGGCCACGGCGGCCTTCCCGGCCGTCGTCCTCGTCAGGTACCACCGCAGCCCGACCACCATGAGCAGCGCAGCGCCGAGGAACACGAAGTTGTAGACGCCGAACGACAGCTCCCCGATATCGATCGACGCCGAGACATAGTCGAACGACAGCTTGCGGGTCTGCGACGTGAAAAGCAGGTTTGCTATCTGGGTCATCGATATGCCCAGCCCGAAGGTCAGTATCAGCTGGTTCAGCTCGGGAGCCTTGAGCGTCTGGCGTATGGTCAGCTTGTAGACGACGAAGCCGAGGCCCGCCGTCACCGCAGTCACCGGCAACAGCGCCAGGTAGGGGTCGATGCCCAGCGACTTGCACAGCAGGTAGGTCGCGTAGGCCGCCACCATCAGGAACTCGCCGTGCGCCAGGTTGACTATATGCACGATCCCGAGGATCAACCCCATCGGTACGGCGATGGAGGCGTAGAGACCCGCCGCCTGGAGGCCGTAGATGAGTACGGTCGGGCGCCAGGCGAGTATAATCACCGCGGCCGCCGCTATCAGCGCGACGACCAGGGTCGTCTTCCGTTTGTTCACCATCTCTATACCTTTGGTCGATGATAGTCCGCCGGCCCTTACGGGCCGGCGGCCTTGGTTCAGTACCCGATCGTCACCCGGTCACTTCCACTTCGGGAAGGGATACACGGGCTTGGCAGTCGCGGCCTCGAACGGCCAGATGACCTCCTGGCGCCCGTTCTGCCACTGCAGGATCTTTTGGTTCTTGATGCCCTGGTGCTTGATGATGTTCGACGGCGTGAAGGTGATCGTCTCGCCGAGAGGCGAGGCGTACTTCGTGGCCTCGAGCGCCTTGATCACCGCGGCGGTCTCGGTCGTACCGGCGCGCTTGACCGCGTCGGCATAGATGTAGACTGCCGAGTACGACAGCGGGGCGAAGTACGTGGCCGGCTCGACCTTGTACTTGGCCACGAAGCCGTTGTAGAAGGCCTTGCTGACCTTGCTGACGTCATTGATCGACGGAGCCCACATACCGTAGAGCATCACGTTATCGGACAGCTTCGACGCGCCGAAGTCGACCGGCCATCCGGGAGGCGCTCCGAGGTAGATACCGGGGGTGAACTTCATCGCCTTGGCCTGCTCGAGCATCGGCAGGGCGTCGGCGTCGTAGCCGGCCCAGAGGAAGAGGTCCGGCTTGAACTCCTTGGCGGCCTCGAGCACGGCGCCATAGTCGCCGCCGCCGAGGGCGGCGCTCTTGAAGGAGGCGCCGTCTATCGAGTAGCGCTTGTCGGCGCCGAAAAGCACCTTGGTGGCGTCGAAGGACGACTTACCGAAGGCGCCTTCCTCGTACGCGAGGAAGATCTTCCTGATCTTGACCGCCGGGTACTTCTTCTGGATCTCGTCCCAGCCCTGCGCGTAGCTGGCGCCCTGGTTGTAGTCCCAGGGATGCAGGTGGAAGTACCAATTGGCGTCGGGGCCGAGGGCCTCCTCGACCTTGTACGAGGCCGCGCCGGTCGCGATGACGATCTTGCCGTACTTCTTCATCGCGGGTATCTGGCCGAGCGCGACGCCGGAGGCCATGCCGCCGATAAGGGCGTCGACGCCGTCCACCGTTACGAGCTTCTCGACGGCCGCGGCGCCCTTGTCGGCCTTTAGCTCGTCGTCGATGACGATCAGCTCCAGTTTGCGGCCGAGCACACCGCCGGCGGCGTTGATCTCGTCCACGGCCTGCTGGGCGGCCATGCTGCCCTGCTTGCCGGTGATGTCGCCGAGCGGCCAGGTGCCGCCGAGCTTGATGGTCCCGCCCGACTGGGCGAAGGCGGGGACGGCGAGGCAGGCGACCATGAGGATCGCGAGCGCTTTCTTCATTACTGTCCTCCTTGAACCTGACGGACGCCTACGCGCCCGAATCTATACGTGACGGGCCGCGGCTGCCGTGCCGGCGCGCCCCTCGAAGCCTTGGCTACAGGGTCAATCCCCCGTCGACGCGGAGCACCTGCCCGTTGACGAAGGAACCCTCGTCACAGGATAGGAACAGCACGCCGTTGGCGATGTCCTGGATCTCGGCGAGCCTGCCGAGCGGAGTACGCGCGATGATCGGCTCGAGCACCTTCTCGGGAACCGTCTCGATCATCGGGGTACGGGTATAGCCGGGCGACACGCAGTTGGCCCGGATCTTGGCGCCCTTGCGCGAGAACTCCCGGGCCCAGCCCTTGGTCATCGCGACGACGCCGCCCTTCGTCGCGGCGTAGTTGGTCTGCCCGATGTTGCCGTCGAGCCCGACGACGCTCGATATGGAGACGATGGAGCCGGACCCGCCCTCCATCATCACGGGGGCCACGTACTTGGTCATCAGGAACGGCCCCTTCAGGTTGACGTTGATGACGGCGTCCCAGTCGGACTCGGTCATCTTCTGGATCAGCGCGTCCCGGGTGATTCCGGCGTTGTTGACCAGCACGTCGATGCGGCCATACTCGGCCTTGGCCTTGGCGACGAAGGCCTCGACAGCGGCTCCGTCGGCCACGTTGACGACCTCGCCCTTGACGCAGGGAATGTCGCGCTCGAGCGCGGCTAGTTCGGCCTCGTTCATATCCAGGGCCCATACGCGCAGCGCGCCCTCGCGGGCGAAGGTCTCGACGATGCCCCTGCCTATGCCCCGAGCGCCGCCCGTTACGACGCAAACCTTACCCTTCATCCTATCCATGATCGTGCTCCTTATATGCGTCCGCCGGCGCACGGCGGCGCGGCATTATTCGATCCAAGGCCCCCAGCGGACGACGCTGGCCGCCCATACGAAACCGAGCCCCGCGCCTACGAGCACGACGTAGTCGCCGTCGCGTATCCGCCCATCGCCGAGGCCGAGCCGAATCGACAGCAGCTGGTCGTTCTGGCCCAGGTGGCCGTACTGGTCCAGGTAGGTCGACCTCGACTCGTCGAGGCCGAGCTCCGCGAGTATCCCGTCGTGAGCGCTGCGCTTGAAGTGCAACATGGCGAGGTAGCCGATGTCGGCGCGGCCGAGACCACCCGACAGCTCGAGGGCCCTGTCGATGACCGCGTAGAAGTTTGGCATCGTCCGCTCGCCGAGCTTGGCCTTGAACCCGGCCTCGTCGGGTATGGAGAAATGCGCTCGCTCGAGGTCGCCGGGCCGGGGCGGCCAGGCTTTGGAACCGAGGGTCGGCACCACGCAGTCGAGGCTCATCGAGCCATCGCCGCGGAACGACGAGCCGAGGATGACGTTCCGGCCTGAGTTCTTCCTGAGCACGCAGGCCGAGCCGCCCGAGCCGATGTCCATCATCCAGCGGGTCGTCGGCTCCGAGAGGTCAATCAGGTCGTTGTTCCGGTAACCTGAGACGAGGAGCACGGTATCCAGGTCGTCCCGCGCGAGCATCAGGCTCTTGGCCACGTCGAGGGCGGCCATCATCGAGCCGCACATAGCCTCCATGTCGAAGCTCCAGGCTCCGGACGCGCCGAGTTCGTTCGCCACGTACAGGCCCGCCAGCCAGCATGGATAGTCTTTATGTTGGGCGCCGCACCACAGCACGAGGCCGAGGTCCTTGCCCTCGACGCCGGCGTCCGCCAGGGCGGCCCGCGCCGCCCTGAGGCCCATGACGGCGGTCGTATCGTCCGGGCCGGCGACCGGCTTACGGCGCACGCCGAATTTCTCGGCTACGACAGCCTCGGGCACGCCGGTCGCCTTAGCCAAGTCGGCCGCGCTCAAGAACGTATCGGGGACATACGTACCGATACCGATAACACCGATATGCATCATCACTCCTCGGTAAAGGTGAATCTTCTCTCATTTACTTATTAGTCAATTTTCACGATACGTCAAGCAAATTCGCAGTACTTTATGGCACCAGCCTCGAGTCTTCATGGTATCTAGCGAAATTACTTGCCACAATCGTGTTGCAATCCTATAATTCGGCTTGTTACTGTGAATCGTCTCTCATTTTAGTTCAGAGGAGCACTCCAATGGTTCAACGAGGCGCCGATACCCAACGCAAGCTCGTGGAGACGGCGATAGCCCTCTTCGCGTCGCGCTGGTACTCGTCGATATCCGTGGCCGAGATATGCAGGGCCGCGGAGCTGTCGAACGGCGTCTTCTATAGGTATTTCCCAAATAAGGAAGCCATCTTTTTCCATATCCTCGACGATGTGATCGTGCGCATCGCGGCCGCCCTCGAGCGGACCGAGGGCGGCGCCATAGAGGAGCGCATCAGGAGCATGACCGAGATACTCGTCAGCTTCTCGGCCGAGCATCCGGACCTGATCACGGTATTCCGCGAAGGCCAGTATCGTTACTTCGAGTACGAGCGCAGGCTGACCGAGACCTACCGGCGCATACTGTCCAAGACACTCGGCCGCCCGGCGGGAGTCGCCGAGTACCTCGTCGGCATAGGCGGGCCGCGCTTCGCCGCGGTGCGGTCGGCCCTGCAGGGCGTAAATATATCGACGGCCGCGCTGGCGGACATGGCGGCGAACGGCCTGTTCCCGGGCCTGGACTGGGATCCCGAGCGGGTCTTCGGGATTACCATCGCGCCACCGGCGATACGCCTCGAGGAGTCGAGTCGCGACCGCCTGATGAAGGCGGGCAAGCGGCTGTTCGGGGAGCGCGGCTTCCACGCGGTCAACATCCACGAGGTAACCGACGCGGCGGGCCTATCGGTCGGCGCGTTCTACAAGCATTTCGACAGCAAGGAAAGCTTCTTCCGCGAGCAGATCGCCTCGGCCGGCAAGGAGGTCAGGCACTTCATCGCGTCGAACCTGACACCTGGCCTGAACCGGCTCGAGGAGGAGATGCAAGGCATGTTCCTGTTCGGCGTGTACCTGTCGCTCGACCGATGGTGCTACAACATCGCCCGCGAAGGCGAATTCGTGGCGTTGCCCACGGTCAAGGAGTATTACGCCGCGTTCAAGCGGGGCTACGAGCGGCTCGGGGCCGCTGGCATGGACCAGGAGGCCGTCGCCTCGGATCCGCTCTACCTCGACAGCGCCGCCGAGTTCATGATGGGCCTGTCCCACTACTACGGCCTCGAGGTCGCCTTCGACGAATCGCCGCACAACGCGCGGGCCATAGTCGAGGGCGTCGGCGAGTACCTGAGCCACGGCCTGGCGCGGCGATCATAGCACGGCATGGAGGATGGACGATGGCTAAAGCGAAGATACTCGGCACGGGCGTCTATGCGCCGGGGGCGCCGATCGGCAACGGGGAGCTAGCGAGGCTCGCAGGCATCGAGCTCGACGCAGCCAGGCTCGAGGAGAAGATCGGTATCAGGGCCAGGCACATCGCCAGGTTGCGAGGGCTCGACGAGAGCACCGCCGACTTCGCGGAGCGCGCCGCCCGGTCCGCGATCGCCGACGCGGGCCTGGCGCCGGACGACCTCGACCTCGTCATCGTCGGCACCGACACGCCAGAGTACGTTAGCCCCGCCACAGCGATCCTGGTGCAGGGCCGACTCCAGGGCGGGCAGCGCGACACGGCGGCCTTCGACGTTTCCGCCTCGTGCGCCAGTTTCGTGACGGCCCTGGACGCCGCGGCCAGGATGATGGCGGGCGACCCGGCGCTACGCCACGCTGTGGTCGTCGGCGTGTATAACATGCCCGCCCACGTCCGGAACGGAGACGCTTTCGGCTGGTCCATCTTCGCCGACGGCGCCGGGGCCGTCGTCCTGTCCAGGACGGACGACGACGACCCGTCCGGGTACATAACCGGCAAATTCATCGCTGACGGCACTCAGTGGGACTACGTCGGCGTCTACGCCGGCGGCACCCGGAAGCCCGTGACCAGGGAACTGCTCGACGCCGGGGCCTACGGCCTCGAGAACCTGAAGCGCCTGCCGGGAGACCGCAACCTCAAGCTATGGCCGCCGGTCATCCGTGCTCTGTGCGACAAGGGTGGCGTAGGGCTGGAAGACGTGGCCGGCTTCGTGATGACCCAGATCAACCGTAGCGTCATCCTGGAGGTCATGGACGAGCTCGGTAGACCGCGGGAGCTCGCCCCGCTGGCGATGGATCGCTACGGCTATACAGGCTCGGCCTGCGTACCGATGGCCTTCCACCACGCCATCAAGGACGGACGGATACGCCGCGGCGACCCGATAGTCTTCTGCGCCTCGGGTGCCGGCCTGGCCGTCGGCGCGAACCTGTTTACGTATTGAGAATGTAATGACTTCCTGCCTCTTCTCATCGCAGTCGCTTCGTTCGCTTTCGAAAAGGAGGCCCTATATGTCCAGATGGGACGATGAATACCGCTCGAGGCTACGCCCGATAGACGAGGCGATCCAATGCATCGAGTCGGGCTACGACGTCGTGGTGGGGCAATGCGCCAGCGAGCCCCAGGGCACGATGGCGCGGCTGCATATCCTGGCCCCCCGAGTCCGCGACGTGCGGGTGTTCTCGGTGCTGACGCTCAAGGCCTACGACTTCTACCTGAAGCCGGAGATGCAGGGCCACTTCGAGCTGGCCAGCTGGTTCCACGCCCCGGGTTCGCGGGCCGCGCTCAAGGCCGGGACCGGCACGGTCACCTTCGTACCGAACATGCTGCACCGCGCGGCCACGGACCGCATCCACGCGAGGCCGCCCGAGGTCTTCATCGGCACCTGCACCCCGCCGGACCATAACGGCTTCGTCAGCCTATCGCTCGGCATCACCTACGAGAAAGACATACTCGAGGCCGCCAGGTACGTGATACTCGAGGTCAACCCGCGGCTGCCGCGGACCCTCGGCGACACCCACCTGCACGTCAGCCAGGTCACGTACTTCGTCGAGCACGAGCAGGAGGTCCCGAGCCTGCCAGCGCCCGAGCCGAGCGAGACCGACCTGCTCATCGGCCGGTACATAGCCGACCTGGTCGAGGACGGCTCGACCATCCAGCTCGGCATCGGCGGCATCCCGAACGCCGCCGCGCTCGCGCTCCGCGGCAAGAAGGACCTCGGCGTCCATACCGAGATGCTCGTCGACTCGATGATGGAGCTCTACGAGATGGGCGTCATCACCAACCGTCGCAAGTCCCTCAGGAAGGACAAATTCGTCGCGACCTTCGCGATGGGCAGCCGGAAGCTGTACGACTGGCTCGACGACAACGTGGCAGTCGACTTCGAGCGCGGCCGCTGGGTCAACGACCCGGCGGTGGTCGCCCGGAACTCGCGCATGGTGTCCATCAACACCTGCCTGACCGTCGACTTCACCGGGCAGGTGGCCAGCGAGTCCATCGGCGCCCAGCAGTACTCAGGCACCGGCGGCCAGTCGGATACGGCCCAGGGGGCGGTCGCCGGTTTCGACGGCCTCGGCAAGTCGATCATCGCCTGCTACTCCACCGCCAAGGGCGGTTCGCTGAGCACCATCGTGCCCACCCTGCCCGAGGGCAGCGCCGTGACGCTCCACCGCTCCTTCGTCGACCACGTCGTCACCGAGCACGGCGTGGCCAAGCTTCGCGGCCGCACCGTCAGGGAGCGCGCCCTCGCGCTAATCGCCGTCGCGGCCCCGGAATTCCGCGACGAGCTCAAGTCCCAGGCCAAGCGCCTCGGCTACATCTAGGCCCGCCCGAGATGGCGCGATCAAGGAGACCATTATGTCGAAGGTATCGATCGTAGGAGCGTATAACACCAGGTTCGGCAACCTGGTCAAGAAGGACAAGGAGACCGGCGCCGTCTCCGACCTGGCCAGCCTCTACGAGCTCATGCTCGAGGCCGGCCAGGGCGCCCTCACGGACGCGGGCGTCCAGGCCGACGAAATAGGCGGCGTCTGGGTCGGCTCGTGCGCGCCCGGCCTCTTCGCGAACCAGGAGCACGTCGCGGCCTTCGCACCCGAGATCGACCCGGCCGGGCTACGGTTCAAGCCAATGACCCGCTGCGAGGACGCCTGCGCTTCCGGCTCGGTGGCGCTTTACGACGCGCTGTACGCCGTCGAGGCCGGTCGCGTCGGGGCGGCCCTCGTCGTCGGCGTCGAGAAGATGAACCTACTCGACACCGGGGGCGTGACCCACGCGCTCGCGACCTGCTCGTACTGGCCGGAGGAAGGCGCGAGGGGCATGACCTTCCCGAGCCTGTTCGCCGAGTACGCCAAGGGCTACCGCGACCGCTACGGCCTGGACGACGCCGCGCTCGCGCGCATGCTCGCCAGCGTCGCCGCCCTGTGCTACCGCAACGGCCTCGAGAACCCGCTGGCCCATTTCGGCAAGGGCGGCCCGTCCGACCGGCTGGGCCTGGTCAGCGCCGAGGCGATTCTCGCCCTGCCTCCGGAGAAGAACCCGATGATAGCCGAGCCGCTGCGCCTGCACGACTGCTCACTGGTCACCGACGGCGCCGCGGCCGTCGTCATCGTGGGCCCGGGCCATCCGGCGGTCAAGCGAGGCCGCGCCGTGCGCATCGCCGGCGTCGGGCACGCCAACGAGCGCATCGCCATCTCGAATAGGAAGAATATGTACGAGCTGCAGGCCGCCAAGCGCGCGACGGCTCTGGCCTTCGCCGAAGCGGGCATCGGCTCCGGAGATGTGGACATAGCCGAGGTCCACGACTGTTTCACGATCAACCAGCTCCTGTGCACCGAGGCCCTCGGCCTGTCGGTCGATGGTCGCGCGGGCTACGACTACCTGGATGGGCGCTTCGGCCCGGACGACGAGGCGGCGGTCAACCTATCGGGCGGGCTCAAGGCCAAGGGCCACCCGGTCGGCGCCACGGGCGTCTCGATGCACGCCCTCGTCTACAAGCAGCTCGTCGGCGAGGCCATCGGCCTGGCGCCGTCGAAGACGCCAGAACTAGGGGTGACGCTGAACGTCGGAGGCAGCGCCGCCACGAACTGCGTCACCGTGCTGCGTCGCGAACGCTAGGCGAACGCTAGGCGAACGCCATCCCGTGCCTAGCCGAGGCCCAGCTCCGATAGGGCGACGCGCTCATGCCCGTCGCGGCCGACGACCGTCTCGGCGCTGTACAGCGAGTCGAGCACGGCCGCCTCGACGCAGTCGGTGGCCGCCCTGAAGAGGGGGTCGAGCAGATCCTCGTGGAGCGTCGCCCGCGGGAGCGGGCCGCCCCCTGGCGGCGGATCATGCGGAACGGTATAGGCCGTGGAAAACGCCAGTGCCAGCTCGCCCGAGCCCCCGCCGATCACAGCGCCGGTTCGTGCCAGGCCGGAAGCAGCGCGCATGCACAGCCTTCGTAGCTGGCGCGAGTCCAGGGGGGCGTCCGTAGTCAGGACGACGATGACCGAGCCGTCGCCGGGCCTCCCGACGCCGGAGCCGTCGATAGCGGCCGCGCGTATCCGCGCGGCCGCGGGACCGCCGAGCGCCTCGATCTCCTTTCCGAGGAGCCTACCGTGAACCACGAAATCCGACAGGCGGCCAAAGTTGGTCAACGTGAGCGTGCCGACGGTATACGGCCGTCCATCGGCCAGCGCGACGCGGCTGGCGGTGCCGATGCCGCCCTTGAGTCCGTAGCAGCTCATGCCGCGGCCGGCCCCGACGGAGCCCCTGGCGAAGGCTCCGGCCGACGGGCCGCCGGCGCCGATCCGCAGCGACGCCTCCCGGGCGAACGAGCCAGAGCGGGCGAGCCGTATAGCCTCCGCTACGTGTTCCCTCGTCACGGCCCTGCGGCGCATGTCCGACAGGTAGCCGTCGTTGCACTCGAGCGCGACGACGTTGGCGCTACCGGTCTCCCGGGCGATGTCGGGGTTCTCCGCTAGTAGCAGGTCGAGGGCGCCGTCGACGCAGGCCGACATCGCGAAGGTATTCGATAGCAGGATCGGCGACTCGACGACGCCGAGCTCCTCGACCTGCAAGAGCCCGACCGACTTGCCGAAGCCGTTGAAGACCCGGCAGGCGGCCGGCGCCTTGTCGCGGAAGAGGTTGCCCGCATGGGGTAGCACCGCGGTCACGCCGGTCTGCAGGCCGCCGTCGGCGATGGTCGCGTGCCCGACCGAGACGCCGGCCACGTCGACGATGGAGTCGGTCGGGCCCGCGTCCCGGGTCATGACCCGGAGCCCCCGAGCGCCGACTCGACGATGCGGTCGTCGGCGATGTACGGCAGCGTTATGGACCCGGAGCCGGAATAGACCTCGTTGTACTCGGCGCAGGTCGCCACGGCGTGCTCGTTGCGGGCCCAGGAACGTCGGGCGACCCCGCCCATCACGTCCCAGGGCATCGCCATCGAGATGATGGCGTCGACTCGCTCGGAGCCGTCGAGCACGAGCCCGAAACCGCCGTTGACGCTCTTGCCTATGCCGACTCCGCCGCCGTTGTGCAGGGCGACGAGGCTCATGCCGCGCGCCGCGTCGCCGGCGAAGTTCTGAACGGCCATGTCGGCCATCACGTTGGAACCGTCCTTGATGTTGCTCGTCTCGCGGAAGGGGCTATCGGTGCCGCCGCAGTCATGGTGGTCGCGGCCGAGCATGACCGGGCCGATCTCGCCCTTCTTGACCATGTGGTTGAACTCGAGGGCAATCTTGGTACGGCCGATCGCGTCCTGGTACAGGATACGCGCCTTCGTGCCGACGACGAGCCTATTCTTCTCCGCGTCCCGTATCCAGGCCCAGTTATCGCGGTCCTGCCCGCGTCGGTTCGGGTCGATGCAGGCCATCGCGGCGGCGTCGGTCTTGCGCAGGTCCTCGTCCTTGCCGGACAGGCAGACCCAGCGGAACGGCCCGTAGCCGTAGTCGAACAGTTCCGGCCCCAGGATGTCCTCGACGTAGCTCGGGAAGACGAAGCCGTCCTTCTCGTCGACGCCGTTCTTGGAGACCTCGCGCACGCCGGCGTCGTAGACCGCCTTGAGGAACGAGTTTCCGTAGTCGAAGAAGTAGGTACCCTTGCCGGTCAAGCGCCCGATCACGTCGAAGTGACGGCGCAGGCTCTCGTCGACGAGGGAGCGGAACCGGGCCGGATCCTCCGCCAGCAGGCGGGTGCGCTCCTCGAACGAGACGCCCGCGGGGCAGTACCCGCCCTCGTACGCGGCGTGGCAGCTCGTCTGGTCGGACAGGAGGTCGATCCGCACGCCGTGGGAGTCGGCGTACTCGAGCAGGTCGACGATATTGCCTAGGTAGGCGACCGCTATCGGCTCCCCCTTCGAACGGGCCTCCTCCGCCCGGGCGAAGGCGCCGGCCACCGTTTTCTCGACGCGGTCGACCCAGCCCTGGGAATGCCTCGTGACGACGCGGCTCTCGTCGACCTCGGCGATTATGGAGCTGGCCCCGGCTATGACGGCGGCCTTGCCCTGGGCGCCGGACATGCCGCCAAGGCCGGACGAGACGAACAGCTTGCCGCGGAGGTCGCCGTCACGCGCGACCCCCAGCTTCAGGCGGCCGGCGTTGAGCAGCGTATTGAAGGTACCGTGGACGATGCCCTGCGGGCCTATGTACATCCAGCCGCCGGCGGTCATCTGGCCGTAGTTGGCCACGCCGAGGGCCGCCGCGTGGTTGAAGTCCTTCTGATTGTCGAACATGCCTATCATCAGGCCGTTCGTGATTACGACGCGCGGCGCCAGCTCGTGGCTCTTGAACAGGCCGAGCGGATGGCCGGACTCGATGACGAGGGTCGTCGACTGGTCGAGCCGCTCGAGGTACTGCCTGATGAGCCGGTACTGCATCCAGTTCTGGCAGACCTGGCCGGTCTCGCCGTAGGTGACGAGCTCGTAGGGATAGAGGGCCACGTCGAAGTCGAGGTTATTGTCGATCATCACCTGGAAGGCCCTACCCTCGACGCAGGCGCCGGCGTAGGCGTCTATCGGCTTGCCGTAGAGCCTGCCCTCCGGCCTGAAGCGATAACCGTAGATGCGGCCCCGCTCCCGGAGCTCATCGGCGAACTCGGGGGCCAGGCGCGCGTGCCATCGCTCGGGCACGTAGCGGAGGGCGTTTTTGACGGCGAGCGCCTCCTGGGCTCTCGTCAGGCGGGCCTCGCGCCGAGGCGCACGGCGGATGCCGTCCTCGAACACGGGATCGGGCGGCAACTCGTCGAAATCCAGCCTCAGGCCTCCGGCTCTATCGTTCGTGACCATGGTATCTCCTCGCATCGCAGTCTATCCATCATAGCACCCCCGGCGATGGCTGAACAGAACGCCCGCCGGCGATAACCCCTCAGCCGACGGACGCGACTCCCATCGCCGCCTCGGCGGCTGCCAGCGCTGCCCCGTCGGACACGAGGGCTTCGGCGGCCTTGATGTCGTCCTGCATCACGCGGTCCCGCTCGACCATCGGCGCCACCGAGCGCAGGGCGCGGTACGCGGCCCTCGTGGCGGGCGAGAGGCCGTCCGGGCCGCCGAGCAGGTCGATGGCCTGGCACGCGGCCAGCAACTCGAGGGCCAGCACCGTCCTGGCGTTGCCGAGAATCTCTCGCGCCTTACGTGCCGCTATCGTCCCCATGGAGACATGGTCTTCCTGGTTGGCGCTCGACGGTATCGAGTCGACGCTGGCCGGATGGGCCAGGACCTTGTTCTCGGAAACGAGCGAGGCGGCGGTATACTGCACGATCATGAAACCGGAGTTCAGGCCGCCATCCCGTACGAGGAAGGCGGGCAGGCCGTTCGACAGGGCCGGGTTGACGAGGCGCTCGAGGCGGCGCTCCGACACGTTGGCCAGCTCGGCGAGAGCGATGCCCAGGAAGTCCATCGCGAGCGCTACCGGCTGGCCGTGGAAGTTGCCGCCGGAGATGATGTCGCCGCCCGATGGGTCGTCGGGGTTGGCGAAGATAAGCGGGTTATCGGTCGCGGCGTTCAGCTCCCGCGACACCGCGTCGACGACGTAGCGTATGGCGTCGCGCGAGGCGCCGTGGACCTGCGGCACGCAGCGCAGGGCGTAGGCGTCCTGAACGCGTTCCTGACCCTGCCTGGTCGTATACGACGAGCCGTCGAGCAGGGCGCGGAGGCGGGCCGCGCAGGCTATCTGGCCCGGCTGCCCGCGTACCTCGTGCACGCGCGGGTCGTAGGCGTCGACGATACCGCGTAGCGCCTGCGAGGTCAGCGCCGCCACCACGTCGGCGGTCAGCGCCAGCCGCTCGGCGTCGTAGGCGGCGAGCGCGGCGAGGGCGGTCATGCATTGGGTGCCGTTGATGAGCGCGAGGCCCTCCTTGGCGGCGAGCTCGACCGGTGCCAGACCTGCGCCGGCGAGCGCCTCGGCGGACGACATCCGCCTTCCCTTATAGCAACACTCCCCCATACCGCAGAGAGCTATGGCGACATGGGACAAGGGGGCGAGGTCGCCCGATGCGCCGAGGGAGCCTTTCTCGGGCACCACCGGCGTCACGCCGGTGTTCAGCATGTCGAGCAGGGCCTGGGCGGTGGACAGCCTAGCCCC
>Ga0209717_1002001_pt1 | contig 20526 bp, 16 predicted proteins | sample AD_UKC048_MetaG_FD_184418 | JGI IMG/M metagenome (GOLD analysis project Ga0209717, IMG submission 184418) | Active sludge microbial communities of municipal wastewater-treating anaerobic digesters from USA - AD_UKC048_MetaG (SPAdes) (version 2) | ecosystem: Engineered > Bioreactor > Anaerobic >... | reverse complement strand
CGCAACTGGGCCAGCGCGCGCTGCACCGTTTGCTCGCGCACCGCGCCGCGGTCGCCGTCGAGCTGCAGCCGTTCGGCAAGCAGCACCTCGTCGCCGTGGGCGATGGCCAGCCAGACCGTGCCCACCGGCTTGCCCGGCACGGCGCCCCCCGGCCCGGCAATGCCGGTGACGGCGACGGCCCACTGCGCGTAGGAAGCGCGCAGCGCGCCGCTGGCCATGGCACGCACCACCGGCTCGCTGACCGCGCCGTGCAGTTCGATCAGCGTGGCCGGCACGCCGAGGCATTCGTTCTTCGCCTCGTTCGAGTAGGTCACGAAACCGCGCTCGAACCAGTCGCTCGAGCCGGCCACCGAGGTGCAGGCGGCGGCGAACAGGCCGCCGGTGCACGATTCGGCCGCGACGAGCTTTTCGCCGCGTGCGCGCAGCGCCTCGCCGAGCGCGAGCACCTCGGCCTCGAAGCGCCTCACCAGGCCCTCCACAGCGCGATCACCATCAGCGTGCACAGCGCGGCGACGAGGTCGTCGAAGAGGATGCCGAAGCCCTGCGCCCAGCCGATGGGCTGGCTGCGGCGGATCTTGAACAGCTTGTCGGCCCAGGCCACCGGCCCTGGCTTGGCGGCATCGAAGAAGCGGAACAGGACGAAGGCCCCCGCCTGCGCCCAGAAGCTGGCCGGCGTGATCAGCCACAGGATCAGCCAGAAGGCGATCACCTCGTCCCAGACGATGGCGCTCGGGTCCGCCGTGCCCATGTGGCGCGCGGTGGCGGTGCAGGCCCACCATCCCACCGCCAGCGAGCCGAGCAGTACCGCGGCCCAGTGCAGGTCGCCCAGGCCGGGGCGCAGCAGCAGGTAGGCCGCCCAGGCCCACAACGTGCCGACCGTGCCGGGCGCGAACGGCGCCAGACCGGCGCCGAAACCGAGCGCGATCGGATGCGCCGGGTGGCTGAACATGAAGCGCCAGCCCGCGCGGCGCGCCGGCGTCATGGGCGGATTCAGCGGCGGATTCACCGGCGGCGGGGTCGGCGGGAGGTCGTTCACGAGCGGAAATGGTCGAAGGAGCCGAAGGTGTGCGGCACCTGGCGACCCGATGAATCGACCAGCCGCAGCGCCGCACCGGTTTCGATGCGGCCGATGCGCGTGGCGGCCACGCCGGCGCGCCGCGCCGAGGCCTGCACTGCATCGGCCGAAGTGGGTGCAGCGGTGAAGATCAGCTCGTAGTCGTCGCCGCCGGCCAGCGTGCACTCGCGTTGCCAGGCCAGGCTCTGCGCGGCCAGCACGGCACTGCGCGGCACGGCATCGACGTCCACCACCGCACCCACGCCGGAGCGGCGCAGCACATGGCCGAGGTCGCCGAGCAGCCCGTCGGACACGTCGATCGCGCTCGTCGCGATGCCACGCAGCGCCAGGCCGAGGGCGACGCGCGGCTGGGGCTGCTCCATGGCGGCGCGCACGGACTCGAAGGCCGCCGCGTCCAGCGCGAGCTGGCCGCGGAACACTTCGAGCGCCAGGCGCGCATCGCCGACCGTGCCGCTGACGTAGAGGTCGTCGCCCGCGCGGGCACCCGAACGCAGGAGCGCCTGCCCCGGCGGCACCTCGCCCATCGCGGTGATGCAGATGTTCAGCGGCCCCTGCGTGGTGTCGCCGCCGACCAGCTCGATGCCCTGCGCCTCGGCCAGCGCGAACAAGCCGCGCGCAAAGCCTTCGAGAAACACCTCGTCGGCACGCGGCAGCGCCAGCGCCAGCGTGAACCCCAGCGGCTGCGCGCCGCAAGCGGCCAGGTCGCTGAGGTTGACCGCCAGCGCCTTGTGGCCCAGGCGATCCGGGGCCACGGTGGACAGGAAGTGCCGGCCTTCCACCAGCATGTCGCTGGACACCGCGACCTGCATGCCGGCCGAAGGCGCGAGCAGCGCGCAATCGTCGCCGATGCCCAGCGCTGCGCGCCGCACGTCGCGTGTGAAGTACTTGCCGATCAGGTCGAATTCGCCCAGGGACATTCCGCGATTGTCGCCGCGCGGCGTCAGGCGTCCGGGCCGACCTCGCGCAAGAGATTCGCGAGCTCGACAGCAGAGCGCACGTCCATCTTCTCGAACACCCGAGAGCGATGCACTTCCACCGTGCGCACGCTGATGTCCAGCGCGTCGGCGATCAACTTGTTCGGCCGGCCTTCGATGACCAGTCGCATCACGTCGCGCTCGCGTTCGGTGAGCTCGGCCAGTCGCCTCTTCACGGACTCACGCCCCAGGCGTGTGCGGATCGCCGCCTCGCTGCGCTGCAGCGCCTGCTCGATGCGGTCGACCAGCGCGTTGTCGGAGAAGGGCTTCTCGACGAAGTCGAAGGCACCACGCTTGACGGCGGCCACGGCGGTGGGCACATCGCCATGGCCGGTCAGGAAGATCACCGGCAGCGCGCCGAGCACGCCGAGCTCGGCCAGCCGCTCGAACAGCGACAGGCCACTCATGCCGGGCATGCGCACGTCCAGGAGCAGGCAGCTCGGCGCGCCGGGCCAGTCGGCCAGCGCCTGCGGCGACTTGCCGGCGAGCATGGCCTCGAAGGCCTCGGCGCTGGCAAATCCTTCGGAGAGCAGCCGGCGCGAGCGCAGCAACCAGCCCAGGGCGTCGCGCACCACGTCTTCGTCGTCGACCAGGTAGACGATGGGCAGGCCCAGGGCTGAGGCGGAGTTCATGAGGGAAGTTCGGCGGCGGCGTCCGGAGGCTCGGCCGCGAGCGCCGCCGCGGCGGCACGCTCCCTGGCCTCGGACGGCAGGGTAAACCGAAACTCGGTGCCCCGGCCAGTGCCGACGCTGGCGAGGTTGACGAAATCCAGCGCCCCGCCGTGCTGCTCGATCACCGTGCGGCACAGGCTCAGGCCCAGGCCCATGCCTTCGCTGCGTGTCGTGAAGAAGGGCGTGAACAGCCGCGTTGCCACGTCGTCTGCGATGCCGGGGCCGCGGTCGACGACGCTGAAGGTGACCCAGCGCTCGTGCGTCTGCCGGGCGCGCAGCGTGAGCACGCGGTCGGCCAGCTCGGTGTTCGTCTCCATCGCCTGGATGCCGTTGCGCGTCAGGTTGAGCAGCACCTGCTCGACCATCGTGCGATCGCACACCACGCGCGGCGGAGGGTCAGGCAGGTCGAGCTCGATGCGCGTGCCGCTCTTGCGCGCCTGCAGGCGCACCAGCGGCATCACTGCGTCGAACAGCACGTCGGCGCGCACCGCCTCGCGCGCCTGCTCCCGGCGACGCACGAAGTCGTGCACGCTCTTGATGACGCGGCCGGCGCGCTCGGCCTGCTCGGCAATGCGCTGCGCAGCCTGGCGCAGCATGGCCGGCGCCTCGGGGTCAGCGGGCCTGCCCGCCTCGAGCAGGTTCAGCGACCCCGCCGCGTAGCTGGCGATCGCCGCCAGCGGCTGGTTCAGCTCGTGGCTGAGCAGCGAGGCCATCTCGCCCACCGTGGCCAGCCGCGCGGTGGCCTGCAGGCGCTCCTGCTGCTGGCGCGACAGTTCCTCGACGCGGCGCTGGGCGCTGACATCGAGCACGCTGCTCATCCAGCCGGTGTGGCGGCCCTGGCCATCGACCAGCGGGGCCTCGAAGATCAGCACCGGAAAACGCTCGCCGTTGCGGCGCATGAAGATGGTCTCGAAGCCGGCGCGCGCCTCCTGCGTCGAGCGCCCGGGCACGGCCGGCGGCCCGCCCAGCCGCACGCTCTGCCGGCGCGCATAGTCGGCGGCCAGCTCGGGCGGCCAGTAGGGCGGCGTGCTCGGGCCCATCAGCTCGGCCTCGCCGAAGCCGACCATCTCGCAGAACGCCGGGTTGACGTGGGTGATGCGCCCGCTCAGGTCGCGCGCGCGCAGCCCGGTGACGAGCGAGTCTTCCATCGCCTTGCGGAACGACAGCGCCTCGGCCAGGCGAGCTTCCGCGCCGGCGCGGCGGCGCACGTCGCGCACCAGCAGGCCCACCACCACGGCGAGCGCCAGCGACAGGCCGAACACCAGTGCCACGGCCAGGTTCGGGATCAGGCTCGGGCTGCCGACGGCACTGTCCACGCGCAGCTGCAGCCCCTGGCCGGGCAGGTCGATGACCCGCTCGGCCACGAACACGCCGGCGCCACGCCGCGCGCCGGCACGCGCCAGGCGCGTGCCGTCGCCCTCGATGAAGGAGAACTCATGGCCGCGCGACATTTCCGCGCCGACCGATTCCTCGAGCAGGCGGCCGAGTGCGAGCGTGGCGATCACCACGCCGTCGCGCTGGCCGGCACGCTGCAAAGGCACGCACAGGTCCATCACCTCCAGGCCCAGGCCGTCGCTCAGCGGCACGAAATAGCTGCGCGAGAAGGCCGGGGCGGCCAGCCGCAGCGCGCCGGCGCAGGCGAGCTGGGCCTCGAGCTCGATGTCCTCTCGTGCGATGCGGGTGAACACCGGCCCCTGGTAGGGCGAGTCGACCGCGTCGGCGATGTGCATGCGAGGGTCGCGCCGCTCGATGCGCATCAGGTCGCGCCGCGAATGAAGCAGCGTCGCGGCCTCGCTGCGCCAGCGTGCCGCGCCAGGGTCGTTCCATTGCAGGGCCTGCAGGCTCTGCTGGTGGCGCGACAGGGCCTGGCGCACATCGGCCGCCGCCGCCGTGGCAGCGGACTCGACCAGGTCCTGCGCGCGCACACGCTCGTAGTTGGCGGTCAGGAACACCAGCAACGACTGCGCCACCACCAGCAGCGCCACCAGCGCCCCCCACAGCACGAGCCGCCGCCCGCGCGGGCGCGGCGGCGGTGCGTCGATCGACAGGGCTTCGTTCATGGCGCGGCTCAGCCGCGAGTATTCACGCGGATGGGTCAAAGCAGATACGCAGTTTCGCGCATGGGTTCATGCCGAACCTGCAGCCACACTCCGCCCTGGAACGTCGGGGCCGACTCCTACAATCCGCTTCCCCGCGCCAGTGGGCGAGCCACCAGACACAGCGAGACAACGACATGTCCAACGCCGACGACAAGCGCGCCGAACTGCGCCGTGCAGCCCTCGAGTACCACGAGTTCCCGACGCCGGGCAAGGTGGCGATCGCGGCCACCAAGCAGCTCGTCAACCAGCGCGACCTGGCCCTGGCCTACTCGCCCGGCGTGGCGGCGGCCTGCGAGGAGATCGTCGCCGACCCGGCCAACGCCTTCCGCTACACCTCGCGCGGCAACCTGGTGGCCGTGGTCACCAACGGCACCGCGGTGCTCGGCCTGGGCGACATCGGCCCGCTGGCGGCCAAGCCGGTGATGGAAGGCAAGGCGGTGCTGTTCAAGAAGTTCGCCGGCATCGACGTGTTCGACATCGAGGTCGCGGAGAAGAACCTCGACAAGCTGATCGACATGATCGCGGCGCTCGAGCCCACCTTCGGTGGCATCAACCTCGAGGACATCAAGGCGCCCGACTGCTTCTACGTCGAGCGCGCGCTGCGCGCACGCATGAAGATCCCGGTCTTCCACGACGACCAGCACGGCACGGCCATCGTCGTCGGCGCGGCGATGCTCAACGCGCTGAAGGTCTCCGGCAAGGACATCAAGAAGGTCAAGCTGGTCGCCTCCGGCGCGGGTGCGGCGGCGCTGGCTTGCCTGGGCTTGCTGCTCAAGCTCGGCCTGCCGCGCGAGAACATCTGGGTCACCGACCTGGCCGGTGTGGTCTACGAAGGCCGCAAGGAGCTGATGGACGAGGACAAGGCGCAGTTCGCGCAGAAGACCCCGCATCGCACGCTCGCGCAGGCGATCGTCGGCGCCGACATCTTCCTGGGCCTGTCGGCCGGCGGCGTGCTGAAGAAGGAGATGGTCGCGACGATGGCGAAGAATCCGTTGATCTTCGCGCTGGCCAACCCGAACCCGGAGATCCTGCCCGAGGACGTGAAGGCGGTGCGCGACGACGCGATCATCGCCACCGGCCGCACCGATTACCCGAACCAGGTCAACAACGTCCTGTGTTTCCCGTACATCTTCCGTGGTGCGCTCGACTGCGGCGCGACGACGATCACCGACGAGATGGAGATCGCTGCGGTGCACGCGATCGCCGAACTCGCGCAGGCCGAGCAGAGCGAGGTGGTGGCGGCGGCCTATGCCGGCGTGACGCTGAGCTTCGGGCCGGAGTACCTGATCCCCAAGCCCTTCGACCCGCGCCTGATGATGAAGATCGCACCGGCGGTGGCGAAGGCGGCCGCCGATTCCGGCGTGGCTTCGCGGCCGGTGAAGGACTTCGACGCCTACCGCGAGAAGCTACAGACCTTCGTCTACGCCTCCGGGCAGACGATGAAGCCGATTTTCGCGCTGGCCAAGCGCGCTGCGACCAAGCGCGTGGCCTACGCCGAGGGCGAGGAGGAACGGGTGCTGCGCGCCGTGCAGGTGGTGGTCGACGAAGGCCTGGCGCGGCCCACGCTGATCGGCCGGCCGGCTGTGATCGCGCAGCGCATCGAACGCTTCGGCCTTCGCCTGAAGGAGGAGCTCGACTACGACGTTGTCAACGTCGAGAACGACCACCGCTACCGCGACTTCTGGCAGACCTATCACCAGATGACCGAGCGCCGCGGCGTGACGGTGCAGGTCGCGAAGATCGAGATGCGCCGGCGCCTGACGCTGATCGGCTCGATGCTGCTGCACAAGGGCGAGGTCGACGGCATGCTCTGCGGCACCTGGGGCACCACGGCCTCGCACCTGTTCTACATCGACCAGGTGATCGGCAAGCGCCATGGCGGCAGCCCGAGCACGCAGCAGGACGTGCGGGTCTACGCCTGCATGAACGGGCTGATGCTGCCGGGACGCCAGGTCTTTCTCGTCGATACCCACGTGAACGCCGACCCGAGCGCCGAGGAACTGTCCGAGATCACCGTGATGGCCGCCGAGGAGATGCTGCGTTTCGGCGTGCAACCCAAGGCCGCGCTGCTGTCGCACTCCAACTTCGGCAGCAGCGATCACCCGAGCGCCATCAAGCTGCGCCGCACGCTGGCGCTGCTGCGCGAGCAGGCCCCCTGGCTGGAAGTCGACGGCGAGATGCACGGCGACGTCGCGCTCGACGGCGAACTGCGCCACGCCTTGATGCCGCGCAGCACGCTCAAGGGCGACGCCAACCTGCTGGTGCTGCCGAACATCGATGCCGCCAACATCTCCTACAACCTGCTGAAGACCGCGGCCGGCGGCGGCATCGCGATCGGGCCGGTGCTGCTCGGCGCCGCCAAGCCGGTGCATGTGCTGACGCCGTCAGCAACGGTCAGGCGCATCGTGAACATGACGGCCCTGACGGTCGCTGACGCCAACGCGGCACGCTGACACGAATCGGTCATGCAGAGCGATTGAATGGCTCGCCAAGCCCGGCAAACTCCTGGGGAATTGCTGCGCCGCACACGATGGCGTGCACCCCTGGACTGTGCTGTCTATCGCCTCTAGAGTTCGATTCATCAAAGCTCTTATTAGAAGTGTGCAGTTACTAGCATAACCTGCGCCCTGCCCCAATTTGAGGCAGCGGCTTGAGGTTTTGCGCCCATTTCTGTACCATCACGGTTTCTGGATTCAGGGATTACCCGTGTCTTCCTCCGGTCGGTCGCTGCGGTGGCAGGTGCTTCGCAAGGTGGGGCTCGCCGCCGTGGTGGCCGGAGCGAGTCTGGCAGGTGCAATGCTTCCGAACGAAGCGCTGCAGGCCAGGGAATCGGTCTCGTCCCGGGTGTCGCTCGCCGAGCTGCCACCCGAGGCCGTGAAGACACATCGGTTGATCCTTTCCGGCGGGCCCTTCCCGTATTCGAAGGATGGCTCGGTGTTCGGTAACCGTGAACGGCAGCTTCCCGCACAAACGCGCGGCTTCTATCGCGAATACACCGTCAAGACACCGGGCGCATCCAACCGGGGAGCCCGACGGATCGTCTGCGGCGGGAAGACGCCCACCGCACCGGAAGCCTGTTACTACACCGCCGATCACTATGCGAGCTTCCGCCGCATCGTGGAGTGAGCGGCGCCAGCGGAATCACGTGACACGAGGAGGAACGAGACCATGCTCTTGCAGACCGTCCGTCCAAACATTGTTCAGGCCATACGCGCGTACCGCGTCGAGGATCTGATGGCCGCCGCCGAAGGCGCCGGCCAGCACTTCCTCTATGCGAACCTGACCGCTGCGCAGTCGAAACAGGAGGTGCTGGAAAGCATCGCCCAGTCGTTCATGTTCCCGGCCCATTTCGGCAAGAACCTGGACGCGCTGTACGACTGCATGACCGACCTGGTGCACAAGTCCGGCTCGCAGCCGGGCTTCGTGGTGGTGCTGGAACAGCTGCCCGACAACCCCCGCTTCGACCGTGAGGCCCGCGAGCAATTGCTCGACGTCTTCCGCGACGCTGCCGACTACTGGGGGGAACGACGAATACCGTTCAGGTGCTTCTATTCTTTTCAGTAGCCCGCTCCCAGGAACAAGGGTCATGGGAGCGGGCGACGGAAACGACCCAGAGCGTCGCCGAGAAGCCGGCCAAGCCGGCGGCCAAGAGCGCAGCCAATGCCAGCTTCGGCATGAACATGCCGATGATGAGCAGTGCGTTCGACACTGCGATGTGGCTGAACGCCGCCTGAAACAGCGACTTTGCTGAACCACGACGGCGGCCTGCGGGCCGCCGTTGTCATTCGGGCGTGCGGCAGGCGGCGGCCAGTGCCAGATATTCGGCCACCGGCACCTCTTCAGCGCGCCGCTGCAGGTCGAACGGCGCGTCGCAGCCGCGCGCCTCGAGCCAGCGGCCCAGCGTGTGCCGCAGCAGCTTGCGGCGCTGCGAGAAGGCGACGGTGACGAGTTCGCCGAGCAGCACCGAATCCACCGCCTGCGTGCCCGGCAGCGGCTGCATGCGCACCACGGCCGAATCCACTCGCGGTGGCGGCTCGAAGGCCTCGGGCGGCACGTCGAGCAGCGACTCGATGTCGTAGCGCCATTGCAGCATCACGCTCAGGCGCCCGTAGTCCTTGTTGCCGGGGCGGGCGGCCATGCGCTCGACCACCTCCTTCTGCAGCATGAAGGTCTGGTCGACCACACGCGAGGCCACCGCGAGCAGGTGGAACAGGATCGGCGTCGAGATGTTGTACGGCAGGTTGCCCACCACGCGCAGCGGCTGGCCGAGCCGATCGGCCAGCGCCGCGAAATCGACCTTCAACACGTCGGACTCGACCACGTCGAGCCGCGGGTTGCGGCGCAGCCGCGCCGCCAGGTCGCGGTCGAGCTCGATCACCGTCAGCCGCTCGCAGCGCTCGAGCAGCGGCCCGGTCATCGCGCCGAGGCCGGGGCCGATCTCGACCAGCGCCTGACCGGGCCGCGGGTCGATCGCCGCGACGATCGCGTCGATCACCCCGGCATCGGCGAGGAAGTGCTGCCCGAAACGCTTGCGGGCGATGTGGCCCATGGCCTCAGAGCGGCGCTTCGCGCATCTCCACGTAGGCGCGTGCGCGCAGTTCGCGCAGCCACTCCGTGTAGGCGTCGTCGAACTTCTGCTCGCGCAGCACGTTGCGCGCCTGCTCGCGCTGCTGCTTGAGGTCCAGCGACACGGCACGGCGGTCGGTCACCTGGATCAGGTGCACGCCGAAACGCGACACCACCGGTTCGGAGATGCCGTTGATCGCCAGCCGGTTCATCGTCTCCTCGAACTCGGGCACGAAGGTGCCAGCCCCGGCCCAGCCGAGGTCGCCACCGAGCGCGGCACTGCCGTCTTCGGAGTTGTCGCGGGCCAGTTGGTCGAAGCTCGCCTTGCCGCTCTCGATCTGCTGCTTGAAGCCGGCCAGGCGCTTCTGCGCTGCCTCGGCGGACAGCTGCGCCGACGGGCGCAGCAGGATGTGCCGCGCACGGGTCTGCTGCATGCGGAAGGCCTCACCCTCGCGCTTGTCGACCAGCTTGAGCAGGTGGAAGCCTGCGCCGGTGCGCAGCAGCTCCGGCGCCACTTCGCCGGTCTTGAGCGAGCGCACCGTGGACACGAACACATCGGGCAGGCGCTCGGCCGTGCGCATGCCGATGACCCCGCCGGCGGCGCGGTTGCTGTCTTCGGAGAGTTCGCGCGCCACCGCCTCGAAGGCCTCGCCGGCCTGCACGCGCTTCTGTGCGGCTTCGGCCCTTTCGCGGCGGCGCGCCGTGTCGGCGGCGCTGGCGCCTTCGGGAACCGTCACCAGGATCTGCGCGATGTTGTACTCGGCCACGGCGCTGGCGGCCTCGCGGCGCTTGTCGAGGTACGCGTCGACGTCTGCGTCGGTGACACGGATGCGCGCCTGCACCTCGCGCTCGCGCACGCGCTCGGTGAGCAGCTGGTCGCGCACGTTGGTGCGAAAGCGCGCGTAGTCGATGCCTTCCTTGCGCAGCCGCTCGCGCAACTGCGCCATGGTGATCTGGTTCTGCACGGCCACGTTGCCGACGGCGCGGTCGAGGTCGACGTCGTCGACGCGCTGGCCGCTGTCGCGCGCATGGGTCAGTTGCACGCGCTCGTCGATCAGTGCGTCCAGCACGTCGCGGTAGAGCTGGTCGTCGGGCGGCAGCGTGGCGCGTTGCCGCGCCGCGTCGGCGCGCACGCGGCTGATACGCGTCTGCACCTCGGAGGCGGTGACGAGCTCCTGGTTGACGATGGCGACGATGTAGTCACCGTTGCGCAAAGGCGCAGCCTTGCCTTGCGCGTGCAGCAACGGCGCAGTGGCAGACAGCAGGAGGGCCAGCAGCACGGGCCTCAGGACGAACAGGGCATCAGTCATAGGTACTCAGCACGGCAGGCGTACTGCGCTCGTCGCGCAGCAGCCGGTAGCCGGGGATATTGTCCTTCAAGACCTGCAAGGGGTTGGAACCGAGCCGGGACAGGCCGACCAGCTCCAGTTGCAGCAGCAAGCGCGTGGTCGCCTCGCTGCGGCCGGTCGACAGCCGTTCGGCCACCACGCGCCCGATCCAGCAGCCGGCGTCGTACTCGAGGCCGAGCACCGAATCGGTGATGCGGCTGTCGCGCACGCTGTAGTTGATGCGCCCGACGCTGTACCAGCTGCCCTGGCAGGCGCCTCCTGCCGAGCCCTCGGCAGCGGACTCCGGCGGCGTGCGGCCGTACAGCGGCCACTGCCAGCCCAGCTCGACCTGCTCGCTCAGGCCACGCGCCAGGCGATAGGTGGCGCCGAAGGTTCGGTACGGGCCTGGCGAGTAGCGCGCGCCGATGATCGAGCGCACGGTGCGCTTCAGATCGGGGCTGTACTGGACCGAGCCATCCAGCGTCCAGCGCTTGTAGAGGTTGGTCGAGCCGAGCAGCAGCACGTCGGAGAAGCGCTGCGTGAGCGGGGTGCACTCGGGCGCGACCAGCGGGTCGGCGGAGGGGGTGCACTCCGAGGTGATCTTCTGGTCGCGGAACAGATATCGCTGCACCACGCCGAGCCGCAAGGCCTCGGCACCGCTTGCCGGGTCGAGGAATCGGGTGGTCACGCCGGCGGTGAGCTGGTGGGCATCGGAGACGCGATCGACGCCCGAGAACGCGTTCTCGGCGTACAGCGATTCGAAGTTGAAGTCCTTGGGTGCTGCATCGAACGCCAGCCGCGCATCCTGCGTGCGGTAGGGCGTGTTCACGTACATCAACCGAGGCTCCAGCGTCTGCCGCACGTCGCGGCCGAACCAGTTGGCCTCGCGCTCGAGCTGCCACTGGCTGTCGACGCTGAAGGTCGGGATGGCACGCGACAGGCCTCGCCGGCCGCCCAGCGGCTCGTCCAGCGAATAGGCCGCCGCATTGAGCGACAGCCGCGGCGTCAACGTCCAGCCCGGCGCGACAAAAGGCCGCGCGACGCTGCCCAGCGCGTGCCAGCGAACGCCCACCGGCCGTGCCTCGGCGAGCAGGTCGCCGCGGCCGTCGGTGGGCTCGGCGAAGCGGTTCAGTTCGGTCTCGAAGGCGATGTCGAACCCCTGGCCCGCACGATGGATGCCGCGCAGACCGACCTGCGGCGCACGGTCGTAGGGCGACTCGATGCGGCTCGCGTCGTCCTGGAGCACCTGCCAGCGCTGCACCCTGGCATAGCTCGTCCAGTCGCCGAAGAGTCGCTTCGCCTGCAGGTCGGTGGCCAGCAGGCGCGGCGTGACGCTCGCGACGGCGCGCGGGAAATCCTTCCAGTAGGCATCGTCGGACACGCGCAGGCCGGTGAACTGCATCGTCGCGCCCAGCGGCAGCTCGCTCTCGTGGGCGAGGTTGAGGGCGTAGCGCGACCGGCCGGTGAGGCGGTCGTTGGGCAGCAGGTGCAGGTTGGCCGTGCCCTGATAGCGCGGCTCGAGGTAGCGGAATTCGGTCTCGGCACCGACCCCGCGCTTGGCCGACAGCAGCGGCGTCAGCGTGGCATCGCGGTTCGGCGCGATGTTCCAGTAGTACGGCATCGAGAACTGCAGGCCGCTCTTGCTGTCCAGGTTCACGCTCGGCGGCAGCCAGCCCGACTTGCGCGCGTCGGTCAGCGGAAAGCTCAGCACCGGCGCGCCAAGGATCGGTACGCCGTAGAAGCGCAGCACGGCGTGCTCGGCGATGCCTTCGTTCGCCTCGAAGTCCATCTTCACGCGGTCGGTCGTCAGCAGCCAGGCCGGCCCGCCGGAGCCGTCGCTCGGGCAGCTGGTGTAGGTGGCGCCGGTGGCCACCGCACGCTGCTCGTCGAGGAAATCGATGCGCCGCGCCGTGCCCCCCGCGCCGGTGCGCCCGAAGTGGTAGGTCGGCTCGAGGAAGAAGCCCTCGAATCGCTGCACGTGCAACTGCAGCTCGGGGCCGCTGTAGACGTTGCCGTCGCGGCTGATGCGCACCTGGCCGCGCGCCAGCGCCAGGTCGTCGGGGTGGTCGTAGCTCAGCCGGTCGGCACGGATCACCAGCCCGCCGCGGCGGAATTCGGCGTCACCCTCGGCCAGCGTCTCCAGGTCGGGCCGGCCGCGCAGTTCGCGCGCGCGCAGGATGATCGGTAGCGCCCGCGTGCCTTCGCCGCGCGGCAGCGGCTGCAGATCGGTGGCGGTGCGCAGCTCGATCGCGCCCTCGTCCGATGCCGCGCCCTGGGCACGCACCATGCCGCAGGCTGCGAGCGCCAGCAACAGCGGCGTTCGGCGCAAGGCGCGAGGCAGGGACGAGCGAGTCGAACGAGGCACGTGCAGCAGTGAGAGCGGGGCACCGTGCGGCTTCGTCGGCGCGCGCATCGGAAGCTGCGCGCGTCCGCGGGACGGCGGGGTGGTTTGTAGAATCGATTATCCACGAGGGCCCCGCCCCGCAACGCCTTGACCCCATCTCCCGACTCCCCCGCCATCGCCTGGGCCGACCCGGCACGCCGAACGGCCTTCGAGCAGTGGCTGGCCGGCATCGCCGCGCGGCATGCCCTGGCCCCGGCGACGCTGCGCAGCGCCTCCAGCGACGCGAGCTTTCGCCGCTACCTGCGCATCGACGGTGCCGGTGGCGCCACCTACATCGTCATGGACGCCCCGCCGCCTCAGGAGGACGTGCGCCCCTTCGTCGCTGTGGCCGCCATGCTGCAAGGCGCCGGCCTGCACGCGCCTCGGGTGCTCGAGCAGGACGCCGCGCAGGGCTTTCTGCTGCTCACCGACCTGGGCTCGCGGCTGTACCTCGACGAACTTCACGCCGCCGTTGCACGCGGTGACTCGAAACTCGCCGACACGCTGATGCGCGACGCCATCGCCGCGCTGGTGCAGTGGCAGTCGCACGCCGATGCGAGCAGCCTCGCGCCCTACGACGACGCGCTGCTGCGTCGCGAGCTGGCGCTGTTCCCCGACTGGTGCGTGACGCGCGAATACGGCGTCGAGTGGTCGGCCGAGCAGCAGCGGCAATGGCAGGCCACCTGCGACCTGCTCGTCGCCAGCGCGCTGGCTCAGCCCACCGTGGCCGTGCACCGCGACTACATGCCGCGCAACCTGATGCTGGCGCAACCCAACCCGGGCATCCTCGATTTCCAGGACGCGGTGCGCGGCCCGATCAGCTACGACGTGGCCTCGCTGCTGCGGGATGCCTTCATCTCCTGGGACGAAGCCCAGGAGATCGACTGGGCGGTCCGGTACTGGGAGGCCGCGCGGCGTGCCACGCTGCCTGTGCCCGATGACTTCGGCGAGTTCTGGCGCCAGCTCGAATGGATGGGCCTGCAGCGCCACCTGAAGGTGCTGGGCATCTTCTGCCGCCTCAAGCACCGCGACGGCAAACCGAAGTACAGCCAGGACCTGCCGCGCTTCTTCGCCTACGCGCACAAGGTGGCCACGCGCTACAACGGCCTCGGGCCGCTGGCGCGGCTGCTCGAGCCGCTGATGGGCACCAGCCGCGTCGACGCGTTCTACTGAGCGCGCGTGGCTCGCTGCGTTTCGCAGCCGGCGGCGCTGAGCCAGGGGTCGCGGTCTTCGCCGCCGAACACGCTGACCAGGAAATCGACGAAGGCGCGCGTGCGCGCCGGTACGTGCTTGCGCGTGGGCATGGCGGCATAGATCGTTGCGTTGAACAGCCGCCATTCGGGCAGCACGCGTTCGAGCACGTGCTCGAGCAGCGCGTCTTCCACCACGAACGACGGCAGCCCGGCGACACCCAGGCCATGCAAGGCCGCGGCGTACAGCATGTCGATGTGCGTGGTCGCCAGCAGCGGCCGCTTGGGCGCCAGCGTGACGGTCTCTCCGCCTGGCTCGTCGTCGCCGAACGCACCGCGCAGGAAGGGCACCTCGCGCATCGCGCTGGGCAGCATGGCGTCGTGGTGCTCGAGTTCGCGCGGGTGATTCGGGCGCCCGCGGCGGTCGAGGTACTGCGGCGAGGCGCAGGCGATCACCTCGCTGCGCGCCAGGCGCCGCGCGACGAAGTCGCCGTCGAGTGGCCGCCTCGCCACCGACAGGATGGTGACGTCGAAGTTCTCGTCCACCGATTCCACCGGCCCCGGCGCCGACAACTCGATCGTCACCTTCGGGTATTGCTCGTGGAAGGTCGGCAGGTGCTTGGCCAGCTGATGGACGGCAAAGGCCGGCGGTGACAGCACGCGCAAGTGGCCACGTGGCTCGCTGCTCGCGGCGCTGGCCAGCGCTTCGGCTTCCTCCACCTCGGTGAGCACGAGGCGCACACGTTCCAGGTACAGCTCGCCGATGTCGGTCAAGGCCAGGCGGCGTGTGGTGCGGTTGATGAGCCGCGCACCGAGGTGCTCCTCGAGGTCGGCCACCAGGCGCGTGACAACCGCCGGCGAGAGGTTCAGCTCGCGCGCCGCACCTGCAAAGCTGCCGGCATCGATGACCCGCGAGAACACCCGCATCGAATGCAGTCGGTCCATTTCAACCTCTTGATTATTTCGTTGTCAGCAACGCCGTGTTCAATCTTATGCGCTTTATTGATTGATCGGCAATGCCTACAGTTCATCCCATCGATGAGCCCAACGCAACGACGCAGTGACTCACCGAGGCTGGACAAGACGGCAAACAACAACAAGGCCGCCCTGCCCGGAAACGTCAAACAACCTGTACTGAAGGAATTCATCATGAACACCAAGCAACTCTTCGCCGCCGCCGCCTTTGCCGTGATCGGCACCTCCGCCTTCGCCGTGGAAGCCGAACAGATCGTCCCGCAATCGGGCCAGCTGACCCGCGCTGAAGTCCAGGCCCAGGTGGCCCGCGCCCAGGTCACCGGCGAGCTGACCTTTGCCGGCGACAGCTACGGCGGCTTCAAGGCCGTGACCTGGGCGGCGCGCAAGTCGCCCCTGGAGCACGCCGCCACGCGCAGCCGCGATGAAGTGCGTGAGGAAGCCCGTGCGGCCGGCCGCGCGTCGACGTTCAACCAGCTCTACGTGGGCGGCTGAACCCGAACCAGGAACCGTGGACTTGTCCAGCAAGGCCGCCTTCGGGCGGCCTTTGTCGTTGCGGCCCGACAATACGCAGCCTGCCGATGCAACCGACATGCTGCGAATCACCGAACTGCGACTGCCGCTGAACCACCCCGAGCCCGCGCTGCGCGAAGCGGTGCTGGCACGGCTGGGCATCGCCGACGCCGCGCTGCGGGGCTTCACCCTGTTTCGCCGCGGCTACGACGCGCGCCGCAAGAGCGCCATCGTGCTCGTCTACACGCTGGACTGCGAGGTCGACGGCGAAGCCGACGTGCTCGCACGCCATGCCGGCGACCCGCATGTGCGCCCGGCGCCCGACACACGCTACCGCTTTGCCGGCCACGCGCCTGCGGACTTCGCCGCGCGCCAGCCACTGCGGCCGGTCGTCGTGGGTTTCGGCCCCTGCGGCCTGTTCGCCGCGCTGATCCTCGCGCAGATGGGCCTGCGCCCGATCGTGCTCGAGCGCGGCAAGGCGGTGCGCGAGCGCACCAAGGACACCTGGGGCCTGTGGCGCCAGCGCGAGCTGAACCCCGAGTCGAACGTGCAATTCGGCGAGGGCGGCGCCGGCACCTTCTCCGACGGCAAGCTGTGGAGCCAGATCACCGACCCGCGCCACCTCACGCGCAAGGTGCTCACAGAATTCGTCAAGGCCGGTGCCCCCGACGAGATCCTCTACGTCAGCAAGCCGCACATCGGCACCTTCCGCCTGGTCAGCATGATCGAGAAGATGCGCGCCGAGATCGAATCGCTGGGCGGCGAGGTGCGATTCAAGCAGCGCGTCACCGACCTGCGCATCGAGGCCGGCCAGGTGCGTGGCGTGACGCTGGCCGACGGCACGCAGATCGACGCCGAACATGTCGTGCTCGCACTCGGCCACAGCGCCCGCGACACCTTCGCGATGCTGCACGAGCGCGGCGTCCACATGGAGCCCAAGCCCTTCTCGGTGGGCTTTCGCATCGAGCACCCGCAGTCGCTGATCGACCGCGCGCGCTTCGGCCCGAACGCCGGCCACCCGCTGCTGGGCGCGGCAGACTACAAGCTGGTGCACCACGCGAAGAACGGCCGCTCGGTGTACAGCTTCTGCATGTGCCCCGGCGGAACGGTGGTGGCCGCCACCTCGGAGCCGGGCCGCGTGGTGACCAACGGCATGAGCCAGTACTCGCGCAACGAGCGCAACGCCAACGCCGGCATCGTGGTGGGCATCTCGGCACAGGACTATCGGCAGGACGGCCGCGCCGACGGGCCCGTGAATCCGCTGGACGGCATCGCCTTCCAGCGCGCGCTGGAGTCGCGCGCCTACGAACTCGGCGGCGCGAACTACGACGCGCCCGGCCAGCGTGTGGGCGATTTCATCGCCGGCCGGCCCTCGCGCGGCTTCGAGTCCGTGCTGCCCTCGTACACGCCGGGCGTGCGGCCGACCGACCTCGGCGAGCGCGGCCGCGAGAGCCTGCCGGTCTACGCGATCGAGGCGATCCGCGAGGCGCTGCCCGCCTTCGAGCGGCAGATCAAGGGCTTCTCGATGCCCGACGCGGTGCTCACCGGCGTCGAGACACGCACCTCGTCGCCGCTGCGCATCACGCGCGGTCGCGACTGGCAGAGCCTGAACGTGAAGGGCCTCTATCCGGCCGGTGAGGGGGCGGGGTATGCGGGCGGCATCATGTCCGCCGGCGTCGATGGCATCGAGGTGGCCGAGGCCGTGGGCCGTTCGATGCTCGGCCTGGCGCCCGCCGACGGCGGTGCCGCAGCGGGCCGTCAGCCGATGTTCACTGGGGCTTGACCAGCAAGTCCTGGATGGCGACCGACTTGACGGCAACTTCGTCGTCGTCGCCGCCGAGGTAGGCGTTCAGGCGATCCCGCATGTCGTCGGACAGGCGCGCGATGCCCTTGGGCGAGCCGATCTGTTCGCGCGTCTGCTGCGCGATGCTGACTTCCAGCAACAAGCCGACCTGCTGCGTGTTGCGCTGGATGGTGTTCTTGGCCACGGCTCCCGGCACGTCGAGCGCCACGCGCGCCTTGACCACCGTGCCGTCGACCGTGGTGGCCCGCACCTGCGGCAGGTTGACCCACTCCGGCGCTGCCTTCGCCGGCTCGACGTTCGACCAGGGCAGGTCGACCCAGGACATGCCCACCGAGATGCCGATCGGCACGGCAAGCAGGGCCGTCATCGCGACGGCGATCAGCACGAGGCGCCGGTTGTCCGTGGCCGGCTCGGCGAGGATGGGGGGCGGGGTCGCGGCCATCGGAAGTGTCTGAAGGATCAGGCTCGATTAGAGCCGCCCCGACACCGCCACAGCACCCCGATCAACGCAGCGAAACCACCGCTGATGTGGCGAGCGCCACGAAACTCGCGACTACGGGCAGGCCGCCATCACTTGTGCGACCGCCGCCGTCAGCTTCTTGCCGTACGGCACATGCAGGAACTCGTTCGGCCCGTGCGCATTGCTCTTCGGCCCGAGCACGCCGCAGACCATCATCTGCGCCTTCGGGAAGCCCTGCTGCAACATGCTCATCAGCGGGATCGTGCCGCCCTGGCCGATGTAGCCGCAGGGCGCGCCGAAGTGAGCGCCCGATGCCGCGTTCAGCGCGTCCTCGAGCCAGGGCGCCAGGCTCGGTGCATTCCAGCCGCTGGCCCCCTGAGCGCCGACGCGGCCATCGGCAGCGAAGGTCACGCGGGCGTTGTAGGGCGCGTTGTCTTCCAGCAGCGCCTTCAGTTCGGCAGCGGCGCGGTTGCCGTCGACCAGCGGCGGCAGGCGCAGCGACAGCTTGAACGCAGTATGCGGGCGCAGCACGTTGCCGGCGTTCTTCAGCTCCGGGAAGCCGTCGGCGCCGGTCACGCTCAGGGTCGGCTTCCAGGTGCGGTTGAGCAGCGCCTGCGTCGGGTCGGTGGTGGTGGGCAGGGTCGGGCCGCCATCGGCGCCGCAGGCCCAGGGAAAGCGCTTCCACACCTCGTCGCCGAGGATCCGCGCGGTGGCACGCGCCTGCTCGAGCCGATCGGCCGGGATCTCGCAATGGAAGGCCTGCGGCAGCAGGTTGCCGGTCTTCGAATCCTCGAGGCGATCGAGCACCTGGCGCAGGATGCGGAAGCTCGACGGCACCAGGCCGCTCGAGTCACCCGAGTGCACGCCTTCGGTGAGGATCTCGACCTTCAGCGTGCCGGTGACGTTGCCGCGCAGGCTGGTGGTGAGCCAGAGCTGGTCGTAGTTGCCGGCGCCGCTGTCGAGGCAGACGACGAGCGCCACGTTGCCCAGGCGCGGGCGCAGCAGGTCGATGTAGGCCGGCAGGTCGAAGGAGCCGCTTTCTTCGCAGCTCTCGATCACGCCGACACAGCGCGGCCGCGGGATGCCTTGCCTGTCGAGCGCGGCAATGGCGGTGATCGAGGCGTAGATCGCATAGCCGTCGTCGGCGCCGCCGCGGCCGTAGAGCAGGCCGTTCTCGTACTTCGGCGTCCAGGGCCCCAGGTCGTTGCGCCAGCCGTTGAACTCGGGCTGCTTGTCGAGGTGGCCGTACAGGCAGATGGTGTCGGCGCCCGGGCCGTTGCCGCCCGCCTTGGTGGCCGGCACCTCGAAGAAGATCACCGGCGTGCGCCCGGGCAGGCGCACCACCTCGAGTTTCAGGCCGGCGATCTTCTGGCCCTCGACCCAGCTCGCGGCGTCGCGCACCACGCGCTCGATGTGGCCGTTGGCCTGCCAGTCGGCATCGAACATCGGGCTCTTCGCCGGGATGGCGATGTAGTCGGTCAGCGCCGGGACGATCTGCTCGTCCCAGGCCTTCGACGCGAAGGCGGCGATCGCGGTGGCTTCGTCGGGCTGCAGTGGCAGCAGCGGGTCGCGGGCGTTCATGGCGGGCTCCTGGCGGGGGCGGAGCACGAGTGTAGAACTCTCTCAGGAGCCCTGCTGCAGCCACGCCTGCAGGCGCGTGAACACCTGCGCCTGCTCGGGCTCGTTGAAGATCTCGTGGTACAGCGGCTCGAACACCTGTGACTGCAGCACCGCCTTCGGCGCCGCGGCGGCGAACTCGGCGCTGCCACTCGGCGCAACACATCGATCGCTGCCGGCCCACATCAGCAAGGTCGGCACGCGCCAGCGCGGCGCGACGCCGCGCACGAATTCGCCGCCATCGACGATGAAGCGTGTCAGGCGCGGCGTGATCCGGTCGTGCACCAGCGGGTCGGCCACGTAGGCGGCCACCACCGCCGGGTCGCGCGACACCCAGGACGGTTCCAGCCCATTGGCCACGGCGAGGTTCGGCGCCAGCGGGCCGAGCGTGGCCAGCAGCAGCTTCTGGAACCCATTCATGCCGATGCGCAGCGCGGGAGACGACAGCACCAACCCATCGACCTCGCGATGCCAGGGCGCCGGCGCGGCCTGCAATCCTTCGGCGACGAAGCGCGCCGCGATCAATCCGCCCATGCTGTGACCGAGCAGCAGCAGCGGCCCAGTCGAACCGGCCCGGGCCGCGTCGATCACCAGAGACAAGTCACGCAGCAGGGCGTCGTCGCTGGCGATGCGGCCGCGCTCGCCGCCGCTGCGGCCGTGGCCGCGGTGGTCGTTCGCCAGCACGCGCCAGCCCCAGGCGTTGAGTTGCGCCGCCACATGGGCGTAACGCCCGCCGTGTTCGCCCAGCCCGTGCACGATCAGCACCGTGCCGCGCGGTGCGGCGTGCGGCCAGTCGTGCAGGAACAGGGGCAGTCCGTCGTCGGTGGAGAGGTTCGCTGGCATGGCGCCAGTGTAGGCAGGCGCAGCTGACCAC
>Ga0209717_1001995_pt1 | contig 20580 bp, 10 predicted proteins | sample AD_UKC048_MetaG_FD_184418 | JGI IMG/M metagenome (GOLD analysis project Ga0209717, IMG submission 184418) | Active sludge microbial communities of municipal wastewater-treating anaerobic digesters from USA - AD_UKC048_MetaG (SPAdes) (version 2) | ecosystem: Engineered > Bioreactor > Anaerobic >... | reverse complement strand
AGTTGAATAAGCAGAAATAAAAAAATCGGAAAAAGCTGCGAACAATTTCCGATTTAAGAAACGATTGAACCTAACAAATTAAATACAATCAATTACAAAATTATGAAAAAAAAACCAAAGAATAGTGGAATGTATTTTCCATTGTTCCAAAACAACCTGAAATTGAAACTAACCACTTTACTTATTTTGGTCGTCATGTTTAATCTTCGAGCCAATAGTTATGCCCAAACAAAGGTTAACTTGGAATTGAATAATACTACCGTGGAAACGGTTCTTGAAACGATCGAACAAAAAACAGATTTTCGATTCATTTACAAGTTGAATGATATCGACTTGAATCGTGTCATTTCTATTAAAGCAAAAAATGAAACGATTGATGTTGTTTTAGATAAGATATTCAAAGGGACTGCAACCGATTTTAAAGTCAGAGAAACTCAAGTCATCTTGAAAAAACTTGCTATAGAAAAAGAGGAAAAGGTAAAAATTATAAAGCAAACCGTAAAGGGAAAAGTGGTTGATGAAAACGGAATGCCATTACCAGGAGCATCGGTTGTTGAAGTAGCCACCAATAAAGCCGTTTCTACTGATGCTGATGGAAATTTTGAAATTACTGTTGAAAATAGTGATTCTGAAATCGTTGTGAGTTATGTAGGCTATAAAGAAAAGAGATTCTTGGCGAGCCTACAAAATACGACAATTAAACTATTTCCAGAAACAGCTGATTTGAAAGAAGTTGTTGTTATTGGTTACGGAACTTCTTCCAGAAAAGATGTGACGGGAGCTGTTTCATCAATAGCATCAAAAGACATGAACCAAGGGGCAATTGTGAATCCATTACAATTAATTTCTGGTAAAATGGCTGGGGTAAATATCACTCAAACAGGTAGTGAACCAGGGGCAACACCTAACGTTAGAATTCGAGGAATTTCTTCATTGATTGGAGGAAGTGATCCTTTAATAGTAGTTGATGGAGTTCAGGGAAATATGGATTTATTAAACCAAATCCCTCCAAGTGAAATCGCTTCAATGGACATTTTGAAAGATGCCTCAGCAACTGCAATTTACGGTTCAAGAGGTGCTGCAGGTGTTATCATTGTAAGTACTAAGAAAAACAAAGCAGGAAAAACATCCATTGAATATTCTGCTTCTACTGCAATGGATTATATTCCAAAAAAATTAGATATTTTAGATGCAAATCAATGGTGAGAACAAGCACAATTAGTAGGTGTTCCAGCTTCCGCCAATCACGGATCAGATACCGATTGGTATGGAATTTTGACTAAAAGCGGAGCAACACAAACACATACTTTATCATTTGGTGGAGGAACAGATACTTTTAGCTATAGAGCTTCCATCAGCGCTATTTTACAAGAGGGTGTTGTTATCAATTCGAATAATAATAAATACATTGGTAGAATTCAGGCGACTCAATCTGCCATAGATGACAAACTAAAACTGACATTCAATCTGAATACCGGAATCACGGAGTCAACCAATAGTATTGGAAGCATTGGAAGAGCAGCGTTTACATCTAATTTAATTACAAATGCATATGTAATGCGTCCAACCGATCCTGTTTACGATACGGATGGAACGACTTATTATACAGACCCAAATGTTTTCCAATATTTAAATCCTTATGCAGCGGCTCAAACGGTTACAAACGAAGGACAAAACGACAATTTGTTTGGAAGTCTTAAAGCCGATTTAGATGTATATGATGGTTTAACATTAGGCTGGTTTGGAAGTTGGAGAAAAACAAACAGTACCTATGGATATTATATGCCGGCGGAATCGACACTTGCTGCTGCAATTGACCAAAAAGGACAAGCAAACATCAGCAATAACAGACAAAACGAAAAATTGATGAATATCAGTCTTTCGTATAAAAAAGTGTTTGGAGACCATAGCATTAACGCCTTGGGATTATACGAATGGCAAAACCAGACCTATCAAGGTAATTTTGCGCAAGCCAGAGGGTTTATCAATGACATTGCCACTTATAATGCACTGCAATTGGGCGACTTGTCAAAAGTACAACCGGGAGATATGTCTTCTTATAAAAACGACAGAACCTTAGTTTCCTTCTTAGGACGTGTCAATTATTCCTATTTAAGCAGGTATTTGATTACAGCAAGTTTTAGACGAGATGGGGCTTCTGTTTTTGGATCAAATAATAAATGGGGAGATTTTCCATCGGCTTCTGTAGCTTGGCAAATCAACAAAGAATCCTTTATGGCAGACCAAAAAATATTCAACGACTTAAAACTACGTGTTGGATATGGTGTTACAGGAAACCAACAAGGATTGTATCCACAAAATTCGATCTCATTAGTGGGTGGTTCTGGAGTAACTTACTTTGGAGGTTCACAAATTACTAATTTCAATGTGACTCAAAATGCCAATGCAGATTTAAGTTGGGAGACCAAAAAACAAACCAATATTGGAATTGATTTTGCTCTTTTAGACAGCCGATTAAGAGGAACATTTGATGTTTATACAGCAACTACCGATAATCTTTTGTTTGATTATACCGTTCCTCAACCTCCTTACCCTTTCAATACCATCAAAGCAAATGTGGGAAGTATTCTAAACAAAGGACTGGAAATTTCATTGGGTTACGATTTGATAAAAAACGAAAATACAATCCTGACCCTTGCCGGAAATGTTTCATTCCTGAAAAATGAAGTGTTAAACTTGAGCGGAAGTATCAACGGAGTGCCATTGAATACGAATTATGTTCCTTGGGGTCCAAGTTCCTATTTGATAGAAGGACAGCCTATTGGGACTTTCAATATTCTGCACCATACCGGAAAAGACAATGCAAATTCCGAAACTGTACTTGATGTTGACGGAAATGGCATCATCGACCAAGGAAATACAAGTCCTGACCGTTTGATAAATGGTTCTGCTTTGCCAACATATACTTACGCTTTCAATCCTACTTTTGCACATAAAAACTTAGATATTTCTATGCTATTCAGAGGCTCAGGTGGAAATAAAATCTACAATAATTTGAGATCAAGCTTAAGTTATTTGGAAAACATAGGTAAGGCTAACGTTTTGGACAGTGCCATTCCATTAGGATTATATACCTCTAAATACGGTTCTGATTTATGGCTTGAAGATGGTTCTTTTTTAAGATTAGAAAATGTAACCGCTGGCTATAATTTCCATTTTAAAACCGTTAAATACATTGAGTCGCTTCGACTTTCTCTTACTGGAAACAATCTATTTGTCATTACCAATTATTCAGGAATTGATCCTGAGCTGAATATGAGTGGTAGTAATGGATTTGGAGGGGATAATGGTATTTATCCTCGTACCCGAAGTTTCGCATTGGGTTTGAATGTAAAATTTAAATAGTAAAAGAAAATGAAAATCAAAAATATAGTATTAACAGGAATCTTAAGCTTCTTGTTACTGGTTGGATGTACCAATATAGACGAACACGTTTATGATAAATATCCCGCAAACGACTTTTACGGAACGGCTCAAGGTGCCGATGTTGCACTGGCCAGCGTTTATGCACAAGTAGGCGGAAACTGGGATGGCGTTGGATATGCCGGAGCAGATAGAGGTTGGTATGACTTAAACTGTTTTAGTTCAGATGAACAAGTTATCCCTCACAGAACAACAGGTGACTGGGAATTGGATTTTGCCCGTATGTACAAACACGATTGGTTACCTACAGATTCCTTTATCAACAACACTTGGAGATGGTTGTACAAATCGATTTTCAATGCCAACTTGGCGGTAAATCAATTGGAAGCTTCAAAAGCGGAGCCTTCAAAAATTGCTGAAGCCAAAGTGTTGAGAGCTTTTTTCTACTATTTATTGATAGATGATTTTGGAGATGTTCCTTTCTACACCGATAATAATATCACTGTAGATCAAATTCCGCAAGCAAGTCGTAAAGTGGTTTATGATTTCATCGTAAAAGAACTGACTGAAAATGTAGAAACTCTTTCAGCCACCAAAGGAGGAAATTATTATGGACGATTCAATAAATGGGCTGGATATAGTTTATTGGCCAAAGTCTATTTGAATGCCGAAGTCTATACAGGAACTCCAGAATGGGAAAAATGTTTGGCAGCTTGTAATAAAGTGAGCGAAGGTGGATTTTCACTTCACTCGGCTGCAGCCAATGCTTCTAGCCCAATGGGAAACAAATACTACGAATTATTTGGCGATGTCCTTCCTGACGACGAAACCATTTTGGCCATATTTGTCACTGCAAATGTGGTGTCTAGAAACATCTTCACGGTTCGAAGTTTAAACGGACCTGACGCCCAAACCTTGTTCGGTTACAGCGGATGGAATGGTACGATTGTACCTAAAGATTTCTTTTTGAAATTCGACGACAAAGACATTCGTAAAAAACAATTCCGTTATGGAGATCAAGGTGGAGGAATCAATTATTCTATTGATGTAGCTTCTTTGGATAATCCGGGAGCAGCACCACAAGCTGGTGTTCGTAATACTAAATTTTATCCTGTAACCCCTTCGGACGGTGGTGGAGCATCGAATGATTTTCCAATTTACAGATATGCCGACATACTGTTAATGAAAGCCGAATGTAATGTGAGACTTGGAAATCCAGCACTTGCAAAACCTTTTGTAGATCAAGTAAGACAACGTGCCGGACTTGGAGTATTAGCCGCAAATCCAACCTTGGACAATATTTACAACGAAAGAGGTTTTGAATTGAACTGGGAAGGTCACAGAAGACAAGATATGATTCGTTTCAATAAATTCTTATTGGCAAATGAATTCAGAGGAGCTTCAGCCGATTACAGAAAGTTGTTTCCAATTCCAACGGCAGCTTTAGACGCAAACAAGGGACTAAAACAAAATCCAGGTTACTAAATTTAGAACTATTATGAAAAAATATATATACAAGTTATTCGCAATAGGCACTTTACTTTTTTTAAGTGCATCCTGTACAGATGAAGCAGCGCTTACCAGTTTAAAAGAGGTAAGTTTTAGTGGTCCTCTTGTGGCATCACCTGAGACAATTGTACTTACTCCCGCCACGGCTACACAACCGGTGGTAACGTTCTCTTGGCCTGCAGTAGTTTTCCCAATTCAGGCTCCAGTAACTTATGCCCTAGAATTTGATATTCCATCAGATGTTTCAGGAAGTACAGCTTGGGGAAAAGCGGTAAGAGTTGAAGTGGGCGAAGATGTTTTAAGCAAATCGCTCTTAGGTGATGACCTAAATAAGATGGCTATTAAATTAGGACTTCCAGTAGATGTTGCCAGTGAAATAGTGGTTCGTGTTGAGTCGTATTTAGATCGTAAAATCTATTCAGAACCTATTACTATTACAGTTACACCTTTTGCAAAACCTGTTGTCTTTGGAGAAATCTATATGCCAGGATCTTATCAAGATTGGATTATTGGCACAGCTGCAGCTCTTAAAGCAATTGACAGTGGAGTCTATCAAGGATATGTAACTTTTCCAGTTTCAAAAGGATTGGGATTCAAGTTCACCAATGAAAGAAATTGGAATCAATTTTATGGTGCCGATGCCAATGGTAATATATTAGAAGGCAGCGACACTGATTTTGTAATTGCACAATCAGGTTCCTATCAAATGACCGTTAACCTGAACACCTCAAAATGGACTGCCGTTGCTTATTCTTGGGGAATAATTGGAACCGCAACAGCTGGTGGCTGGGATAATTCTACCAACATGAGTTATGATCACGAACTAAATGTTTGGAAATATAGGGGAGCTTTAATCGCTGGAGCACTAAAATTCAGACTTAATAATGCCTGGACTATCAATTATGGCCCAAAAAACAATACGGAAGGCATAATGTATCTTGACAATCCAGGGGCTCACGATGTGACTGAAGCAGGTAATTATGAAGTGACTTTTTCTATAGCAGAAAAAGATCCAACAACCGGTATTTATCCTGCAACTGCTATTTACACTATCAAAAAAATCTAATAAATAGGAATCGTTCTGAATACAAAAATGGTTTAGTTAGTTAATAAAACGCATCCCTCTTTTTTTAAAGGATGGAGGGATGCAACCATTAAAAACAGGATGTTAACACATAAAAAATATAAAAATGAAAATATTCATAAACCTCTTTTTTGCACTTCTCTTTTCTTCGGGATTGGCTTCGTGCAGTTCATCAGATAATAATTCGCCGGCTCCAGCTTATCAACAATATGGAACACCGTTTGCCAATATGCCTAAAAAAGAAGATGCCATTATTTATCAGGTCAATCTTCGTGCTTTTAGTCAAGCTGGAACTATAAAAGGAGTTCAAGACCGATTGACTTCCATACAAGAACTTGGCGTAAATGTAATTTATTTAATGCCTATTTATCCTGTTGGAACAGTTAGATCAGCGGGTGGAATGGGTTCTCCATATTCTGTAAAGGATTATAAAGCCGTAAGCACTGAATTTGGGACTTTAGAAGACCTTCGCGTTTTGGTGGAAGAAGCCCACAAAAAAAATATGGCAGTTATTTTGGATTGGGTAGCCAATCACACTTCTTGGGACAACGCTTGGATTACTGAGCATCCAGACTGGTACCAAAAAGATGGAAATGGAAATATCATAATTCCTCCAGGAACGAATTATAATGATGTCGCTCAATTGAATTTCAATAACACCGAAATGAAAAAAGCTATGATTGATGCTATGTCTTACTGGGTTTACAGTGCAAACATTGACGGTTTCAGATGCGATTATGCCGATGCCGTTCCTCAGAGTTTTTGGACGGAAGCCATTACTTCTTTAAGAAAAATCAAAAATCAAAACATCTTAATGCTTGCCGAAGGAAAGAAAGTGAATCATTTTGCCGCTGGTTTTGATTATACATTTGGGTTCGAATATTATGGAGGCTTGAAAAAAGTATTTAGTGAAAGCAAACCTACGACTGTCATTCAAGATGCAAACGCTGTAGAATATGCCAACAATTACGATAACTCCCAACGAGTTGTAAGATATACATCAAATCACGATGTGAATAGTTCCGATGGAACACCTCTAGAATTGTTTGGTGGCAAAAAAGGCTCAGTTGCAACATTTTTAGTGGCGGCATACATGAAATCTGTTCCAATGATTTACAACTCACAGGAAATAGGATATGCTAAAAGACTGGATTATTTTACCCGCACGCCTATCGATTGGAACACGGCTGATGCCAATATGTTGGCAGAATACAAAAAGATAATTGCTTTTAGAAACACCAGTACTGCCATCAAAACTGGAACGTATAAAGGATTTAGCAGTGATGCAGTAAGTGCCTTTACTATGGAAACGGCTACAGATAAAATTTTGGTACTTGCTAACCTAACTAGCTTGACAACAAAATATATTGTTCCGGCGGCATTGACAACCACAGATTGGAAAGATGCTTTTACTGGTGCTGCAACAACAGTAACTTCAGAGATAACCCTGCAACCTTACCAATATCTGGTTCTGAAAAATTAAAAACTGTAAATGTTTAGGACACCAAATGTCCTGAACACATTCCTTATTTATTGTCCTTAAAGCACAAAGGCAAAAAGATTTAATACGCTCCACTTTTTGTTTAAAGAAGTTTGGATGGTGTTTGATTTTACCTGCTTCGAACCTGCTGTCTTTGTGTTTTTGAGGCAATTTAGTAATCACAAAACTTAAAACATGAATTTTAAACTAAATCTATTGGTTGGATTCCGCCTAGGCAGGAAATTAGTTGGACTGCTTTTGGTTTGCACCAGCACATTTTTGGCGCAAGCCCAAGTAATTAGTTCGCCAAACAAAAATCTTTCTTTGCTATTTGAACTTACTGCCAATGGAGTTCCTTCGTATCAGTTGAGTTACAAAGGCAAATCAGTAATCAAACCAAGTACTTTGGGAATTGAGATAAAAGATGCTCCTTCGTTTATGGATGGTTTTTCGATAACAAACTCCGCTCAAACTATGGTTGATGATTCATGGAATCCTGTATTGGGCGAAGAAAAAACGATTCGCAATAATTACAACGAATTGGTAGTCACTTTGGCGCAAGCCAAAAACAACAATCGCTACATCCGCATTCGGTTCCGATTGTTCAACGATGGCTTGGGTTTTCGTTATGAATTTCCAAAACAAACCGACTTAAATTATTTCGTAATCAAGGAAGAACACACCGAGTTTCAATTGGCTGCAGACCATAAAATTTTCTGGATTCCGGGAGATTACGACACAAATGAATACGCATATACTACCTCTAAAATATCAGAGATTCCTAGTTTGATAAAAAAAGCAACCATTCATTTGAATGCACAAAGTCCTATCAAAGATTTGGCTGTTCAAACACCTTCAATGATGAAAACTGCCGATGGTTTGTATATCAACATTCACGAAGCCGCATTGATTAATTATCCCGCAATGTCTTTGAATGTAGATGCCAAAACTTTCAAAATGAGTTCGCACCTAACACCCGATGCGGTTGGCAATAAGGGCTATATGCAAACCGACACACAAACTCCTTGGAGAACGATTGTAGTAAGCGACAAAGCCACCGAAATTCTGGCTTCAAAAATGATTTTGAACTTGAACGAACCTACAAAATACAAAGATGTTTCTTGGATAAAACCAATGAAATTCATCGGAGTTTGGTGGGAATATTTCGTAGCAGGTAAAAGTACTTGGGCGTATGGCAAAGAAAATAATGTAAAACTAGGACAAGATTTTTCTAAGCTTACGCCAAATGGAAAACACGGAGCTACAAACGAAAGAGTAAAAGAATACATTGATTTTGCAGCCAAAAATGGGATAGATGCCGTTTTGGTCGAAGGTTGGAATGTTGGCTGGGAAGACTGGATCGGAAATTGGAAAGAAGAAGTCTTTGATTTTGTTACTCCTTATCCCGATTTTGATGTGAAAGCTCTTCGCGAATATGCTGCTTTGAAAGGAGTCCAAATCATCATGCATCACGAAACTTCGGGTTCAGCGACAAACTACGAGCGACGTTTAGACCGAGCTTTCCAGTTTATGAAAGACAATGGATATAATGCTGTAAAAACAGGTTATGTGGGGCAAATTATTCCCCGTGGCGAACATCACGACGGTCAATGGATGGTGAATCATTACATACACGTAGCCGAACGCGCCGCCGATTACAAAATTATGATTGACAGTCACGAAGCCGTTCGCCCAACTGGATTGAATCGTACCTATCCCAACTGGATTGCCCAAGAATCAGCCCGAGGAAATGAGTTTGAAGCAATGGGCGGATTGACTCCCGAGCACACGACCATTTTACCATTTACTAGACTTATGGGAGGTCCAATGGATTTTACACCGGGAATTTTCCAAACCGATCTTTCGTATTACGGTACAGGTGGACAGCAACGCGTGAATACCACTTTGGTCAAACAATTGGCTTACTATGTGACGATGTACAGTCCATTGCAAATGGCCGCGGATATTCCGGATAATTACAATCGTTTTCCAGATGCTTTTCAGTTCATCAAAGACGTGGCTGTAGATTGGGACAACAGTTATATTCTGGAAGCAGAACCCGGAGATTACATCACTATCGCCCGAAAAGCAAAAGGTAAAAACGAATGGTTTGTGGGTGGCATCACCGATGAAAATTCAAGAACGGCTAGTATTTCTTTCGATTATTTACCAAAAGGAACTCAATACATAGCCACCATTTATGCTGATGGAAAGGATGCCAATTGGAATGAAAAACCACAAAGTTATACTATTTCTAAAGTCCTTGTGACTTCAAAATCAATGTTGAAACAATACATCGCACCTGGCGGTGGAGTTGCCATTAGCATAAAAGAAGGAACAGCTTCAGAGATAAAAGGATTAAAAAAATTATAACTATAAAAGTCCTATTGTAAGGAAAATTCTTTGCAATAGGATTCTTAAAAAAGAAAATTTCAAGCTATTATTAATCAAAAAAACCACAATTATGAACAAAAAAGTACAATTATTTGACGGATAACAATTTCATTTGGCAAAGTGCAAATTGACTCTATGGCTATAGTTGGCAATAGAGATGAAGGGATGCAATTTGTTTTATTGAATTCTAAAAAAAAAATAGTTAGTTATTAAAAATAAAAAAAAGTAATATGAAAAATAAATTATACTTAATATTTGCATTTATCATTGCGTTTGTTGGATATGCTCAAACAGGTATCGGAGCTTATTCAGCCCACGATGGTGGATTTGAGAATCATACAGCAACTCTGGCGGGAGGTAGTTTAGCTGCTGCCAACCTCTCTACTACACTCTGGACTGCAAACACAACAGCAAACAATATAAAAACTTCTAGTGCAACTGGTGGGCGTAGTGGTTCAAGATACGTTACATTAGGCTCAATTAATGGTACTGCCAAAAATTTCTATTCTCCTCAAATAGCTGGAGCATTTGCGCCAAATACTACATATCAAATCCAATTTTGGTACAAATCTGCTTCTACCACTCCTCTCGTTGCTAGTACAGTCGACATATTTGTTGATAATACTTCTGCAACTCAACAACCTCCAATCGGTACTAAACAGAGTGTTGCTGCTGGTTTATCAACTAGTGTAGGGTCTTGGACAAAAGTAGCCGTTGCGATTACTACTAACGCTACTCCTGCAGGAAATTTTGGTGTTGCAGGCTTTACAATTACCGCTGCCGCTGCTGGATATTCAGCAGATTTTGATGATTTTGTAATTTATCAGGCAAATACACCTGATACAACCGCACCAAATTCACCTGGGGTAATTACTGCCACTGGTGCAACAAATGGTAGTGCCAATGTGAGTTGGGCTGCTGCAAGTGGCGGTGTTGACGGAGGAGGTTATGTAGTGATTCGTTATGCTACAACCACACCATCAATTTCTGATGATCCAATTCAAAACGGTATTTATAAAGCAGGCAATACCACTGGCAATGGCATTGTAAGATACACAGGTACAGGTACTTCATTTTTAGATAATGGATTGACTCCCGGAGTAGATTATTATTATAAAGTGTACACCGTAGATAAAGCATTCAATTATTCTGACGAAAGCATCACAAGCTCTCCAGTCCAAATAATGGATGCGCAGTTCAATTCAATGGCTATTGTAGGTGACGGTGTGGGCGGATGGCCTACTGGTGCCATAGGCGAAATAGATGCTCATCAAATGACTAGTGCCGATGGTGTGCATTGGAGTATAGATAATTTAGTAACCTCTAGTGGCTCTGTAAAATTTAGGGCTTTAAATTCATGGGTAAATAATTGGGGAGCACCTGCAGGTTCTTTTCCTACAGGTATTGCAGTACTTAACGGAGGCAATATTACTGTACCGGTAGGTATCTATAATGTAACATTTAATAGTACAACCCTAGCTTTTAACTTTTCTCCTTCAAACTTATATCCTGTTGTTAGCCTTTCAGGTGCTGGTGTAGGAAACACAGATGTGGATTTAGGTACAAGTGATGGCGTTCATTATTCAGGCCTTGGCCTAACTGTAAATGGAGAGGTGAAATTTAGACAAAACCATACAGATATCGTATCTTGGACTCCCCCATCATTTCCATCGGGTACAGCTGTAGCAGGAACAGGGACGCTAAACGTTGCCAATAATGTGTACAATGTTTCTTTTAACCGTACCACCTTACAATACTCTTTTAACTTTCCCAGCATTGCCATAGTAGGTAATAGTACGCCTCAGGGCTGGCCGGTTGACCCACAAATTGATACACATGTATTAACTTCAGTTGATGGTATTCACTATGTTATAAACAGCATTACCCTTACAAGCGGTGCCGTTAAATTCCGTCAGGATAATGGTTGGACTGTACAATGGGGCGGCGATGGAGGTTTTCCTAACGGAACAGGTTCACAAAGCGGTATCGACATTAATATACCTGCAGGTACCTATAGTATTACTCTTAACAAGATTACAGGCGCTTACAGTTTTGGAAAGCCTATTGGGGCAGCGCCAGCGCCAGATTGTACTCTGATACCTGTTGTTTCGGCTACTGCCACAACCGGAAATGCTACGCTTGCTGCAGATGGTGACAGCGCTACACGATGGGAAAGCACAGCGACTGACGCACAAAGTTTAACAGTTGACCTTGGCACATTAAGTGCAATAAGTGCAGTAACCTTAACATGGGATACCTTTAGTGCTAAAAATTATTTTGTGAAAGGATCTGTAGATGGTAACACCTGGGTAACGATAACCGAAAAAAATAATATGGCTTATGGGGCTCGTATAGATGTTATTGAAAACATAGATGCACAATACCGATACATAAAAATGGATGGTGTAACACGCAACACTCCATATGGATATGCAATTTATGAGATTAATGTGTGTGGAACACCTATTGTGCCTGATACAGCAAAACGCATACTATTTATTGGCAATAGCTATACTTACTATAATAACTTGCCTACCATGGTAAAAAATATGGCAGCATCTACTGGGGATAAACTTAATCCTTTTAGTTATACAGTGGGAGGTACAAGTCTCGAAGAACATTTTGCAAGTGCAGGAACTACTGGCGCACTCAAACAAGGCGGATGGGATTACGTAGTTTTACAAGACCAGAGCCAACGTCCGGCTCTTAGCGATAGTTATGTACAACAACATACGTTTGCATTTGCTACCCAACTTGCTGATATGGCACGTCAATACAGCCCTTGTACAGAATTGTTTTTTTACCAAACTTGGGGACGTAAAAATGGAGATGCAACTTATTGCCCGACCATACCTGAAATGTGCACTTATGAAGGTATGGATGACCGCTTGGCTCTAGGTTACGGTAAGATGGCAGATGACAATGACGCCACAATTTCGCCTGTAGGCAGTGTACGTCGCCAAATAAGACAGTTATATCCTGAAATTGAGTTATATGATGCCGATGAAAGCCACCCTACATTAGCAGGAACTTATGCTGCAGCAGCTACATTTTATACTGTGATATTACGCAAAGATCCTACTTTAATTACTTATAATACCAGTATTTTAAGTGCTACAGTAGCCAACCAGATTAAGGAAGTTGTAAAAACAATTGTGTACAACAACCTTTCCACCTGGAATGTTGGAGCTTATGATCCTGCTGCAAATTTCACATTTGAGGCTGTCGGAAATGCGGTTTCTTTTACAAACAACTCGGTGAATGCACAATCTTACGTTTGGGATTTTGGAGATGGAACAACATCTACTGAAGTAAATCCTCTGCATAATTATGCTAACGAAGGTACATACACGATAACACTTACTGCTCTTAATTGTGATAAGCAAAGTGTTTCAACACAAGTTAAAACTACACTTGGTATATCTCAATTCGACCATAAAAACATTACAGTATATCCAAATCCTGCTTCAAGCAAATGGAATATAGCATCTGCTAATGATACTATTACTAATATAAGAGTTGTAGATATTATGGGAAAAGTTGTAATGAATTTAAAACCGGAAAGCAGCACTGCACAGATTGATGCCTCGCAACTTAGTGCAGGAACTTATATTGCCAAAGTCGCAACAGCAAATGGAACAAGTACAGTAAAATTGATTAAGAATTAGATTAATATTTTTTTATTAAGTCCCTTAGTGCTTCGGTGCTAAGGGATTTTTTTTTGTAGCATAATAATCGTAAAAACTAGGTTTATCTATCGAACAAATTATACAACAACGCTTTGGCAGCATTCAAAAAGATTTCTCATCATTTTCTTATACCGATTCCGAAACTTTGAAAGCAATGCAATCCATCTGCAAATCCGACGGCTAAACTATAGAAATCAATAAGTTGTGATTGTTTAGGTTCGAAAAAAAGAATTCAAATAATAACTAACATATTCTTAAGAACAAACAGAAAATCCACAGATTATTTTGTGAATTTGAGGTTTGTTTGCTATTAAATTAAACTGTATTGTATCTCTAAAACAAGAGAATTCGTTAAACTTTATAGTTTTTTTTAGTACGGGTCAGACTACCCAAATTAATTCCAATTCGGAAACCTTTTATGATCAATTTTGAAACCTTTTTAATTCAATGTTAGTCCCTTTGCTACTCCATAAAAAATCAATAAATTAGCCACTTCAAATTTTATATAAATCTACAATGAAAAATACTGCACTTACGCACATACACGAGAGTTTGGGAGCCAAAATGCTTCCGTTTGCTGGATACAATATGCCTATTTTATACGAAGGAGTCAATGTTGAACACGAAGTGGTTCGCAACGGCGTGGGCGTTTTTGATGTGTCACATATGGGCGAATTCTTGCTAACGGGTCCAAATGCCTTGGCTTTGATTCAAAAAGTAACTTCAAACGATGCTTCGACTTTGACTATCGGCCGTGCGCAATATTCTTGCTTACCTAACAACGATGGCGGAATTGTAGATGATTTATTAGTTTACAAAATAAAAGATGAGCAGTATTTACTAGTTGTAAACGCTTCGAATATAGACAAAGATTGGGATTGGATTTCGTCGCACAACGATTTGGATGTGGAAATGAAAAACCTATCAGATGATTATTCCCTTTTAGCCATTCAAGGACCAAAAGCGGTAGAAGCTATGCAAGCTTTAACTTCGGTTGATTTATCGGCGATTCAATACTATCATTTTGAAGTTGGTGATTTTGCTGGAATCGAACATGTGATTATCTCTGCAACAGGTTACACAGGATCTGGAGGTTTCGAGATTTATTGCAAAAATGGTGAAGTAGAACAAATCTGGAATAAAGTTTTTGAAGCTGGTGCTGCCTTCGGAATTAAGCCCATTGGTTTAGCAGCTCGTGACACTTTGCGTCTGGAAATGGGTTTTTGTTTGTACGGAAACGACATCAACGAAAGCACTTCGCCAATCGAAGCGGGATTGGGTTGGATTACCAAATTCACTAAAGAATTCACGAATTCCGATAACTTAAAAAAACAAAAAGAAGTGGGTGTTTCTAAGAAATTAGTAGCTTTCGAAATGCAAGAACGCGCCGTTCCTAGACACGATTACGAAATTGTAAATGCTGATGGAAATGTTATTGGAGTGGTAACTTCGGGAACGATGTCACCATCAATGAATATTGGTATTGGAATGGGTTATGTAACGAGTGAAAATAGCGGTATTGACAGCACCATTTTTATTAGAATCAGAAAAAATGACGTTCCAGCCAAGGTGGTAAAATTGCCTTTTTACAAGAAATAAAAACATCGATTGTATTGGAATTAACCTCAGATTCGCAAATTATAAAAGACAAATAGTTGAACATAATTTGCAAATTTGGGGTAATTTTATTCTAAATTGCAGTTAATAAACTTCACAAATGAGGAAATTTTCACTCGTCCTTTTTTTTATAACATTTTCGCTTTTGGGCCAAAATAGTGCTAAAACTTGTGAATTACTTTCCAAAATAAATACCCTAGTTCAAAACGAACATTATAATCCAAAACCAGTAGATGACAGTTTATCGGTCTATGTTTTTGATACTTTTATCGATGGTTTAGACGGAAACCGAAACTTATTTACTAAATTAGAATACGAAAAACTCTGCAAACATAGGCTGAATTTAGACAATTACATTCTGCAAAACGATTGTTCGTTTATGAATGATTTTGTATCGATGTACCAATTTGCCTTAGAAAGGAAAAAAAATATTCTGGATAAAATACAAATTGAGGAACTAAATTACAATGGCAACGACACAGTTAAATTCTCGAAAAAAAATTTTCCTTTCGAATTAAAATCAACCGATTTCGATCGGGTTTGGAAAAAAAGGATGAAGTATGATATTCTGGAAGACATTTCAAAATTGAGTACTAATTTGGATTCACTCGATCAAAATTTTTCAAAACTCGAAAAAACTTCAAAGGCAAAAATATTTGAATCCAACTTATGCAAAATAAATAACGTCTTAGAAAGTAAAAAAACCATTGGATATGACCTTCAAAATGATTTCCTGAATATTTTTTGTGGCTATTTTGACCCTCATACCAATTACTTTTCACAGGATGCCAGATCTAGTTTTATGTCAAGCTTAACCACAAGCGGTTTGTCATTGGGACTCAATGTTACCCTTAACGAAAAAGACGAAATAATTGTTGACGAAGTAGTTCCAGGAGGACCAGCCGCCAAAACAAATAAATTCGAAAAAGGCGATGTGGTTCTAAAAGTTTCAAACAAGAAAGGAGAAGATTATTTGGTTTCCTGTACTTCATTGAATAAAATTGGTGAATTAATTTTTTCAGATTCTAATGTTATTATCGAAATGACCATTCAGAAAAAAAACGGAAATATTCTCGACATTTTACTCAAAAAACAAATAATGAAAGCTACCGAAAATGCGGTTTCAAGCTTTATTATAGAAAAAGGAATTAAAATTGGCTATCTAAAAATCCCTAATTTTTACTCTGATTTTGATGGTTATAGCGAGCAAGGTTGCGCAGATGATGTAGCCAAAGAAATCATAAAACTCAAACAAGATAACATTCAAGGATTAGCAATTGATCTTCAAGACAATGGTGGCGGTTCTATGGAAGAAGCTATAAAATTAGCTGGGATGTTTATTGATTATGGCCCAGTTTCAGTATTAGTAAATAGTAAAAACAAACAAACCATTCTAAAAGATTACAATCGTGGCAGCGTTTATTATGGTCCAATTGTCATTTTAATTAACGGAAATTCAGCATCGGCAAGCGAATTTTTTTCGGCTGCAATGCAGGATTACAATCGCGCAATGGTCGTTGGTAGCACATCATTGGGCAAAGCTTCGATGCAAACTATTTTGCCTTTGGATAACAATCAGAAAGATTTTGTAAAACTGACTGTAGAGAAATTCTACAGAATTACTGGCGATAGCAATCAAATAAAAGGAATTATTCCTGATATTGTTTTTCCTACATTATATGACAGTATCGTTGCCCGCGAAATGAGTTATAAAACGGCCTTGAAATATGATGAAATCCATTCAAAAGCTAGATTTACTCCTTTCCGAAAAGATTATTATCCGACCATTATTGAACAAAGTAATTCACGTTCGAAAAATAATGCCCAATTCAATGAAATTAATGCGGTCAATCAAAAAATAAATGCACTTTATAACGACCCGAAAGAACCTCTTGCAGTAACTTTCAAAGCCGTATTTAATGACATTCACCAAATTGATTCACTTTGGGAAAAAGTAAAGGAAATAGCTGCAACCGAAAATAATTGTACCATTTTGAATAACTCTTATGATGCTGAAAAGCTAAAATTTAATGACTATCAGAAGGAAATCAATACTTATAAAATCAAAGAACTAAAAACCAATCACTATATCGAAGAAGTTGTTGAGATACTGAATGACATTAATAATTTTGGAAAATAAATGATTAAGCTACTATTTGAAAGACCAAAAAAAACATCGTTCAATTGATTGAAAAAAAACATTTGAAAAAATAACTAATAACTGTATTTTTGCAGTTCAAAATAAAAATTTAGCAATGGGAAGAGCGTTTGAGTTCAGAAAAGGAAGAAAAATGAAACGTTGGTCAGCTATGGCCAAAGCATTTACCAGAATTGGAAAAGATATTGTGATGGCCGTTAAGGAAGGTGGACCAAATCCTGACGCCAACTCGAGATTAAGAGCAGTGATACAAAATGCTAAGGCTGCCAATATGCCTAAAGAAAATGTAGAACGTGCCATCAAAAAAGCAACCGACAAAGATACTGCCAATTATAAAGAGGTTTTATTCGAAGGCTATGCACCACACGGAATTGCCTTATTAATAGAAACGGCTACTGATAATAATAATAGAACTGTTGCCAATGTTCGTAGTTATTTTAACAAATGCAACGGAACGATGGGAACTCAAGGTTCAGTAGAGTTTATGTTCGACCACACTTGCAACTTCAGAATTCCAGCTGGAGGAATTGATCCTGAAGAATTAGAATTAGAATTAATCGATTTTGGTGCCGAAGAAGTTTTTGAAGACGAAGACGGAATTTTAATTTATGCCCCTTTCAATAGTTTTGGAACCATCCAAAAAGAATTAGAAAGCAGAAAAATAGAAATCCTTTCTTCTGGTTTTGAGCGAATTCCTCAAATCACAAAAAAATTAACCGAAGCTGAAATGGCTGATGTAGAAAAATTAATAGAAAAAATGGAAGAAGATGATGACGTGATGAACGTGTATCATACTATGGAAGAATAATTAATATTTTATCATTAAAGTCCCTTACCAAAAGGGACTTTTTTTTAACTCTAAATAAATCAAATGTAAAAATAATCATTTGATTCTAAACATTTGTGGCCTTACAACTATTCTCTACTTAGCAAAGGCTTTTCGTAAATAAAACAATTCTTTTTATTATGAACACTAGTTCATTATATTTGTTTTAAATTTACAATTACGACATACTAAAATGTAGAAAAAACAAAACTCATCTTTTATTTTTTTCTAAGAATTGTTGACCCTTTCAAAATAAATACATCTATGACAAACAATATACTTATTGAAAATCAATATCAAAGAACCAGTTTATTTGAAAAAGAAAATGTGAATTATTTAGTTCGCATTTTGAAACGGTTTAATACGGTACCCAAAATTAACAATATTAACATTATTACATCAAACAGTCAGCCAGATGTATTTAAAATTGTACCCAACAAATCAATAATTATTGGTTCTTCGTTTTTAAACAAGCCAGTATTAGCCTTGGTTTATTTGAGATACGGTATAGAATGGCAGCTTTGGTATAAAGCTTTAAATAGCGAAAAAAAAGATACTGCATTATGTGATATTGCTGCCCTTGAAGTAACACGAATATTTTATGATTTACTACCTAAAGATGACAGAGAAAAATTAGAAAATCTTGATTATTTTTTAATTAATTGCATTCGTAATCACGAGGAAATAAACGCCGAATCTATAAAAGAATATGAAGAATTAAAAAAATTTCACGGATTAAACACTACTAATAAAACCTATAAGAAATCTTGGAAACCCATTATTGAAAATTTAGCAAAACCAACAGAATATTTGTTAATGGCTGGTGGTGATTTGAGATTGAATATTGACGAAATCGAATTGTTAAACAAATACGGTTGCCGACCTTTTCCTAGACCCGATGCTTTTACTTTTGCATCCTCAACTGCTACAAGTGTTTCTAATTTTGCTTTTGACAAAACGGATAAGATTAGAAGTATATTGATTAGAAACAGCTTGAAAAATGGTTTTAAAAATGCTACCACCGAATTTTCTGAATTGCTAAAAAACAACCTCCGGAAAATATTTAAACTAAATGAAGAATGTGAAATAATTTTTTCGCCATCAGGAACCGATTCTGCACTTCAAATAGCAGCTATTACCCAAATTATTTCCAATAAAGAAATAACCCATGTTTTAGTTGCCTCTGACGAAACAGGAAGTGGTGTACCTGCTGCACTAAAAGGTTGCCATTTCGAAAACACAACAGCACTAAACCATCCCGTAAAAAAAGGAGATACAATAGAAGGTTTTAGAGCTGTTGATTTGATTAAAATTCCTTTCAGAGATGAAAATGGAGATTTAAAATCAGCTCAAGAATTAGACGAAGAAGTTTTTAATGCCATTTCTAAAACAAATGAATTAGGAAGACATGTGGTTTTGCACACTATGGATCAATCCAAATTAGGATATCAATCCCCAAGTGACGAATTGATTCAAAAACTTGATAGACTCAAAAAATTATCAATACAAATTATTGTTGATGCTGCACAATTAAGATTAGACTCTAAAGACATTCAAAATTATTTACATAAAGGATATATAGTTTCAATAACTGGAAGCAAATACTTTACTGGTCCTCCTTATTCTGGTGCTTTAATTTTACCTAAAAGTGTTAGCAAATCAATACATTCTGCAAAAATCACTTTGCCAAAGGGTTTAACTAAATATTACCATCATTCTGATTGGCCCACTTCGTGGTTCTGTTCTAATGAGTTATCAGAAGGATTTAATTATGGTTCCTACATGCGTTGGAACGCTGCCATTGTTGAAATGGATCGCTATTATAAAACACCCATTTTATACCGAAATATGGGTATCGAAATGTTTTGCAATTTTGTAGAAGATTCAATAAAAGATGCCCCCTTTTTAGAGCCAATTTCTGGTGATGAAACAAAAACGAATAGTTTTAATAGTAAAGAATTTGGAATAAGAAATATTAGAACCATTTTCCCTTTCTTTATCTTTAAAAATAATGAAGTTTTATCGGTTGATAATGTAAAAAAGCTTTATTCATTATTAAATTCTGATTTATCCAATCAATTCGAAGATGCTCCAATGGATATTATTAGACTTGCTGCTCAAAAATGCCATATAGGACAAGCAGTCAATGTGAAATATGGAAATGATAAAGAAAGTGCTGTTTTAAGAATTAGTTTGGGCGCAAGGGTTATTTCTGAAAGTTGGGTTAACAGAGATATTAGTTTGTTTTTTAGAAATATTGAAGCACAAATGAATCAGATTACTATCATTATTAAAAAGATAGAATTGATACTTAGTAATCCCAAATTATTGGAATAAAGGTAATGTGGTCAAAAATAGTTGGTGATTTTTCATTTTAGATTAGTTAAATTACCTCCGTCAAATTGAAGAGGACATTGGCTCTGCTGAGGAGCAACCAAC
>Ga0209717_1001989_pt1 | contig 20598 bp, 20 predicted proteins | sample AD_UKC048_MetaG_FD_184418 | JGI IMG/M metagenome (GOLD analysis project Ga0209717, IMG submission 184418) | Active sludge microbial communities of municipal wastewater-treating anaerobic digesters from USA - AD_UKC048_MetaG (SPAdes) (version 2) | ecosystem: Engineered > Bioreactor > Anaerobic >... | reverse complement strand
TGCGCTATTTGGTCCTTGAAGAATATTGCCAGTGACGGTTATGTTACCGACGGTATTAATATTTTCGCCAATAGTTGTGGCGGCTTTGGTTTCTGAAACAAAAAACACATTAATTACAAAAACCACTGCGATCAAAGAAAAAATAAAAAATATTTTTTTCATAACAAATATAGAATTAATTATATTTAAATTATTAATTTTATTATTTATTTTATTGACCATTTATTTTAAATTCCGCTTCTACCCCAACAACATCCGCACCATTTTCATAATTTATGTCTGTTTCTATAACAAACTCACTTCTAAATTTATTATTATTAAAAGCATTAGCATCTACAATTTTTCTTTTAACATTATTAGACATTAAATAAATATCTGGTGAATCAACATATCTTATTAAACTACCTTCTGGGTGTTTATCACTGACTTTGTTGGTTTTGGCATCCGTAGAATTATAATTAGTAAAAAATCCATCAGAAACATCAACAATTTTTTTATACCAACTAACCCCATACAATTTTGTGGCTACTTCTTCACTTTCCAACCAACGCAATTTTCCGCCTGGCTCAACAGCATAAACTTTAGGATCTGTAGTTAATTTAATTAAATAAGTACCTGGCCTCATAGTCACATTGCCGCCAATTTCATAAGTATACATTTTTTCTTGACTAATAGATTTTACTTCTGAAAAATCCTTATACCAACTATAATACGTTTTTTCATTAGGAAAAACATATCTTTTGCCATTACCATCTAAATAATACACACTTTTACAAGCATTAGTTACGCCAGCATTTTTTGGACAAATCATTTTTATCAACCCCTGATCACCAGCAAACGAAACCGTAGAAACACCAAATAAACCATAAATACTAAAATGACCGACTTCTAAAGTAATAGATTTAGTATTTTTATCCAGAGTACCACCAGCCAAAACCCATTTTTTATTAATTTCATCCCAAGAATATATTTTTAAAGAATTTTCATCCAAGCCATAAACATCATCCGCTGAATATTTAAAAGTTAAAACTACAGGGCTAGAAAATTCTGTTAATTTCTCTCCTCCTGTTGTTAAAGAAAAATTATATACTTGTTTGGCTACCGCGCCATAATTACTGTCTGGCGCGCCATAAGCAGAACTTGCAACCGGAGTAATATTTAAAGATATATTACCTGTGGTTAAATTTTGTGGCACCAACACAGCGGCTTTAGCATCAGCAGTCGCTACGCTACCACCATTAGCACCATTAATAGTTGTACTTACTGCCTGCGTGCCAGTAGCTGGTTGAGCATTAGTTACCGAAGCGCTAGAACCACCTCCATTTGAACTCCCCCCGGAAGAACTACCACCACCGTCACACAAAGCAGTGCCTGGCACCACTGTAATAACACCATCATCACTGCTATCAGCAGCTACAGAATATGTTAATCTAGAATTACTAGTACCACAACTGACATTTTTTGAACCACCACTATCGTCGCTACTATTTAAAATATATTTATCATTAGAAACCAAGACAAAACTTCCTCCAGCAGATACTGTAAAGACAATATTACCTTCGTTAACCACCATAGAACTATAGGTGCTACCACTTTTTAAAATTAAAGTCATGGCAGGATTGGTCAAAACAATATTAGTATCTGCGTCAATGCTAACTACATTGGCGGCCCTGACAAAACCCAAAGGAATTAATAATAAAGAAAGGACTAAAAATAGTTTTGCTTTTTTCATAATTTTTTTTAATTTAAAAAAATTAATTATTGTGGATAACTTTTATTGTATATATTATATCACTTTTTTAAAAATTATAACATCAATAATTTCCCCAACAAAAAAGACTCTGCTAATTATCAGAGTCTCCCATCGAAAATCATAATCCATAATTCATAATTCTTACTTCAACATCTCTATCTCCTGTAAAATTGCTTCTCTATTAGCAGGATTTAAGACCAAAGCTTTTTCTAAAAATTCTATGGCCTTAATTTTATTATCAGTATTTTTATAAAATCTGGCCATCAAAGTTAAAAAATCGACATTATTGACATAACCTTTTTCCAGAGCTGCCAAAGCTTTAGTTTCAAAAACATTAGCCTGATCTTTTAAATTAAAAGCATAGATATCAGCTAAATTAGTATAAAAAAGAAAACCCGTGGAAAAATTAAGTCCTGTTTTGTTAACCGCTTGCCAATAATGATCAGCAGCTTTCTGCCAATCTTTTAAATAATTGCCATACAAATCTGCCAAATTGGCCTCTGGTATATAATTATTAGGATCTTTCTCAATGACCATTAAATATATTTCTTCAGCTCCTGCATAATCTTTAACATATTTTTTTAGACGGGCGATAGAAAGCCATTTACTGGTATTAAATTCGTCTGTTTTTTCTAAAATATCTTGCTTAGCTTTTTCAAAATCAGAACTATATTTGGCCAAAATTTCTGGAGCTAAAGTTGTATCGTAATTTTTAAAATTTAAAAAAGAATCTGTTTCTTGCTCTGACAAATTCCCATGATTAAAAAATAAAAAATAAGCGCCCAAAGCCAAAATCACTAAAATTAAAAAAATAATTGATAAAATTTTTTTTGTGGGTTTCATAAGATTTGTTCCCTATCCCCACCTTTTCAAGGCGGGGTCTCATGGCGATAGCCAGAGGGGACGGTTATGGTATTAAATAAAAATTTTGTTTTAATGCTATAACCACCCCCTCTCCGATATCCATCGGAGTAGCCCCTCCTTTAAAAGGAGGGGACAAAAATAAACACTCATTAAAAGGGAAAAATAAATTTAATTATATTATTTATATTTTTACCATTTGCCTTTTACCTGCCCCGCTTCGGCGGTGGTCTTTTTACTTTTTTATTTTACCCTAAAAAAATCCCTTTGGCAAGGAATTTTTTTATTGACACCCAACACAAAATCCGTAATACACAGATTTGTTGATTTGATTATATTATACCATAATTCTTTTTTTCTGTAAGGGCGAAAGATTTTTCGCCCTTACTCCAAAAAACAAATCCCTCCCCCGCCGAAGCGTGAGAGGGACTGTTCCCCTATAATCTAATTTGATTAAAAATTAATCAATTAAATTATTTGCTGAAAGTAACAGCTGTAGAAGTGGCTTGGAGTCTGGTTGTAGCACCAGTTGGTACTAAATAACCATTGGTCCATTGTTCAGCTTCTTCATTAGTTGTTGAAGCTGTATCATATGTTCTCCATAAATCACCCCAAATAAAGCTGTAGTCATTAACATTAGCAAATAATGTTAAAGCAGCACTTGGATAAGTTGTAGGATGTGCTCTGTCGCCAAGCATTTGTACTTGGATAGAACCAGAAGTAGTCCCAGAAGGACCTGTTAAAGTTCCAGCCTTTAAAGTAAAGGTCTTGGTAGCACCTTTAGATACAGTATAGGCTTTGACATCAGAGTAATCTGTTTCAGGAGCTGTACCATCACTGGTAAAGATTAAGTCCACAACCACATAACCTTTATCCACACCATTGTCCACATATTGAACAGTGGTTGTAGCGGCTACTTGATTGCCACCTTCATACAAATACCAGTTAGTAGCAGTAGCAGTAGAAGTAGTTACCATGAAGGCTACTCTATATAAAGCTACATCACCAGCAGCATCAGCAGTCACAGAGAATTTATACAATTCTTTGTTTGATGTGCTACCAGCAAGTAATGTGCCACTGACAATTCCACCAGAAACCATGTCATTAGTTAAGACGGTTGGAACACTCTTATAAACAGTGTAATTCTTTAAGGTAGCAGAATTTAAAGTCTTAGAACCTGCAGCCAATATACCACCAGCTGCTCTAGCGTGAACATCACCTTTAGCATTAATGCTTAAGGTAAAGCCTTCACCAGATTCACCTTTTGAACTGCCACCGTAATTATAGTAATCAACATCAGAAGTATCTACTTTAACTGTTAAATTCTTTGGTGTGCCAGCTGTAAGTTTAACTGGATTTCCAACCATGTTAAAGTGAATGGTACCAATACTAGCATCAGTTGTTGTAGCTGTAGCTTCAGCAACTTTTGTGGTGCCATCGTAAAGATAAATCTTATCAAATTGATCTGGACCACCGTTATTAACAGCTGCCACAGTCAAATAAACTTCTTCTAAATCAACATCTGCATATTTAGCTCTGAAGTTGAATGAACCGATGGTCACGCCGTCAGTATTACCAGGAATCAAAGCATCAGATGTAATATCGTTGGTAGCAGCGATTTCCAAAGTAGCATTAGTTGTCACAGTCATTAATTGACCATGATTAGAAGAAATTGTTTCATCTACTGTATTGCCTGTGGAATTGCCATAAGCAATTACAGCATCAGCGCCACCCAAACCAAATTGGTAACCACCAGTAGCTGAACCACCAACATCAGCTTTCAAAACTAAAGTTTTGGAAGTTCCTTTGGTTAAAATTAAAGGAGTGTCTAATGTGATAGTTGTAGTAGCAATAGACGTACCATTGGTTGTGCCATATTCCACGTCATTGTTATTTAAAACAGTTGAACCGTCATAAAGTTTAATGCCGGAAATATTTTGTTGGGCATCAGCAATTGTTGTGGTGTGTCTGACATATAATTGAGTAATTTTTATGTCTTCACCAGCAGACGAGGCATCTAAAACAAAATTAGCAAATGTGAAACCAGAAGTTCCGGCCACAATTGTTTGAGCTACAGGAGTGTTTAGAACAGAAACGCTTAAAGCACCAATTCTAACAGTCATAGTATCACCAGCCACAGCATTGGTTGGAGAAGCAGTTACTGTATTATTGGTTGTTTCACCTTTAGCTGTAATGTCTACATCTGGAGTGTCGATTTCCATGTATAATGTATCACCAGCAGAGAAATTAGAATCTAAATCTGCTTTGACAGTATATACATGTTCGCCAACTGGCACTGTCCAAGAATCAGTTAAAGTAACTGTATCTGGATCAGATCCGGTTGAAGGATCGACTGGACCAGCCACCACGCCACCATTTTCATCATAAATCGTCACATTAGTAATGGCGCCAGCATCTGAAGTTGTGGTGACATCAAATTTAATGGAAGAAATGATAGCGGGTTCACCTTGAGCGCGGAAATTAAAAGCGCCAACCACAACTTGTGTTGAACCTTCGGCTACATAAGTATTTGTTAAGATTTTCTTAGAAACACTTAAAGTACCTGTGGAAACTGTGGTATAAGAGGTGTTATTCCAATAAGGTGAAGTAGCGTTTGATGTAGCGTAAGTTGGAGTGATATAGAAGCCATAAGTTTTACCTTTGACTTTAATATCAGTTTTCTTATCGAATTCAAATTCGATGGTTCTTGAAGATCCACCTACGATATCACCGCGAAGTTCAAAAGTTTTATTATTGCCTTTAGTAATTGTAAATGGAGCAGCTGATAAATCATAAACTAAAGCTTTATCAGTTGGTTTAGCTAAAGTGGCTAAAACCACGCCATCAACCACTAAATCAATGTTGGCGATATCAGCATCAGCTGAGGTGCCAGATTGATAAAAGCGAATTTTTTCTACTTGAACATCTTCTGTGGAATTGACTGTTAATTTAGCAGCAGCAAATACATAATCCGTAGTACCTACTTGTTTAGAAGTAGAACCAGTTGTTGGATTAGTAGAACCAACAGCTTGAGTTACAGAACCCATAGAAATAGTAGAATTCATGGTCATGCCATTACCAGTAATTGGTAAAGAACCAGAAACTACAGCAGTGCCCTTAACCACAACTTGGCTTAATGCTAAAGCAGCAACTTCACCAGATTGTAAAGTTGTGTGCATTGTAGCAGCTAACCAATAAGATTTAGTTGTACCATTGGCAATAGTAATATCATCATCAACTACAGCAGTATGAGTCGAGCCAAAAGTCTTTTCATTCCCAATCATATTTTCAGAAGCATCTAATAAATAAACATTAGCAAAATTAGAATCTTGGGCTAAACCCATTCTTTGCATAGTTAAAGAATCAATTGTTACATCACCACCAGTAGCTGTAAAATTAACTTTAGTGAATTTTACAAAAGTAGCATTCTGAACCACAGTTGCCGAAGCAGGAGTGTCAGAAGCCAAAGCTACTGTTAAAGTACCAGTAGAAGTTGTGGCTGGTGTTGAAGAGCTAGAACCATTAACGGTTGTAAGAGCAGATTCAGCGCCAGTAATGGAAGTACCATCAGCATAAGCTGTTAAATCAGCAGCTGGCAAAACAAAATTCCAATTAAAATTATTGGCATTGAAAGCAGCTTCGTCGGCAATCAATCTTTTTTGCCCATTATCAATATAATAGATATTGGAAGTACCAGAACCCTTAACCAAAGTACCTGTTGGATAAGTTGCGGTGGATAAATCAGCGCCAACTGAATAGTTCACCCAGAAAGCATCTGGAATATCAACAACTTTTTTATACCATTCGGCTCCATATAAAGAAGAAGCCACGGACTCAGATGTGATCCATCTTAAAGTACCGTTTGGTTCAACAGCATAAGTCTTAGGAACAGTGGTAATTTTCACCAAGTTAGTACCAGGTCTCATAGTTACGTTGCCACCTAAATCAATACTGTATAATTCAGTAGAAGAAATGGTAACCACGCTGGAGAAATCCTTAAACCAAGAGTTATACACACTTGGATTAGGGAACATGTATCTCTTGTTATCAGCGCCTAAATAATAAACTGAATTGTTACCAGCCATTTTGATCAATTGGCCAGCAGATGCAGCATTAGCAGTAGGAACTAACATAGCGGACATGCCCAAAGTAGTAACTAAAGTAGCAACCACTAATCCGATTGTTACAAATTTTTTCATAATTATTTTTATCCTTATAATCACAGCAAATTCGCATGGGGTTTTATGAGTTCATATGAGACCCATAAAGCTTGCAATATTTAGCCATGATTGGTTTTTGCTCCTTTCTCGAATAAAACAAGTTGCCCTGTTCTAAACTCGACCTTTCGAGGAGAAAGAATTTATGGTCATTGTCCTCCTAAATTTATTCCGCTATAACGAAACAAGTTTAGAAAGATAATTATTTGTATGTCTCTTTTGTGTCATTCCCGCCGGCACTGCCGATTAAGCAGGCAGAGGGGGAATCCAAGCTAGATGAGCCAGTGATTTTATAAATTCTTGCCATGCTTTCTGGATTCCCGATCCGCCCGTCCCGCTTGGAGTGCGGGACGAGGCGGTCGGGAATGACAAAAAAAATTTTAATTTCTCTATTTCTGGTTTTCTTTCTTATTTTGGCACTAGACATTGGTTATTAGACATTTCCCCAAACATTACTCCCCTACTTTAACCTCAAATTCCTCTTTAGGCGCTTCTTTTTCTACAATTAAATCTTCAATAAAAATGACCTCAGAAGAAGTGTTGTTAGTAATAATTGGATTTTCTTTAACATCATTTTCTAAAATTGTGGCATCTGGGGTGGAAGTAGCATCAGTAAAATTATTATCCTTAACTTCATTTTTAATTACTTCACTATTAATGGTGGCCACAGTTAAAGCACTAGCTTTTTCCACTTGCTCTTTCAAAGCTAAAATTTCAGCGTTTAATTCTGTACCCATATTTTGGCTCACAATTTCTAAATCGTTTTTCACCAGGGTAAGTTTAGCATCAATTTCTTGAGCAGTTTTAATTTCCGATTCATCAACTTCACTACGAATATCTTGCATTTTCTTGGCTACCAAATTTAAATTATTTTTTATTTCATAAGCTGCAGCTACCATTTTTTCTTTTTTAGCTTCATTATTATTTAAAGACATGCCACCGACCATAATTTTTAATTCACTCATACGATTGGCAACTCTATTCATGGCCACCTTGGCTTTACTTTCAGAAGAAAAAGATAAACTATATTTTAAATTTTCAGCTGTTAATTTTAAAGGGTATAAGGTATCGCCTGGCAAAGAATTTCTAGAAGCATTAACTGAAGCAAAACCAGAAATAACAAATAAGCCCAAAATTAAACTAAAAGTAGCAACAGGTCTCGCAACCAATTGCTGTGGCGCTAAAACATTAGTCATCTTAGAAGCCCATTTAGACCAACGCAAAGACCAGCTAATTCTTTTGGCTTCGTCCTCTGATTGCAAATTTAAGAGCATTTCTTTTTTCAATCTTAAAGACCAATCTTCGTCAAAAGATATCTTTTCAGAAACATCGCCCATTAGTTGTTTTAATTTTCTATTGGTCATTTTGATAATTTATTATCTAATATTTTTTTAAATTCTTTGAGGGCGCGATGGGCCATAACCCTGATATTATTTTCTGTTTTATTTAAAATACTGGCAATTTCAGCATGACTTAACTGTTCTATAAATCTTAAGGTGAGTATTTCTTTAAATTCTTTATTGTCCCACTGATTTAATGTCGTGATAATTAATTCAATATTTTTTTTTTGATCAATATCTGTTTCCAAATCAACAGTGCTGATTAACAAATTTTCGACATCAAGATTATTGCCTGCCAAATTTTCTTGAAAAAGTTCTACATTTTTTACTTGTTTATTTTTTTCATAATAACCCGCAATTTTGTTACGTGCTATTTTGTAAATCAAGGCCTGAACACTTTCAACATAAACTTCTGTTTTTTTAATATACTCTAATAAACCCATAAAAACTTCTTGCGTTAAATCTTCTGTTTGTTCTTTACTGGGCACTCTAAAAACAATAAAACGATATATTTTTTTTATATATTTATCATAAATTTCTGCAAATGCTTCTGCGTCTTCTTTGCGTATTCTATCAACCAATAAATTGTCTTTGAAATTATCTATCATTGAATGAGTAATAAAAAATAAAAAAACATTACAAACATGTTATCATATTTTAACTACTAAATAGTTATTTGACAAGCTTTCACTCCTGCTTTATACTAATTTTGTCAAGACTAATCTAGACAAAATTACAAAAATACAAAATTATCATGATTAAATAACTAGCCAAAATATTTTTTTGTCTAGTCTAATCTGGACATTTTTGGCTAAAATTGGCTTTTTTCTGTTTTAATCATTTGGCTAATTTTAGCATATTTTATACTATTTTGTCAAGGATAGACATGACATTTTGTCATAATAGCATATTAACATTTTAACATAATAAAATTTTATATTTTATTATTAATTATGCTTTTATGTTAAAATGTTAAAATTATTTTATGTCCAACATCATCCGCCTCTCCCCTTCTCATGCTGCTCAACTTTTTGGAGTTAATGAAAGATCAATCCGGCGCGCCATTGCCACTGGCGAATTGCGTTATATTGTGGTCCAAGGCAGATATAAAATAAATTTTGAAGATGTGGTTAAGTGGTCACAAAGAATGCCCGGCCGAGCTAAAAAAAGAGATGAGGAAGGTATTGGTCAATATGTGGAAAAATGGCGCATTAAAAATCCCAAATTTTCTCCTAGTAAAAAATTATTAGAAACTGAAGAAAATAATTCAGAAAAATAAAAACCCAGTACGAAACTGGGTTTTGGTTTTATCACATCAACCCCCGCCCATGCTGGTCAATCTGCTGATGCCACTCATGGGTTTACCAGCAACATGCTTTTCAAATTCCGGCACGTCGCTAAATTTAATGAACTTTTTACCACCTTTTTCATCAATCACACAAACCCCCATAAACGCAGGGTTTCTTCTTTTGATATCCTGCAAAAGTTCTCCAGGAACTTCATCTTTAATAACAGGGACTTCAACAACCTTCAAATACCAGCCATTATCAAAAACCTCTGGGCCAGTTGACTCCACAATTCTATACCACATAAATTACCTCCTGTGATTAATGATAAGATTAATTAATAACTCGATATTTAAAATCTTGATAAGCAGTTTGTGAAAGCCTGCATACAGTGCATCTAATATGCACGATATGATAGCCATTATCATCAACGAAAGTGAATATGCTATTAGGACAGCCAACCTTTTCACATTTACGTATAGCTCCAGGGCTAAAAACAATTTCAAATTTTTGTTCTGGTCTGGGCAATTCTTCTTTAAATGTTTTCACTTTTTTCTCCTTTTTTGTTTAATGTAAATGTAATTTAATTTCCTGATCTAAAATTCTTTTTAAAGTAGGAAAATTATTTTTTATGGTCTGATTCTTGGCAATGCTTGTTAAACTGCTTTTAATAATAAAATTTATCTCTTGGGAAAAATTCGTTTTTAAAGCTGGATTAAGCCCCAAAAAGTCCAATAACTTAAAGCTCACAGCCAATTTAGCCGTGGCATAGATATCACTATTATTTTGATACTTATGATTAAAAAAATCAAGGTATTTTTCTAACAATATAAAAATCCTCTTGTCTGAATGATTTTCTAAAATTAATTGATTAAATAAGCCAACAATGGGCCAAACATAATCCATTTTCCCCAAATCATTTTTAATCTCCACATAACTTTTAACAGTTTCCGCACCAATAATTTGCAACATATTTTTTCCTTGCACCAAATTAAAATATGACAAACTTATTGGTTCTAAATGGCCAGCCAGCTTGCTCAAAATTTTTTTAGCGCCTCTGGCTTTTAAAATTAATTTGCCATGATGTGCGCTATAAACCTTAAGCAAAAGATCATCTTCTCCAAAAGTTTGCCTGGATAAAATAATGGCTTGTTCATTAAAATACATAATGGATTTATGATATCTTTTTGTTTTTTAAAAAGCAAATGACAAATTTAAAAACGACCTCTCAAGGCCGTTTTTATATTTTTTTATTCTGGCAATTCTTGATAACTTCTAGCCAGCATTTCTTTAACCTGATTAAAATTACCGCTACTAAAGATGGCTTGGCTTTCTTTAAAAAGCTTATTAATCAAAACCAAATTTTCAGGATCTTCAAAGATAAAAGCATAAATAAATTCAATGGCGCTGTCTTCTAAACCATCAACTAAAGACACCAATCTATCTTTATCTTCTGGAATTAACATTTGATGATCTAAAATCATTTGTTTTAAATCTTGTTTTTTGTCTGACATATTTTTATTTTAATTTATATTAATAGTTTTATTGATCCAAATCTACTAATTCCGGACCTTGCTTGTCCATTCTAGGCCCACCAATAGGCAATTGTTCTTCCAGACCTTTACTAAAAAAACGATCATAATTACCAGCTGGATCTCCAAATCCAGGAATGGGTGTATACATAGTATTAAGACTTCTTTCGCCTGGATTACCGCTTTCGCCTGGTTTATTACCGCTTTGTTCTGTAGTTTGAGAAGGCGCCCATGGCTTTTCTGCACTAATCGCTGGTGCAGCCAAAAAAGACATGACTATGGCCAGAGCCATGAATAATTTTCTTTTGGGAGCAGGTGCTAATTCGTTTTTTAGAGTATCTAAAAAATCAGCAACCCCGGCACCAAATTCTTGTAATTGAGCTAAAATCGTTTCTGCCAATTCAGCAGTTTTTTCTGGGTTTATTTTTGGAGGGTCAAATTCCGACGGTCTTATTGTTGTTTCTGATTCTGGACCTGCTTCCAAATGATTAGGTTTGGGATCTTGTTCTTGTTCTTGTTCTTGTTGTTCGATTGGTATATTTTCCATATTTTTAAAAATTAATTATATTTTATCTATTTTAAAGGCTATTTCACTATCATTAATTTTAATTTTTTCTCCCAGATCATCTGTGCTTGATGTTAAATCATTAGCCAAAGTTTGTTTTTTAAGTTCTGACATATACTTTTCTAAAACACCAGCTAAAAAGGTATCACTGCAATGATAACATATTTCAACCCTATCGTTAATAGTCAAACCCATTTCTTTGCGTTTATTATTAATAGCGCGCACCAATTCACGGAGCAAACCTTCAGCTTTTAGCTCATCGGTAATTGTCAAATCCAATTCCACTTTTAATTCACCACTTTCGTCTTTAACAAAAACCACATTTTTAACATTCAATTCATCTTTAATTAAATCAACATGTTCTTCCATTAATTCATAATTCATAATTCGTAATTCATTTAACGGTTGCCTTACCTTAATCCCCACTTCGGCGCGTTTGGCCAAACCCATTTCCACTATTTTACGAGTTAAATCCATATAATCCAAAACATGCTGATCAATAAATTCTTGGTGAGCCATTGGCCACTCTTCCAAATGTACTGATTCTTTTAGGGTGCCACAATTTTTACCAAGTTCTTGATACAAATAGTCAGCTACAAATGGCGCATAAGGCGCCAAAAGTTTAGACAATTCAAACAAAGTTTTACCTAAAGTAAAAATGGCTTGATCTTTATCTGTTTCGTCGGTGCCTTTAAATCTATCTCTGCTTCGACGTAAATACCAAGTAGAAAGTTCATCAATAAATTCAGCTATCTTTCTGCCACTAGTAAAAATATCATATTTTTCTAAACATTCAGTCACTTCTTTAATTAATAAATTCAACTTGGCCGCCATCCATTTATCCAAAACATTATCTAATTTATTTCTGCTATTTGTCATTCCATTAGCAGTATTAGTAATATTATTATTCGCACTATTAGCATAAGTTTGATAAAAAGAAAGCACATTAAACAAGGTAGTAAACATTCTAGCAGATTCTTGCAAACCTTTTTCTTCAAACCGCTTGGCTTCTCCTGGTTGATTAATAGTATAGAGATGCCAACGCAGGGCATCTGCTCCATATTTATTAATCATTTGCCACGGATCAATAATATTACCTTTTGATTTAGACATTTTTAAACCCTGACCATCCAAAATATGCCCCAAACAAATGACATTTTTATATGGAGTTTCCAAATCTAACAAAGTGGCAATGGCTAAAAGTGTATAAAACCAACCACGAGTTTGATCAATGGCTTCAGAAATATATTCCGCTGGATAGGCTAAGGGTTCATCTCCCCCAAGTTTATCCTGAGCGAAAGCCGAAGGATCCCGTGGATTTTCACCATTATTTTTACTAAATGGGAAGTGTCCTTGTGCCAAAGGCATTGCGCCAGAATCAAACCAACAATCCATGACTTCCGGCACTCTTTTCATTTCTCCACCACATTTTTCGCATTTTAAAATATAATCATCAATAAAAGGACGATGTGGGTCAAACACTCCGTCATTTTCCCAATTTTTATAAATTTTATCAAACTTACGTAAATTACCTAAAAAAACATAATTATTACGCCAAGCTTCTAATTCTGTTTTACCATTAAACAAAGCTACCAATTCTGATAAAGGATCGCCATGACTAACCAACAAGATTTTTTTGCCACTATTCTCTGTTTCCAATTTTAACAATAACTTTTTCATTCTAGCGCGCATGTCTTCTGTTTTTTCACCATTAGGCCAACCAACTTTTAATCTTTTTTCTGTATTACCAACGGTTTCCACCACCCAACGATCACCTTTGCCATGAGCATTACCCAAACCAGCTTCCCACAAGGCATCTTCTGTTGTAGATGAGATATGCAAACTATCTGCTACAATTTGAGCAGTTTCAGTGGTGCGTTTAAAAGGAGAATGTAAAATAAAATCTATGCCTTGTTCTTTTAGATAAGGCAAATGTTTTTCAATCATTTCACGACCATTTTCTGTTAAACTATAATGATCATCTTCCAATTTAGAACACAAAATATCTTGGACATTATTTTCTGCTTCCCCATGACGCAGTAAATAGTAAGTATTATTTAAAGATTTATAAATTCCCAATTCTTCATAACTCCCGATAACTTTTATATGCCCACATCCTTTATTTTTTTCTTCTAAATTATTTTCGGACTTAGAATTTGTTATTTCGGATTTCGGATTTCGGATTTCGGATTTACCAGTTTGGCATTGCCAAACAGGTAGTGGTGTTCCCCAATACCGCTCTCTAGAAATAGCCCAATCTTTAATTTCTTTAAGCCATTCACCGAAACGACCTTCTTTAATATGTTCTGGCACCCAATTAATACTTTCATTATTTTTCATCAGCTGTTCACGCAAGGCGCTCATTTTAAAATACCAGGAATCCTTAGCATAATAGATCAATGGTGTACCACAGCGCCAACAAAAAGGATAATCGTGTTTATATTTTTCTGTTTTAAATAAAATTCCACGTTCTTGCAAATAATTTATTATTATCTGGTCGCAATCTTTAACAAACTTGCCACTAATTTTTTCATACAAATTCTTTAACTCTTCCTTAATTGAAAATTGAAAATTGAAAATTGAAAATTTTATATATGTTCCGTCCAAATTGACAGTATGCACTTTAGGTAAACCAATTTTTTCACCCAACTCATAATCATCAACGCCATACATGACAGCTGTGTGCACCACACCAGTCCCATCCTCTGTTGAGACAAAATCAGCTGCATAAACTTTAAAAGCATTTTGATAATTGTCTGTTTTTTCTGTAATTACTCCAGGGAAAAGTGGTTCGTATTCCAAACCAACTAAATCTTTGCCCTTTAGTTCACACAAAATTTCAGGAGTTTTTTCTAATTCCTCCGCTTCAGTCTCATTTAATGTACCAAGACTATACGGAGGAAAAAATTTCATTAAATCAGCTGTTTTTCTATCGTTCTTCCATTTTTCAAAAATACTTTTAGCTAAAATGTATATTTCATAAATAGGTTTTTCATTTTCATCTTTTTCAACAAAAAATTTTACTACAATATAATCGATTTCCTCCCCTACTGCCAAAGCCACATTGCCTGGTAATGTCCACGGCGTCGTTGTCCACGCCAGAATATATGTTTTATTATTTAGAATTTGTAATTTGGAATTTATTTGGGATTTGGAATTTGTAATTTGGAATTTAACTGTCACTGATTCTTCCTCCACATTTTTATAGCCTTGAGCCACTTCATGAGAAGACAAAGCCGTGCCACATCTAGGACACTGGGGAATAACTTTATAACCTTTATACATTAAACCCTTATCAAAAATTTGTTTGATAATCCACCATAAACTTTCCACATAATCATTGCTATAAGTGACATAAGGGTGGTTCATATCTACCCAAAAACCAATCCGCTCGGTCATTTTTTCCCATTCTTCAATATACTCCCAAACGCTTTCTTTACATTTTTCATTAAATTTTTCCAGGCCATAATCTTCCACCTCTTTTTTATTTTTTAAACCTAATTTTTTTTCTACTTCCAATTCCACAGGCAAGCCATGGGTATCCCAACCAGCTTTTCTTTCAACTCTAAAACCATTCATGGTTTTATAGCGTGGTATGACATCTTTAAAAGCTCTAGCCAAAATATGATGGATGCCTGGCCGACCATTGGCTGTGGGTGGACCTTCATAAAACACAAAACTGCCCTTATCCGCCGCCGAGGCGGGTTTATTCAGGGTTTTTTTAAAAATATCACGTTCTTGCCAAAATTTTATAACTTCCAATTCTTTGTCTGCTAAATTAAACATAAAAAAATGCTGTCATCCCCGCCGGCCTAGCCGAAAATCAGGCTGGCAGAGCGGGGATCCCATGAATTAAAATTTATTCGTCCCTATAGTTATTCGTAAATAATTCGCTACTAATTAGCACTTTAAATTTTACTAAATTTCTTTAATTTTAGCAAATAAAAAAACCCGTGAACTTAATCACGGGTCATTTGTTTGTATTATCGAAGAAGTCTTTCTAAAGCCTCTTCGTCCGACATAACTTTTGCTGAATCATTGGCCACTACAGGCTCATCAATCGAGGAGAGCCTATCAATGGCTTCTTCAGCTGCTTTGGCCACCACTGTTTTGCGACCAAAAGATTTTGTATCAATGGTTGAACTTTTAAAAAAATCAACAACGACCGCCCGTAATTCTTTTCCGTTAGCGGTAATGGTTATAATTTGACCGGCTAGATTATCAGCTTTCTCACCAGCTTCCTCGGCCACAATTTTAGCCAGATTGGCATCTTCCCGCGCCCTATTGATGTCTTCAGCCATTTGATCGCTCTTTCTGGCCAAGACTGCCAAACTTTCTTTCTGGCCTTTCATTTCCGTGGCCAAATATTTTAGAGAATCCATATTGACCAGACCAGTGGCGTATTCACCATTCAATCTGCTTTTTAACGAGTATTCTTCCTCATGCAGGTCGGCCAGCAAGGAATCATTGGTACTGATCAATCGGGCTGTTTGTTTTTGACCAGCACTCTCGATTTGTAACATACTTGCCGTGGTCAAATTTTGGATTTTCTTTTCCGCTTCGGCCAACCGACTTTCCCAGTCAGTCACTTGCAGATTGGCTGTCAGAGCCGGAGCTGCCAAGACCGTTTTCGTAGTCATACCGTTCCAGATGACATATAAAACAACAATGATTGCAATCACGGACAAAAAAATTAAAACTGGTCTGGAGATTTTATTTCTCAACAGAACCCAATCTAAATGCCACCTACTGGGTTCTTCTCCACCCATAACATTATGCCCTTTGGAACATCTATTATCATGGTACATGACGTAATTAGACGAAACATACTTTTGGCAACCATGGCAATAAACTTTTGCCCCTTCCTTTTGAACACTCTCCGCAAAACACTCCTCTGTCGCTGGTTCAACAGAAGAAATTTGTTCAACTAATTCAACCACATGTTTGCCATCGGGAGGACAGAGTTGCAGATTGCCATCATGTATGATCTCTTCAGAAGAAAATTTCTTATTACACTTATTACAAAAATATGTTTCCTCTGCCATTGTGTTGTCTCCTTTTTTGTGAATTTGTTAAAGTAAAACAATGATTGTGTTCAAAGTATTGGCTATAAAATACATCAAATAAATATTTTTGTCAAGCTTTGGCAAATAAAAAAGGGACTCACATAACTGCAAGTCCCATAATTTTAAATATGCTATTCACATAAATTAATCTTTTACAAAACAAAGTCTGACAGGACAGCTTTCCATCTTTATATCTTCATTCCTATACCCGGCATAAAAATATTTATTTTTTTCCGGATCTCTTAAAAAACGATTTAAGGAGACAATAATCTCCTGATATGTTGCTGCCCAACCATTTTTTTTAATTTCCTCTTGAACTAAAACCAAATCAATTGTTTGATAAAACCACAGATGTTTTTCGAAAAGACCAAAAAGAAATTCATCAAACTCCTCTTCTGTAACTTTTTTGGGTTTATCAGCCATTTGCAACCTCCTGGTTGTTTATTTGTTGTTTATGTTTCTATATTTATATCCAATTTACTCTTTAATCATAAATTCGTCAAACTTTTTGAAAAAAAATTTTTCTCCCCTACCATAATACATAATACATTATACACCATACTTTTTTTCATTTTCCTTTTACCAATTACCAATTACTAGTTACTAGTTACTTTTATTCAAAAGTTCCTCAATCGTCTCATGCTTAGACAACCTTTCAAAATCTGGTAAATCTTTAATATCTGTTAAACCCAAATGACGCACAAATTCCAAAGTTACACTATAAACATTAGCGCCGATTTTCTTGTCTAGGCTTGTTTCAATTAATCCCCGCATCATTAAATTTCTTAAAATCATAGAACAATTCACGCCACGAATTTGTTCCAATTCCATTTTAGTAACAGGGCTCCTATAGGCAATGATAGTTAAAGCTTCCAGTTGCGGCCGAGTCATTTCACCAGTTAGTTCCTCTTTTAAAAATTTTTCCATTATTTCGGAAACCTCTGGATCTGTAGCCATTTGTACATGTTCATCGTTAATAATTATTTTAATTCCTCGTTCACTTTTATTATATTCCTGCTTTAAAACTTCCAAAACAGTTTCTATTTCTGCTTTAGACCGCTCGGTTAATTCGGCTAACTTTTTAAGACTTAAGGGTTTATTGGTTAAAAATAAAAGGGCTTCTACTTGTTTTTTTATCATATTTTTTTAATTATTATTTCATCATGCAAATTATTTTGTTCCACCAAGACCACTCTTTGTTTGACCAACTCAAGTAAGCCTAAAAAGGTTATAATAACATCCGTTTTATCTTTTGAACCTTTAATTAAATCTTTAAAATTAATACTGGCTACTGCCAAAATTCTTTGCCTAATACTTTCAATCTTTTCTTTAATGGAAACTGCCCGGAGCATGGATTTCTGGGGCAATTTAATAATTGGCTCAATTTCTTTAAGTATTTCTAAAAATATCTTTTTTAGTTTCTCAGTATTTAAATCTTTGGGCGGATTAAAAATAACTTCTAAGTCAACTGGAATTTTATCGCGTAAAAATAAAACTTTTTTTTCAGCTAATATTTTTTCAATATTTTTAGATGCTTCATAATATTCTTTGTAGATTTTTAACTGAGTGGCTAAATTAAGTCCATCATCTTCAGCATCAATTTTTAAATTAGGCAAAAGCACCCGTGATTTTATTAATAATAATTTAGAAGCCACCACCAAAAAATCCGCCAATTCTTCAGGATTTTTTTCTTCCACCAACTCCAAATACTTCATAAACTGCTCGGCCACATCGGCAATAGCCACCTCGGTAATATCCAAATCTGCCCCTTCAATTAATTGCAGAAGCAAATCCAACGGCCCTTCAAATTTTTCTAACTTTACTTTATACATTTAAACATCATGTCATCCCGAGCGTAGCGAAGCGGAGTCGAGGGATCCCGTGGCACACGCTCATATCCAACATTAAGTTATTTCTTTTTTAATTTTTTTATTTTTTTGGCCACACTAAAATTACCCGACTTGGCACTTTCTAATTTTATAAAATCCGCCACGTTCATTTTTACGCTTTCGCTAAATTCTCCTGAAGAAAAAAGCACTGTGCCTTTCAGGGTCTTGTCGACAAAAACTGCAATTTTATACATAGACCCAAAAGCGCTCATGGTACCAGGTTTAACTTTAAAATGAACTTTCATGGCTGACTCTTTGGGGATCTCTACTTTGGTAATCCTTACCTCTTTGGTGGTCATAACCTTGGCTAGTCTTTTCAAATCAATATTTTTATCAGCCGGCACTATAGCAATAGCATAAGGTTTTTGGCCATGCTCCAAAGGCTTATTCATTTTAACTAGTAAACTTTTGGCAATCGTGTTTAATTTAACTTTCAAAGTTGCTGCTGCGTCATAGGCTGTAAAAACCTTACGATGTTTAATAACTTCGTATTTTAATTTTGATTCATCTAATTTTTTTAAAAATTTTTTATTCATAAAACTTAAATTTTATAAGTATAAGGATCAATTTTGATAATTAAAAAAGTTAAAACAGCATTAACCCCAAGCATGATTAAAACTTTATAAATTCCTTGCCTTAAATCTATATTTAAAATTTCCGGTAAAAACAAAAGAATTGCCGCGCCAATGCCAAAAAAATAATCGGTTGGGATACGCCCAGTCCATTTTTTATGCCACCAAACATTGGCTGGGCCAAAATCGTGCAAAGAAAAATGTGGATTCATAATAAACCACAAAAAATCCCAAACCACAACAAACAGCATAAACAAACTCATAATTTCCAATTCCTGATAAATATTCCAGCTCCAATTCCACACAAACGGCCAGTGCATAAAAAGCAACAGAAAAATATTCAAAACAAAATGATAGCCAGTCAATTCTTTGTCGCTCATTATTTTGGCATAAAATTTAGCGACCTTGGAATCTGACTTAGGCCGCCAAGTGGGCAATTTAGCAGCCCAGCCATCCCTGCCTTCAATTTGAATTTCCAAAAGCGCCAAGGCCATGCCAATCAGATAAAAATAGATAACCTTGAATAAAAATGGTGTAAGCATAAAATTATTTGAATTATGAATTACGAATTATGAATAATGGTTTTTGAAGCACGAATTAACCCATTAATTAGTTTATGAATAATAATAGTTTGATTAGCGACTTGGCTAAATTTTTCTTGTGTTATATAACCAACATCTCTGGCAACTAAAATTTGATTTTGTAATTCTGTTAAAGAGCCCAAAGCCATTGAATAAAAATTTACTTTCTCTTTGTATGATTGTCTACTAAAGCCCTCGGCGATATTAGAAGTGATCGAAACAGCGCATCTTCTTAATTGGCTAATTAATCCAAACACCTCATCTCTAGGAAATTCTTTTGTTATTTTATATATTATCAATACTATTTTATGTCCTTCTTTCCAAGTATTTAAATCAGTAAATTTTTTTATTTTTTCTTTTTCCATGATTCATAATTCGTTATTCGTAATTCATTTTTTAAACGGCAGTTTCATCTGCTCTCCCAAAAGCCTTTTAGCCTCTCGCCTACCCTTAGTGGTTAAACCAATTTCTTTAACAAACCATTTATATTTTGTCCTCTCGCCAAAACCAATCAGCATTTCTTTGTCAATCAATCGTTCAATACTTTTAGTAATAATTTTTGTCCACATTTCTTTTTTTGGCTTCTTATTTATTTTATCATAAAAACCAGTTAGTCGTCTACGCGAAATTTTATTCAATTTGTTATTGAAGCATTCTAATAAAATATATTTTTGTAAATTAGACAACCGCATACATAATTTTAATTTACAATTACCCCTCCCCTTAATAAGGGGGTTAATAAGACACGGTGTGTCTTATTAACGGGAGAGGTTTATAACGGACTTTTTATATTTTTCAAACTTGGATTGGTCACTTTGGTGTAAATCTGGGTTGTCCTGATGTTGGCATGTCCCAAAAGTTCTTGCACATAGCGCACGTCCACCCCATTTTCCAATAAATGGGTGGCAAAACTGTGTCGCAGGGAATGAAAAGAAG
>Ga0209717_1001987_pt1 | contig 20621 bp, 4 predicted proteins | sample AD_UKC048_MetaG_FD_184418 | JGI IMG/M metagenome (GOLD analysis project Ga0209717, IMG submission 184418) | Active sludge microbial communities of municipal wastewater-treating anaerobic digesters from USA - AD_UKC048_MetaG (SPAdes) (version 2) | ecosystem: Engineered > Bioreactor > Anaerobic >... | reverse complement strand
TGATAGAGTGACAAAATATGAGCCTATCTATTTTGTCAAGAATTATTTGCAGATTTCAAAAACTACTTTTTGATCCTAAATGCTCTTACTTTTTCACCAGACCCTGAGGATTATGTGCAAAGGTCTTTTGTAGGTGATGTTGATGGGGCAGGCCGTGCTGATGCCGGTGCTCGAGGTCCCGTCGCCCAGCACCACCTCGGAGATGAGGTTGGGGGTGGCGCTCACGGTGTTCGAGGGGGCGGATTCCCCGGCGGGATCGCTGTAGAGGGTGGTAACGTAATAGTTGTAGGTAACGCCATTGGTGAGGCCGGCATCCTGGAAGGTGGTGGCGGCCACGGTGGTGAGGGGGCTGCCGTCGCGGTAGATGCGGTAGCCGCTGATGGCGCGGCCCGGGTTGGCGGCGAAGGCGGAGCGGGCTCCGCGTCCTTCAGCGGCGGTCCAGCTGAGGTCCACCACGGTGTTGCCGGGCAGGGCGGCCAGAGCGGTGGGGGGATACGTATTGGGGGTGGCGGAGACGGTGGCGGTGGCGGGGGATTCCTCGCCGTCGTAAACCGCCGTCACGTAATATTCGTAGGCGCTGCCGTCGGTAACCGCCTCATCCCGGTGCTGGGTGTCCGCGGGGCTGGCCAGCAGGCTGCCGTCCCGGTAAACGCGGTAGCTGTCCGGAGCGCCGGACACGGGGGCGTCCCAATCCAGCAGCACATAGCCGTGGCTGGCGGCAGCGCTGAGGTTTTGGGGCGGCTGCAGCATGTCGATCTGGGGGAAGATCTCCAGGCGCAGGTTGGGCAGGTTGGGGCTGGCCAGCAGGTTGGTGGGGGCGGCGGAATCGCTGCGGTTCTGGCGGGCGCGGTTGCCCGGGGTGGTGGAGTAGCTCCAGTAGGGATATCCTGAGATCCACGGCTGGTAGCCCTTCACGGTGAGCACGGCGAGGTTGGAGACGCCGTCGTAGGTGAACATGGGGTTCAGGTCCACCTCCATCCAGCCGGAGGCGGCGTTGTTCGGGAAGCTGCCGCTATAGACCAGGGTGTAGCCGGCGGTGCTGTAATTTCCGGAGGCCAGGCTGGTCTGGGAGGTGTTTTTCAGATAGACGGAGACGGCTTCGACGGGGTTGGTGTCGCCGCCGCTGGCCTTGTGGAAGGCGATGGATTTGAGGGTGCCGGCCACCCCGATCTCGGAGGCCAGGTAGATGGCCTCGTGGGCGCTGTAGTTGTAGTAGCGGTCCAGGGGATAGCTCTGGGTTTGGGTTCCCGCGCCGATCAGCACTTCCAGGGGCGCGCCCACTTCCAGATACTCGGTGAGGCTGGCGCTGGTGCCGCCCGCCGTGGCGTTGAAGAGCAGGGTTACCAGGGTGCCGTCGCTCATGGCGGAGGAGGCGTTGATCTCGAAGCTGAGGGTCGCCTGGGCTCCGGCGGCCAGGACGGGGAAGGCGTCCGTTGGATCGGTCAGGCTGATCCCGGGGGTGGGGCAGCTGAGGATGGCGGTCCCCGCCGGGGTGGGGATCTGGCCGGTGTTGTGCAGTTCCAGGGTGAGGGTGGCGGTCTCGCCGGGATCGAGGATGCCGTTTTGGTCGCCGCTGTAGTCGTTCACGCTCAGGTGCCGCAGTTCGAACTCGGGCACATACACCCCCAGCTGGAAGTTGTTGCTCCAGGCGCCGTTGCTGGCGCTGATGTTCAAAGTGAAGGTGAGCATGTGGTTCGCGGGGCAGTTGGCGGCCACGCTGACGGCGCAATTGCTTTGGGACCAGGCGCTGCCCTGGGCGGGAACGGTGCCGTAGCTGGCGCCGGCGGTGGTGATGGTAACGTAGGGATCGCCGGAGGAGAGCGTCGCGCTCACGCCGGTGGCGTCCACCAGGCCGCGGTTGCCCAGGCGGAGGGCCAGCTGGGCGGCTTCGCCGGGTTCCAGATGCTGGTTGGAGTTGGCATCCTGGATGTTGGCCTGCTCATAAACCAGGTAGGGATAATCCGGGATCAGGGGCCGGGTGGTGATGAAGAGGGCGCTCTCGTCGGCCAATTGGGCGGCGGCGGTGGGCCAGCTGTTGCCGAAGGTGTATTCCAGGCCCACGGTTTCCGTGTGATCCTCGATGCCGATGGTGGCGTAATTGCCGTGGGGGAAGGCATCCCCGTCGCCGAGGTCGATGTTGTTGAAGTCCTTGTACTGCAGCTTGATCTGGCCGTCGCCGGTGTGGGTGGGGTAATACACCGGGTCGTAGAGGATGGCCTGGAAGGTCTGGGGGGTGGAGGAATCGTAGCCGGAGATCAGGTTGTACCACTCCACCACGTAATAGTGGAGGGCGCTGTTGTACCAGGTGTAAACGTAACTGCTGCCGGATTGCAGGTCGAGGTCATCCCAGAAGACGGCGACCATGGGGCTGGGTCCGCCGGCGTCGGGCAGGCGCCAGTTGCGCCAGTCGGCGTCGGTGGTGGCGCCGAAGGCGATGAAGCCGTTGGAGGAGATGGAGGCCTGGCTGTAATCCACGCCGTAATATTTGAAGCTGAAGGGCAGGCTGACGGTCTGGATGGCCACGGCGCCGGTCTGGTCGCCTTCGTCACTGCTGCTGCCGGGGTCGGTGAGGCTGAGGGCGGTGCCGCTGCCGCCTTCCGCGGGGGCGATGCCGATCCAGTCGTAAACGGGGCACTGGTCGTAGCCGCTGTCTTCCATGCCAAAGATGAAATAGCCATAGGCGTCCTGGCCGAGGGGATCGGTGAGGCTGGTTTGGCCGATGGTGAAGCTGAGGGGAATGCTCTGCTGAAAGCCATCCGGGTTGGACAATTCCAGCAGCAGGGGGATCACCATGCCGTCCACGCAGGTGCTGCGGGCCAGGATGGAGAAGGTGTCCGTGTTGTTGCCGGCCGTGGCTCCGGCGTTGATGGCGCCGTAGTAGCCTTCGCCGTCGGTGATCTCGAAGAAGCTGTCCTGCGAGCTGAGGGTGGCGCTGAGCCCGGTGAGGGGGGCGCTGCCCACGTTTTGCAGGGTGAGGGTGAGGGGCCAGGCGTCGCCGGGGTTCACCAGGTTGCCGGAGGAGCCCACGAAGGTGCGGGAGACGACCTCCAAGCGGCCGTTGCTCACGGTGAGGGGGATCAGGGTGGAGTACAGGCCGTCGTTGAGTTCAAACCTGAGCACGAACTGGTGCTGGTCCGGGCAATCCGGGGCGATCTGCAGGGAGATGGGCTCCACGCTCTCGCCGGAGGCCCCGGGGGCGATGGCGTTGAAATCGATGCGGTCGTAGTTGGTGAGGCTGATGTAGGGGTCGGAACAGCTGGCCTCGCCAAAGGGGGAAAGCGCTCCGGATGTGGTGTTCAGCAGGCTCACGTAGATATCCATGGCCTCGCCGGCGTTGGCTTCGCCGTCGCCGTTGCCGCTGGCGCTGTCGTCGATGTTCAGCCCGTCGTAAACCAGGCCGCCGGTGGAGGCGATGGATACGCTCTGGATGAAGGGCTTGAAGTCGTTTTGGCTAACGGTGAGCTGCAGGCTGCCGGAAAGGTTGGCGGCGAAGGCCAGGCTGGCGTTGCCGGAGGCGTCGGTGAAGGCCAGGGCCTGCTGTCCGGCGGAGTTGGTGAGCGCCACGGAGGCACCCGGCACCGGGTTGGAGCCGTCGCTCACGTTCACCAGCAGGTTGGTCTCGCCCGCGGGGATGGAAGTGGGGGCGTCAACGCTGAATTGGGAGGGGATGCCCACGTAAACAGGCGCGGTGGGATCGCCGATGAGGTTGCAAAAACCGGAGAAGTTGTAGGCCTGGGTGGAGTTGCTGATCCCGTACACGGCATAGAGGTAAAGCTTGCCGTAGAGCATGGCCTCGCTCATGTTGCGCATGCCCAGGGGATAGATGCCGTGGAAGATGCCCACGTCCAGGCAGTTATTCATGGGGGTGTGGGTGCCGGTGGTAGCCATGCCGATGGCGGTGACCGCGCCACCCAGGGTGGCTTCGGTTCCGAAGCGTACCACGGATTCGGTGGTGCTAGTGCCGCCTCCCCAGGAACCTGTGGCGCAAGTGATGAAGACACCGTGAAAGAGTTTGTAAGTGTTGTTCATCGTACTGATGTAGTTGGGCCAGCCGCTCATGCCAAGGTAGCCGCGGTAGTTGTAGAAGGCCACGCCCTGGTTGATGGCGGCGTTGGTGGTGGTGGCAGAGGGGCTGCTGCCGTAGTTTTTGGTGTAGGTGTATTCAGGATTTATCGCTATCGAGGCATCATACACATACTCGTTGGTATAGACGGTGGAGATACCGGAGGAGGCGGTGTCGCCCACCAGCACCATGCGGTCCAGCCAGGCGGCCAGGCCCAGGTTGATGTCTTTTTCCAGGCTGTTGATCTTGGCCATGTAATTCACCATCTGCTCGGTGGTTCCCACTGAGATCCTGCCGATGGCAACGTCGCCCAAGTTGTCGCTTCCCGCCAGCCAGGTGTAAAAATAGTCGATGTAAGTGCTGTAGCTTGGCACGGCTATGGTGCCGGAATCGTCGCCGATGAGGACAATGTAGTCCGGCCGGGTCTCCGGGTTGTCGTAGCGGGTCTGGATGTAGGCCTTGATGGCGGAGTTGCCGGTTCCGGTGGTGGCGGTGCTCACGGCCTCCACCAGATAGCCCTTCTGGCGTTTCCAGGCCACGTATTCATCCACCTTGCCCTGATAGATGGCATCCGCGTAATTGCCGTAGATCACCAGCAGGCGGGGGGAATGGTAGTCGGCATTTCTGCCCGCCGCCTGGTCGTAGTTGAGGATGAGGCCGCGGTAGATCTTCTCGAAGGCCGGGGACAGGCTGGGGGCTGGAATCGTCTCGTTGACGGAGGGGCCATTATCGAAATCGAGGTTGAGGGTCAGGTGGTCCCGCACCAGCAGTTCGCCCGTGGCGCTGTCCCACTGGAAGGGATGGACGTTGAGGCTCACCACGCGGAAGTCGCGCAGCACCTGGGGGGCGGAGATGAGGGCGGGCGCGGCCGGATAGAGGGTTTCCGGATGGCGGCCGCTTTGGCGTTCCGCGGCCAGGGCGGCGGCGAAATCGGGCTGGAGGCCGGAGCGGCTTGCGGCAGCAGCGTCGGAAACGCGCAGGCTCACTCCGCCGCGGGCGGGGATGGCCACCATGGCGCTGAAGACCGGCAGGGTCTCCTCTTCGCCGATGAAGAGCTTGGGAATGCCGTCCAGGCGGACGCGGGCGTAACTGGCGCCGTCGCGTTCCACGGTCTCCAGTTCCCAGGCGGGAAGCTGGAAGTTGATCTGGATGCCGTCGCCGCTGTCGCGGGTGACGGTGAAAGCGGAGCCCCCGGGCAGGCTTTGGCCGGCCAAAAACAGGGGTGTCAGCAGGAGCATGGCCAGCAGGGGCCAGGCGCAGATGGTTTTCCTCATGATCGATCCTTTGGAGTGAGAATGTATGATTGGAGCGTTAATAATGCAATTCCCGGTGCAAAAGTTACAATTTCCTTTGTTCAACCTTTCCAGACAGGAAAAAAATCCCGGCCCATTCACCAGGGAACAGGCCGGGCAGTTGATTCAGATCTTGTTATTGCTTGGCGGGAAGGTCCTCAAAAGCCGCCACGACCTTGTAGAAGGCCATGGGCAGGGCTGCGGTGTCCTCCCAGCTGGTGACGCCATATACGGTGGCGAAGGGCTCGTAATCGCCGTAGGGATCGGTGGCGCGGTAGATGTGGTAGCGGTTGGCATTGGTGACCGCGTCCCAGGAAACGGTGACGCCGCCGGCGCTTTTGCTGACCGCGATGTCCGGGATGGCGAGGATCAAGATCACCCTCACCTCCACCGAGGCGTAGCCAATGGCATAGCCGTCATCCACCACGAAGTTCAGGGTCTCGCTGCCGAACCAGTCGGCAGGCGCGGAGAAGGTGACCTGATGTCCGTCGATGGCGGCCTGGATGTAGGCGCTCTCACCCACGGTGAGGGTCACCGTGTGGCCGTCCAGGTCCTCGATGTAGGGGCCAAAATCCACCTGCAGACTGGAGTTCATGTCGAACTGGAAGCCTTCCAGAGGCAGGGTCAGGGTGGGGGCGTGGTTCACGAAGTTGACTGTGACGGTGACTGTATCATAGGCATGGTCATAGCCGTCGAAGACGGAGAAGCTGATCTCTTCGCTGCCGTGCCAGTCTTCCACGGCGGTGAAGGTGACCTGAAGACCGTCGCTGGCGATCAGCACATTCGTGTTTCCGCTGTAGTCCAGAGTGAGGGGATGGCCGTCCGCGTCACTGACGTAGGCGGTGAAATCGACCGGGAGATTCTGATTCATGTCGAAGCTGAAGCTTTCAGGCAGAGCGATGGTGGGAGTATCATTGACCGGCAAAACGATCACATCCGCGGCATCGCTGGCGGTGAGTTCTCCGTCGCCGATGGTGAAGGTGATGGTCTCGGTTCCGTTCCAATTCCAGGTGGCGCCGAAAGTTACGCTCAGGCCGTCGATGGAGACGGTAACATCGGTGTTTCCATTGTAGCCGAGGGTGAGTCCGGCTTCCGGAGTCTCGGGGTCGGTCACGTATCCGCTGAAATCAACCGTCAGGCTGGCATCCTCCGCGAAAGTGAAAGAGTCTGGAATAACAATGGTGGGCGCGTCGTTCACCGGGGTCACGATCACGCTGACGGCATCGCTGGCGGTGAGTTCTCCGTCGCCGATGGTGAAGGTGATGGTCTCGGTTCCGTTCCAATTCCCGGTGGCGCCGAAAGTTACGCTCAGGCCGTCGATGGAGACGGTAACATCGGTGTTTCCGCTGTAGCCGAGGGTGAGTCCTGAATCCGGGGTTTGGGCGTCCTCAACGTAGGGTGCGAAATCCACAGTGAGGCTGCCGTCTTCCTCGAAGTTGAAGGATTCTGGCAATGCGATCGAGGGTTCGGTATTGCTGATCTGTCCCGTGCCGCTGAGGGCGATGTTCACCGTGGGCTCGTCGTCATCGTTGCTGGAGATCTCCAGGTTGCCGTTGTAGGCAATGGCTTCCGTGGGCTGGAAAGTGAGATTGTAAAACACGCTGGAGTAACCGGCAATATTGAATTCCAGGGTGTTGCGTCCGGCTGCCACGCTCTTCTGGCGCAGTCCAGAAACCTCACTGCCCCTGCCCAGGGGGGCCACGCTGTAGCCGGCGGGGGTGCTGATCGAGCCTGTAAGCTCCATCTCCCCGGTGTTGGCAAGGCTGAACTGCTGCACTTGGCTGCTGCCAACCTCCAGTTCCCCAAAGGCAAGTTGCAGGGGGTCGACCGTGATCTCCGGAGGCGCGTCGGTGCCGCCGGCCAGGGTGAGCTGCACATTGGGCCGGTAAACGCTCACGCTGCCGCCGGTGAACACATTGGTCTGGTTTGAGGTGATGCTGCGGGTATAGCGGTAGCCGCTGGCGGTTTCCGTGTAGCGCACGGACCCCGAAGAGCTGGATGAACTCACCCGGTCAAAGGCGGTGTCGATGACAAGGTTGTCGGTGCCGTTCCAGGTGAAGGGGGTGGAGAGGGTTAGCATGTCGTAGCCGCCGGGGCTGGGCATATGGGAAGTAGCGCTGTAAACCGTCACCATACCTGTGGAGGTTTGCCAACTGGCCACGTTGGCAGCCGTGGTGTGCTTCATGCGCACCACAAATGAAGGCAGGGCCAGGTTGGGGGCGCTGTTCACGTAGAAACCCAGCGCGGTGATCTCCACCGGGCCATAGACGCCGGCGGCGTTGAGCTCCGCCGCGGTATAGACGGATTGCCCGTGCAGGCTCCGCCTGAAGACGTTGATGGGGCAACCCTCGTTGGTGCCTGTGGCTGAAGTGCCATCGCCCAGCGTGACGTTGATGATCGCCTGGGGTGTGGCCTCCGCGGTGTTCGAGGGATCCGATTCCCCGGCGGGATTGGCATAGAGCGTGGTGACGTAATAGCCGTAGGTGAATCCGTTGATGGCGCTTTCGTCGGTATAAGAAGTCCCGGTCACGTCGGCCAGGAAGCCGCCGTTGCGGTGGATCCGGTAGCCTGCCACTCCCGCGGGGGCGGGGGCGGTCCAACTGAGGTTGACCAGGCTGTTACCGGCGGTGGCGCTCAGGTTTGTGGGGGGATACATGATTTGGGTGATGGTGACCGTCAGCGCGTCCGCGGCCTGGGCAAAGCCGTCGAAGACTGTGAAAGTGAGCTCTTCGGAGCCGACCCAGTGGCCGATGCTGCTGAAGGTTACGGTAAGTCCGGCGATGTTCACCTGGATGTTGGTGTTACCGCTGCAGGACAGGGACAGGCTTTGCGGGTCGGCGTCGCTCACATGGGCGGAGAAATCCTCCACCAGGCCCGCGTCGGCGTAGATGTCGAAGGTTAGAGAAGCCGGCAGGGAGATCACCGGGCTGCTGTTTTGCACCACCAGTTGGACGGAAACCGGCAGTTGGGGGCTGTCCGGGTCGTTGGAATTGACCAGCAGGGTGGTGGTGTATGTACCGGGAGCCAGGCCCTCGGGGGAGAAAGTGCCCGTGATGAGTTGGCTGCCACTTCCGGATACGTTGCCGGAAGCGGGCGCGGCGCTGAACCAAGCCACGGAAGGGGATTCCGCCAGGCTGAAGCTGAGATCCTGGCTGCCGGAATTGCTGACGGTGAAGCTGTCCGTGCCCTCGCCGCCATTGAAAAGCGTGGCGCCAAGGCTGTTGTCGCTCAATGAGATGTTGGCGGGGGTGTAGCCCTGGCCCGTTACCGCCAGCAGCACCGTGCCTTCGTCGAGGTCGTTGCTGGTGATGGTCACGTTGCCCGCGTAGGTGGCCACGGCCGTGGGGTTGAAACTCAGGTTGTAGGTCTGGTAGGTTCCCACAGGCAGGGTGAAAGAAAGTGTGTTGCGCAGGCCAGCGCCGTCATCCTTGCTGCCGGCCGCGGCAACGCTGAAACCGGTCGGAGTGCTGATGTCGCCGATCAGGGTCTCATCCCCGTTACTGTAGATGGTGAAGGGCAGGTCGCTGCTTTGCCCCACCTCCACAGCGCCAAAATCGAGGCTGAGGGGATCCACCGCTATCTCCGGGCCCGCGGGCTCCACGTAGGCAAAACCCAGCTTCACATTTGGCCGATAGGCTGATAACAAGCCGCCGGTGAAGGTTTCGCCCATGTCACTATAGGTGCTGCGGCCGTAGCGGTAGCCGCTGGCCACATTGGTGTAGCGCACCGTTCCGGTGGCGGATTCCGTGGCCACCCGGTCGAAGGCGGTGTCGATCACGATGTTGTCGATCCCGTTCCAGGCAAAGGGCGCCGACAAACTCAGCAGGTCCCAGTTTCCGGCCGCGGGAAGGTAGGCAGCGTTGCTGTAAACAGTCACCAGCCCGTCGGCGGTGATCCAGGCCGAGGCATCCGCGGCCGCGGTGTGTTTCATCCGCACCCGGAAATTGGGCAAAGCCAGCGCGGGCGCCGTGGACACGTAAAATCCCAGCTGGGTGATTTCGGTGGGACCGTAAAGCCCGGCGGCGTTGAGCTCCGCTGCGGTGTAAACCGATTGCCCGTGCAGGCTTTTCTTGTAGATGTTGATGGGGCAGCCTTCGGTGTCGGGGGTGATCCCGGTCCCGCTGCCGATCTCCGCGTAAGCCATGTCCTGCGGGGTCGCCTCAGCCAGGTTGGAGGGAGCCGATTCGCCGCTGGGATCGCTGTATAGCGTGGTCACGTAATACTGATAGGTGGTGCCGTTGACCACGGCGTTATCGGAATACGAGATGCCTGTCACCGTGGTGAGTGAGCTGCCGTCGCGGTAGATCCGGTAGCCGCTGATGTTTCGCTCTTCCAACAGCCCGGCCGTTTCCTCGCCCCGGCCCTGGGCCGCGATCCAATTCAGGTGGACAACTGTGTCGCCGCCCACCGCGGTGAGATTGGTGGGAGGCCAGGTGTTGGGGGTGGCGGTCACGGTGTTGGAAGGCTCGGAATCGCCGTCGGTGTAGCTGGCCACCACGTGATAGCTGTAGGTAACGCCGTCGGTCAACGGCAGGTCGGTGTAGGTGAGGTTGGCCGTGGTTGCCAAATAGGAGCTGTTGCGGTAAAGCTTGTAGTTGTTGGGTGTCGCCGCTTCCGGGGCGTCCCAAGTGAGGGTCACCGATGCGTGGGTGGCGGTGGCGGCCAGGTTTAGAGGTGGATTCAGGGGCGGCTGCACGGCCAGCAGGGCGTTGTACAGGTTCAGGCGTCCGGCGCCGAGTTTCCCGGTGTAGCCGGGGTTTTCAGGGTAATGGTCGTCCGCCGTGCTTTGCAGGATGGTTTTCAACTGCGTGCTGGTGAGCGTTATCCCGTTGCGGTGGGCGTAGGAAATGATGGACGCCGCCGCTCCGGAAACGTGCGGACAGGCCATCGAGGTGCCCTGATACCAATCGTAGCCGTTGCCGGTGACCGTGCTGCGGATCCCTGTGGTGTAATAATAAATGAGTTCTCCCCCGGGGGCGGAGATGTCCACCCAGGTGCCCCAGTTGGAGTAATAGGATTTTTCGTCCTGGTTGTTGGTGGCGGCCACCGAAAAAGCGCCGCTGTAGCAGCCGGGGTAGAAATTTCCCTCGGCCTCATCGTTGCCCGCGGCGAAGATGGTGATGCCGCCGTCCAGAACTGAACCGCCGCCGTTGGCATTGAAGTAGTTGATGGCGGTAAGCTCTGACTGATTATAGACGTCCGGTGCCCCATAGCCCCAGCTGTTCTGGGAGATGGCCGCGCCATTGTCCGCGGCCCAGACCGGGGCGTCGTCAAAGCCGCCCTGATCGTTGCCGTCAAAGACCTGGCAGGACATCAGGCTCACGCCTTTGGTGGTGCCGTTGCCGCCGGCGATGCCGCTCACGCCGGTGGAGTTGTTGTTCTCCGCGGCGATGGTGCCGGCCACGTGGGTGCCGTGGTCTTCCGGGTTGATGGTGGAGTTGTTGTTCACAAAGTTGTAGCCCACTCCGCTCCAGATGTTGTTGTTCAAATCGGGATGAGTGGTCTGGATGCCGCCGTCGATCACGGCCACGATCACATTTTGATGGCCCTTTTCCAGGTCCCAGGCTTCGGGCAGATCGATGTCGCAATCCACCGTTCCACCAGGTGACTGGCCGGTGTTGTTGTAATGCCACTGGGAGCCGTAGTAGGGGTCGTTGGGGGTCCAACGGTCCAGGGTTTCCGTCGGTTCCGGGTTCTGGCCCGCAACCGCTTCGTAAAGCACTTTCCTGTATTCGGGCTCGGCCCACTCCACGCTGCCTTTGAGGCCGCGGTAGGCCATCACGATCTCGCGGATGTCCGCTTTGCTGGCGAAACTTATCTCATACCAAAGATGCAGGCCCCACTCCTGATGGCGTTGCGCGAATTCGCTCCTGTGGGCCGGGCTGTAAAAAAGCTGGCTGATCCTGCTAGCCTCGAACTGGCGGTTCAAATCGTCCAATTCGGCAATGCCGAAAGAGGTCAGGTCACCGTTTTCATGCTCCAGCCTTTGCAGCTGGCCGGAAAGCTCCGGACTTAGCCTGATCCAGACATGGCCCGGCACGATGGCGCTGTCCGGCACCTTGTATATGTCTATGAAGGGCAGGTCCGTGAAATCCGGACCCAAGGCAGTGAGGCCGGCGCTCACAAGCGCCAGGCAGATGGCCGCAAGAATTGCTAATCTGCGCATGTTTTTCTCTCTTCGCCCCTTGGAGGGCTATGATGTATTCAAATATCTGTTCACCTCCGCTGTAACCCGCGCGTTGTCCGCAGGGAGCGGCCTGAACGAAAACTGGTCGAAAATTTACTTTTTCCGGCTTTGAAAATCATGGGCGGGGATTTGTCAACCATTTTTTGCCAGTTCGATTTTTCCATTAAAGCCATTGCCTTCAAACACTTAAACTTGGCCAGCATTTGTTTGACGGGGGCAAACTTTGCTTAGGGTTAAAAGACTGGCCCCGCCAATCCTCGGAGGACAGCGGGGCCAGATATCGGAGTTGTTTGTTTATTGCTTGGCGGGAAGGTCCTCAAAAGCCGCCACGACCTTGTAGAAGGCCATGGGCAGGGCTTCGGTGTCCTCCCAGCTGGTGACGCCATATACTGTGGCGAAGGGCTCGTAATCGCCGTAGGGAGCGGTGGCCCGGTAGATGTGGTAGCGGTTGGCATTGGTGACCGCGTCCCAGGAAACGGTTACGCCGCCAGCGCTTTTGCTGACCGCGATGTCCGGGATGGCGAGGATCAGGATCACCCTCACCTCCACCGAGGCGTAGCCAATGGCATAGCCGTCGTCCACCACGAAGTTAAGGGTCTCGCTGCCGAACCAGTCGGCAGGCGCGGAGAAGGTGACCTGATGTCCGTCGATGGCGGCCTGGATGTAGGCGCTCTCACCCACGGTGAGGGTCACCGTGTGGCCGTCCAGGTCCTCGATGTAGGGGCCGAAATCCACCACCAAGTTGTCGTTCATGTCAAACTCGAATCCTTCCACAGGCAGGGTCAGGGTGGGGGCGTGGTTGGTGACGGTGAGGCTCACGGTTACGTAAACCTCGGGATTTTCCGGATCGTTTGAGGCCACCTTGATGGTGGTCTGGTATTCACCGGGGGCGAGGCCGGTGGCGTTGAAGCTGGCCACCACTTCCTGGGAAGCGTTTTCCAGCAACGTTCCGGAGGGCGGGAACCAGCTCAGCCAGTCCGCCTGGGGGGATTCCGAAAGGATGAACTCGAGGTCCAGGCTGCCGGAATTGCCGATGGTGAAGCTGAGATTTTCCCCGCCGTTCACGGGCAGGGTGGCGGCCAGGCTGGTGGGATCCACGCTGATGCTGGGATCGGTGTACCCGCTGCCGCTGAGGGCGATGTTCACCGTGGGCTCATCCGCGTCGTTGCTGGAGATCACCACATTGCCAGGATAGACCTGCGCGGCGCTGGGAACGAAGCTGAGGTCGTAAGTGAGGGTCTGTCCCGCCGCGACGTTCAGAGTAATGGTGTTGCGCGTGTCCGCGAGGGCGGAACCGAGCATCGGCGCGCTCTTGCCGGTGGGGGCGGAGGACCTTACCCCGGAGGCATTGGCACTTTTGGTAACATGCAGCGCGACGCTGTAGCCGGCGGGAGTGGTGATGGTGCCGTTCAAAGCGGCTGTGCCGGTGTTTTGCACCGTGAACTGCAGCACGCCTGTCTGGCCGACCTCAACCGCGCCGAAATCCAGGGCCAGAGGCGAAACCACGATCTCGGGCGCTTCGGTCTGTTCCACATCCAGAGTCAACTGGAGGTTGGGCCGGTAACTGGATGTGTTTCCGCCAGTAAAGACGCTACTCTGGTCGCTGTAGTCGTTCCGAACGAAGCGATAGCCGTTGGTGACAGATGTGTATTGTGTGGTGCCGCTGGCGACCCAGGACCCGATGAGCCCGAAGGCCGTGTCCACCACGATGTTGTCGTTGCCGTTCCAGGTGAAGGGGGTGGAGAGCGTCAGCATATTCCAGCCGGTGGCGGCAGGCTGGTAAGAGGTGGAACTCCAGACGGTGCTGAGCCCGGTGGAGATCCAGCTGGAAGCGTCTGTGGCGCTGGTGTGGCCCATGCGGATGAGGTAGTTGGGCATGGTCAGGCTGGGCAGGCCGGTCACGTTGAAGCCGATCTCGGTGATGTCGATGGGTCCGAACACTCCGGCGGCGTTGAGTTCAGCCCTGGTATAAACCGACTGTCCATGCAGGCTCTGATAGTAAACGTTGATGGGGCAACCGTCAGTGGTCCCGCTGCTGGAAGTGCCGTCGCCGATGATTACAGTGGTCACAAGGTCGGGCGTGGCCTGCACCGTGGCGGTGGGCTCGGCGTCTTCACCGGAATAGGTGGCCACCACATAGTAGGAGTAGGTGGTTCCGTTCACCACGGCGTTGTCGGTGTATGAGAGTCCCGTCACGGTGGTGAGCAGGCTGCCGTTCCGGTGGATCTTGTAGCCGCTGGGGGTCCCGCTGAGGGGAGCGGTCCAGTTCAGCTCCACAAATCCGTTTCCGCCGGTCGCGGTGAGATCACGCGCGGGATAGAGAAGCCCCTGGGGCAGGTAGGCCTGCAGTTTCAGGTTGGGCAGGTTGGTGGAGGCTGTCAGGGATGTGGGCTGGGCGTCATCGTTGCGGTTTTGGCGGGCCTGGTTGCCGGTTGTAGTGGTGTAAGTCCAGAAAGGGTATTCATCAATGTATTGCTGGAAACCCTTGACGGTGAGGATGGCCAGGTTGGAAGTTCCGTCGTAGGCAAAGAGGCTGTTCAGTTCCACCTCCATCCAGCCGGAGGTCGCCGTATTCGGGAAAGTGCCGCTGTAAACCAGGGTGTAGCCGTCCGTGCTGTAAGCGCCGCTGGCCAGGGTGGAAGCGGTGGTCTGCTTCATGTAGATGCTCACCGCCTCAATGGGGTTCACATCAGCGCCGCTGGCCTTGTAGAAGCCCAGGGACTTGATGGTGCAGGCGCTGCCGATCTGCGAGGCCAGGTAGATCGCTTCGTGGCCAGAGTAATTGTAATAACGGTCGATGGGGTAGGTCTGGGATCCGGTGCCTTCACCGATGATGATGGTGGAGAGGGGGTTGGCGGTGGGAAAGCCTGTCACGGCGTTCGAGGGATCGGATTCCTCAGAGCCGTAGATGGCTGTCACATAATACTCATAGTTGGTGTCGTTCACCACGTTGGTATCCGAGTAAGTGAGGCCGCCGGTGCTGGCCAGATAGCTGCCATCGCGGTATACCTTGTAGTTGGAGGGAGTCCCGGAGGCCGGAGCGTCCCAGGCCAGGTTCACGTATCCATTGCCGGAAGCCGCGGTCAGGTTGCGCGGCGGGGCATAATATGTCCCCATCGGCGGAAAGATGATGTGATCCAGCCAAGCGCAGTCGCTGCCAGAACTAACGTAAAGATCTTTATAATAGGTCCAGCTGAAGGTGTGGGAACCGGAAGATACTGGATAACTGGCTTCAGACCACCCCGCGGAGCCAGACCATTCGCCCTGCAGGTTACCGTCGATGTAGAAGCGCAGGTAGTCATAAGCAGTTTCGGAGGAAACTTTGTACCAGAAGCTGATGTTCCCCGCGGAGCTGACCACCACAGGCAGGCTGAGGGTGGTGCTGCTGTTGTCGTTAATGTCGCCGGACTCGGCGGCGTAGGTGCCGGAAAAGACGTCCGAACTCTGCACGGTCCAGGGTACCGAGCTATTGTTCACCCAGGGATACAAAGTGAAGTCGCCGGTCTCAAAACCCTCATCCGGAGGGGCCAGCAGGGTAACCGTGACGCTGCGGGTGGCTGTGTTGCTATCGTCATCGGTGGCGATCACCTTGATGCTGTGGGCGCCGCCGGCGTATCCGGCCGTGTTCCAAACCCAGGAATAGGGAGAACTGGTGTCGGTGCTTTTCAGCACGTCATCGATGTAGAAAGCCACGCCGGTGATGTAGCCGTCGGTGTCGGAGGCGGTGGCGGTGATGGTGATCACGCTGTTGAGGTCATGCACCGAACCACCGGCCGGGGCGGTGATGGAGACCGAAGGAAGGGTGGGATCGGTGGCCAGCAAGGCGGAATAGGCATTGATGCGTCCGCTGCCCAGTTGGCCGATGTAGCTTTGGTTCACCGCGTAATGATCGTCAGCGCTGGATTCGAGGATATCCTCCACGTCCGCGCTGCTGAGGGTGCGGCCGTTGCGGTGGGCAAAGGAAACCACCAGAGCCGCCACGCCCGATGCGTGGGGGCAGGCCATCGAAGTGCCCTGGTAGAAGCCGTAACTGCTTCCGCTCCAGCAACTGAGCACGCCTTCCTCAGTAACGCTGTTGGTCTCGCCACCGGGGGCGGAGACGTCCACCCAGGTGTCGTAGTTCGAATACCAGGCCTTGGTGTCTTCGTGCGTGGTGCCGGCCACGGCGAAAACGCCGCTGTAGCAGCCGGGATACCACTGGCCGCTGGATTCGCCGTTTCCCGCGGCGTAGATGGTGATCCCGTTGGACATCACGCTGCCGCCGCCGTTGGCGTTGAAATAGTCGATGGCGTCAAGCACTGACTGCTCGTAGCTTCCCACGCTGGTGTAGCCCCAGCTGTTCTGGGAAATGCAAGCGCCGTTGTCTGCGGCATAGACCGGGGCGTTTTCAAAACCGCCGCCGCCGGAAGAGGGAGCAAAAACCTGGGTGCTCATCAGCCGCACACCGTTGCCGGAACCGGAACCGCCGGCCACGCCGGAGATGCCCACGCCATTGTTGTTCACGCCAGCCACGGTTCCCGACACGTGGCAGCCGTGATCGCCGGCCACGATGGTGCTGGTGCTTTCATAAAAATTGTAGCCGTAAACGTCGTCCACATAGCCGTTGCCGTCATCGTCAATGCTGTTGCCGGCAATTTCGCCGGGATTGATCCACATATTCGCGGCCAGGTCCGGATGGTTGTACTGCACGCCCTGGTCCTGGATGCAGACCACCACGTCGGTGTGGCCTTTTTCGATGTCCCAGGCTTCGGGGAGGTCGATGTCGGCATCAACCGTTCCGCCGGTCTGGCCGGTGTTGTGGTAGTGCCACTGCTCGCCGTAGCGCGGGTCGTTCGGGGTCCAGCGGCTCAGGTTTTCCGCGATGACGGCCACTTCGTCCTGGTTCACGCTGAGCAGGGTTTTCTTGTATTCGGGCTCGGCCCACTGGACGTCTTTGGCCAGATCCCGGTAGGCCATCACGATCTCGCGGATGTCCGCGGCGCTGTCATATTCCAGCTCGAACCAGAGATGCAGGCCCCATTCCACGTGGCGCCAGCCCCATTTGAGGTTTTTGCTCACGTCGCCGAAAACGGGGCTGATCTTTTTCACCCCGTACTGGAGGTTGAGGGCATCCAGTTCTTCGAGGCCGAAGCTGGCCAGGGCGCCGTCCTGATATCGAAAACCTTGGGCCAGCGCGGAATTGGCCTCGCTGAGCTTGATCCTGATGTGGCCTTGTTCCATGGCGCTGTCAGGAACCTGAAAGATGTCGATGAAGGGCCGTTCGCCAAAGCTGGGCGCGGCCGCCAGACCGAGCGTGCCAAAGATGACAAGCAGCAGGGTCAGCAATGTTTTCAATCTGGGCATTGTTTTTCTCCTTGTGAGAACGCAGGGTTGCTGTAATATTTTCTGATTTTTGCCTGTGAACGTTCACCGTGGCGCTGGGCGAACGGGGCGGAAAAACTTCGGAATATCGTCCTTTCCCATTCTGACCGGGAAGATCTCAGACGTTTTTGGAGAAGCGTGGGGAACACAATATTTTGTCAATCAAAAATTTGCCGCTTGGTCAATAAAGTGGCCTGGCAGGGATATCTTGCTCTCAATCCGATATTTGCCGCTTGGTCATTTACGTGGCCGGGCATGAATATCTTGCTCTATCTCACACCTTGGTTCGATCTGCCAAACTGGCCGGGGAAAGGGGTGACTTTCAGCCCGCACGGGCTGAAGTCCATCGTTTCAAGACGGAAGGCGGTGGCTTCAGCCACCGTGCCCCAAAACACCGGAGCATGAAAAAGACGATGTCCGGTCGGCTTCAGCCACCGGAGGTTGGATCGCCCTGCCCTGGTGAGGGAAAACAAGCCGGCGGTTAAAACCGCCGGAGATCGTGTCTCCCTGGCCGCTGATACCCGGGAACGGTGGCTGAAGCCACCGCCTTCCGTCTTTCGCATCAGCGTTTCAGTCGGAGTGAATCAGGGATTTAATCACTGTTTCTATCTGGGTGAATCAGGGTTTCAGCCGGAGTAAATCGGCGTTTCGATCATGGTTTCATATCAGAGTGGATCCGAGCAAATCCGAGCAAATCAAAGAACAAACTTGCAGATAAACCAGCTTGGCCCCGGAGATCATTACGGTATCAATACGGAATCAATACGGATTTCATCCGTAATGATTCCGTATTGATACCGTATTGATATTGGGGGCCAACTGGGAGGCAGTGGTGTTTAATATTGAATGCCAGTGCGTTGCCTCCATCATGGTGAACACGATATCCGAAGTGGGCGCAAAGCCGCCCAAGGACATGAACTTGAGCTTGCCCGGCAGCGCGATCTGGATATCCTATCAAATGGATAGACGATCCAAAAGAGGAATCAATGAAACGACAGATAAATCTGGGCATTGACGGGATGCACTGCGCGGCCTGCAGCGCTCGCTTGGAGAAGGCTTTGGCCAAAATGAAGGGGGTAAGCGCGGCGCAGGTGAACCTGGCCCTGGAAGAGGCCGCGCTGGAGTTTGACGACCGGCTGGTGGACGAGAGTGATTTCGCCCGGGCGATCGCCGGTTTGGGTTTCTCGGTGCGGGAAAGCCCTGCATTGGAAGAAGATGCGCAGATCAAGAACATGCTGGTGGCGAGGGAGCGAATGTGGCGTATCTGGGCGCTGGCCCTGGCGGCGATGGCGCTGATGCTGCCCCTGATGCTGGTAAAACCCATGCCCGCCTGGCATCACTGGGGGGTTTGGGCCATCTTCGGCCTCACTCTGCTGGGAATGTTCTTCCCGGCCCGGGGAGTTTACGTATCCGCATACAAGTCTGTGCGTTCCGGCAGCGCGAACATGGATGTGCTGATCGCCCTGGGTACCCTGGCCTCCCTGCTGGTAACGCCGCTCTCGCTGGTGGTGAAAGGCATCAGCGCCCACGATTTCAGCGGCATCGCTTTGATGATCCTGGCCTTCCACCTCACCGGGCGCTATCTGGAAAGCCGGGCGCGCGGCAAAGCCTCCGAGGCGATCCGCAAATTGCTCAATCTGGGCGCGAAAACCGCGCTGCTGCTGATCGACGGGGTGGAAACGGAGGTGGCGGCCCACAAGATCAGGGTGGGCGACATATTTGTGGTGAAGCCGGGGATGAAGGTGCCGGCGGACGGGGTGATCGTGGAGGGGGCGGCTAACCTCGACGAGGCGATGGTGACAGGCGAATCGATGCCGGTGCGGCGCCAGAGCGGGGACAAAGTCACGGGCGCGACGGTGAATCTGGACGGCTATTTCCAGGCCCGGGCGGAAAAAGTGGGCCGGGACAGCTGGCTGGCGCAGGTGGTGAAGATGGTGCAGGACGCCCAGCATTCGCGGGTGCCGGTGCAGCTGCTGGCAGACAGGGTTACGGCGGTGTTCGTGCCGGTGGTGCTGGTGCTGGCGGCGCTCACCTTCACGGCCTGGCTGGTGATACCGGATGTGATGGGCGCCGGGGGCGACTGGCTGCGGCAACTTATCCCCCTAAGCAGCGCCAAAACCGGGCTCGCGGCAGCGCTGATGGCCGCCATTGCCACTTTGGTGATCGCCTGTCCCTGCGCTTTGGGGCTGGCCACGCCCACGGCGCTGATGGTGGGCAGCGGGCTGGGCGCCGAACGCGGCATCCTGATCCGTAACGGCGAGGCCCTGCAAAGGATGAAGGACATCAGGGCGATGGTGTTCGACAAAACCGGGACCCTCACCCACGGCAGGCCCAAGCTCTTGAAATTCAAGGGAGTTGGGGTTCCGGATAAGGAAGCTCTGAATCTGGCGCAGAGCCTGGATACCGCCAGCGAACACCCTTTGGCCAGGGCGATCGTGGCCGCCGCTGTTGAACAGGGCCTGAAACCGCGGCAGGTGAAGGATTTCCAAAACCACAGCGGACGGGGGGTGTCCGCTTTGCTCGGCGGCATAAAGTACTGGCTGGGAAGCGCTTCGCTGCTGCGGGAAGAAGGCGTGCAAGGCCTGGAAGAATTGCCTGAAGAGGCGGAACTGAAACACGCCAGCCGGGTGTATCTGGCTGACCAGGAAAAGGTTCTGGGAGTATTCTCTTTGGCCGACACGGTGCGCCCGGAGGCGATCGGGGTGGTGAAGACATTGAAAGGCATGGGGATCGAGAGCATCATGCTGAGCGGTGACAACGAATCCACCGCCGCCGCCATCGCCGCACAGCTTGGCATCGCCAGGTTCCGGGCCCAAGCCCTGCCGGCCGACAAAGCCAGGATCATCGGCGAACTCCGGGCCGAATACGGTCCGGTGGCCATGGTGGGCGACGGCATCAATGACGCTCCGGCGCTGAAATTGGCCGATATCGGCATCGCCATGGGCCAGGGCACCGACATTGCCATCGAAGCGGCGGATATCACCATCCTGCGCGACCAGCTGGAACTTATCCCGCAGGCGGTGCGGCTTTCCGTGGAAACATTCCGGAAGATCCGCCAAAACCTTTTCTGGGCCTTCTTCTACAACCTGGTGGCCATCCCGTTGGCGGTGTTCGGGGCCTTGCATCCGGTGATCGCGGAAATCGCCATGGCCACGAGTTCCGTGACGGTGGTGAGCAATGCCAACCTGCTCCGGCGGGGGTTTCTAACACAGAGACACAGAGGCGGGGAGACACGGAGTTAACAGAGGGTTTTTCACCACAGAGGAGCAGAGTTGGGCAGAGAAGAAGCAAGCGGAGGGTTTTCTAACAAAGAGACAGGGAGAAAAGGGAAAAGGGGAAAAGGTTGGTGAATGGGTGAAAGGGTGAAACGTAACGCTCTCTTTCAAACCGGGCGGGTAGTGGCCGGAGGAACCCCTCGCCAGAGGGGTGCAGCACTATAGGCGGGGTGTTTCAACCCCCGTGGCAGAAAGCCTCGATCGAAAGCAAGCAAACCCCGCTCGCGGGGTGAAGGAATTTGCGGAGCGATCAATCGCTTCGCCATAATGTTCGGGGATTTAGCAACACATCTCTGATCCGCGATAAATCACGAACCTAAGTCCTGCACCCCTCTGGTGAGGGGTTTTCAGGGATTCGCGCGGCTGCTTTTGCGGGGGTTGAAACACCCCGCCTATAGTGCTGCACCCCGCGCAGGGCGGGGTTGTGTGTCTGGGTTAAGCTT
>Ga0209717_1001986_pt1 | contig 20641 bp, 15 predicted proteins | sample AD_UKC048_MetaG_FD_184418 | JGI IMG/M metagenome (GOLD analysis project Ga0209717, IMG submission 184418) | Active sludge microbial communities of municipal wastewater-treating anaerobic digesters from USA - AD_UKC048_MetaG (SPAdes) (version 2) | ecosystem: Engineered > Bioreactor > Anaerobic >... | reverse complement strand
GGCCAATTCTTTCTGCCAGCTGGCCGACCTCCTCTTTCGTGGCCACTTTGGTCATGATAAAGTCGGCCATATTTTCAACGAGATGGTAGAGACTCTCAAGGGTAATTTCAGCCATCATACACCTCAAAAACGGGGGTACTTAATCTGTTGCCGAATATTAGTACTTTCGCAGTTCAAGTGCAAGTGATTTTGGGGGAAATTTTCGCCATAGACCGCGCCGCCTCTCTCGTTTCCACCCAGCTGGATGGGTACGAAAGCCGGGATGCGGGCTGGAGGATGGGAGCGAGAGGGGAGGCGGGCGCGAAGGGGGTGGGTGCGAGATTGGGGGGCCAAGCCGGTAGGCGCGAACAAGGTGGGAACGAGAGGGGAGGCGGCTCCCACCCAGGCCGCCGGGTGCGAACCGGGTGGAAGCCAGATTAGTCAGAGATCAGCTGCTGCATGATCTCCTCCCCCCTTTTGAGTTCCCGCTCGATGCGCGCCTCGAGGGTCTCGGGACGCTTTTCACGCAGTCCCTTGATGCGCCAGGTCTCGATGACCTTTTGCAGATGCAGGGTGTCGATCTGGTCGTCGGCGGCGACGGCGAGGCGGTTGAGGTTGCGCACCAGGCGCAGGAACTCGTAATGGCGGTAGAGCTCCTCCAGGACGGCGGCGTGCTGCGGCAGCAGGGCCTCGAGCTTTTTGAACATGGTATAGTTCGAGTTCTCAAATAGTTCGAAGCGGGCGCGAAAGATGTCGAGCAGCATCTCGACGTCGCGCAGGCCGCCGGGGGCCTCCTTGAGGTTGAGGCCGTTCCCATCCCCCGGTTTTCCGGCGTAATAACCGTGCCGCCGCTTGATCTCCTCCACCATCGCCGCCGCATAGGCCTCCTTCTGCGCGAAAATCCCCTCCACGATGATCTCCCGATAAAACTTGTCCCAGAGCGAACGTCCGCCGACGATCATGCGCGCCCCGAGCAGCTGCGACATGTCGATAAAGCGCTCCGTGTTCTCCGCAGTGAGCAGGGATTTGATCTGCGCCGGTGTGCAGATAAAGGAGCCGAAATGGTCGCCGAGGCGGTAGTGGGGCATCACCCCGCTGCGGCTGATCTCCCGGTGCATGCGCTTGAGGATGTCGATATAGTAGGCGTGGTCGCCGGGATCCTCCGAATCGAGGAGGAGGATGAGGTCGTGGTCGTCGTCGAAGGCGAGCATGTGGCCATAGCCGCCGGTGACGAGGATGCCAAGGGCGGGGCGCTCCCGATGGGGATGTTTGCCTTTCTCCTCCACCCGCTGCTTGCAGGTATCGTAAAGGAGGCGGATAAAGTTGTCGGAGAAGTAGATGAACTCGTCGGCGATCTCGGCGGCCGGGGCGCTGCCGAAGAGCATCTTGCAGCAGCGGAAGAACTCGAAATCGTGCCAGGCGGCGATCCCCTCGAGGCGCTCGCGGTACTGGGGGGTGCGCATGATCTCGGCGAGCAGGCCCTTGCCGAAGAGCTGCAGCCGCTCGGGGCTGTCGAGCATCTTGTAGACGGCAGGATGGCGCTCGAGGACGCGGCCGGTGATGCGCATGAGGTAGCGCGAGGAGGCGAAGTGGAGGCTGGCGAGGTAGCTGAGGCGGTCGCGCGCGGGCACGACGCGGCTGTCCCAGAGTTCGCCGGCGATGAGCTCCTGGAAGCGGCGCTGCTGGGCCTCGGTGAGGCTGCCGAGGAACTTGTGGACCTCGTGGGGGACGTCGCGGAAGACGGTGCCAAAGCGCTGGACGATCTCGGTGCCGATGGTGCGTTCGAAAAAGAGTTCGACGAGGCGGCGGTGCAGGGGCCTCCCTTCGGGATGGCTGTTTAGGAGGTTGAGGAAGGAGAAGAGGGCGATGAAGGAGTTCCATCCCCACTCCATGTAGCCCTGGAGGAGCTCTTCGGTCCGGTCCGGATCGGCGTTGAGGTCGTGGACGAGGCGGTCGAGGAGGGCGCGGTCGCCACGGCTGAGGACGGCGATGATGTCGTCCCAGAAGCGGGTGCCGCGGAAGAATTTGGCCTCGGCGAGGAAGCGGGCGGCGAGGTTGCCGACGCGGGTTTCGCCCTGGCGGGTGACCTTGCGGCGGTGCATGATGCGGCCGAAGGTGGTGATGGTGGCGAGGTGGTCGATGACGTCGGGCAGGAGCTCGCGGATGGTCCACTTGGCGAGGCGGGCCTTGGCGTAATAGTCGGTGATGAAAAAGTCGAGGGCGCCGGCCGAGCCGATGGTCTGGTAGCCCATATAGCCGGCGACGATGGCGAGGTTGTTGCGCGCGGCCGGTTCATGGAGAAAGATCTCCTCCTCCTGGCTGACGAGGAGGTGGTAGAGGAAGCGAAAGACCTCGAGGTAGGTGAGGCTGACGTCGAGCTTGCCATAGGCGGCGAGGCGGCGCTTGTCGCGGGTCTTGAGGGCGTCGAGCAGGGCCCAGGCGTTGACCTGGCGGAGGTTGAAGATGGTCTTGGCGGCGAAGAGGGTGGCCTTGATCATGCGCAGGCCGTCGACCTTGGGGTCGATGCGGTCGTCGGCGAAGGACTTGAGCATGAAGGAGCGGATCTCGCCGGTGATGCCGCGCAGGTAGCCCTCGTGGAACTTGTGCAGCTCAAGCCGGTCGGGCTGGTAATAGTAGCGGATGGTGACTTGGCGGAGGAAGCGGCTGAAGAGGGCGCGGCTGCCGAGGATGCGGGCGGCGCCGAGCATCTCGTTGATGATGACAAAGTCGTGGATCTCGCTGTCGAGGAGGGCGTTATAGTCGGCGATCGAGGCGGAGAAGGAGGCCTCGCGGCAGACGTTTTCGGAGAGGTGGTAGTGGGTGACGATGGCCTTGCGGAGCATTTCGCCGTTGAGGCGGGCGACGGCGCGGGTGAGATCGGGGCGCATCTCCGGGCCGCTGTCGACGACGCCGACGTCGATGTCGTCCTGGTCGGAACGGGTGCCGACGCCCATGAAGACGAACTCGCCGGGATAATTTTCCGGGAGGAAGATCTTGAGCAGCTCGGCCATGTAGCCGGCGGTGAGCTGGCGCACCTCATGGCCGATATGGAGCATGAAGGTGCGGAAGACCTCGAGGCGGGTCTCGGTGCGGGCGACGTCGAGGCGGAGGGTGTCGAGGGCGTCGAGGTTCTGCTGGAGGAAGTGGAGGGCGAAGAAGCAGCCGAGGTCGGCGAGTTTTTCCTCCTGGCTGCGGCCGAGGGTGGCGATGAGCTGCATCTCGGTGCGATAGTCGAAGGGGCGCTGCCAGAGGTGGATGGTCTCGCAGAGGCGGCACTGTTCGAGGCGGCCGGTGAGGCCGTCGTAGCTGCGGTCGATGACGTGGAGGTACTTGCGGTAGTGGTTGCCGAGTACCTGCGCCCGCCGGTTGAGGCGGGTGAGCTGGTCGTCCATGGTTCCTCCGGTTACGCCCCGACTCCAAAACAGATCGCTCACAAAGGCTCAAAGACACCAAGCCGCCCCGCTGCCCTCCAAAATCTCGCTCCCACCCAACTCCGGCCGGACGCAGAGCCCCGCCCCCTCTCGCGCACCCGGACTGCAGGCACTCCCCCAAAATCTCGTTCCCACCCGGGCCAGCTGGAATCGCTCTCCTCTACAACGAGTTTTGCAGCAGCTTCCATGCGGTGGGATCGAGCTGGATCAGGGTGCGCAGCAAGATCTGCACTCCGGCAGGATGCGGATTGATATAGTGCTGGGCGATAAGCTGTCGCGCCCGGCGCAGCTCCCGCAGAGCGGGATGCCAATGTTGTTGCCCGGAGAACAGATCGAGCAGTTCCATCGCTCTCTCAAGGCAATTCCTGTATTCCCGCAGATCCTCGAGCTGGTGGCCGGCGCGGTTCAATTCATTGGCCACCATCAGAAGCTGCTGATATTTGGGAAAAGAACCAAAGCGTTCCGGAAGTGTCTTGTGCCAGCGCGTCATTGCTCCTCCGCTGGCATCAACTCATCAGGCGGGAGCAGAAGCGTTTCAACGATCCCGATAATGGCGGCACGGATCCCGGCATCAAGGACTTCCATGCTGGCGTTTTCGTCGGCTGGACGGATGTTGATAAAACTGGTGAACTCGATGCGCGCCTCCGGACTTTTCCATGGGTAAAAGTTCCCGCCCCAAAGATCGCTCTGGTGGCTGCCTTGCGCAAGCAGCATGGCTTCGGCGTCGGCGTGCAGTTCCCCTCCCACCGCCAGTATTTGCCTTTCAACATCAGCCACAAATTTTACCATGGTTTCATAATTGGCGCGGCACAGCTCTGCCAGCTCAGCCGGTGCGATCCTGGTTTCGATGATTCTGGTCATGGGTCCTTCCTCTTTGTCAAACAAAATTACACTTTTACAGGCAATAAGTCAATGGTTTAGTTGGCAGGGCAGGCTGGCGGGCCCGGGTGGGGACGAGAGGGGGGCGGCGGAGCAGGCCGGCGCAAGTTGGGGCAGCGCAGCGGGCCCGGGTGGGGACGAGAGGGGGGCGGGGCAGGCCGGCGCAAGTGGGGGCAGCGCAACGGGCCCGGGTGGGCGCGAGAGGGGGGGCGCGGTTGAGTGGGCGCGAGATGGGGGGCGGGTGGAGACGAGAGGGGGGCGGCGGGTGCGGGAAAAAGGGTGCAGATTTCCCTTGACATAATCCAAATAGAATCCTAATTTGAAACATTCCACAGACCATCCAACTTTGGGTCCAGCCTTCATGAAGCAGCCGCTTTTATATCGCTTCAACCCGTCAATCTTTCACTCCGCACTACTATATTCCCATTTCAGCACAGCTCTAACAGAGGAGGAGATGCATGTCAAAAGTTTTGACCCATGATCTCGTCATTTTCGGAGCGGGACTGGCCGGGCTGCGCGCGGCCATCGAGGCCTCACGCCAGACCCAGGGCAAAATCGACATTGCGGTGGTCACCAAGAACCAGATGATGCGCGCCCACTCGGTCGCGGCCGAGGGCGGCACCGCCGCGGTGATGCGCACCGAGGATGGCGACAGCCTCGAGCTGCACGCCTGGGATACCGTCAAGGGGAGCGACTTTCTCGCCGATCAGGATGTGGTCGACCGCTTTGTCAACGCCATGCCCGGCGAAATCCTCCAGCTCGACCACTGGGGCATTCCCTGGACCCGCCGCGAGGACGGCCGCATCGCCCAGCGCCCCTTCGGCGGCCACAGCTATCCCCGCGCCGTGCTCGCCGCCGACAAGACCGGCTTTTTCGAGCTGCAAACCCTCTATGACACCCTGCTCAAGTACAACAACACCACCCATTATAATGAATTCTTCGTCACCGCCATTCTCACCTCCGAAGGCCAGTTCCGCGGCCTGGCGGCGATGAACATGACCACCGGCGAGTTCACCCTCATCCGCGGCAAGGCCCTGATCATCTGCACCGGCGGAGGCGGCACCCTCTACGGCTTTACCACCTACTCCCAGACGGTCACCGGCGACGGCATGGCCCTGGCCTACCGCGCCGGCCTGCCCCTCGAGGACATGGAGTTCCTCCAGTTCCATCCCACCGGGCTGGTCCCCTCCGGCATCCTCATCACCGAGGCCTGCCGCGGCGAGGGCGGCTATCTGAGAAACTCCAAGGGCGAGCGCTTTATGGAGAAATACGCCCCGAACAAGATGGAGCTGGCCCCGCGCGACCTGATCTCGCGCTCGGAGATGACCGAGATCGAGGAGGGGCGCGGATTCAAGGGCCCGGGCGGCCTGGATTACATCCACCTCGACCTCACCCACCTCGGAGCCGACCGCATCAACGAGGCCCTGCCGCTGATCCGCGAGGTCTGCATGGAGTTCAATGACCTCGAGCCCATCGATGAGCCCATCCCCTGCCGGCCGGTCGCCCACTATTCGATGGGCGGAGTCGAGTGCGACATCAACGGCGCCACCCGCATCAAGGGGATCTGGACCGCGGGCGAAGCCGCCTGCTCGAGCCTGCACGGGGCCAACCGCCTCGGCTCCAACTCGACCGGCGAATGCCTGGTCTGGGGCCAGATCACCGGGGCCGAAGCCGCCAGATACTGCGCCACCCTGAGCGAACCGCCGGCCCTCGCCCGCGAACTGCTCGACGAGGAGGAGAAGCGGGTCTTTGGCGATATCCTCGGCCGCAGCGGACCCGAAAACCTCTACGACCTGCGCAAGGAGCTGCGCGCCACCATGGACAAGTATGTCGGCGTCTACCGCACCGGTCCGGAGCTGGAAAAGGCCCTGGAGATCATCCAGGGGCTGAAGAAGCGCTTCGCCAACATCACCATTCCGGACAAGAGCCGCACCTACAATACCAACCTCGTTCATGCCCTGGAGCTGCAGAACCTCATCGACCTGGCCGAGGTGACAGTGACCGGCGCGCTGACCCGCACCGAGTCCCGCGGCGGCCACGCCCGGCGCGATTTCCCGGTGCGCGACGACGACAAGTGGCTCAAGCACACCCTCGCCTTCCATACCCCCTCCGGGCCGAGGCTCGACTACAAGTCCGTGACCATCACCAAGTGGAAGCCGGTGGAACGCAAATACTAAGACCTTCATGAGGAATGACCTATGGCAGAAACCGCAAAACATTATAAAAACAAACTCGGCCTCTGGGGATGGCTCGGCGGCGGGCGCTACGGCCTGGAGCGTTATGCCTATGCCCTGCACCGCATCACCGGAATGGGGATACTGCTCTATTTCGTCCTCCATATCTTCGTCACCGGCTCCCGCCTCGGCGGCCAGGAATCGTGGACCAAATGGATGGGCGGCTTTGAGAGCGGGATCTTTGAGGTGGGCGAGTACCTGGTCTTTATCGCCGTCGCCTATCACGCCCTCAACGGCATCCGCCTCGCGCTGACCGAGCTGGGGCTGCTGATGGGCAAGCCGACGCGGCCGCTCTTTCCCTACCGCAGCGCGGTGCTCAAACAGCGCCCGGTGCTGATTCTGGTGATGGTGCTGGCGGCGGTCCTGATCATCGCCGGCGGCCTCGATTTCTTCTTGCTCGGGGCTGAATAGGAGGCGGAATCCGCCCGGCCGGGCGCTGCCGTTTGCGGCAACCGGCCCGGAGGCGGCTTTCCCCGGGAACAGAATGGAAGATTTTTCCGGATAAAGGAGAACAGTGAATGCGTGAATCCACTTTATGGTTCTGGCACATCATCGCCGGGGCGGTGATCCTGGTGCTGCTCGGCCTCCACATGACGGTCATGCACCTGGATGATATCATCGGCCTCTATGCGGACACCACCGCCTGGGAGACGGTGATCGCGCGCAGCCAGCAGGGCTTTTTCATGGTCACCTATATCCTGCTGCTCGGCGCCGCCCTCTACCACGGCCTCTACGGCTTCCGCAGCATCCTTTTCGAACTCAGTCTGGGCAAGGGCTGCCAGAAGGCGATCAACTGGCTCTTTCTCATCGGCGGACTGCTGCTCTTCATTTACGGCGCCTATGTGGCCATCGCCGTCTATTCGATGAAGGAGGTGGTCTCATGAGCGACGCCCCGAAAAAAGTGATCTTTGAAGTGCTGCGTTATAATCCGGGCGTGGACGCCAGGCCGCGCATGCAGAGCTACGAGGTGCCGGCGCCCAAGGGGCTGACGGTGCTGGACGGCCTGCTCTGGATCAAGGAGAACCTCGACCCCACCCTGAGCTGGCGCTCCTCGTGCCGGATGGGGGTGTGCGGCTCCTGCGCGATGTTCATCAACGGCAAGCCGCGCCTGGCCTGCGCCAATCAGGTGGCCCACCTCGGCGGCGGCAAGGTGGTGGTCAAGCCCCTGCCCAACTATGATATCATCCGCGACCTGGTGCCGGACCTCGAGCCCTTTTTCGCCAAGCATGCTGCGATCAAGCCCTTCCTGATCCGCAAGAATGTCGAGGAGCTGGAGAATCCGAGCGGGGAGTTTTTTCAGAGCAGGGAGGAACTGATCAACTATATCCAGTTCGCCTACTGCATCAAGTGCGGGGCCTGCCTGGCCGCCTGTCCGACCGTGGCGACCGACGCGAGCTTTCTCGGTCCGCAGGCCCTGGCCCAGGCCTGGCGTTACACCTCGGACAGCCGCGACGAGGGGGCGGCCGAACGCGGCAAGGAGGTCTTTACCGCGCACGGGGCCTTCCGCTGCCATTTCGCCGGAGCGTGCTCGGATGTCTGCCCCAAGGGGGTGGATCCGGCCTTCGCCATCCAGCTCATGAAGCAGTTCATGTTCAGGGAAAAGCTGGGCGGCTGCAAGGATAAGCACGGCACCGAGGTGGCGCCGCCGGTGGAGAACTGGACCCCGCGCGAGGGCATCCCCAAGCCGCCGGACCATTCGGTTTGAGGGGTTTGCTCCCGTCCGCGCAGATTTTTCCCGCAGTCAGGGGCCCGGTGTGACTGATTCGCCGGGCCCTTGGTGTCTTGGGTACGAAACAAGCGGCCGCGGATGAGACAGCATCATAACCGAGGAGAAGCGCATGAACAGAGACCGCTTTCTGCAGAATATGACAGCCGATCCCGGCAAGATCTGGGATGTGATCATCATCGGCGGCGGGGCGACCGGCCTCGGCTGCGCGGTCGATGCCGCCGCCCGCGGCTACGAGACCCTGCTGGTCGAGCAGGCCGATTTCGCCAAGGGCACCACCAGCCGCAGCACCAAGCTCATTCACGGCGGGGTGCGCTATCTCGCCCAGGGCGATCTCTCCCTGGTCTTCGAGGCCCTGCACGAGCGCGGACTGATGATGCAGAACGCCCCCCATCTGGTCCGCAACCAGCAGTTCATCATCCCGGTCTATGAGTGGTGGGAAGGCCCCTTTTACAATGTCGGCATGAAGTTTTACGACATCATGTCCGGCAAGATGGGGCTCGGCCCCTCGCAAAAAATCTCCAGGGAGGAGACCCTGGCCGCCATCCCCAACCTCGATCAGAAGGGGCTGCTCGGCGGGGTGATCTATTACGACGGCCAGTTCGACGACGCCCGTCTGGCGGTCAATCTCGCCCAGACCGCCGCCGACAACGGCGCGACCTGCCTCAATTACATGCGCGCGGCCGGGCTGACCCGGGACGCGGACGGGCTGCTCGACGGGGTCAATCTTCTCGACATGGAGAGCGGGAAATCCTTCCACGCCCGCGGCCGGGCGATCATCAACGCGGCGGGGATGTTCGTCGGCGAGATCCAGGGGATGGCCGAAAAGGAGGCCCGCCGCGCCGTTCTGCTCAGCCGCGGGGTCCACATCGTGCTCGACCACTCCTTTTTGCAGGGGGAGGCGGCGATCATGATCCCCCACACCTCGGACGGCCGGGTGCTTTTCGCCGTCCCCTGGCACGACAAGGTCATTGTCGGCACCACCGACACCGAGGTCGAGGAGCCGCTGCTCGAGCCGCGGGCCTCGGCCGAGGAGATCGAGTTCATCCGCAAGACCTGCGAGGCCTATCTCGACAAGGACCCGCGGCCCGCGGATATCCTCAGCGTCTTCGCCGGACTGCGCCCCCTGGCCGTGCCCGAGGAGAAGAGCGGCCCCACCAAGGACGTCACCCGCAAGCACCAGATCATCATCTCCCCCTCCGGCCTGATCACCGTGACCGGGGGCAAGTGGACCATCTACCGCAAGATGGCCGAGGACGCCATCGACAAGGCGGTGCAGGTGGGCTGCCTCCCGGAGAAAGAGTGCGTCACCAAAACCCTGCCGGTGCACGGCTATCTGCGCAACATGGATTTCGACGCCCCTTTGAGCTATTACGGATCGGACCGGGTGGTGCTGGAGGAGACGGTGATGGCGGAGGAGCCCGCCCTGGGCGAACGGATCCATCCGGCCTTTCCCTATATCAGGGCGGAGGTGGTCTGGGCCGTGCGGCATGAGATGGCGCGGACGGTGGAGGATTTTCTGGCGCGCCGGGTGCGGGCGCTCTTTCTCGATGCGCGCAGCAGCATCGCGGCGGCCCCGGCGGTGGCGGAGATCATGGCGGCGGAGCTGGGGAAGGACGCTGCCTGGGCCCGCGGACAGGTGGAGGAGTATACAGAGCTGGCGAAGGGATATTTAGTGGGATAAAACCTGCCGGCCAGGGTGGTAACGAGATTAAATTCCTGTTACCGGCCAAGGTGGACGTGATAATTTTTTTTTCTCGTTCCCGCCTGAACTCCCGTTAATGCAAAGGTGGAAGCTAAAAGTCAGGCAAACCGCTCCAGCAAAAATGTGGAGAGTTCAGCCAGCTCCGGGCCCATCGCCAGCGCCTGTTTGGGCAGGGCCAGGCAGCGCGCCAGCCGCTCGGGCAGCTCCGGCTCGTGGCCGGTGGCCTTTTTTACCGTTTCGGCGAATTTGCCCGGATGGGCCGTGGCGAGAACCACCACCTGCTCCCCTCCCCTTTTGCTCCCCTCGATAAAATCCTGCGCGACCGCGCACCCCACCGCCGTATGGGGATCGACCAGCATTCCGAAGCGGCTGTGGAGCTGATGCATGCTCCAGAGGGTGCGCTCGTCGTCGACCACACCGCTGCCCACCACAGCCTTCATCCCCCGCCAATCGCCATCAAATAGCTGCTCCATGCGTTCGAAATTGCCGGGATGACCGACATCCATGGCGTTGGAGAGGGTGCGCAGCGAGGGGCGCGGGGTGTAGACCCCGCTCTTGAGATAATCGGGAACGACATCGTTGATGTTGGTGGCGGCGAGAAAGCCGGCCGCCTCCATTCCCCAGTGCCAGGCATAGAGTCCGGCGGTGAGGTTGCCGAAATTGCCGCTCGGCACGCAAAAGCGCGGGGGCGCATCAGAGAGCACTCTGCGCTGTGCGGCCGCGTGGATGAAGTAAAAGCTCTGGGGCAGGAGGCGGCCGATGTTGATCGAGTTGGCCGAGGTGAGGCGCAGGGCGGCGCGCAGGCGGCGGTCGCGGAAGGCGGCCTTGACCAGGCGCTGGCAGTCGTCGAAGCTGCCCCGGACCTCGATGGCGTGGACATTGCCGCCGAGGGTGGTGAGCTGCTGCTCCTGCAGGGCGCTGACCCGTCCCGAGGGATAGAGGAGGATGACGTCGATGTTGGCGCGATTGTGAAAGGCGTTGGCCACGGCGCTGCCGGTGTCGCCCGAAGTGGCGACCAGGATCTGGCAGCGCTCCCCCTCAAGCAGTTCCTCCATGCTGGCGGCGAGAAAGCGGGCGCCGAAATCCTTAAAGGCGCAGGTGGGGCCATGGAAGAGTTCGAGGAGCAGACGGCCGCCATCGATGCGCACCAGGCGGGGGGCGAAAGAGAAGGCGCGGCCGGCGATGCGCCGGGCGGCCGCTTCATCGATCTCGGGGGTGAGCAGGGCGGCGGTGACCCCGGCGGCCACATCGTTAAAAGTGACGGACTCGTCAAATGCGGCGATGAGGGCGGAGAGATCGGGGTGATCGACGGGATGGTAGAGTCCGCCGTCGGGGGCGATGCCGGAAAAGAGGGCCTGGCGGAAGGTGGCCTGATCGTTGGGATGGAGGCGGCTGGCGAATTTCATGCGTTTTCTCCCGAGGCGGGCTGGTTTAGGTTGGTCTTCTCATCGAGCACGGCCGGTCCGTCGGGATTGACCCGCGAGAGGAAGAGGTCGGCGGCGAGGCCCGCCTGTTCGAAGGCGCTTTGCATGGCCTTCCCAACCCGGGCGGCCGAGGCGAGGTCGGCGCAGAGGGCGAAGAGGGAGGGCCCGGATCCCGAGATCGAGCAGCCCAGGGCCCCGGCGGCGAGGGCGGCCGCCTTGACCGCATCGAAGCCGGGGATGAGCACCGATCGCACCGGCTCGGCGACGACATCCTGCAGGGAGCGGCCGAGGAGTTCGAGGTCGCCGCGGTAGAGGGCGGCGACGAGGGCGGCGAGGTTGCCCCACTGGCGGATGGCCAGGGCGAGGCGGATCTCCTTGTGGAGAATGCGGCGGGCGTCCTCGGTGCGCACCTCGGTGTGGGGATGGACCACGGCGCAGGCGAGCCCCTCCGGCACGGGCAGCCGGACGACATCGAGGGGGTCGTAGCTGCGCACGAGGACAAAGCCGCCGAGCAGGGCCGGGGCGGTGTTGTCGGCGTGGGCCGATCCGCAGGCGGCCTCCTCGGAAAGCAGGGTGAAGGGGAGGAGCTGCTCCCGGTTGAGGGGGCTGCCGGCGAGGAGGTTGGCGCCGGTCACGGCGGCGACGGCGCTGGCGGCCGAGCTGCCGAGTCCGGAGGCGAGGGGCATCCCCTTGTCGAGTTCGATGTCGAGTCCGAAGGGGCGGCCGATGGCCTCGAGCAGGGCCCCGGCGGCGACCGCGGCGGTGTTTTTGGCCGGATCGAAGGGCAGGCGTCCGCCGTCGCCGCGAATGGCGGTGACGCGCACCCCGGGTTGATCGCTGCGGATCAGGGTGACGATGTCGCCGGGCCTTTCGAGGGCGAAGCCGAGGACGTCGAAGCCGGAGGCGACGTTGGCCACGGTGGCCGGGGCGAAGACGCGGATGCGTTCCATCAGGCCTCTCCCCCGCCGGCGGCGGAATCCGGGGCCGGGCGCGCAGCGGGGCCGGCGGGAGCAGCAGTGCCGGCGGGAGCAGCGGGGTCGGCGAGGAAGGCGGCATGGACGGCGCGCAGGGCGAGGGTGTGGTCCTTTTCGCCGATGACGATGGAGATGTTACGCTCGGCCGAGCCCTGGGCGATGGCGAGGATGTTGACCCCGGCCCCGCCCAGTGCGGTGAAGAGGCGGCCGGCGAGGCCCGGCTTGCCGCGCATGTTTTCGCCGATGACCGAGACGATGAGGAGTTCGTCGATGCGTTCGAGGGCCTGGATGCGGCGGTTGGTGAGCTCCATGGCGAGTTCGGAGTCGAGGGCGGCGAGGGCGCGGGCGGCCTCGCCGCTGCGCAGGACCAGGCTGATGGTGTGTTCGGAGGAGGCCTGGGAGATCATGATGATGTTGATGCGCTCGCGGGCGAGGGCGGAAAAGACCCTGGCGGCGATGCCGGGGACGCCGATCATGCCGCCGCCCTGGATGTTGATCAGGGAGATGCCGTCGATCGAGGCGATGCCGGTGATGAGGCGGGCGGCGGGGGCGCCGGAGCGATGGCGCGGGGCGCCGATGAGGGTGCCGGGGGCGCCGGGATTGCGGCTGTTGCGGATGCGGATGGGGATGCCCTTTTCGACCGCGGGCAGCATGGTGTAGGGGTGGAGCACCCGGGCGCCGAAGTAGGAGAGTTCCATCGCCTCCTCGTAGCTGATTTCGGGGACGACGAAGGCGTCGGGGACGGCGCGCGGGTCGGCCGAGAGGACGCCGTCGACGTCAGTCCAGATCTCGATCACCTCCGCGGAGGCCCCGGCGCCGATGAGCGAGGCGGTATAGTCCGAGCCGTTGCGGCCGAGGGTGGTGGTGACCCCCGCGGGGGTGGCCCCGATGAAGCCGGGAATGACGACTACGCCATTTATGGCGGCGAAGTGGTGGCGGATGCGGGCGCAGCTGGCCTGGAAATCGACCACGGCCGCGCCGAAGCTGTCGTCGGTGAGGATGAGTTCACGGGCGTCAAGGAGGAGGGGATCCAGGCCGCGGGCGCGCATGTGGGCCGCGGCGAGGGTGCAGGAGAGGCGCTCGCCGAAGCTCATGACCAGATCGAGGGTGCGGGGGGAGCATTCCCGGATGAGTTCGATGCCGTGGAGGATCTCCTCGAGTTCATTAAGCATGATGGTGAGCGGGGCGATTACGGCCGACTGGTCGGGTGCGGCGAAGAGGTGGCGCACGGCGGCGAGGTGGCGGCCGCGGATCTCCTCGAGGGCGATGCGGCCTCCCTCCGGCCCGCCGGCGGCCTTGCGCGCGGCGGTGATGAGCAGGTCGGTCACCCCCTGCATGGCGGAAAGGACCACCGCAATCCGGCCTCCGGCCGCGGCTTCCGCAGCGATGGCGGTCATGGCCCCAATGCGGGGGCCGTCGGCCACTGAACTGCCGCCGAATTTGAGTACTCGCATAAAATCCCTTCCCGTGAGGTTGAAAGGTGAAATATAGTTTATCGCTGCCATTATAGCAAGGGGAAATCGCTGAGGGTCCGGCGATTTTTTCCCTTGAATGAGAGCGGAATAATGGTTAAACTTTAGAATAATAAATTATTCACCCGCACCCGTCGGCCGGGCAGCGGCCTCTCACCCCTAACGCGAACCGACCATGCTCAAACACTTCCACTCTCTGTTTCCGGGGACGCGCAAACCCGACATCCGCCACGTCTACAGCCCCTACCGCGTCTGCCCGGTCGGGGCGCACATCGACCATCAGCACGGCCACGTCACCGGCTTCGCCCTCGACCACGGCGTCGACCTCCTCTACGTCCCGACCGAGACCGGGGTCATCAACCTCTTCAGCCGCAATTTCGATGAGCAGGTGCTCTTTCCCCTCGAGACCGTGCCGCACAAGTACAGCCACTGGGGGCGCTACGTCCAGGCCGCCATTTACGCCCTCTCCAAGCAGACCAAGCTCACCGTCGGCATCCAGGGGCTCATCGCCGGTTCCCTGCCCGTCGGCGGCCTCTCCTCCTCGGCCGCGGTGCTGCTTTGCTACATCATGGCCCTGGCCGACGTCAACGCCATCGAACTGGATGAGCATGACCTCATCCGGCTGGCCTTCGAGGCCGAGCGCGAGTACATCGGCCTCAACCTCGGCAAGCTCGACCAGAGCTGCGAGGTGCTGTGCCGTAAGGACCACCTCCTCTACCTCGATACCAAGGACGACTCTTACCGCCTCATCCCGGCCGGCCCGGCCATGCCGCCCTTCGATATCCTCATCTTTTTCAGCGGCCTGACCCGCACCCTGATGCAGACCGGCTACAACACCCGCACCGACGAGTGCAAGGTGGCGGCCTTTGACCTCCTCGCCTACGAGGGGCTCCCCTACGGCCTGCTCGAGAACACCCGCCTGCGCGACGTCGACAAGGGTGTTTTTGCGAAATGGCAGCACATGCTGCCTCCGCCCCTGGCCAAACGGGCCTCGCATTACATGTCCGAGTTCGCCCGCGTCGACGAGGCGGTGGCGGCCTATCAGGCCGGCGACATCGTGCGGCTGGGCAAGATCATGTTCGCTTCGGGGCTGAGCTCGATCCAGCAGTGGGAGTCGGGCTGCCCGGAGATGATCGCCCTTTACGAGATCATGTGCGAGACCCCGGGCATCTACGGCGGCCGCTTCAGCGGGGCCGGCTTCAAGGGCTGCTGCGTGGCCCTGGGCGATCCGGCCCGCCGCGACGAGATCATCGCCTCGGTCTCGGCCGGATATCTGGAGAAATTCCCCCGCCTCGAGGGGGAGTACTCGGCCCACGTCTGCCAGAGCGCCGACGGGGCGCGGCGGATCGAACATCGCACGGCTCAGGCCTGAGCGCCGGGACGAGCGACGATGAAATCCCTGATCCTGGCCGCGGGCTATGCCACCCGCCTCTACCCCCTGACGAAGAATTTCCCCAAGCCCCTGCTGCCGGTGGGGGGACGGAGCATCCTCGACCGGCTGCTGGCCGATCTCGATGCCATCCCGGTCATTGACGAGCACCTCATCGTCACCAACGCCACTTTTTACAGCCAATTCGAGCGCTGGCGGGCGGAGGCCGATTATGAGAAGGAGATCGTGCTCGTCGATGACACCACCACGACCAACGAGAACCGCCTCGGGGCGGTGCGGGACATCCTCCACGTCATCGAGAGCCTGGGGCTGCACGATGACCTGCTCGTGCTGGCCGGCGACAATGTCGTCGATTTCTCCTTCGCCGGGCTGGCCGATTTCGCCCGGGAGAAGGGGACGAGCTGCATCACCTGCCATCACGAGCCCGCGCTGCCGGCCCTGCAAAAGACCGGGGTGCTGGTCGCCGATTCCGATTTCAGGGTGGAGGCGATCCAGGAAAAGCCGGAGGCGCCGGCCTCGCACTGGGCGGTGCCTCCCTTTTACCTTTACAAGGCCGGCGATCTGCCGCTCATCGCCCGCGCCCTCGACGAGGGCTGCGGCCACGACGCCCCGGGCAATCTGGCGGCCTGGCTCTGCCGGCGCACCCCCATGCACGCCTGGGTGCTGCCCGGCCGGCGTCACGACATCGGCGACCTCGCCTCCTACGAGGCGGTGAACCGCCTCTTTACACCATCCAGATGATCAACCAAGGAGACACGTCCATGCGTAAAACCATGCTGTTTCTGCTGCTTCTTCTTGCCACAGCCGGTCTGCAGGCCCAGGGTTACCTCGACCTCCAGAACCAGGTGGTCAAGCATACCCTCGACAACGGACTGCGCCTGCTCATCCTCGAGCGTCACGAGGCGCCGGTGGTCTCGTTCGTCACCTACGCCGATGTCGGCGCGGTCAACGAATCCGAGGGCATCACCGGCATCTCGCACATCTTTGAGCACATGGCCTTCAAGGGCACCCGCACCATCGGCACCAAAGACCTCGAGGCTGAACTCAAGGCGATGGCCAAAGAGGATGAGACCTACTGCGCGTGGCGCGCCGAATTTGCCCTGGGCGCCCTGGCCGATCCTGCCAAACTGCAGGAGCTGGATCAGGCGCACAAGGCGGCCGTCGCCGAAGCCAAACAGTATGTCGTCACCAACGAGCTCGGCCAGGCAATCGAGCAGGCCGGCGGCACGGGCATGAACGCCGGCACCAGCTACGACCAGACGGTCTATTTCTACAATCTCCCCTCCAACAAGGTGGAGCTGTGGATGTCGCTTGAGTCCGACCGCTTTCTCAATCCCGTCCTGCGCGAATTCTACACCGAGAAAGAGGTGATCATGGAGGAGCGGCGGCTGACGACGGACAATCAGCCGATCCGCAAGCTGCTCGAGGAGTTCCTGGCCGCGGCCTACAAGGCCCATCCTTACGGCGAGCCGGTGATCGGCCACATGTCCGACATCAAGACCATCAGCCGTCAGGATGCGATCGACTATTTCAAGATCCATTACACCCCGGCCAATCTGGTGCTCGCCGTGGTCGGTGACGTCAAGGCCGCCGAGGTGATCCGTCTGGCCGAGACCTACTGGGGACGTCTGCCCAAAAGCCCGCAGCGCCGTCCTGTTTTCACCGCGGAGCCGCCGCAGCTCGGGCAGAAGCGCATTGAAGTGGAGGACGCGATGCAGCCCATCCTCCTCCTCGGTTATCACCGTCCCAGTGTCTACCACCCGGACGCGGCGGCGCTGAACGCCATCAGCGACGTCCTCGGCAGCGGACGCACCTGCCGGCTCTACAAGAGCATGGTCAAGGAGAAAAAGATCGCGGTGGCCGTGGCCGCGATAGCGGGCCTGACGGAAAAGTATGACAATCTCTATCTCTTCCTGGCGGTGCCGGCCCAGGGCCATACCACCGCCGAGTGCGAAACAGCCATTCTCGAGGAGCTGGAAAAGCTCAAGAAAGAGCCGCTGACGGCCGAAGAGCTGGCTGCGGTCAAGACCCGCGCCAAGGCCTCCTTCCTCGAGGGGCTGGACTCCAACAGCGGCCTGGCGCAGCAGCTCGCCGACGCCGAGGTGCGCTACCGGGACTATCGCGAGATGTTCAAGCAGGTCCCGAAAATTGAAGCCATTCAGGCCGCCGACATCCAGCGCGTCGCCGAGGAAATCTTTACCAGGCGCAACAGCACCGTGGCGGTCATCGTACCCCCGGCCAAAGCCGACTAGAGAAAGGGATCAGGAATGAAAAAAACGACCATTATGATGACGGGGCTGATCCTCTTCGCCCTGATTTTCAGCCTGGCCCCGTTCGCCTCCGGCCAGAAGCATTATAAGGAGCTGCAATACGGCAAACTTAACGATGTCACCGTCCCGCAGCCCAAACAGGTGACCCTCAAGAACGGCATCCGTCTCTTCCTGCTGGAAGATCACGAGCTGCCTTTCATCCGCATGGAAGCGCGCTTTGTCGCCGGATCGGTCTGGGAACCGGCGGAGAAGGCCGGCCTGGCCGGGATCACCGGCATGGTAATGCGCAGCGGCGGCAGTTTGACCATGGCGGGCGACAAGGTGGACGAGGAGCTGGAAAAGATCGCCGCTTCGGTCGAGACCGGCATCAGTGCTCTTGAGGGCAGCGCCAGCCTTTCGACCCTCAAGGAGCATTTCGACCAGGTGCTGGGCATCTACAATGATATCCTGCGCAACCCCGCCTTTCCGCCGGAAAAGATCGAGCTGGCCAAGATCGAGTACAAAAGCGGAATCTCGCGGCGTAACGACCAGGTGATGCAGATCGCGATGCGGGAGTATCAGCAGCTCATTTACGGCGCTGATTCGCCCTATGCCCGCGATGAAGAGTACGCCACCATCGACGCCATCACCCGCGACGACCTCATCGCCTTTCACAAGCAGTATGTCCAGCCCAAAGGCATGGTAATCGCGGTCTGGGGCGATTTCAAGACCGCGGAGATGCAGAAAAAGCTGCGCAAGACCTTTGAAAGCTGGAAGGGCACGAGCGCGCCCCTGCCCAAAGCTCCGCAGGTGGAGTATGCATTCCGCAAGACGGTCAACCTCGTCCCCAGGAGCGATCTCAACCAGAGCAGCATCTGGCTCGGCCACATCGGCGGACTGAAGAACACTCCGGACGAGGCGGCGCTGGTGATGATGAACGAGATCCTCAGCGGCGGATTCTCCAGCCGGCTCTTCAACCGTCTGCGCGCCACCGAGGGTCTGGCCTACAACGTCTCCGGGGCCTATGGCACCAACATCCTCTATCCCGGCATCTTTTACATGCAGCTGCAGACCAAGTCGGCTCGCACAGTCGAGGCGATCCAGTCGATGCTGCGCGAGATGCGGCTGATGGCCGCCGAGCCGGTCACCGCGGCGGAGCTGAACTATGCCCGCGAGAGCTGGCTCAACTCCTACGTCTTTAATTTCGACAGCAAGGATGAAGTGATCGGCCGCATGGCCAGCTATGCCTATCACGGCCTGCCGCTCGATTATCTGCAGCAGTTGCGCCGCAAGATCGAAGGGGTTACGATTGCGGATGTGCAGCGGGTCGCGCAGAAATATATGCGGCCGGAAGAGGTGCAGATCCTGGTGGTGGGTAATCCGGCCGAGTTCAGCGAGCCCCTGAGCTCCCTCGGGCCGGTCAACGAAATCGACATCACCATTCCGGTGCCGGGCGGGCAGGCGGTGCCCGAGGCGAGCGGGGATGCCCTCGAGAAGGGCAAGCTCGCGGTCTCGCTGATGCTGGAGAAAATGGGCGGCCGGGAAAAGCTGGCGGCGGTCAAGAACGCCGAATATATCGCCAAACTGGCGCAGAGCACGCCGATGGGCGAGATGGCCATGGATGCCGCCATCACGATCGTCTTCCCGGACAAGAGCTGCAGCATCATGAAGCTGCCGCAGGGGGAGATCAAGATGATCCTCAACGGTGACAAGGGAATGCTGGTGGCCCCGCAGGGGAGCATGCCCGCGCCCGAGCCGGTGAAAAACAACATGATCGAGAACCTCTTCCGCGATCCCTTCATGCTCGCCCGCCAGTTCGGCGAGGTCGAGATGCAGTATATCGGCGAGACCACATTTGCGGACAAGCCGGCGAGCGAGGTGATCGTCTCCAAAGGCAAGCTCAACTACCACCTCTTCATCGATGCGGCGGCGCTGCTGCCGCTCGGGGTCAAGTACTCCACGATCGGCCAGATGGGGCCGGTTGAGGTCGAGGAGCGCTACGAGGATTACCGTGACGTCAACGGGATTCAGGTGGCCTGGAAGACCCTGCAGTACGACAAGGGGGAAAAGGCCGCGGAGACCGGGATCGTCTCGGTCACCCTCGACGGCCCGGTGGATATGAAACTGTTCGAATAGCCGCCGCGCACAAAAACAAAAGCCCTGGGCTGGTTCAGCCCAGGGCTTTTTTTATTTGGTGCCCACCCGAAGGGGGCCGGGTGGGCACCGGAGGGGGGGGGGCGGCAGAATCAGCGAGCTGCGGCTGGTGCCCACGTGAAGGGGGCCGGGTGGAAACGAGTGGCTGGGGATCAGCCCGGGGCTTTTTATTTGGTGAGCGCTCTCTAGAAGAAAGTATAGTTCAGTCCGAAGGAGAGGGCCTGCTTGAGCTGGGCGCGGGGGGTGACCCGCGGCTCGTTGATGGTGATGAGGTTAAAGCGCACCGTCACATACTTGCTCACCGCCGCGGCCAGGGCGGTGTTGGTGCGCAGCATCGAATGGGCGAGATCGTTAAAGGGCGAGAAGGTCTCCACCAGGGAGGTGAGGAGCAGATTCTTCGAGAGCTTCCAGTCCACGCCGACCGCCGACTCGGCGCCGCCCTCGATGACCGACTTTTCGATCTTGTCGGCGCTTTCCTTGTCGTCGGTATAGATGGCGGCGAAAACATCCTCGCTGGTGAGGGTTTCGCGCAGGCCGGCGCCGAGGCGCACCTTGAGCTGGGGCAGGAACTGCCAGCCGATGCCCGCCGTCTGGGTCAGGTAGGCCGGATTGAAGAGTTTGGAGACCCGGGTGCGCACGTCGTTGGCGTCGTAGGCATAGCCGGGAGCGAACTGGGTCTTGAAGCTGGCGGCGGCATAGGGATTGACGTAGCGGCCGAGCTTCCAGGTATAGATGGTTTCAGCCTCGAGGCGGTCGTCGGTCTTGCGGGTGCTTTTGGAGCCCAGTTTGGTGTTGCCGAAGCCGAAGCGGTAGGCGGTGCTCCAGTTGTCCTTGCCGACGTCGTAGACCGATTTGCCTTCGAGGAGGGTGTTCCAGGCGATGGCGTCCTCCCCGCCCTGTTTCCAGTCGGTGAAGGTGGTCTGGTTGCCGAGCAGGGAGCCGACCAGGGTATGGGTCCATGGCGGCGCCGGTTTGGTGGTGTCGGGCGCAGCCTCCTGCGCCCACGCCTGCAGGGCCAGCATCA